>CAJIAF010000339.1_pt1 | contig 17412 bp, 16 predicted proteins | sample 9199141 | NCBI WGS metagenome assembly CAJIAF01 (sample SAMEA7708265, study PRJEB35096) | sediment metagenome | biome: marine neritic benthic zone biome [ENVO:01000025]; feature: sediment [ENVO:00002007]; material: shallow marine sediment [ENVO:03000034] sea grass bed [ENVO_01000059] ...
AAGCGCCACAGAATAACTGACCGTATCCACACCAGCGCCATTGTATTCCGGCGGCACATTCATGCCCATGAGCCCCAGTTCTCCCATTCTCTTCAGGTTCTCAGAGGGGAATTCTCCGGTCTTGTCTCTCTCTGAGAAGTGTCTAAAGTGAACTAAAGTGCCTAAAGTGAACTAAAGTTAATGGAACAAAAATACTTGGAGACTGTTCAACAAGCGGCTTTTGTGAGGCTGATGGAAAATGTCCATATGCAAGGCTTCCGAAATCCCGAGGACTGAGGCGTACAGAGAAGTACGCCGCAGTGACGAGGGATGAGGGTAACGCAGCCCTTCGACTTTGCTCGGGGCCATGAGCTTGTCGAATGGCCCTTCGACCTTGCTCAGGGCCGTGAGCCTGCCGAACGGCAGATGGGCGTTTTCCGACAGCCTCTTTAGCTCACTTATTTGTTGAAGTAAGTCTCGAACATCTCTTTGGCAATTGGCGCAGCACTGCTTCCCCCATGGCCACCGTGCTCTATGAGGATGGCCAGGGCCAGGGCGGGGTCCTCCACAGGTGCAATGGCTATAAACCAGGCATGATCCCTAAATTCAACGGGAATTTCGGACTCCTCTCCAAATGCCTCTGTTTTTTCCAAGGTAATGACCTGCGCCGTTCCCGTTTTCCCTGCAACGGTCAACCCCTTGACCCGAGACCTGCCTCCTGTGCCACGGGGCTCATGAACCACTCCTACAAGGGCATCCTTGACCCGTTCCACGTTTTCCTTCTTTGCCTCTATCCGGTTCAGCGACTTGGGGGCAAATTGGTAAATCTTGTCGCCATCCTTTCCGACCCATTGAATGACCTTTGGCTGGTAAAGATGCCCGCCATTGAAAAGCCCTGAAATCATTCTCACCATCTGCATGGGCGTTACCAGCACAAAGCTCTGCCCGATGGCCATGGACACCGTCTCTCCAGTCTGCCAGGGCACGCCCCATCTTTTTAACTTCCAGCGACGGGTAGGAATGAGTCCTGCTTTTTCCGAACCCAGCTCAAACTTCGACCTCTTCCCCAATCCTAACATCCTTGCATAATGGGCGATCGTGTCTACACCCAGCTGTTTTCCCAATTTGTAAAAATATATATCACAAGACTCCACCAGTGCCCTATGAAAGGCGACGTGGCCATGCCCATACTTTTTCCAGCAACGATAGGTATGGTTCCCCACCCGGAATTGTCCCGCGCAGAAAATTTCCTCCTCAGGGTCAACGATCCCCTCCTCCAAGCCCGCCAGAGCCACCGCGATTTTAAACACCGATCCAGGGGGATACTGCCCGGAAATGGGCCGGTTCTGAAGGGGGCTGTCTTTGCTCTTCATAATCCTGGCCCATTCTGTCTTATCCATACCGACGATAAACCAGTTGGGATCATAAGCGGGGCTACTGGCCAGCGCCAGGATCTCGCCATTTATGGGATTCATGGCCACAATCGCCCCCTTCTTGCCATTGAGCGCCTTTTCAGCCGTCATTTGCAGATTCTTATCGATAGTAAGCCACACATTCATGCCAGGAAGGGGTCGCTTGCGAGAGACTACCCTCAGTTTTCGTCCTGCCGCATCCACCTCCACTTGTGCCCCTCCCCTGAATCCATGTAAAGACCTTTGCCATTCCCCTTCCACGCCGGACTTCCCTATGAGGTCCCCGGGCCTGTTGTCTTTATATTTCTCTTTGCCCAGCTGACGCTCGCTTATCTCCCCCAAATAGCCGATAAGATGAGAGGCAAAGCTGCCAAAAATATAATTTCTCTGAGGTTTGACCTGGATCATCACGCCTGGCAGGTTAAATAGATTGGTCTCAACGATGGCCAGTTCATCACGAGAAACGTTTTTCTTGATGAGAACGGGTTTGAAGGGATACTTGTGAGACTCTTTGCCCAATTTATCCTGTACGAATTGTGGCTCAAGACCAATCAGCAACTTCAAGCTCTCTAAAAGTTGGTTCTGATCTTGAATCTGTTCCGGGATTATGTAGAGATTATAGGAGGGGCGGTTATCCACCAGCAATTCTCCCCACCGGTCGAAAATCATTCCCCTAAATGGTGGGATATCCTGGAGCTGAATCCGGTTATTCTCCGATTGAACTCTATAGCTCGGCCCATTAAGTATTTGTAAAAACCAGAGCCTCAGCACCAAGACGGCAAAGACGGCAAAAACCCACAGAGTGAGTAATCTTAGCCGCCTGTTGAAAACCTCTACTGAAACTGGGTCAAATCCTGAACTTCTCATGGAAAGAACCCTCAATGGATTGGAGTAATGGAGTCATGGAGTATTGGATAAGAAAAACCTAACCAGCCAATTTTTCATTTCAACCATTACTCCAGTACGCCAGTACTCCAATACTCCATGGGAATATGGGATCATATCTGACTCTCCGAGGCTTCCCGTATGTCCCTTATCAGAAAGTACTTCAAGTGATTTAAGAGGTAAAAAACGCCCGGCCCTAATAGGCCTGAACATGCAGCTGATGCGGCGAAACCCCAGAGGACTAAACCCGAAACATGAATCTCCAGGGGAAAAACATTTAAGAAAGTGAACAGCAAAATCCCTTTTACCAAAACTGCCAGCGATATGATAATGATCTGGCCCCTTGCTGAGCGGAGATCTAGGAGGCGAGATCCAAGGTTCATACCCAGAAAAACGGTCAAATAAGAAAGCGTGAAGAGTCCCAACAGACCCCCAGAGAAAACATCAACCAGAAGTCCTTGACTGAGAGCAAAGAGCCCCGCCCCTGTCGCACCATTAAAGACCAGAAGATAGGCCACGATGATGATCACCAGATCCACATCAAAGAGACTGAGCTGGACATGGTTGAGTAGATTCCCTTTGATGAGGAGGAAAAAAAGGGATGCAAACCAGAGTAGGAGATAAAAGACTAACCTTTTTCTTCCTGTTAGCTGACTAATGGGTCCTCCTTCAAAATAACGAGCAATTCTTCTAATTTTGAAAAATCCACCATAGGTGCCACTTTGATATCTTTAAACAACTCGCCAGGGATGTTAACCACCTCCAGCACTTGTCCCACGGGAAGCCCTTTGGGGTAGACACGTCCCAGTCCTGAGGTCACCACCTTATCACCCACCACCACATCGCTTGTCTTAAGCATGTAATCAAGTAGACATAGCTTTGCGGTTAATCCCTTTACAATCCCTTCGTCCCTGGAGCGCTGGATAATGCAGTCCACGGCGCTATTTTGATCTATGATCAAAAGGACTTTGGAATAGTTGGGAGACACTGAGACCAAGCGGCCCACCACGCCGTCTGCATTTACTACGGGCATATTAACTTTCAGCCCGGAATTCTTCCCTTTGTCAATGATAACCGATTTGAACCATCCAGTCGGATCCCGGCCGATGACCTGGGCTGCCACCACGGGCCAGTTTATGGTTTTCTTGAACTGAAGGAGTTTTTGAAGACGTTCTTGGGTGGCCAGAGTCTCCTGATAGCGAGAGTTTTCTATTCGGAGAGCTTCTATTTCCCCCATCAGCCGAGCATTTTCATCCCGCACATTGATGAGATCAAAATACTTCAGCCAGATGCCTTCTATAATATTAATGGTTCCCGTGATGAGTCTTTGAAAAGGGGCGGTGACTTCAATAATGATCTGTTCAGCCGGATTCCATGATCCCTTCCCGCCCAAATTTGAGGAAAGCAGCAGGAGAGTTAAGAAGATGAAAATGATCCATATCCAAACTGTTCCGAACCTCTTCAGTTTAAGCAATTATTCTAATTAGCTCCGACCTTATAACATTATTTAATCATAACCTCTTTTAATACGGAAATACTATCCAAGGCCTTTCCTGACCCGAGCACCACCGTAGACAGAGGATCTTCTGTGATCGTAATGGGAAGTTTTGTCTCTTCTCGTAAAAGGATATCTAGATTCTTGAGCAGCGAGCCACCGCCCGTCAGAACGATCCCTCTATCCACAATATCTGCAGCCAGCTCTGGAGGAGTCTGTTCCAAGGCGATGCGCACTGTCTCCACGATGGTCTCCACCTGTTCGGAGATGGATTTCCGCACCTCATCCGAATCTATGGTCAAGATCTTCGGTATACCGGTGACCAGATCTCGGCCTTTTACCTCTATGGTTTCCACTTGATCGCTGGGATAGGCATTTCCAATGCTGGTCTTGATGATTTCAGCCGTGGACTGCCCTATGAGAAGGTTGTATTTCCTTTTGATGTGCTGCAATATGGCCTCATCCATCTTATCGCCGCCAACCCGCACAGACTTGCTATACACAATCCCTGCCAGGGATATGACAGCCACCTCTGTGGTGCCTCCGCCGATATCCACGACCATGTTACTCGTGGGCTCGGTGATGGGCAATCCCGCGCCGATAGCCGCAGCCATGGGTTCTTCTATGAGAAAAACCTCCCTTGCCCCTGCCGATTCTGCGGATTCCCGAACCGCCCTTTTCTCCACTTGGGTGATGCCGGAGGGGACGCAGATGATGATTCGAGGCCTCACAAGGGTTCTCCGATTATGTACCTTCCTGATAAAGTGGCGTAGCATGGCCTCCGTAATCTCAAAATCTGCGATAACCCCATCCTTCATGGGGCGAATGGCCACGATGTTCCCGGGCGTTCGCCCCAACATCATCTTCGCCTCTTTGCCCACGGCCAAAATCTTGGACCCCCCCTTTTCATCTCTTCTGACAGCCACCACTGAGGGCTCGCTGAGAACAATCCCCCTCCCTTTCACATAGACCAACGTGTTTGCCGTGCCCAGGTCAATGGCCAAATCGTTGGAGAACAAGCCCAGTATGGGATCCAATAACATTACGGTCTCCTTTCAAAAACATCGTGGATTTTCATCTACTTAGATAAACTAACTCGCGGAAATTATAGGATTTGAAATGAGCAAACGCAATTTATGCGCTTGACAAATTTTTAACCATATATTTTACTTGTAAAGTTTATAGGAAATCAATGCAAAAAGTGAAGTTAGTGGAATCATGAAAAGGACATATCAGCCCAGCAATATAAAAAGGGCCCGCACCCACGGCTTCAGGGCCAGAATGCGCACCAAGGGGGGTGTTAGGGTTTTAAAGCGGCGAAGAGCTAAAGGACGAAAACGGTTAACCGTCTAGGCCAAGAGCATTTGATAAGAATGTATGATTTGAATGGTCCCTTTCACGTATTCAAAAGATGAAAGGCTATTGAATCGAAAGGATTTTGTCAATCTAAATCAGATAGGCAAAAGGTTTCAGGCGACCCATTTTACAGTCATTCTTAAGCATAACGGGTTGGGCATTACGAGACTTGGGGTAACTGCAAGCAAGAAGATAGGGAACGCGGTAAAGAGAAACAAGGTAAAGCGGCTCATTAGGGAATTCTTTCGATTGCACAAAACCCACTTCCCCCAAAGTTGTGACATTGTCATCGCAGCAAAGAAGGGTGCCTATGGCCTAAATATTTGGCAGATCAAAGAGGAACTCGGTGAGATTATTTTGGATAAAAAGCTCCACGCGTAAGCTCAGATATTTACCCATTAGCCTAATTGACATATACCGAAAAGTAATTTCTCCCTTTACATTTCCTTCCTGCCGTTTTTATCCCTCGTGCTCAACGTATGCCCGCCGTGCCATTGAAAAATATGGAATATGGAAGGGAGGCGCCAAGTCGCTGGTCAGGCTCTGCAAGTGCCACCCCTTTCATCCCGGAGGCTACGACCCTGTTGAATAATTCAACGTCTCGTAATCCCTATAATCCAACGATACGTCGGACTCGTTAAGAACGTCCGATTTATGCCGCCCGCATCTCTGACCGCCATCTGGCAGACGGGGCGACGCGAACTAAATTGTTTTAGGAATCTCTGCTCCTGCCCTATTGAGGAGCGAGAGATCCTTAGACGCCAATCTCTCATACGGGTTTTTGAATGGAAAAAAGAGTTATCGTAGCATTTGTTTTGTCCATATTAGTCCTGCTGGCTTGGTCACTCCTATTCGCGCCAAAACCGCCAGAGACCCCACAGAAAGAAGAGGTGACCCGGGTGGAAAAGGAAAAGGCGGTCCCTCAATCAGTGCAACCCCCCATCGCCAAAGCACCAACCCCTCCAAAGGAGGGTGAGAAAGGCCCTCTTACTGTAAAGGAGAAGGAGATCGTCGTGGAGACCCCTCTCTATAAGGCGGTCTTTACCAATGCGGGGCCCACCATAAAAAGCTTTAAATTGAAGAAATACCGCAAGACGCCGCAATCCGATTCGGACATGATCGACCTGGTTCACTTGGGGGAGAGTGGGGAGGATTTCTTAAAGATCGATTTCGATAATGGGTCAAACCCTCAAACCAATAACACCTTTTACCATGTGGACACCGAGTCCATTTCCCTCATTCCAGCCTCTGCGCCTCAAGATCTCACCTTCAAGGCCGTGAGTTCGGACGGCATTGCAGTGGATCAAACCTTTCGTTTCTATCCCGACAAATACCAGATTGACCTGCTCGTAAGCCTACAAAATCAGTCTGAGAACCAGGCTCAGGGGAACCTCAGGGCCCATATAAAGAACATTCCAACCAAGGATCGTGGCCGTCTTTCTTTCGTTGGCTTGGCCCTTCTCAAAGACGGCAAGCTAGAAGAACTGGAGCCCAACGACAAAGAGATCAAAGAGGAGAAAAAATTCGCTGGCCAGATCGGCTGGGTCGCTTATGAGGACGAGTATTTCATAAGCGCCATCGTCCCCGATGAGCTCCCGGAAGGAAGCTTTAAAGGCGCTAGTCTCCCATCAGGTGTGATCAAAGGCACCTATATGACGCCCCCCATTTCCTTGCGCTCTCAAGAGCGAGTCTCCTCAGAGTTCACCCTCTATTTGGGGCCCAGGGAACTGAGCCTTTTGAAGGAGCTGGGCAAGCAGCTGGATTTGGCCATCAATTTCGGGTTCTTTGATATTGTCGCCAGACCCATGCTTTCTGCTTTGCGCTTCTTCAACAAATACGTGAAAAACTATGGGGTATCCATCATCATAATCACCATTCTGATCAAGATCCTGTTTTGGCCCTTAACACATAAAAGCTATAAGTCCATGAAGGAAATGCAGAAATTGAAGCCGCTGATGGATAAAATAAGGGAGAAATATAAGCATGATAAACAACAGATGAACAAGGAAGTGATGGCCCTTTACAGGACGTATAAGGTGAACCCTATGAGCGGGTGTTTGCCTATGGTCATCCAGATTCCTGTCTTCATTGCCCTGTATAATCTCTTTGGTAAATCCATCGAACTGCGGCATTCCCCCTTCATGCTATGGATAAACGATTTATCCGCGCCGGATCGTCTCTTCAACTTCCCTTTTGAGATACCTTTTATGTCTCCCCCATATGGTATCCCTGTGCTCACGTTGCTCATGGGAGCAACCATGTTTATCACACAGAAAATGACGCCCATGCCGGGGGATCCGACCCAGGCCAAGGTCATGATGTTTCTACCCCTTTTCTTTACTTTTCTATTTATAAACTTTCCCTCTGGCCTGGTGCTTTATTGGCTTGTGAATAATATTCTACAGATAGGCCAGCAATATCGTATCAAAAAAAGCTCGGCTTAATTATTCGGAGGAGAGTCATGGAAACTTATGAATTTGAAGGAAAAACCACAGAAGAAGCCATCGAAAATGCTTCCCGCGAACTCCATCTCCCCGTTGAGGAACTGCAAATAGATATTATTGAACCAGGCTCCGCAGGTATCTTTGGACTCGTTGGGAGCAAAAAGGCCAAGATCAAAGTCACTGTCAAGAAGGAAGGGAGCGCGCAATTAAGTGCGGAAGTAGGCGCGGAAGTGACTGCGGAGAGAGAGACTGAACCAAGTACTGACGCAGACACAGAAGCAGGTACGGAATTGAGTCCAGACGTGGGTCCGGACAACGAAATCGGAGTGGCTCTGGCAAAAGAGACACTCGAGAACATTCTTGCCCTCATCCCTGTTGAGGCGAGCGTTAGTGCCCAACAGGTTGACGGCAATATCGCCCTGACGATCGAAGGGGACAAATCCGGTCTTTTGATCGGACGAAAGGGTAAGACCCTGGACGCCTTGCAGTTTATAGTGAACAGGATCGTAAACAAGACACTGGACAAGAGGACCAGGGTTGTTGTGGACTCGGAAAACTACCGCCAGAGGCGAAGAGACTCCTTGACGGAAATGGCCCTCAGGATGGGGGATAAAGCGAAAAGAATCGGAAAACCTGTGACCACCAATCCCTTGAACCCACGAGAAAGGCGGATCATTCACCTGGCACTCAAGGAGGATGAGCGGCTGAACACAAAGAGCAGGGGCGAGGGTCTTCTGAAAAAGGTGGTTATTTCCCCCAAAAGGTAAGTGAGCTAAAGTGCCTAAACTGTCTAAAGTGACCTGCCCGCCAATGCCTCATTGCACTGGGTGCTAAAGCCCCCATTTGTAGTGAAATGCGAGGGGATAAGGGTACAGACCCCTAATGGCTATGGCAGGCGGGGCTAAAGTTAAGGGAGTTTCTCCAGCAACAGACTTAGTTTTAGGCCTCCAAGTTTAGGCGCTTCTGTTTTATGCCAAACGACGAACACAAAGATACCATCGCTGCCGTGGCCACACCTATTGGTCAGGCAGGGATTGGCATCGTCCGCCTGTCCGGGTCGCGCGCCAGAGAAATCGCTGAGAAGATATTCCGACCTAAAAGCCCCACCAAACACCTCCGAAGCCACCACTTGTATCTGGGGTATCTCATTGACCCCTCTTCTGAGCAAATCATTGATGAGGTTCTTCTCTCCCTAATGAGAGCTCCCCATTCCTACACCCGAGAGGATGTGGTGGAAATAAACGCCCACAGTGGTTATCTCCTTCTTTCCACTATTTTGCAGATTGTCCTCAGTGAGGGTGCCCGACTTGCCAAACCAGGAGAGTTCACGTTCAGAGCTTTTATTAATGGTCGGATAGACCTGACCCAGGCCGAGGCCATCGTTGATCTTATCAATTCCAAGTCGGAGAGAGGTCTCCAGTTAGCCTCCGAGCAAATCAAGGGAGAGTTTAGGGCAGAAATTGAAGGCCTGCGGAAGGAAGTGGTGGAAATCCTGGCTCATACAGAAGTAGCCATTGATTTCCCTGAAGAGGAGTATGGAGACATATCCCGTGAAGAAGTGGCCCAGTGGATAGAAAGGGATCTTGTTGAGCCTATTGATGATATGATGGCTGCCCATGCGCAAAGGAAGATATGGATGGAAGGTATCAACACCGTCATCGTGGGACGCGTAAATGCGGGAAAATCAAGCCTTTTAAACCGACTTCTGAACGAACCCCGTGCCATAGTCACTCCTATCCCCGGAACCACAAGAGATATTATCGAATCCACCATTAACATCGAGGGTATCCCCATCCGCTTGATGGATACAGCGGGATTCAGGAAAGTGAAGGGAGAAGTGGAAAAGATTGGCATCCATTTGACAAAGGAAAAATTGGCCAGTGCCGATCTCTCCCTGATTGTCATAGACCAGAGCCGTCCCTTAAACCAAGATGACCGAAACATCATGGACAAAGCTGAAAAAGAGAAGAGTCTCGTCCTGTTCAACAAAATTGACCTTGCATCAAAAATCAATGAAGACGAAATGCATGATGTCTTAGACGGCATGCGGGTGGTAAAGATTTCTGCCCTGACAGGGGAAGGAATTGATGGGCTGCGCAAGGCGATCCGTGATCATGTGGTAACGGCTGATGTGGATTTGACCTCTTCTCATGTGGCGCCAAATCTGAGACACAGGACAGCCCTCATGGATGCTTTGAAGTATTTCAGTATTGCATCTGACAACACGAGAAGGGGTCTCCCTCTGGAAGTCATTGCCCTGGATCTCAAAAGCGGCTTGGATGCCCTTGGCGAGATCATAGGCGAAACCACCAATGACGAGATCATTGAAAAGATCTTCAGCGAATTCTGTCTGGGTAAATAATGAAACGGCACATCCACCACGGAGACACCCGCCGTCGCCAAGGCTATGGCGGGGCTTCTGAAATGTTCCTGGACAACCTCATCCCACTTGAAAGGCTTTCTCTCAATTTGACAAAACTGTCATTCCGGGGGAGCAGAATGATCTTGAGCGAGACCCGTGGTTCGACAGGCTCACCACCCTGAGCGAAGTCGAAGGGGAATCCAGAAGAATGGTGGAACATCAAATTATTCTGGATCTCCCGCAGCCTTCAGCGGGAGATGACGAATTACAGCACAGTCTCTGTTGGGGTAACGGTTAAGCCTGCCCCGTATCCCTGTTTTCACAGGGACAGGCTTGTTACGGGGATGGGGCTGAAAGTTATTTAACGAGACTGTCGAAAAACAGGCTTCTGAGAGGCTGATGGAAAATGTCCATATGCAAGGCTTCCGAAATACCGAGGAATGAGGCGTACAGAGAAGTACGCCGCAGTGACGAGGGATGAGGGTAACGCGGCAGATGGGCGTTTTCCGACAGCCTCAATAGGAGGCTGGTGTGATCAGCAAGGGGCCACTTCTTTGTCAAAATAGTCCCTGACCTGTTTCATGGCACAGTATTTCCCGCACATGGTGCAAACATCACCCTCACTGGGGGGGTTTTCTTCCCTTAGTTTTCTCGCCTTTTTCGGATCAATGGCAAGTTCCATCTGAGTCTCCCAGTCCAGATTCTTTCTTGCCTCAGACATCTTCCTGTCTCTATCCATAGCGAGTTTATGTCCGCGGGCAATGTCAGCAGCATGGGCCGCGATCTTTGTCACAACGACGCCTTCTCTCACATCTTCCACGCCCGGCAGACAGAGGTGCTCTGTCGGGGTTACATAGCACAGAAAGTCGGCGCCTGCCTCTCCGGCCACAGCCCCCCCTATGGCACAGGCCACATGATCATGTCCAGCAGCCACATCGGTGACCAGCGGTCCCAACACATAAAAGGGGGCATTATGGCACAACTGTTTCTGCAATAAGACATTCGCCTTTATCTGATTCAAGGGGACGTGACCTGGCCCCTCAATCATGACCTGCACATCTTCCTTCCAGGCCCACTTAGTCAACTCTCCGAGGGTCATCAATTCGTGGATCTGTGCCCTGTCCGTGGCATCGGCAAGACACCCTGGTCTCAAGCCATCTCCAAGACTTAGAGTGACATCATACGCTTTTGCGATAGACAGGAGTCTGTCGAAATACTCGTAAAGGGGGTTTTCCCTGTCATTATGCAACATCCAAGTGGTCAGGAAGGATCCCCCTCGGCTCACAATATCTGTTACTCGACCTTGTCTCTTCAATTGCTCCAGGGCTGCCCTGGTCAGTCCGCAATGAACGGTTATGAAATCAACCCCATCGGCCACCTGCTTTTCAATAACCTGAAACATGTCGTCCACGGTAAGGTGAATCAGTCCTCCCCGTTCCTCGCCCGACTCCACCACCGCCTGATAGATGGGAACGGTCCCCACCGCAACTTTTGATGCCTCTAAAATCTTTCTGCGGCATAGGTCAATATCACCACCTGTGGACAGATCCATGACCGTATCTGCGCCCGCCTCTATGGCCACCGCTAATTTAGCCAGTTCCTCCTCAAGTATGGCTTTGTCCGAAGAGGTCCCTATGTTCGCGTTCACTTTGATGAGCAACCCTTCGCCGACGCCACAAGGCTCCAGGCCTTTATGCTTTACATTGGCAGGAATGACTACTCTTCCCTGAGCCACTTTATCCCGCAGCGTCACCGCGTCCACTTGCTCTTTTTCAGCGACCACTTCCATCTCAGGGGTAATAATACCTGCTCTGGCTTTTGCTAACTGCGTCATACGCTTTCCTATTCCTCAATGACAAATGATTTAGCTATTGTGAGTCATTATGATCAATTCGTCAAATTACTCCTCATCCCGGACGCACAGCCCCAGCACCTTTTCCGCAAGGATAGCCCTTTCCTATGGCACGCCTGGTAAAATCATGGGCAAGTTCTGCCGCACTTTTCACATCATTTTCCAGGGCGAGGAAGGTTGCCAGGGCGGAGGAAAAGACGCACCCACTTCCATGGGTGTGCCCGGCTCTTATCCTCGAGCCAGAGAAATGGTGGATGTCTCTGCCATCATAAAGCAGATCCACACATTCCCCTTTCAAATGCCCTCCTGTAATGACCACATCCGGTCCCATACCCTTGATCACTTTTGAGGCCTCTTCCATCTCTTTCAGGTTCCGCACTTTCCTGCCTGTCAATATTTCCGCCTCGTCCAAATTGGGTGTAATGACGCTCGCCAAGGGTAACAACCTCTTTTTTATTATAGGAACCGCTTCATTGTCCAGTAACCTTTGCCCAGTGGATGCTCTCAGGACGGGATCCACAACCAAACGGGGCATGCCATATTTCTTGATTACCCTCGCAACGCCCTTAACAGCTGCACCCGTCAACAACATCCCAATCTTTGTGGCGTCAGGACGGATGTCTTCAAAAACGCACTCAATTTGCTTGGAGATGAAATTAGCCGGGATCTTTTGGATAGCAGCTATACCCAGGGAATTCTGAGCGGTTACAGCGGTGATGGCGGTCAGAGCGTGAGCACCGAGACTGGTGATGGTCTTTATGTCTGCCTGGATCCCAGCTCCTCCGCATGAATCAGAACCTGCTATGGCCAATACGTACTTCAATGCCTCAAATGATCAATCCTCCCAGACCGGAAATCAGGGGATTACAATTATCAGTAGATTTAACCCTTTACTCCAGCCTGATATTCCGGACCTGGTCTTTATCTCAAGCTAACAACCGGCCCGTGGAGTGTCAACCAATTTCAGCAGCACGCCATTTCCAATTACCAGAGATACTTTAGCCTGTAATAGATCAATTTCTGATATTCAATAAGGACTTCCCTCAGATATCTTCTCTTTTTCCACCAGTCCTCAGGCTTAAAATCCGAATAGGAAGAGGGCAACATGAGGATGCGCACGTCATCTTCCTCAAACGCCTTTCTGAAACTAAGCCAAGCCCGTCTAGAATGGTAAGGGGTTGTGATAACGATGAGTGAACTGTAGCCGCTTTTCATGACAACGCCCTTAACCAGGTGGGCTTCTTCAAATGTGCTTTTCGATGGGCGATCACTTGTAAGAAAGGCCGATCGTGGGATGCCCAGTTTTTCAAGAAGCATTCTCATGAGATCCACGCTCTCGGGATAGTCAACCTCCCTGTCCTTGAGCAAGGCATAACCATCCGGAGGAACTTCCCGCGCCATAAAAATCCGAGGGGCAAGTCCTCTCTGATAAGCATCTGCCACAGCAAGGCCTCTTTCCACGTTTCCTCCTGCCATACAGACGATGAGGTCGGATTTTTGGAGGGTATGTTCCACGATTAGATATCTGCCGAGACCCGTGAGTATAGGTGCATGGTAATAGGATAGGAGGACATAAACGATGGCCAACAAGAAAAAGAGCCATTTCAGCATCCATGTTCTGCCCATTTTTTCCCGTTCAGGCTCTATGGGTTTGGAATCCGGAAAGCCATCATTTTGATAATCGACACTATCTCTATTTTCCAGATCGTCTGACATCCGTGGACCTCTTCAATTAAACAATCCCGGCCATAGGGACCCGGTTTTGCCTAAGCCCTGTGGGAGCCCACTAAATGAGACTACGGGCCTTTTCTCAAATTGACTGAACGCACCTTCTGGACTTCCACCAATTCATTTGATAAGAAACGCTCATATTATGTGAGGAAATCTTTAGAAAATCAATAGAAGGTCTTTGAGCTGTCGAGAATTAGGGTCACAGGCCCATCATTGACCAGATGGACATCCATCATCTCTTGGAATTCACCGGTTGCGGTCCGCAAGCCTTTCCCCCTGAGAATCCCGACAAAGTGCTCATAGAGTGACCTGGCCTTTTCCGGTCTGGCAGCCCGAGTAAACGAAGGCCTTCGCCCTTTACGGCAATCTCCCCAAAGGGTGAATTGTGAAACCACGAGCACGGCCCCTTCGATCTCAACCAGAGAGAGGTTCATCAGGCCCTGATCATCTGAAAAAATCCTCAGGTTGGCAATCTTGTTGGCCAGGTATTCGCAATCCTTTTCTGAATCATCCTCTCCCACGCCAAGGAGCACTAATAGGCCATGATCAATCTCTCCTACGGTCCTTCCCTCCACGTCCACCTTGGCCTCTTTAACCCTTTGAACAACGGCTCGCATCCGTCCCCCTTGTCGATCGCCTGTCACCATTGGAATAATGGAACAATGGAATGATGGAATAATGGTTCCTCGCCTCCGGCTTTTAGAGCCTAGGGCTCTAAGAAAAAAGCGGGGCAAAACACCAGGCCTAAAAAAGCACCTTCACTCCCGAAAGTTATAGAATTACCAAGAAGTTCAATTAGCTATTTATGCCTTAAGGCTGTTATGTTAATCTGAACATCAACTGAATCCATTCAGTTTTTATGCGCATGTTATGGGACCCAAACTGATCTTAATAAATCCCTGGATATACGATTTTGCGGCCTATGATCTTTGGTCTAAGCCTCTCGGTCTCCTTTACCTTGCCGCCCTTCTCAAAGCCCGTGGTTTGCAAGTTCACTTTCTGGATTGTCTGGACGTGCACCACCCGGAAATGCAAGATAGTCCCTCCATGAGCTCTCCACATAGACGACCCTATGGGACCGGTAAATTCTGGAGAAAAAAGGCTACAAAACCGGGACCCTTGAAACATGTCACCAGACCTTATAGCCGATATGCAATCCGCAGACAACTTTTTATCAAGGACTTACAATCCATTGAAAAGCCGGCGGCCATACTGGTCACCTCTTTGATGACATACTGGTACCCGGGGGTCCAGGAGGTCATCTCTATAGCCAAAGAGACGCACCCGGGCGTCCCCGTTATACTGGGCGGTATATATGCCCGGCTCTGCGAAGAACACGCCCTTCAGAATTCCGGGGCAGACTATGTGGCAAGCGAAGGGAGCCCCAATGATCCGGGTTTTGTTTTAGAGGCTTTGGATCATTTTAATATTCCCGTTCCAAGAAAGTCACAGGATGAGGGTGTGATGCCCTACCCTGCCTTCCACATGCTCCGTAAGATAGACTACGTCTGCCTATTGACCTCAACGGGTTGTCCGTACAGATGCCAGTACTGCGCAAGTTCCTTTTTGAACCCTACCTTTCATCAACGGGATCCGCTTCATGTCCTTGAGGAGATCCTTTATTGGCACAGGAACTTTCGCGTTGAAAACTTCGCTTTTTACGACGACGCCCTCTTGCTTCAAGCCCATACGCACATAGTCGTGCTTCTGGAAGAAGTGATAAGTCTGGCTCTAAACCTTAGCTTTCATACCCCCAATGCCCTTCACGTACGGGAAATCACCCATGATATGGCGAGATTGCTCCATCTTTCCGGGTTCCGTACCATTCGTCTGGGGCTGGAGACATCAGACATGGCGTTGCACAGGGATCTGGATAAGAAGCTCTCTGAAGGGGAGTTCGAAAGGGCAGTGTACAATCTAAAAACGGCAGGTTTTTCAAATGGTGAAATGGGGGTCTATATTCTCATGGGGCTACCAGGACAATCCGTGGAATCTGTGCTAGAAACCATTGATTTTGTTGGAAGAACGGGTGCAACGCCTTATCTGGCTGAATATTCCCCTATTCCTGAAACCCCCATGTGGAAAATGGCCACAGCCCACTCAGACTATGATCTCTCTTCAGAGCCCCTCTTTCACAACAATACCCTGTTGCCCTGCTGGGATGACGACAAAAGAGCAAAAGTCCCTGTACTAAAAAAGCGGGCATTAGAATTCCGACGAGGCCGCACCTAGCACGCCTACTACTTATATTAGCCACAGACCCACACAGACGGATACAGACACGGAGATGGCCTCAAATAACAAGAGAGAATATGATGTTCGATTGAAGAGAGAATTGCTTAAAATTAGGGGAGATGGACCTAAAGGGAACAATAAACGAGTTTATTGTTCCCTTTGTGTCCTCTGCCCCGTTCAATCCCGCCTTGTGGGATGGAACCCAGCTATGCGGGGATTTTAAGCAATGCGATTGCTTCTGTCTGTGTATGTCTGTGTGGGTCTGTGGCTAATTCATTCTTGGCGGTTGATGATGCTGGCAGCATAGCCTGCACCGAATCCATTATCAATATTGACCACTGTGACACCCGCGGCACAGGCATTGAGCATGCCCAGAACGGCCGCAATCCCTTGAAAGCTCGCTCCATAACCAACACTGGTGGGAACCCCAATAACCGGCTTATCCACCAAGCCCCCCACAACACTGGGCAGCGCACCTTCCATCCCAGCCACCACGATGATCACAGACGCCTTGGTAAGCCTCTCTCTGTGGCTCAGCACCCGATGAATCCCAGCCACGCCCAAGTCATAAATCGTTTCCACCTCATTGCCCATGAAGCGGGCCGTTATGGCTGCCTCGTCTGCCACTGGAATGTCTGAAGTGCCGGCACTTATGACCAGTATAGTTCCCCTGCCCTGAATTTTGATGGGATTTTTGGTCAGGGTCAGGACGCGGGCCCTTTCATGGTAGACACTATCTTTGTATTTGGCCTGGATTTGAGCCGCCTTTTCCGGAGAGAGACGGGTCGCCATGATGTTTTCCCCTTGCTCAGCCATTCGCTCCATGATGGCCAAGATCTCGTACACCTCTTTGCCTTCTCCAAATATGACTTCAGAAAGGCCCTTCCTCAAACTCCGATGATGGTCAATGCAGGCGAGACCGATATCCTCGAAGGGAAGATCTTTTAACCTCTCCAGGGCCTCATCAACCGTTATCTCCCCTCTGCTTAAACTGGCTAAAAGCCTTCTGAGTGTGTCTTGGTCCAAGTTACGATCGACCTCCTTTTTCAATTATCGGAAACCCTACAAATAGGACTCCTCACTTTTTACTGAAAAAAATTATCCATGCAACTTCTTTGCAAGCTCAGCCACCCTTTGGCCAAGTTTGATCGCAATTTGCTCTGTCCTTTTGTCAGGGGCTCCGACACAGGAAACCCCGTAGTGGCCGGTGGCGGACATGGGATCACCCACAATGACCATCCCATAGATCAGCAATGCCTGGATGATAGACATTATTGTGGTCTCCTTGCCTCCACTGGGATCCCCTGACGTGGCAAACGCCGCTCCCACCTTGTCCTCCATCCTTTTGCGCGTGCCGACAAATTCATCAAATACCCTTTTCAGGTCAGCAGCCATGACACCAAAATATACGGGAGATCCTGCAATAACGCCCGATGAGGCCAAGAAGTCCTCTTTCGTAACCTCGCGCGTATGCTTCAACACACCTGTCACGCCCTCCACCTGTTCCACACCCTTTGCAATTTGCTGGGCCAATTTCTTCGTATTTCCCCCCTTGGAGAAATAGAGAACCAGGACCTGCATAATAAAAACCTCCTACCTGCAACAAGAAATGATGAACTTCGGATTGATTAAGTAGTCCCTCTAGCAGCAGAAGTCAATCA
>CAJIAF010000305.1_pt1 | contig 17215 bp, 19 predicted proteins | sample 9199141 | NCBI WGS metagenome assembly CAJIAF01 (sample SAMEA7708265, study PRJEB35096) | sediment metagenome | biome: marine neritic benthic zone biome [ENVO:01000025]; feature: sediment [ENVO:00002007]; material: shallow marine sediment [ENVO:03000034] sea grass bed [ENVO_01000059] ...
ATTCAAAGGGAATCCCGTGAAGCCTCAAGACATTTAGCGGAGCAGAGAGACGTGTTTCCCAATTATGAGCAAAGTGTTTTCAAAGAGATGGAGGATTGCCGTTGCAGGAACGCCACCACAACCACAATCGCACCTACCGGGACCTTGAGCATCATCGCCGGATGTTCAAGTGGGATTGAACCTCTATTTGCCCTCAGTTTCGTCAGGCGAGTTATGGACAATGACGAACTGCTGGAGGTAAACCCATACTTTGAACAAGTTGCCAAGGAGAGAGGCTTTTATAGCCATGAGCTCATGGATACGGTTGCGCGCACGGGCAGCATCCGGGAACTGGAGGACATCCCTGAGGACGTGAGAGAGGTCTTTGTGACTGCCCATGATGTGACACCAGAGTGGCACATCCGGATGCAGGCTGCTTTTCAAAAATATACGGATAATGCGGTGTCAAAGACGGTAAATCTACCCCACGACAGTACCGTGGGTGATGTCTTAAAGGTCTATGACTTGGCCTATGAACTGGGGTGTAAAGGGGTCACCATATATCGTGACGGCAGCAAAGAAAACCAGGTCCTTAGTTATGACCAACAGGTTAAAGAGACTGGAACCTCCCTAAAGCCCGTGAAAGATCGTCCTGAGACCCTGGAAGGCTTCACCACCAAGATGGCCACGGGGTACGGTAATCTTTACGTCACCGTTACCGAGCTAAATGGGAACCCATTTGAAGTGTTTGCTACCATCGGTAAATCAGGCAAATCCACCACCGCGAAAACTGAGGCCATCGGTCGTCTCGTTTCTCTCGCCCTCCGATCAGGTGTCCAGGTGGAGAACATTGTGAGTCAATTGAAAGGTATTGGCGGAGAACATCCTGTCTTTCAAAAGGACGGATTGGTTTTGTCCATACCCGATGCCATCGGCCGCGTCCTGGAGAAGAGATATCTCAAAGATAGCAATAACCAGAGCCACATCAAATATGAAAACAGCCTCCTTGGAGAGACCTGTCCGGAATGTGGACAGACCATCAGCTTTGAGGAAGGATGTATGACCTGTCATTTCTGTGGTTTCACAAAATGTGGTTAGAAGTTCCCTCTCAAGTTGCATCAGATCGAGCCTCAGAGTGAACCTAGTTTACTGTAGCATATATTCCTGTCTCACTCCGCGGATGTGAACACACAATCTTCTAGTTTTGAAATTTATGGTACGACGCACCAGAAACCTCGTCAGCCTTTTCACTGCTCCATAACCTCAGTCCACCATATTTCATGAACCCATCGTCTCAGACATCAGGCAAACCTTGTCTTGTCAGGCCACATGTATTATATAATTAAAAAATAACCTGATTTTGAGGTTAGAATAACCATTCAGGTAGCGAACCATTCTGTTCTCATGTGGGAGGGATTCATTACATGAAAAGAATTGGATTTGTGTCCACACGGATTGCTGGGACCGACGGCGTATCCCTTGAGACCTACAAGTGGTATCAGGTCCTTCAACGCAACGGCTACGAATGCTATTTTTTTGCGGGGGAGCTGGATAGTCCTGCTGATCGGTCTTTTCTGGAGCCAAAGGCCCATTTTGAAGATCCAGAGATCCTTGAAATTCATAATGCCTGTTTTGGCACCACGACACGAGATGGGTCCTTGTCCAAGCGCATCCATGAAACCAAAGACCACCTCAAAGGAAAACTCTACCAATTCCACTACAACTTCAAAATTGACCTGATCATCCCAGAAAACGCCCTGGCTATCCCCATGAATATCCCCCTGGGTATGGCCATTACGGAATTTCTGGCAGAGACAGGGATGCCGGCTGTGGCCCATCACCATGATTTTAGCTGGGAGCGAAAGCGATTTCTCATCAATGGGGTACAGGATTACCTTCATTACGCCTTTCCTCCGACTCTGGAGTCCCTGCGTCATGTGGTGATCAACTCGGCGGCCTCTAGGCAGTTGAGCTACCGCAGGGGCATCAGCAATGTGGTCATCCATAATGTCTTTGATTTTTCCAATGAGGAACCAAGTTCACCCAAGAGCATCATGCTCAGGGAGGAACTGGGATTCGGGACGGATGATCTCTTTGTGCTTCAACCCACCAGAGTGGTCCCCCGGAAATGGATAGAACGGGCTGTAGAACTGGTGAGCCTCCTTGGTCTAAAGAACCCGAGACTCATCGTTTCACACGAATCGGGTGATGAGGGGGACATATACGCCAAGAGGATTCTGGAATACGCCCATCGGCTTGGCGTTGAAGTCATATACATGGGTGACAGGGTGGGGTCATCCCGGTGCTTTCAGGCCATCTGCGATAAAAAATACACCATTGATGATGTCTATCGTGCTGCTGATCTGGTCACTTACCCTTCCGGTTATGAGGGATTCGGCAATGCCTTTGTGGAAGCCATCTACTTCAAGAAGCCCATCGTTGTAAACCGCTATTCCATATATGTGGAGGACATTGAGCCCTGTGGCTTCCAGGTCATCTCCTTTGAGTCGTTTGTGACCAAAGAGATTGCAGGTCGCATCAAACAGTTTCTCAAACCTGAGAATTTAGAGGCATCGGTTGAAAAAAATTATGAGTTGGGTAAAAAATATTTCTCTTATGAAGTATTGGAAGCATTGCTCATTCCCATCATAGAATCCTTTTGACAACTGTCCACTATGAACAATACAGATCAGCCCAGTCAGAGACCTTTACGGATAGGAATCCTTCACTACTCCTGTCCCCCTGTCGTGGGCGGTGTGGAAGAGATACTCAGCCAGCATGCCACTATTCTTCACAGACTCGATCAACACATCTCCGTTCTGGTCGGCATGGGGGAGGTTTTCACAGAATCCTTTCCGGTGCGCATAGAACCCGTTCTGGGATCACAAAATAAGAGTATCACCAAGGCCCATGAGCGGTGCGCCAGCGGAGATTATAAGCCCCTAAAGCGGCTCACCAACAAGATATATGACATCCTTACAGACTGGGCACAGAATCTCGATGTGGTCCTGGCCCATAACGTGCTCCACATGCCCTTTAACCTGCCTTTTACGCTGGCACTCCGTCGCCTGACCGCATTATCTGGTGGACCGGTCATTGTGAGTTGGGCCCATGATTCCCCCTATTTTGAGCCTGCACCGCCAGAATATCTCAAAGAGCACCCCTGGAATGTACTCCACCGCACACACCCTGCTATCCACTATGTGACCATCTCAGAGTCTAGAAAGCACAGGTTTCAAGAACTCTACGCAGATGTCCTTTGGAAGGTGATTCCCAATGGCATTGATCCTGCGGGCTTTTTCTATCTTGACGAGAAATCCAGGAGACTGGCAGAAGAATTGGATCTCTTTGGCCGCGACCTTGTGGTGGTCCAACCATCAAGGATTACCCCTCGGAAGAACCTGGAGCTCTCCATCCACATCATCCGTGGTATCAAGATCCTGGGTTATAATGTCCTTTTCATCATGACAGGCGCCTATGACCCCCACGAAAATAGGGCAGTCTCCTACTACAGAAGACTCCGGTATTGGATAAATGAGTTGGGGATGCAGGACAATACCGCCATCTCAGCTGAGTATAGATTTAGGGATGGAAAGAAGCTCGTTCCCGACCGCATCTTTATCCGAGACCTCTATCTCATGGCAGACCTGCTACTCATGACGAGCAAGGATGAAGGTTTCGGTCTTCCTCTCCTCGAAGCAGGAATGATCAAACTTCCCATCGCCTGTGCAGAAATCCCCCCATTTCTGGAGGTGGGAAGAGAGGTCTGCTTTTTCCCATTGGATGAACCACCCCTCACTATAGCGGGACGTATCATGGAATACCTGAGCCGCACCACCACCCATAAGATGTTTCGCAATGTCATGGGAAAATACGTCCTGGAGGTGGTGTGCAAAAGGGAGCTCTTACCCTTTCTAAGAGAGCTCACCACGCGATTACAGCCAAAGACGGAATGAGATCAATACTCCCCTGACTGCTTCTCTCCCTCACATATTTCTTCTATGCTCTCGCTTATCAGTTTACCATCCTTCCAGGTGCGCTTGGTCACCTTATGACAATTGGTCTGTTGATTTACCTCCGAGGGAATGGCCTCAACAGCACCTCCCTGGTTATCGTAATACACAACCCTCTTATCATAAAGCGCTGCATCTCTTGCGGCCGCATAGTCCTGATCCATGGCATTTCCCACCAATGCGCCCAACACCGTTCCCGCAGCGAGCCCTATAAGGGTGCCCTCCGTATCGTGTCCTATGGCTTGTCCCATCAGAGCACCAGCTCCAGCACCTATGACAGCCCCTTTCTGGGTATTGTAGCGGTCTTTCGGGATAGAAGCACAAGATCCGATCACCACAACTAGCATCAAAACCATAATTCCCATCGTTTTGCCTTTCATATTCTCACCTCCTGAGCAAAATCTTTTATACACCCACAAAGTATCTTCCCTTTGGCTAGGCCTCATTTTTTCAGCGCCCATGCCAAAGGGGCTCGTTTCACTTAGGAAATCTACGCCGTATTTTCTCCTTTTCCTCGTGGGGCAAACCGTTCCATTTTTTGAGCCTTTTCCGAATCCTCTCTTGTTCTTCCGGGGATAAACTCTGCCATTGCTGAAAGCGTTGTTTATAACGAGAACGCTCTTCAGGAGGAAGTTCCTTCCATCGCTTCATTCTATGGCGCAGGAGATCCTGTTTTTCCGGTGGTAACGATTTCCACTCTCTCAACTTTCTCTTCATTCTTGCCTTCTCTTCAGGAGACAGGCTCTCGTAATTCTTCCATCTTCTTTCCATGGGGCCATTTTTTTGAGGAGCTCGCCCTTTGCTCCGTTTTCTGGCTATCGCAATGCTTTTCTTGTGTCGTCCTCTAAAGTCCTTCATGCGTAGGGAAAGCATCTCCTCGCTGTAACCTTTACTTTGGGGCTTGACCGCCCTCCCATGATGTCCCTTCGATTTACCCCAGGCGATATGGGAAAAACAGAGTAAGAACGCCAAAGCCACCGTCGCCACGGTACTCCAGCGGCGCATACCGTTTAATGCCTTGAACATACCTTTTGCCATGTGGATCTTCCTCTAAGAGCTTGCCCTTTCCATCGGGAGAGGGCCCCTATAGGGAGTTTCTTTCGTCTACCACTCTGACCAGTTTTTCAAGGACTTCCATCTCCTCTAAGAGCTCCAGGTTCCTGATGACCTCTAAGTCCCTTGCTATCATCTGTTGTTCTGAAGTAAGGTTCCTACCCGTTTGAAAAGTGGAAGGGGTTTCACCTTCTCTCATGCTGAACCAACCAAACGCCACGATCAATAAGCAAACCACAGCAATTGCGGGTACGAGCCTATTGGGAATGCCCCAACGTCTTCCTTTCCACCATCTTTTCTCCTTTTCCCTTTTAAGACCTTTTATGATGGAATCGGCAAGCGCCCCTGCGTTCTCAGGGGCAAGGGATGGGGCTGGCATGACTTCTTCCATTTGCTGGAGGAACTGGTTCAGCCGTTCTCTCTCGTGACGGCAGCCTTCGCATGCCTCCAGATGCTTCTCCCATGCTTCACGCTCTCCTGGCGCCAGCTCGCCATACACATCCAATAACAAAGTCTCTTGGTGATCCTGACAAGGTTTCACGCTCTCCCCTCCTCTATGGAGTAGCCCATTCTTTCAATGCCTCTCGAAGGACGTGGGTTGCACGAAATAGATGGCTCTTCACGGTCCCCTCAGCCATTTTCATGACCTGGGCAATTTCTGGAATGCTCATTTCTTCAAGTACCTTGAGTTGGAAAACGACTCGCTGCCTTTCAGAGAGGGACCGTAGCGCCTTTTGGGCCTCCTCCCTCACTTGCTTTCCACTCAAAGTTGTCATTGGATTGGATGCTTCCTCCATTTCTGGTTGCCCTTCCATGCCCTCTCTTGATGACTCCCCCCTGCTTTGTCCCGATGGCCACAGCGAAAAGATCCTTTCCCGCCGCTGCCGACGCCTCATCCCGTCTATACAGGCATTCACAACGATACGATAGAACCAGGTATAAAAGGACGACTTGCCTTTAAACTTTTTGAGATTCCTGAAAACCTTGAGAAATGCCTCCTGGGTGAGGTCCTGTGCCTCCTCACTGTCTCCAAAACAGATGTGGTAGGCGATCCTATAGGCCTTTTGCTGGTAGCGGTGAACCAGTTCCTCTGCGGCCCACGAATCGTTTTTCTGGGCACGAACGACCAACTCTTCATCATTTAACACCATGGGGGATATCTTTCCTGGGACCTCAACGTCCTCCTCATCGCCTTTCGTCACCTTTGCTGGTTCACAAAACACAAGCATTCTCATCCAATAAGAAGTACCCCAAAGAACGGCTGCATTTGAGGAGACCTATACCATGGCCATTCCGAAATTTACAGCACTACCACCACCCTATGGACCAGGCGAAGGAATAATGAGGGTCTGCGTATCCCATCTTAAAGTGGTAGCCGTAATATGCTGGCTTATGCCAATAATGTACAGGATAGTGGTGATATCCAGGCCTAACTCTGAAGTGTCTGTGCCTGTGAAGCGGTTTTCGGGGATACCGTTTCGGTCCATTGTGTTTGGCCAGGTAAATGTGTCTACTCGCCTTGTCCTGCATCTTATGGATACGACGCCTTTCTCGGGCGTTAACTCGGCCATCAGCACGGGCATTCCTTTTGATCTGGCCTATTCGCCGTTGCTCTCTGCCCAATCTTTTAGACTCCTTGCGGGTGATTTCACCACTTTTCACGCCACCGCTAATCCTGCGAATTTGTTTTTTCTGACGGTCTGCATTTCCTCCCTTTGCCCAGGAAAGGCTTACCGTGAAAAGCATCGCAGCAACCATTATAGAAACAATTGTCAGTGTTTTTGCTCTCATGGGACCACCTCCTTTTCTGCGGTTCTATTTATTTAGACGTCCGCGGCAAAAAAAGGTTTACAAATAGGTCTTTAATTCTTTGATCGATGTGGATGGGGTGATCCTGGCCTCGCGCTGGAGAACGAGATCTTTTGGACGGGAAGGAAAGGTGCGGGGATAATCCAGGTTTAGAGGGTCTCAAGCACTTCATCAATCTGTGGGAGCTTTATGACACCCATATCAAACAAAATCCTACCGATGAGTCTGTGTCGCCCCTTTTCTAGTTCCTCTTTTATTTGAATTTTAATCGCCTCAAAAAGCTGGTCTACTGTAATAAAACCCATTTCCACGGCTACGAGTCCGAAACGCCTGTCTATGTGTTTACTCTCCATTTTCTCCTCCTTACTTCTTGTTAGGGGGTAAGATCAATCAATATAGAACACCCTCAGGCAGGGCCATTCTTAACATGCCTTCAAATACCCACCTGTAAATCTGAATGGCCATTCTTAGAGACTACTTTTTCGTTGTGCCATAGAATCTAGCACCTCGTCAATCTGAGAAGGGCTGAGGACTCCCATTTCGAACAGTATGGTCCCGATGAGTCTATGCTCCCCTTTTTCTATTTCCTCCATCAATTGAATCTTCATGGCGTCGAAAAGCTGGTCTAGCGTAATTAATCCCTTTTCCACGGCCGTAACCCCAAAACGCTTATCGCGTTCTTTGATCCCCATCTTCCGCTCCTTCTCTCAATTCACTCTATAAAATGCTGCAGGATATTTCGGCGAAGGCGAATAAAAACTAAGTAACCCCGCCAAAAAAAAGGGGATTAGTCCCCATAGACTAACCCCCCTGAAATCGTTGGTAGCGGGGGATGGATTCGAACCACCGACCTTCGGGTTATGAGCCCGACGAGCTACCTGACTGCTCCACCCCGCGATAACCTTCCACTTATAGCAGTCCATAATGCATTAGTCAAACCAATTCAAAGATGAGTTCAGAGACTGTCCAAAAACTGGTTTATCAGAGGCTGAAACGAGGGTAACATGATAGATGATTTGTACCGTGACCTCATCCATCGGGAAGCTGAATGATAAAGGAGGCCCCCTTTCCTGGCCTGCTGTCTGCCCATATCTCTCCCCCATGGGCCTCAATGATCTTGTATGAGATGGAAAGACCAAGCCCTGAGCCCGTTTCCCTTGTGGTATAAAACGGCTCAAATATGTGTTCCAGATCCTCTTCCGGGATTCCGATTCCTTCATCAGTGATCCTAACCTCTATTCCATTCTGCAGCTTTTCTGTATGGACGCTGATAACACCCCTATGGGGCATGGCCTCAAGGCCATTGGAGATAATATTGATAAACACCTGCTTCAGTTTGTCAGGATCACAATTGATCTCCGTCACTTCAGCGGATAGAAATGGCTTGAATTCATATTTTTCCGGGGAACAGACCCCCTGCATTATTTCCAAGACATCCATCAAAACCGAGTTGATATTTGCGTGCCTTTTCACCAGTCTGTATTCCTTGGTGAAATCACCCAGGTTGGCAACCAGTCCCTCCAGTCTTCTCACCTCTTCCAGGATCATTTCCAATTTCTGGAGGTCTTTTTCATCCTCCAGGCGCTGCCTTATCTGACTGGAAAAACCCCCGATGATCATCAGGGGATTCTTGATCTCGTGTGCCACGTGGGCAACCGCCTGCCCCACTGCGGCCAGACGTTCGGACTGCAGGAGTTTTTTCTCCAGTTGTTGGTGCACACTCATATCCCTAATAATAGCTGTGAAGGTAATGCCTCCCGCCATTTCCAGATAGGATAGGCTCAGCTCAATAGGGAATTCCTCCCCATTCTTGCGGAGTCCCATCAAGGATATGGTCTTTCCCACAATATCTGACTCTTTTGTCTCCAGAAACCGGCGAACATACTGCCGATGGTCCCCATATTTAGAAGGGATGAGTATGTTTAGATCTTCACCCAAGACCTCTTCCCTTGAATATCCAAATATCCTTTGGGCCGCATTGTTATAAAGGATGATACTGTGATTTTCATCAATACTGAGAACGGCATCCGTAGCCGTATCAAGAATGGCCCGCAATCTATTTTCGGAGGCGTGAAGATTTCTGATTAGTTTCCTATATTCAGTAACGTCTCTTGCTATCTCCATGAAATATTTTATCTTTTTCCCCCTTAATTTCAGGGGATACATAATCATGAAAAGCTCATTCGTTACGCCTTCAGCGTCCTTCTGGTAATAGGTCGTCTCCACCCTTTCCCCCGTTTCTTTGGCCCGAACGAGGGCGCAAGGCTTGTTCTCATAACTGCAAGGGGCATTTGAGCGCTCCTTGACCTCATAGCACTTCTTGCCCAAGACGTCCGCCTTCCTCAACTTGTAGCGCTTCAAAAAGGCCTTGTTCGCCTCCTTAATCGTGAAATCAGGATCCAAAACCAGAATCTCTTCGCTGATCCCATCGAATAAGGTTCCCAGAAAGAGATTGTCTGTTTTGAGATTTTCGATTTCTTGCTCTTTCTGAGACACCGTTTCCCTCAGCCTTTCCATTTCCTCGCTGAGCTTGAGGTGCTCTTCATGCGTCATGATCATCCTCCTCTGCCCGGAGAATAAAAGACATATTCAAGGGAAAGAATATCAAACATCTCGTCTATAGCTTCCCTTATGAGATGATAGAGCTCTTTCATGGATCTGGCGCTGGACAGGGTCTGCCTGTATTCAACGGCGCTGTAATACTGCTCATCCAAGGGAAAGAGGACCTGATCCAGCTCTCCATACCAATTTATATTCAGTTCCTTTTTAAGAGCAATAACCTTCTTATACATGTCCCTTATAAGGTCTGTTCTTAGAAGCGGATTGACCTGGTTGATCATACAGTCTATGAGTCCGGCCAAATAGTAGACGTCTCTCATCTTCCTTTCATTGTTCCTGTTCATGTAGATCGCACGGATAGTATAGGCCATGCCCCCTCGCAGCGTGAAATGGCTGGGCAGATGCCAGACCCCTTTATCCCCCCTCTGGTGAATCTCCTTCCGGTGGGCCTCCAGTTTGGCTGACTGGGATTTTAGCATCTGAATGAAATGCTTGCTTTCCCAGTCCGCTTTTCGAAATTCCCACGGCTGGGAGGCAATCAGATTTTCTGGCGGTCCCCCCTCTTTTTCTTTTAACTTTATAATCTCGGCCATATGCGATCATTCTACCCATGTTAGGTTGTAAATATAAAGTCCGATGCAAAAAAATGGCATTTGACATTTGAATTTTGGAATTTGACAGGTCGAGACTCTCCTCACCGAGTCGCCAATTGAGCCATTGAGACCGTCGAAAACCGGCTCTTGAGAGGCTGATGGAAAATGTCCAGCTGCAAGGCTTCCGAGATCCCGAGGAATGAGGCGTACATAGAAGTACGCCGCAATGACGAGGGACGAGGGTAACGCAGCAGATGGGGGTTTTCCGACAGCCTCATTTATGGTCTTGGGTGGTACTTCTCATGGATCTGCTTCAATCTTTCCCGGGTGATGTGGGTATAAATCTGGGTCGTTGAAATATCCGCGTGTCCCAGCATAACCTGAACAGATCTCAGATCCGCGCCGCCTTCCAAAAGGTGGCTGGCAAAGGAATGCCTCAGTTTGTGGGGATTGATCTGTTTCCTGATTCCCGCCTTTTTCCCATATTTCTTAATGATTTTCCAGAATCCCTGTCTGGTTAGGGCCCCTCCCCTTGAATTCAAAAAGAGATAGGAGGAGGTCCTGCTTTTCAATAGCTTGCCTCGTGCTTCAGAAAGATACGCTTTGAGTACCTCTAAGGCCTCTGTCCCCATAGGAACCATTCTCTCCTTCGAGCCCTTTCCAACCATTCTCACGAAACCTGCCTCTAGGTTGATATTGGACATTTGGAGTCCCACCAGTTCTGAGACCCTCAGGCCGGTGGCATAGAGTAGTTCCAGCATTGCTTTGTCTCGCTGACCCCGCGGGTGGGAAGGATCAGGCTGAGAGAGAAGCATATCCACCTCATCTCGCGTCAAAACGCTCGGAAGCTTCCGGGGCAATTTTGGCGCATCCAAGAGTCTTGCTGGGCTGCTTTCGATCCTTCCCTCGGTCACAAGGAAGCGGAAAAACATCTTAAGGGCAGAGAGGCTCCTAGCACAACTCCTGACGGATAGCTCCTTTTGCAAGGTGCTCATGTATGCCATGATATCGTCCTGGTTGGTCTGAATGGGAGAGCGTCTTCTGCCTTCCAAGAATTGGAAAAAGCGGAGCAAATCCCGGCTGTATGATTGGATGGTATTGTCGGCTAGCCCCCTTTCAACCCGCAGATGGTTGATGAATTGATCTGCCAGGAGATCAGCCTGTTTAGTGTTTCTATTTGAGGTCATTGGGTGATGCGCCCCTGAAGATCCTTAATAGGCTGGGATGCGTTAAAAAGGTTGGGCGGTTAAATTATATGTCTCACCTCTTCAGGCCAAAAATGGGGGGATCTGGACTCAACTCAAAAATCATAGAAATGCCCGTCCTTTGTCAGGATCCTTGGGCCGTTTTTCTCTATGGCCACCATCTCCTCAAGCCGGACACCACCCTTACCTGGTATGTAGATCCCAGGCTCAACCGTGACGACCATACCTCTCTCCAGTTCGACAGGTTTCTGGGGCCCGAGTCTAGGTCCCTCATGGGTTGCCAACCCCACGCCATGCCCCAGGGCATGTCCGAAGTATTCGCCAAAGCCAGCTTCTCCGATCACTTCCCTTGCCGTGGCATCTGGCAGAGTGCTTTCTGTCCCGGGGCTAATTTTTTGAAGGGCAAAGAGTTGAGCTTCACGCACTGTCCGATAAATCTTCCTGAATTTGGGCCCCGGAGTCCCCAGGAATATGGTCCTGGTCATGTCACAACAATATCCATCCACCTTAACGCCCACGTCCAAGATAATGGGCTCTTTGGCGCGTAATTTTCGTTCTGTGGGCACAGCATGGGGCAAAGCCCCGTTGGGGCCGGAGGCCACAATCGGGGGAAAAGCGAGATCTTCCGCTCCACCTTCACGGGCCAGTCCCTCAATCTGCCACGCCACCTCTTTCTCCGTGCGTCCTGGTTCCAGGCTCTCTATCACTTCTGCCAGGATCTGGCACATCAAGTCAGCAGACGCCTCCAAGGCATTTATTTCAGCTTTTTCTTTGACCTGTCTCATCCCGTCCACCACGCCCTTTAAGGGCGTGAGGCGCACTCGTGAGGAAGACTTTTTCAGCTTTTTGCTCAGTTCCTTATGAAGGCCCCAGGTGATAGAATCCTCTTCAAAACCCAAGTTTGATGTGCCAAGACGCTCCAAAAGGCTTGGAAGGATCTCCAAAAGTCCCTTTTCATGGGTGATCACCTCAAAATCGACGGCCTCTTTTTCCGCCTCTGTAGTGTATCGGGAGTCTGTGACTAGGAGTGCATCCGTCTCGTTTATGAACAGAGAGCCAGAGGATTCGGTCAGCTGGGTATCTGTTGCCCTAAATCTGGAAAGGTATCGCCTGTTCTCGGGTTGCGTAATCCAAGCGGTATCTGGAGCCTTATCAGCCAGCTTCTCCCTCAGCATTCTGACGCGTTCACGGAAAGCTGATGGTTTCATATCCCGACACTATCAAATTCATCATCCAATTGCAATTTTCGATCCCTCCCCTAAATCCAGCCACAAAGATCAGACCACTTCCCCGACACGCCCTAGATATGGTCTTGCCTCCGGCCCATAGGGCCCACGGCCTCTCCGAGCTGCAGGCTCTATGAGCCGGAAGCCGGAGGGAAGGAATGGGCCAGCACTCGATGGGTGCGGAAAGACCATCTTTGTTGAAATGCCAAAGCGGGAACCGGGCGGGGTCGAGGGAAATGGGGGTCAGAAGTCCATCTTCAGAGCAAGACCGAGGCCACCTTTGGTGATAAAAAGGTTCAGATTGAGTCTGTCAGGGAGGTTCCTGCGAAAATCATTCCTCACTTTTCTGTTGTATTTGTGGGCACTGTTTACGGCGCTGTATATGTTTCCCGCATACCAACCCACTTCCAAGAGAAGAAGCAGACTGCCGAGCACCTGAAGGTCCTCATCAAAGGCTTCGATGGCTGCCCAAATGGTGAGCCCATTGAGAAGAAATGCCACCAATGCATCTTTGGGACGCTCACAGTAGAGATGTCCCAGGCCAGGAATTATGGCCAGAACTCCCGCGGTAGCGGGTTTTTTGTAGGGCAACGCCTCCCCCTTTAGGCTCAATTCTGCAAGATCCTGTGAATTGGGATAAAGAGGGCTACCTTTCTCCACCGTCTTGAATGTCTCTGAGGCTTCTCGCCACTGGTCCTCCTTCATCCGGCTCCATGCAAGTCTATACTGGGCGGCATGCTTCACCTCGAGATGGGGATACCTTTCTATCACCTTATTGAAATACTCCTGAGCTTCCTTCTGAAGACCCTGCCTGTAATAGGATTCACCCATCAGGAATAGGGCTTTCCCGGCCACGGGCCTGTCAGAATAGCTTTTGTTGACATTTTCCAGGACCTTTCTCGCCAAAGCGTATTCTTTTGCCTTCAAATAGCAGAACCCAATAAGGTAGCGAGCCTGTGGAACCTTTTCATCTTTCGGGAAAAAATGAATAAATCGCTCAAACTCAGCGACCGCCCGCAAGTATTCCCCCCTCTCCATGGTCTGCCGCGCAAATTGGAATTGCGCCTCACTGTCAATCGTGATCTGTACGGATAAGGCGGAGGCGGGAAGTAATAAAAAGATGAAAAAGAGGGAGAGGAAAAGGGATAGGCACCTATTCATGATGTTTTCCATTCTGCGGGTACCACCAGAAATCATTGTTTTCTACGGGGTCAAGAATGAGGTTCTCCCCATCAGAATGTATATATGGCGAAACTGCGGTCTCCTCTTTGCCTTCATGAATCAGACGGTCCACGGTCATAATCCATCCCATAAAAAAGCCATGTTTTTTCACGGCCTGCTCAGCATACAAGGAACAGGAGGGATAGCTGGGACAGCGGTCACCATCCACCGGTGAAATGTGATTCTTATAAATGGAGAGCAGCCAATGGGCCGGGTTGAGTCCTGAGGCCCCCTCAGAGGAAGGAGAATCGGACGGCCTGGAGATTTCTTCCTCAGCACAAATGTTGGGGGTAGGGCCATTTGTTACGAGGAAAAATACAAGACATAGAAGGGTAAGCAATTTGATTAAAAGGTTCATAGGCGTTCTCCCTGGTATGGGAAAAATAGCCAGAATATGTCATTTGGCCATGGACCCTAATGAACAACCACAAATAAGTCAAGATCATAAAAGGGCACTTCAAACTCCTGAAAGTTGACAAAAATGGCTAACCGAGGGAAAATACTCCCCAATATCTCAAGTAGTTACGTTTCGAAGGTTTGCCGTTTGGCACAAAGCAAAAGGGAGAAAATCATCGATCCCAATAGGTTTTCCACCTTAAGATGGTCTGAATTCGTCTCTCATGCCCGTTTATGAATATACAGCCCTTGATAAGGCAGGCAAGAGCAAGACCGGGATTATTGATGCGGACAGTGCCGTAGCCGCCCGGCAGAAGCTCCGAGGCACCGGGATCTTTCCCGTGGAGGTGAAAGAGACTGCGGCCAGGCCCAAGGATCTACCCGCCGGCCAAGTCACTGTATCCACCCTCTTTAAACGCGTGAGGCCTGGTGAGATCGCGGTTGTCACTCGACAGTTATCCACCCTCTTGGGCGCCGGGATTACCCTGGTATCTGCACTGGAGGCATTGATTACTCAGGTCGCGAACCCGCTGCTCAAGAAAATCATGGCCCAGATCAAGGAATCCGTCAACGAGGGGAACAGCCTTGCCTTCTCTTTGTCCCAACATCCCAAGATATTTTCACAAATCTATATTAACATGGTCCGGGCTGGAGAGGCCTCTGGTTCCCTTGATCTGGTTCTGGATCGCCTGGCCGAATACAGCGAACACCAACAGGCCCTGAGAGGACGGGTGAAAGCGGCCCTTGCCTATCCGATTTTCATGTTTTTTATCGGGACCATGGTCCTCCTATTCCTGGTCACAGTTGTTGTCCCCCAGATCACAAAGGTCTTTAGCGATATGCATCAGACCCTCCCGCTCCCCACCGTGATCTTGATAAATGTAAGCGAGTTCCTAAAGAGTTTCTGGTGGCTCCTCCTGGCAGGTTTGGTGGTTGCTATCATATTGCTAAAGCAATTTCGGAAAACCCCCAGGGGCAGTTATATTTGGGATGAGATCAAGATTCGCGTTCCTATTTTTGGTTCCATTAGTCTGAGATTGGCCATCGCCCGATTTGGAAGGACCCTCGGCAATCTGCTGGATAGCGGTGTTCCCCTCCTAACCGCCCTGGAGATCGTGCGGAACATCGTCAATAATGTGCTGATCGCCAATGTGATCGACAATGCCATGGATGAGATTCAAGCGGGGAAGAGCCTTGCCGCTCCCCTATCGCGCAGCACCTGGTTTCCGCCCATGGCCATTCAGATGATCTCTGTGGGGGAGCAGAGTGGAGAGCTGGAAAAAATGCTCAACAAAATTGCGGATATCTATGAAAGGGAGGCGGAATCCCAAATCACGGTCATGACGTCGATGCTCGAGCCTATCATGATCCTCGTGATGGCATTAGTTGTGGGATTTATGCTCATCTCCATCCTACTCCCCATATTTGAGATGAATACGTTGATACGCTAAGAATAAGAAAAAATCTTGGAAAATTCAAAGTAATGAGGGGGCATGAAAAATGCTGAAACAAAGCCTGAACGATCGCGGTTTTACGCTTATTGAAATCATGGTGGTCATCGTGATCCTTGGTATATTGGCCACGCTCATTATTCCCAGGTTTATGGGCAGAGAGGAAGAGGCACGGCGTACCATGGCCCGGGTCCAAATGGAGAGCATGGAGACCGCCCTGAAGCTCTACAAGCTGGACAATGGCGTCTATCCCTCCACTGAACAGGGCCTTCAGGCCCTGATTGAACCGCCCACCATCGGCCAAGTTCCCCGCAAATGGCGGGAAGGGGGCTATCTGGAGAAACGCAGGGTCCCCAAGGACCCATGGGACAATGACTATATCTACCTGTCTCCAGGCGTTCATGGGGATTTTGACTTGATTTCCTATGGGGCTGATGGCGAGCCAGGAGGAGAAGGGAATACTAAGGATATCAACAATTGGGAGGCGGAATAGCTTGCCGACGAGATTCGTAATGCCTGGTGAGAACAAAGGATTTACACTAATCGAATTAACAGTGGTCGTTGTTCTCATAGGCATTATATTGACCCTGACGGTCCCCAGATTTCAGACGGCCATAGTGACAGACGACCTGAAGGCAACGACCCGCAAGATGGTTGGGATGATTAAAGGCCTAAGAGACGAAGCCATTCGGGAGCAAAGGGTCTATTTTCTCCATTTTGATCTGGAATCAAACCGGTTCTGGATAGACTCCACCGGCATGACCGAAGAAGAGCGGGCCCGAGCGGCTGAGAAGGCCCCCACTCTGCCAGGAGGGGTTCGAGTCCTAGACGTCTGGCTCAGCAGCAAGGGCAAGAAAATGACCGGTCAGACAGCAATCCGATTCAACAAGAAAGGATATGTCCAGCCATCGGCCATCCACCTGGCTGCAGAAGATGGCAGGGAGTTCACACTTGTACTGAACCCTTTTCTGGGTAGGGTCAAGGTCTATGATAGATACATAGAATTTGAGGAAACATGATGGGAAAAGAGGACGACGGTTTTACACTCCTTGAGGTGATGGTGGCCATTGCCCTCATTGCCATTGCGCTGATGGCCGTTTTGGGCTCACAGTCTCAGAGTATTTCTCTGGCGGGTGAAGCAAGGTTCAACACAACGGCTGCCCTACTGGCCCAGAGTAAGATGGCCGAAATCGAGAGTCAGGACCCTGACGAGTTGACGGCCGATTCTGGGGATTTTGATGAAGACTTTCCAGGCTATGCCTGGGAGTTGGCTGTGAGCAATGCGATGCTTGATCGACCTGAGAATGTCTCAGATCATCTTAAACAGATTGACCTCACCATAGCCTGGGGTGAGGATGAACAGTATCAATACGTACTCAGAGTCTATCGTTTTTTCCCAAAAACGCCTTAAAGCCATGACTGCCATAACCTCAGAACATCTTATGAATCGTAACGGCCGAGGGGGGTTTACCCTTCTGGAGATCCTGCTCGCCATGGCTATCTTCGCCCTTGTACTTTCAATGCTCTATACGGCCTATACGGGAACATTTCGAAACGTGGATGAGACCGAATCTCAGGCAGATATATACCGAATGGCGCGCATCGCCTTAGAAAGGATCGCGGAAGATTTAGAATCCGCTTATATTCCCCCTTGGGCAGTCGGTCCGGAAACTGAAGGGGAGACCCCACAGCCAGCGCCATTTGTGGGAG
>CAJIAF010000235.1_pt1 | contig 17156 bp, 18 predicted proteins | sample 9199141 | NCBI WGS metagenome assembly CAJIAF01 (sample SAMEA7708265, study PRJEB35096) | sediment metagenome | biome: marine neritic benthic zone biome [ENVO:01000025]; feature: sediment [ENVO:00002007]; material: shallow marine sediment [ENVO:03000034] sea grass bed [ENVO_01000059] ...
ATGAAACTCTTGCAAGCAGGAGAAATGAGAAAGCGATAATAATGGCAGGCACCAGGGCCACAAAACGATCAGATGTGGCCACCACAATGGAAAAAGCCCCCGCCACCACCGTTCTGACCCTGGGATCAAGACGGTGGATCACAGAATCCCCGTGGACAAAGCTCTCTTCTATCACCTAACACCACCCCTTTGTTGTTTCATAATTTATAGACAGCTCTTTCTCAAAGCGCCCCAGAAAAACCATCGGCAAAGCCTCGAAAACCTTGGCATGTACGCAACAAAGAATCCGGCTTGAAGGACCCGGCTTTGATTATACACCGAAGAGGTGTGAAGTGAGGGTACGCCCTTTTTCGAAAGGCCATATCTCAAAAAAAATTCCACCGGGTATCGCCGTGACCCAGTATTTGGGGTTTACGCCCGTGAGCTTCTGGGAGTCTGCAGCCCACTCCTTAAATCCCAAATACTGGGTCACTTCCCCCTCACTCTTACAGATATGGCCTTGAGAAATGGGGCGTGGCCTCACTCAGGTACAAGCCAGTTCCTTTAACATGCCGTATATTGAAGAATTATTTCACTGGCAAAACTTAACTATACCACCAGAAAAGCTGGTGGGTTTTGGATACTACTAACAGAGTAAATACAGCCTTGCCTACGGCCCGGAGGGAGAAAAGGGGTGTGGCCTCGTCATTACCCATTGGTCTTGCCCTTCTTTCGATGGCCGAAGATGATGGCCACACCCATCAAACCGATGATATATCCGATGCCACCCAAGATTTCCGTGATGCCAGGCCCCCCTTTCTGAGACGCTGCCAATCTCTCCTTCATCTCCTCCAGTCTCTCATCCAAAACCTCTTCAACGATTCCTCTAATCTCTTCTTCGCTTATGCAGGGGATCCCCACAGTTGGGGGAGGCTCTTCGGTGTGTACCCCTTTTTTCCGATCCTCGCTAATAGGTTTCTCCTCAACTTTCAGGTGGAACTCTGCCCCATGCCCTTCAAGGGTACGAAGCACGATTTTCAAATCTTTTTTTCGGGGTAACTTGAAGGAAAACATGCCCTGGCTGTCCGTATTTCCGGTAATCAGCTCATTCCCTCCTTCGTCAAACACCGCTATCCTAGAATGGGCGGCCCTGGAGCCGCCCAAAAAGAAGCTCTCTGTAAGGACCCTGTCCCCTTCTACCCACGCATGGATACTCACGGAATGTGCCCACAATGGGGTGGGTAATGAGAAAAGCAGGAGAAAAATGACGACCGAGAAACATGGTCTTCTGGCGTTCATAGGATCTTCCTCAAATTGGATTCCATCAAAAACGAAAAGCCACGATAGGATTCTTTTCCTTTGGGAAAGATTGCCTTCGTGGCTCCATTTCTAAACAAAAATCTTGGTGAGATGATTTCAGGCTTCTCGCCTGAATTGTCAATTATTTCTATACCCTGAAAGTCGGCCTGTCAAGTAATTTTCACGTATCCATAATATGGAACCCAGATCTACCGTCTAAACGCTCCTGATCAACAGAAACTACTTCCTGGGCACGGTGGGTATCATTTCCTGGGGTTGGGACAGGACAAACTCACCCTTCTCAATCCACCTCTTAAGTAAGTCTGCAATCTCCCCGGCTCTTAAATAGGACGAGACCGGTACTGTGGGAACCTCCTGCCCATTGTACTTCATGGTTCCACTCTTGAGCTCTGCATAACTCACCTGCCCGAGGGGGGATGCCTCCCCTTTTGGATAATCGTGGCCATAATCGATGATCTGGGTGGAGAGCTCTTCATCTGAGACACCCGTGAACCTGGCCATTTCCTCATTCAAAATGGGTATGGGAACGCCTATCCCCACAGCCAGGGAACATCCATATCCAAGCATGCTGACTCCCGCTATCCATTTGGGATCCATCTCCTTTAGATCCCCCATAACCATAAGGGTCCCCGCTGGGCTCAAGGGCACACCGTTTTTCCCTCTTTTCGCGCCCGGGTTGTGCTGCGTCCCTGGACCGATAACAAAACCCTGGGCACCGCCAAGAAAAATCCTCGTCCCCATGCCTATGGTCAAGTAATAGGGGTCATTCAAAAGGGGGCTTAACTGTCCGGCCGTGGAGTAGTTGGCATTGCCCGCCCTCGGTTTGAGGACACCCATGTAGGTATAGATTGTCTTATTGGACAAATTAATGGCGCAATTGTAGTTCTGATAGGCATTTCGCGGATTCAGCAACACAGCGTATGGCAAATCAGAGAGGGTGACCTTTTTATCGATCTCCCGGTTCGGGTAGCAGTCGGTTCCGTAAGCGGTCGCCTTCAACCTCACTTTCTTCCCCGCTACGAGATCCTGGATCACATGGCCCCCACCGTACTTGAATTGACCGGGATGAACGCGGTTGAGCGGGTCATCCTCTGCGGGTTCTGTCACCCCAAGATAGACATCCACAGCGGCCAGCCCTGCATAGGCAGAGACGCCGTTCAGCCAGACTTTGGCCGCTTTGATGGTTGGTTTAGTGTGGCCAAAGTTGATGAAGGCCCCGGATGAGCACATGGGTGCAAACGTGCCTGTGGTGACCACATCGATCTGCCGGGCCGCCTTTTGAGGCCCCTCCCGCTTTACGATCTTCGTCATCTCATCAGCGGTGACAACGACCACTTTGCCCTGCTTGATTTTACGATTAATCTCTTCGATGCTCTTGGATGGCTTCCTCTGTGGCATTTCTATCCGGACCTCCAGCCATTGTTTGAAAAAAGTTATAATAGTGATTATAAAACCAGATGACAAGCAAAAGTTGCCTCATATTCGCGCCCCTCTGTTCTCTTGACTTTCCACTGGCCTTCAGATAAGCATACCCATAGGAATGACCAACACTGAATTCCTAAATATCAGAACTGTCTGTCTATGGAAGGGTAGATGAAGGATACCGTCCAAATCGGAAATCTGACTATTGAAGAAAATGGCCCCCTTTTCTTGATTGCTGGCCCTTGTGTTATTGAAGACGAAGAAACAACCTTGGAAGTTGCAACCTTTCTGAAAGAAACCGGTGGGGCGATGGATCTTCCCGTTATCTTCAAAACCTCCTATGACAAGGCTAACCGGACATCGGTGGACTCCTTTAGAGGTCTTGGAGTGGATAAGGGACTTGAAATCATTCAGAGGGTGAAAGAGGAGACCGGCCTGCCTGTTTTGTCAGATGTGCATGAGATACCTGAAATCGAGAAAGCCGCAAAGGTCCTCGATGTTATTCAGATACCCGCATTCTTGTGCCGTCAAACAAACCTCATCCTGAGTGCTGCTCGAACAGGTCTCCCCGTCAATGTAAAGAAGGGGCAGTTCCTTTCTCCTTGGGAAATGGAACCCGCCATACGTAAAATCGTATCAACGGGCAATCGAAAACTTCTTATTACTGAAAGAGGCGCTTCATTTGGTTACAATAATCTGGTCGTTGATATGAGGTCCATAGCTATCATGAAGGACTTCGGTTTTCCGGTTGTCTTTGACGCAACCCACAGCGTTCAATTACCTGGAGGCAGCGGCACAAGCTCTGGTGGTCAGAGAGAATTTGTGGAATATCTTTCCAGGGCTGCTGTCGCGGCAGGTGCTAATGGTGTCTTCATGGAAGTTCATCCCAATCCCGACTCCGCCCTTTGCGATGGTCCCAACTCCCTTCCCTTGGACCAGGTCAGGCCACTTCTGGCTGTGCTCAAAAAGATTCACCGCCTGGTCCGCTCCGTGGATTAATTTATGTCCTTCCAAAGGCCTTTAGGATCTGAATGAACCTGACCGGAGTGAGCACAGAAAGCGGAGTACGAGGAGAGAGAAGTACGCCGCAGTGATGAGGGATGAGGGTAACGCAGCCCTTCGATGCTTCGACATTGCTCAGCATCGACCCTGAGCGATGTCGAACGGTCGACTATGCTCAGGACCGTGAGCCTGTCGAACGGCCTGTCGAATGGCAGATGGGCGTTTTCCGACAGCTTCATCAACACTTTTCAGCGGGGCTATGGTATTGTGAAGCTATGATGACAGAAGACTGGGCAACCAGAATTAAGCTTCTTATCCTGGATGTGGATGGTGTGATGACCGATGGACGCGTCATCCTGAATGCGCGTGGTGAAGAGATCAAGCGCTTTCATGTGAGGGATGGATACGGCATCAAGCGCTTGTTGGATGCGGGTATTGATGTGGTCATCATTACGGGGCGAAAATCGAAGGCCGTCGAATATCGGGCAAAAGAATTGGGTATCCAAGAAATCTATCAGGGTGTAAAAGAAAAAGGATCCCTTTGCAAAGAAGTCATTGCGCGCAAGAATCTGATAAAAGATCAGGTATGCTGCATGGGAGATGATCTGCCCGATCTCCCCATGTTTACTCAGGCTGGCGTTTCCATAGCTGTGGCGGATGCTGCTGCCGAGGTTCGCACTGCGGCCACCCGTGTGACAGAGCAAAAGGGCGGCCACGGGGCGGTAAGAGAGGTCTGTGAATGGATCCTAAAGGCGCAACAAAACTGGCCGGGCACAACGCCTTGACCTCCTGGTGGAGGAAAATAAGCTTTACGCTGAATTTGCTATTTGGTATACTTATTGCATTATGACGCCCTTTTTCAAAAAACACTGGCCGCTGCTGGGGATAGCCATCCTCCTGCTTGTGGTCGGTCTTTACATGATGGGAGCTCAAAAGGACATTATAAAAAAGTCTCTTCTTACAGATATGGTGGGAGAAGAGGGACTCAAGCTCAAAAATGTCTCTTATGCCCAAAACGACCCCAGTCAAGGAATGAGATGGACTCTGGATGCCAAAGAGGTCAAATTCTCCAAAGACAAGACCTTTATATCTTTTAAGGATTTCCAGCTGAAACTGAGACCCCAAAACAGACCCACGGTTGAACTGAAGGGGAAAAAGGGGGATTACGATAGAAACTCAGGGGAAATCAACCTTCGTGGAGATTTGCAGGCATCTACGGATAATGGTTACCGAATTATCACCGAGCATATCCTCTATAAAGAAAAGGAAGGCTATTTGGAAACAGAGGAACCGGTCAGGATTCTTGGTCCCTTTTTCTCTGTGGCCGGGCGGGGCCTGTACTACAATCCGGAAAAGGAAACCTTAAAAATTCATTCTGACGTCACGACGCGTATTGCCAAGGAATCATTGATCTTATGAGGGGCATTTCATATAGGGGAATCTTCCTGATACTTCTTTTCGGTCTGCTTTTTCCTGCCGCTGGGCAGAGCCAAGTGAGCCAACAGGAGGATGCACAGAAGGCTGAGGCGGGTGCCATAGTCATCAAGTCCCAATCCCTTGAACTTGATAACCAGAAGAGAACTGTCGTATTTAGTGGTCAGGTGGACGCCAAAAGAGAGGACATGACCATTAATTGCGAAAAAATGATCGTTCATTACATTGACCAATCTGCCGAAAAAGAATCGGGTAAAACAGATGTGAGAATAGATAAGATTGTGGCTACCGGCAAGGTGAAGATCAGCCGGCCCGATGGGGCTTTGGCCATGTCAGAAAAGGCCGTTTATTATGAGAATGAGGAAAAGGTGGTCCTGACGGGTAGCCCCGTTGTCAAACAAGGGAATGACTTTGTGGAGGGTTCCAGGATTACCCTATACCTAAGAGAAGAACGCAGTATTGTGGAAGGCTCTGAAAAAGAGAAAGTAAGGGCTGTCCTACATCCTAGAAGCGAGAAAAGGTAACTCAGCCAGTGAATAACACAGATGTGCTGGAGGCAAAAGGGCTGGTCAAGATCTATAACGGTAAGAGGGTTGTGGACCAGATTGAGATGACACTAAGGCGGAAGGAGATCGTAGGTCTCCTTGGTCCGAACGGTGCGGGGAAAACAACCACCTTTTACATGATAATAGGTTTCACGCGTCCCAATGGGGGCAAGGTATATCTGGATGGTGAGGACATTACAGAAGCCCCCATGTATCTGAGGGCGAGGAAGGGGATTAACTACCTTGCTCAGGAACCTTCCGTCTTTAGGAAGCTCACTGTCGAGGAGAATCTATTCGCGATCATGGAGAATATCGATATCCCCTCGAACCATATCAAGAAAAGAGCCAAGAAACTGCTTTCTGAACTCAACATCAGCCAGTTGGCCAAACAAAAGGCGTCCTCTTTGTCTGGTGGTGAAAGGCGCAGGTTGGAAATCAGCAGAGCCCTTGTGACTGAACCCAGGTTCATGTTGCTCGATGAGCCCTTCGCAGGAATTGATCCCCTCGCCTTGAACGATATCAAAGAGATCATCAGACAGTTGAAAGACAGAGGCATTGGCATTATTATATCGGATCACAATGTGAGGGAAACGCTGGATGTGTGTGATTCGGCCTATTGTATTAATCAGGGGAAAATCATTGAGTCTGGCACGCCGGACGAGATTGTGTGCAGCGATGTGGCTCGAAGCTGTTATCTTGGAGACGATTTCACTCTGTGATTACTAAATCTTAAACTAGATTCGTACAGGACTATGGCCATACAACTAAAACAATCCCTCGCCCTTCATCAGCAGCTCATCATGACACCGCAGCTGCAGCAGGCCATAAAACTCCTCCAGCAATCCAGGCTGGAACTCCTTGAAACCATCAGGCAGGAAATGGACACAAATCCCGTTCTGGTGGAGGCACAGCCCCAGGATGAGTTTGATGAGGATAAGGGGGTTGACAAGGCCACAGGGAAGCCAGAGCAGCGTGCCACAGAAGTGACCGTTAAGGAGGACTTGAGGCAGGATGTGGATTGGGAATCCTACTTTTCCGATTATAGCACGGGTTGGAGGGAGTCAGCCCATGAGGTAAAAGAAGTCCCGCCTTTTGAAAGCTTCACGCCCAGCAAAACCAATCTCTACACGCATCTCACGTGGCAGCTCGACGTGAGCAACCTGGATGACCTGAAAAAAGAGATTGCCAGACATATTATCGGCAATTTGGATGGCAACGGATACTTGAAAACCCCTGTTGAAGAGATATGCGAATCCACAGGATATACCCAAGAGCAAGTGATAGAGGCCCTGAGTTTCGTGCAAAAGTTTGATCCTGTCGGGGTCGCGGCCAGGGACTTAAAGGAATGTCTGCTTATCCAGGCCCGTTTTCGAAATCTAGAGGGTACCATCATTGAAGAGATTCTTCTGGAGCACATGGATAGGCTGGAGAATAAGAAGTACGATCAGATCGCAAAGTCCCTCTCCATCTCGCTAGAAGAGGTCAAATCGGCTATCTCCGTCATTACCAGTCTCGAACCAAAGCCTGGCCGCAGCTTTCATGATGAAGAGACTATTTACATTAGCCCTGATATCTATGTATTTAAGGTCGGAGACGATTATGAGATAGACCTCAATGAAGATGGGCTGCCCAAGTTAAGAATAAGTCAGTATTATCGGCAGATTTTGTCTAGACGCGATTCGTTGTCTGAGAAGGATAGACAATACATACAGGAAAAACTCAAATCAGCAGCCTGGCTGATCAAAAGCATTCACCAGCGTCAAAGGACCATATATCGAGTGACAGAAAGCATCGTCCGTTTTCAAAGGGCCTTCTTTGACAGGGGCACAGCCCACCTAAAACCTCTCGTTCTACGTGATGTGGCCGAGGACATACAGATGCATGAGTCGACCATCAGCAGGGTGACCACGAACAAATATGTCCACACACCTCAAGGCGTCTTCGAACTCAAGTATTTCTTCAACAGTGCCATCAATAGCCTGGACGGAGAGTCCATAGCCTCAGAAAGTGTCAAGGAACATATTAGGAATATTATAAAATCTGAAAACAAAGCCAAACCTTACAGCGACCAGGAAGTCGCTGATCTACTCAGGAACCTTAACATCAACATAGCCCGCCGGACGGTGGCCAAGTACCGCGAGACGATGGGCATACTTCCGTCACGGAAGCGGAAAAACCCCTATTGATTTCTTGTAATTTTGACTTTTTATATTTATTTTGGTGGTGACCCTTTATTCCTAAGGAGGTGAAGGAATGGACATTTCTGTCACATTCAGACACATGCAACCCACGGAAAGTCTAAAGACCTATGCAGAGGAAAAGGTATCAAAAATCAAAAGATACTTGGATTTCCCTCTTGAGGCCCACGTGGTCCTGTCAGTGGAAAAATTTAGGCATATAGCGGATGTCACCCTTAGCGTCAATGGGACCTGGATTAAAGGCATAGAAGAGACAGATGACATGTACTCAGCTATTGACCAGGTCATGGATAAGCTTGAAAAACAGGTAAAGAAATACCTCTCAAAAATCAGAAATAGGAGGACAGAGAATAGGAAGGGTGAAGAGACCCTTGGCGTGGAAGAGACAGAAGAAGATGTGGTATTCGGCCTGGGAGGGCCTAGTATAGAGGTGGAAAAGATGATTGCCAAACCCATGGATCCAGAAGAGGCAGCCATGCAACTTTCCTCTTCTCAACAGGACTTTATCGTTTTCAGAAACTCCCGGTCCGAAGAGATCAACGTCATCTACAAACGTAAAGACGGCAATTTGGGACTTATCGAACCTTCTAGTTGAGCAGCGGTAGCCCTCTTTTTTCGTGTGAAGGTCATGAAACTCTCAGAAATACTTAATCCAGATAACATTATTCCTGATTTGAGGGCCAAAGACAAAAAGGGGGTACTGGAAGAACTGGTGGATGTCATTGTCAGTCATGATCCATTACTGGACAAAGGTTCATTGGTCAAAGTTCTCCTGGAGAGAGAAAAGCTTGGTAGCACGGGGATCGGCGATGGCATAGCCATACCCCACGGAAAATTTCAGGGACTTAAGCACCCGGTCATATCATTCGGTAGGAGTCTGGAAGGGCTCGACTTCGATTCCATGGATGGACAGCTTGCATTCCTATTCTTCCTATTGGTGGCACCCGAGGATTCCGCCAGCATCCACCTGAAAGCTCTGGCCAAGATCGCGAAAATCCTCAAGAATAGCTCCTTTCGAAATGTGCTGATGCAAGCCCCCACCAGGAAAGAACTTTATGAGACCATCATACAAAACGACGAGGAGTTTTGAATCTTTAGCCTGCTCACATCTTTACCTGATTTAGAGGAACTGCACATTTTTCGAGACGTATTATGATAGGTTTACTCATTGTTACCCACAGTGACTTGGGAAAAGAATTCTTGAATGCGGCTGAATTCATCGTTGGCCGTCTGGATGCGGCAGAGGCCGTCTCCATTACCCAAACAGCAGATAGTGAACAAATTCGTAAAATGATCGAGGAAAAGGTCTCCGTCGTGGACAAGGGCGAAGGCGTTCTTATCCTGACGGATATGCTTGGGGGGACTCCATCCAATATAAGCCTCTCATTCCTAAAGGAAGAGATGGTCGAGGTCTTGACCGGGGTGAATCTGCCCATGGTTATAGCTATTGCGCAGAATCGAGCAGATATGGACCTGAGCAAACTGGCCCAAATGGCACAAGAGGCGGGCAAGACCAGCATTTCCCTGGCGAGCAAGCTCCTGGAGTCTGAATGACCTCTCTTGTAACCATCACAGAAGAAAACTTCCAACCTTTCTTGCAAGAAATCATTGAGATAGAAGAGCTCTCTTTTCAATCTCCTTGGAGCGTCCACGCCCTGAAGTCTGAAATAGAAAACCCCATTTCCCATTTATGGGCGGTCATATTGGGGAAGGTGACTTCCGGCTATATCTGTTTTTGGATGTTTGACAGCGAAATCCAGCTCATGAGTATGGCCGTTCACCCTCATGACAGGGGCAAAGGTCTCGGACATTACCTTTTGAAAGAGATGATTGAGACGGGTATCTCCAAAGGGATGCAGCAAATTTGGCTGGAGGTCAGGCCATCCAATGTGGTCGCCAAGGAGCTATACGAGAGATTGGGCTTTAAAGAGGTCTACCGAAGGCCAGGATATTACCCGGATACTCATGAGGATGCTATTGTGATGAGCCTGATCCTCTCAGAAAAAGATCCTTACCACTCGATCTCAAATTAAGAAATCTATTGAGACTGTCGAAAACCCAGCTTCTAAGAGGCTGATGGGCGTTTTCCGACAGCCTCATTTCTACCATTTCAATTTGTTCCCACTTATTAGCAGAAAGGAGTTTGAACATGGCACTGAAAGTGGCAATAAACGGTTTTGGGCGAATTGGGAGGATGGTTTTGAGGGCAGGACTTGCCCATCAAGATATAGATTTTGTCGCCATAAATGATCTCACCGATCCTTCAACCCTGGCGCACCTCCTGAAATACGATTCCTCCCAAGGCAAGCTGCAGGCAGATTTATCAGGCACCGAGCGTTCTCTTATTCTGAACGGCAAAGAGGTGCAGATTTATCAGGAAAGGGATCCTTCAAAGCTTCCTTGGAATGACGTGGGCGCTGAATTTGTCTTTGAATGTACAGGCCTTTTCAGGGATAGGGAAAAGGCCTCGGCCCATCTGGATGCTGGGGCCAAAAAGGTCATCATTTCCGCACCCGCTAAGAATCCGGACGCCACCATTGTGATGGGTGTAAACCAGCAGGAGTATAATCCCCAAAAACACCATGTTGTCTCAAATGCCTCATGTACAACCAATTGCCTCGCCCCGGTCTGCAAGGTTTTGCTGGATAACTTTGGCATTGAAAAGGGGCTCATGACCACAACACATTCCTACACGGGCGACCAACGCCTTCTCGACTTTCCCCACAAAGATCTTAGAAGGGCCCGGGCGGCTGCACTCTCCATGATCCCCACCACAACGGGTGCCGCAAAGGCCGTCTCTCTCGTCCTCCCAGAGCTGGATGGCAAATTGAATGGGATGGCCATCCGAGTTCCCACGCCCAATGTCTCTGTGGTGGATCTGGTTGTCCAGCTCAGCAAGCCGGCCACTGCTGATGAAGTGAACAGGGCCATGAAAGAGGCTGCTGAGGGGGACTTGAAGGGCATTCTTGCCTACTGTGAAGAGCCTCTCGTATCCATTGACTTTAATGGTTCTACGGCCTCTTCCACTGTGGATTCGCTTTCCACTATGGTCATTGGGGATATGCTCAAGGTCTTATCCTGGTATGACAACGAATTTGGCTATTCATGCCGTATGGTCGATTTGGCCCTCTACATGGCAGGCAGTTAACTCCACTCACTCGGAAACATGACTGGAGAGAAAACATGACCGATCGCATACCCTTAATTGCTGGTAACTGGAAGATGAACCTGACCCTGCTGGAAGCCGCCTCCCTGGTTAAATCCATACGGGACGGCATCCAAGACCTGGATGGCGTGGACGTCCTGGTGGCACCCCCATTCACCATCCTTTCTCCGGTCAGAGGGATCATCGGAGACGCAAAGATACTCTTGGCTGCACAGAACATGCATTGGGAGCAAAGCGGTGCCTACACGGGTGAGATATCGCCGCCCATGCTCCTGGAGGCTGGATGCACCCACGTGATCTTGGGCCATTCAGAGAGGAGGATGCATTTTCAGGAAAACGATGGGATGATTGATATGAAGGCTAATGCGGCAGTGCAATTGGGATTGACGCCCATCATCTGCATCGGAGAGATGCTTCAGGAGAGGGAAGCGGATCAGACCTTTGAGGTGGTCAGAAAACAGCTGGAAGGGTCCCTTAAGACCTTCAGGGAGGAGAAAACCCTACCCTCTTCCACCATTCTGGCCTACGAACCTGTCTGGGCCATCGGCACGGGTCGTACGGCCACCCCTGACCAGGCCCAGGAGGTCCATCATTTTGTTCGAGGATGGATAGCTGAGACTTTCAACAGAGAAACGGCCGATCTTATCAGGATCCTTTATGGGGGAAGCGTCAAACCGGACAATGTGAAGGATCTCATGTCAATGACAGACATAGACGGGGCTCTTGTGGGCGGGGCGAGTCTGAAGGCAGAATCCTTTATTCCCCTTATCAGATTCGGAGAACAGTAATTCCCCCTGAGTCAATTTCCTTCAATCGAAGAGATGGCTTGATGGGAGACCAAGAAAGGGTCTCTATATATCTCTCACAGAGGGCGCAGAGGCGCAAAGAAATTATAATTAGACAGGATGAACAGGATTTTCAGGGATTTAAAAACCCCCAAAAACGGGTCGATCAAAAGCTTCTGGTGCGTTAGGATATCGTCCTTGCTGATCTAGTCTCTGGACACGACTCCTGATCCGCAGATTACGCAGATTCCACAGACGCTCTATGGGAAATGCATTAGAGATCGCTCAAAAGTGGCTTGAAGAAGCTATCTCGGATAGGAACAAGCTAGCTTGTTCCTAATCCGTGAAGCTTTTCAAGCGCCTTGATGTGCGTCATCAAGGCCTCCCCGCACACTAGTACGCAGGGAGCTTCTGAGCGATCATTCATCCTCTGTTATTCTATCCGTGCGATCCTGTAAATCCTGTCGAGGAAAATTTTTCGTGGTTTCTTTTTTTCGTGTCTTCGTGATTAATAATCTTGTCTGCGTTTGTCTGCGGCTAATGACTACTGGAGTGTTCTCTGTGCACTCTGAGGGCTCTAGCGACCCCTTGCACAGGTGAGGGGGAGCGGGCGAGAGAATCTATAATTTCTATTGCAAAATGGACTTTTTTTGGTAATACTACAGGATCTTACTGATTCTTAAAGTGAAAACAGAGGGACAATAAATGAAGCTTATTATCATCCTCGTACATATTTCGGTGTGCGTCGCCCTTATATTGATCGTGCTCCTCCAAAGGGGCAAGGGGTCGGATATGGGAGCCGCCTTTGGCGGTGCCAGTCAGACCATATTTGGAAGCCGAGGAGCCACCACCTTTCTGCATAAAATAACAGCGGCCATTGCCATCATTTTCATGTTGACTTCTCTAGGCCTTGCCTTCCTTTTTGGACGGGGAGCGACCACCTCCATCATGAGAGGCGTTTCCCAGACGGAGGTGCCAGCGGCCCAAGAGACACAGAGTTCGGCTCCCACTGGAGCCCAGGAAAAATAACAACGCATTTGCCTCGTGCCGAAGTGGTGGAATTTGGTAGACACGCTATCTTGAGGGGGTAGTGGGGGAAACCTCGTGCGGGTTCAAGTCCCGCCTTCGGCACCATGTGGCCTTCCAAGATTCTGAATAGTTGCTCCAAAATCCACGATCTATTTTGGGTATTAAGATCCAGATTAGAGGGTTGTCTAACTTAGGGGGCAACCCTTTTTCTTTTCATACAAATAGATCCATTTCTGGAGTAGCCCCTCAGGACGAAGGGTCTTCAGGAATTCTTCCAAGGGTTTGTCATGCGTACAAAAGCTGTTCTTGTTTTAGTCATCCTCATTCCAATCTTCCTCTTTGAGGTTCACCTCTTAGGCCAAGAGCAGTCTCAAAAGAAGCCACTCTTAAAGGCTGGCGACTATTTCCCCGAAATACCCTTGCAAACACCATCAAATCCAGCCGAGAGGATCTACCTGGGTCTCCCAGAGGGCAAGACCTTTACTTTTAAAGATATAAAGGCGAAGTTGGTTCTGGTGGAAATGCTGAGTGTCTATTGCGCCAGCTGCCAGTCACAGGCCCCTTCCTACAATAAGCTCTATGACCTCATAGAAAAGGACCCCAAATCAAAGGGGCGCATAAAGATGCTCGGGATCGCAGTCGGAAACGGAGACCTGGAAATTGCAGATTTTCGGCAAAGGTACAAAATCCCCTATCCCATCGTCCCAGATCCTCAATTTGTCATACATGCCGCCACTGGCGGGAGCCGAACCCCTTTCTCCATTTTTGTGCGGCAGGATTCATCCGCAGGTAAAGGACTGGTCGCGGGCACTCACCTTGGGACTAACCATGAGTATGAACGATTGTTTGAGCATTTGGCCGCGTTGACCACCACGGACCTGGCCGCGATTCGGAAAAAGGGTCGCACAGTGGAGGCAAGGACCGTCCATGTGGAGCCTATACTAAGTGATGGGGAACTTCAGTCAAAGGTGAAAGATGCCATAAGCAGGCTGGGTGGCAAACTGACAGGCTTTAAAAAGCTTTCCCTCGAAAGCCCAAGGCAGGTTTATACCGGCCTCATTGAAGAGGGAGGTAAAGCCGAACGCTTTTTTGCCGAGGTAGTCAGCAGGCCCTCTGCCTGTGATGTGTGCCATGATGTACACTTTATCTATGTGTTTGATGTGGCGGGGAAAGTGCTCAGATTTGTGCCCCTTCAAGTGACCAAATATGAAAATGAAGAGTTTGATGAAGACGATCTCAGGAAAATACGGTCCCGTATAGTCGGAAAACACCTGTCCAACACATTTATCTTTGACCCCAAGGTGGATGCCGTATCCTCTGCCACGATCACCTCAGCTCTCATCTTTGACAGCTTCTCCAAGGGCAAGGCACTCATGGAAGAACTCAAAGAAAAAGGCCTCATCTAAAACCTCCTCACTCCCTGCCCTGAGCGGCGTCGAAGGGCCTGCCCTGAGCGGCGTGGAATGAAAGTGAGATTGATGCCATGAATCAAGCGCAAAAGGAAAGCAATATGAGGTTTGGTTGGTTATGCTCCTACACGCCCGTAGAGATTCTGGTGGCCGCGGGATCGATCCCCACCCGCCTGGATGCAGGGGACATGTTCTTGAGCGAGACCAACCCTCACATCTATCAATTGATGTGTCCCTATGTGAGGGCTGTGTTCGGCGCCGCTCAGAAGGACAGTTTTGATCCCCTGGATGGGGTCGTCTTTATGAAGTGTTGCGATGCCATGTTGCGGCTCTACGATCTTTGGAAAGCCCATTTGCCAGATCAAAAGGCGTATATCCTACCCCTTCCCAAGATTCAGTCTGGAGAAGCCAGAAAATATTTTGCCGATGCCATTCGGCGTTTCAGTGACACTCTTGGTAGAGATTTGGGAGTGTCCATCACTGAGGATACCTTGAAGAAAGCCGTATCGGATATGAACAGGTTGCGCTCAGCCGTTCAGAGGCTTTACCGCATGCGCCTTGAAAAGCCCAGATCCATGGCTTACACCAGACTCCGTTTGCTTATCAGTGAATGGCTCTCTGGACCTCCCTCGCAGGCATTAAAAGAGGTTGAAGAAGAGCTGAAGGACCTGGAAGGGAAACCTGCGGAGGAATCTCCACCCTCTGGCAGGGTCTTGCTCGCAAGTTCCACGTTGGACCAGCTTCAGATTATAGAAATGATCGAGCAAGCTGGAATGACGGTCGTGGCAGATGACCACTGCAGCGGCCTGCGCCATTTTGATGGACAGGTTAGAGAGGAGGGAGACCTCTTCTTGAACCTGGCAGAACGCTATTTGATGCGCTGGCCTTGCTCCCGTATGCATTCAGATCCCTCTCACTTCAGGAGAGTCCTCGATGAAGTTGATGGGAGCGGTGCGGAGGGCGTAATCTACGTGGCCCTGAAGTATTGTGATCACTCAGGCTTCGACGTGCCACGAATCCAGGCCCAGTTAAAGGAAAAAGACATTCCTATGCTCTACATTGAAAACGACTATACGGTGAGTGGTTTAGGGCAGCTTAAAGTGCGAATTGAAGCCTTTGCTGAAATGCTGAGAGAGGAGCTTTGATATGCGCAAGATCTATGAGGGTTATCTGGAATACGCGAGCAAAAAGTTGGCAGGGGGGCCTAACGCCCGAGCCATGCTATACCAGGAGATCGCCCGCCTGGGATTATCAGCCTTTGAGCCTGGAGCCAAAGTGGTCTGGACAACCAGCTATGCCATTCCCCCGGTCCTTTACCAGCCTTTCGATGTGGTTCCTTTTGATTTCGAATATGCAGGTGTGTTTCTGGCTGCAGGAGGAAGGGCCGCTGAATCCATGGCTTGCTCAAACAGATTGGGTTACGCCGTAGATACCTGCTCTATCCATAGGATGGCACTGGGTGCGCAGGAGCTTGGGCTGTTTCCCCATGCGGATCTGTTGGTCAGCACAACCGATTTCTGTGATGGCAAGCCAAAATGCAACGAGATCTTCAAAGAGAAATACCAGGTTCCCTTTCATCTCATAGACATACCCTTGGAGAAAGATGGATCAGCCCTGGATTACGTGGAAGGCCAGTTGAGAAATGTCTTCATCGCCCTGTGCGAACTGAGCGGCAAAAAGGAAGACGAGTCAATGCTGATCGAACCCATTCAAAACTATAATCAGGTGTTGGGTCTCATGGAAGAGGTTAATAAACTCAGGCGACAAAGGCCTGCGCCTTATCTCCCTGGCAATCGCGCCTTCACCATGGGTATGGTAGCCAACATCCTTTTCGGCCGACCGGAGCTGATAACCATTTATGAACAATTTGTAAAAGAGGTTAAAAAGGCTCCCAGGGAGGGGGGTCCGGATGGTGGAGAACGATTACGATTGCTTTGGTTGTTGGCCAACCCGGCTTATCCAACGAACGTTTTCGATACCTTCCGGGAATTCGGTGCTCGCATCGTGGCGGAAGAATTGACCTTCGAGTTGATGCACCCTCTATCCGAAGAAAAGCCCTTGCGCTCAATGGCGGAATGGATGCTGGACAGCCGCTTCATAAGACCTGTTCAAGAAAGAATAGACGCGATTCTCCAATGGGTGAATGACTACAAGATTGACGGTGTGGTCTCTTTTACTCATCTACCCTGTCGCCAGGGCAATGGGGCCCTCTACCTCATAAAGCAGACCTTGAACGAGAAGGGTATTGTGCTCATGGATCTTGAAGCTGATGTTTGTGATGCAACTACTTTTTCGCCGGATAAAATGCGCACGGCCATTGAAAACTACATGCAAATGATGCGTGCGAATAGTTAGCGAGATGAGGAATATGAATCGTTGCCTATCCCTTTGACGCGGGTTTTGAAGAAGGTGAGGGAAACGCGAGCGCTTCGGTTAAATGGTAAGCTGCCTGTAGATACGATGTGGGGCAGAGCGGAAAGCATTCCTTGCAATTCCAGCACTCCTTGGAGGCTACCTCCGGAATAAAACTTATCTCCCGGCTTGTTCCTCTGTCAAAAAATCCAACAGCGTTTTTCTTTTTCACTTCAGTACAATATCTTACGCATAGACCGCAAAGAATGCAAAATGAGGACTCTTTTTCAAAACGGTTTTTGTCTGCTCCATACTCCTGAGCCAAATCCTGCAATACTTCGGCATCCGGAGCATGGGCCAGAAGCTGCTCCAAGAGAATTTTGCGAGTCTTATCTACCTTCTCAGACCTGGTTTTTACGACCAAATCTTGTTCTACCGGGTGAAGGCAAGCAGCAACGAGATTTGTCCTGCCGCGAGCATCCACTTCCACCACGCAAATTCGGCAAGCCCCATAA
>CAJIAF010000111.1_pt1 | contig 16960 bp, 15 predicted proteins | sample 9199141 | NCBI WGS metagenome assembly CAJIAF01 (sample SAMEA7708265, study PRJEB35096) | sediment metagenome | biome: marine neritic benthic zone biome [ENVO:01000025]; feature: sediment [ENVO:00002007]; material: shallow marine sediment [ENVO:03000034] sea grass bed [ENVO_01000059] ...
AACGATCATCATCTTTCTCATCATCATCCCTACCTCCTGATTTTATAGGTTTTTTCGGCTAAAGAACTGAAAATCTCATCTCCAAAAATTTTGACCGCTAACATTAGCACCTTCTCATTACGATTTCAAGGATTTCGACATTTTTTCGCAAATTTTTCTTTTGGCTCTAAACCCGGCAAACGCACAATATGGGGAGGGAGAGTTCCCTTATTTTAGAGTCCAGACAATCCGTTTTCTCTTAATACCATAACGGCCCAGAAACGCAAACCTATTCCTGTGCGTCACCCTAAAAAGGTGACCAGGATGGCGAAGTCTGCTCGCCCCTGAGGAAGGTGATTCTTCTCTGGTTTCGACCGTTGGCATTCATGATATACAAATGGTATCCGCCGTCCCTGCTCGAGCTAAACACGATGTATCTTCCGTCAGGAGACCAACAGGGGTCCTCATTATTTCCCTGATCTTCAGTCAACTTTTTCACATTCCGTCCATCTGAATCCATGACGTAGATATCAAAGCGCCCGCCTTTCATGGCCGAAAATACGATTCGATCCAATTTAGACCAAGAAGGAGATGTATTATAGTTTCCCTCAAAGGTCAATCTTTCCTCCCGCCCCCCGCCCAGATCTCTGACATAGATTTGCGGAGACCCAGACCTGTTGGACACAAAGGCAATTTTGCGCCCGTCCGGTGAAAAGGTGGGAGACACATCAATGCCCCAATGGTTGGTCAGCTTATCAATGATGTTTCCGCTCAGGTCAATACTATATATATCAGGATTCCCTTTATGGCTAAGGGTCAGTGCCACTTTCTCACCATCTGGTGCCCAAGATGCGCCAATATTTAAGCCATTTCTCCCCGATATTCTCTTGGAGTTTCTTGCGTTGAAATCCATCATATAAAGCATAGCCCCACCCTCTTTATAAGAGTTAAAAAGAATTTTGTCTCCACGGGGTGACCATCTGGGGAGAAGGGCAATGCTTTTGTCTGAGGTCATTTGTTTCGCGTTATAGCCGTCATAATCCGATACATAGAGCTCTTTATGTCCCGTGGCCGTGCCCACAAAGGCGAGTCTGGAAAGGAACATCCCCTTGTGCCCGGTCAATGTATAAATGATCTCATTCCCTATCCTGTGCATCAGGGTCCTGAAGTCTGCGGCCTTCCCCAAGGCTCTGCGCCCCAGGATCTGACGGCCCCAGAACACGTCATAGAGTCTGACCTCCACTTCAAGACTGCGGCCTATAGCCGTATACCTCCCCTTCAGGAGAAGATCTGCTCCGATGACCGACCAGTTCTTGAAACGGATTTCCTCGGGGGCCATGGCCTCCTCATCCTCCGACAAAAAGGCCTCTTTATCCATGGGGGTGAAGTAACCCGTCAGATCAAGGTCATTTGTCAGAACTTCCGGCAGGGCCGTGGCCAATTGCGGATATTCCTTATTCGTGGATAGATTCTTGAAATCCGGGATCGCGATCTTGATTTTCTGGACCGAAGGGGCATTAATATCCACATAAATCCTGCTCAGTGCCTGGCATGGCAAGAATAAAAAGATCAGCAAAGGCCCTAACCAGAGTCCCAGCCTAAGAGCCTTGCAGGTCTTTGAGATTGAACCTGATCTCAATTTCATCATAGCTTTTCCTATAGCCTTCTGGAAAAGGGGGCAAGGGATCAGAGCGCTTGACCGCCCTCAAGACAGACTCATCAAAGATGGCATCAGAGGACCCCTTTTTCATTTCGGTCTTTAAGATGCTTCCATCTCTCTTGACCATGACCACAACAATGGCCTCCAGCTCCTCTTTGCTCTGAAGGGCAACTGGGTAGGACCAATTGCCCTTGATTCTGTCCTCCACTTCCATTTGGTACATCTGCATGGGGATTCCACCAACCGGGCCTACTACTTCTGGACCTGAACCGACTGGCGTGCTCACCTCGCTTTCCAATTTGGAAATGGCCTTTTCAACATGGTTCTCTTCCTCTGATTCGACCTTTTTCTCTATTTTAGAGACAGCCCGATCAATGAGTTCAGAAGAAGAAACTTTTGGCTTTTTTATTGTTGGCGTCTTTTTTTCTACAGTTCTCTTCGCTATTACGACAGGTTTCTTTTTCTTCTTTTGTACTTTGATTCGTTTGGCCTGCGAACTCTTTTTGGCCACCCTCTTGCCTTTTTTGACCGTCCGGGCTCTGCTGGTTCCTTTACGTGACACGGCTGCTCCAGCAGGCATCTCCACCAGATTGACCGAATATACCACACCTTCAAACCGCCTGGTGGGCATCGCCTCCGGAACAAAAAGGACGACAGAGAAGATAGCCAGATGCAGAACCACAGAGAGCACCACCATGGGGCTCCACTTTATTTCCATCAGACTATTCGAACCCTGTTTCGTGTCTGTGTTCTTCATAACTTCGCTGCCCAAGGAACAGCTAATCCGTGTAGAATCCGTGGAGCAGAAGGGCCCGGGGAGGCCCTCCAGGCTTTTTCTCGAGTCTATTTAGTCAATAGGCTCTGTGACCATACCCAGCTTGTCTATCCCTGCCCGCTTTACCCCTGCAATGACTTTGATGACAAACCCGTAGGGAACTTCTCTATCGGCCCTAAGGAGGAGCTCTTTGTTCCTCCGATACTTGAAGATGGATTTCATTTTGTTTTCCAGCTCTTTCAGAGCGATCTGGCGATCTTCCAAAAAAATTTGTCTCTTTTTGTTTATGCTCAGGATCAGAGGGTCTTCACGGGTTTTTATGCTCTTCGCCGTGGTTTGGGGGAGATTGACCTCTACCCCTTGCATCATCATGGGGGCAGTCACCATGAAGATGATCAACAGGACAAGCATCACATCCACAAGCGGAGTCACATTGATATCTGACATGAACTTTTTTTCGTTGCCCACACCGACCATGATAAGCTACCTGCCCTCCGCTAATGCTCCGGAACCATCCAAGCGCATTGATCTCCGTAAAATCTCAGGACATATGCCACGATTCTGCAAACGAGAGCTTCCTGCCACAGGGGAAAAACCCGCCATTATCTGGGTTTTTCCTCCTTTGAAACCATCTGTCTCCTCAAGAAATGCCTGCCAACCAGACTTAAGAAATCTGAAGTGAAGGTATCCATCTCCGCTCTCAGCCCAATGACCTTCTGGTTGAAATAGTTAAATGCCACCACAGCTGGGATAGCCGCCCCCAACCCGGCCGCCGTTGCGATAAGTGCCTCGGAGATTCCTGGTGCTACTACGGCCAGATTGGCTGCACCCTTCATCCCTATGCTTCTGAAAGATTCCATAATGCCCCAAACAGTACCAAAAAGACCGATAAAGGGCGTCGTGTTCCCTGTAGTGGCCAGAAAGGAGAGCGCTCTCTCCAGCCTGTTACTCTGATCAATGGCCGTCCTCTTCAGGGTCCTCTCCACGTTATCAAACACGGGTTGCATGGCCAGGTCTCTTTCTTTTGATTCAGGATGTGTCTGGATTTTGCTGATCTTTCTGAGCTCGGAGTACCCGGACCTAAAAAGATGCGCAACAGGACTGAACAGGAGGTTATCACATTCATCGTAAAGCTGGCCAAATTCCGTGCTCTCCCAAAATAGGTCCAGAAAAAAGTCGGTCTCATCTTTGGCCTTTCGGAGAAGTCTCCATTTCATAAAAATAATAGTCCATGAGATGATGGAGAAGAGAAAAAGAATTAACAGCACGAACTTAACCACCAAGCCAGCATGGACAATCATCTGGATGATATCGCCGCCAAAAGCGCCTTCAAAATTAAGAACACCGGGAAGAGAAATCAATGGGGTAAGGGTCATCATGCTCATTATTATGTCCTCTTGTCAGTGGAGATATTTATCATTTCTATTATATAATTCTTATAACTCCCTTGCCAGGCTTGCAAGAACTATTTGTCTTGTTTTTGCCTGAGGGGGTAAATTCCGAGACGCGGTGAAAGGGGACCCAAGAGTTGTACGGGGATGACCTCCCCACGGGGCAACTCCTCGCAACCTTCAGGGATGACGATCAGAGCATCTTTTCTGGCCATTGACTGTAGCCTGCTCTCCTGTTTTACAGGATGGGCCATAAAGGCATCCTTACCCCCCTCGACCCGGGCATGAACGAATTGCGTCCAATCTTTATCACCCCTGACAGTCTCTGTGAGACGGGCCTCTACAGAAAGAAATGGGGGATGCCGATAGCCCTCCATGGCCAGAAGGCCTGGCAAGGCTAATTGAAGAAAGGCCATCTCACTGGATGGAGGCCCACCGGGTAAACAGAAAAAAGGCTTTTTTTCCAAAAGACCAAATCCTGCAGCTTTCCCAGGACCCATTCTGACCCGATGATAAACACCTCGCCAGTTGAGACTCTCCAGCACCCTGATAATCAGATCTCGATCGCTTCCCCATGCACCTCCGCTCGTTATGAATGCGTCCACATGGGGAAGCTGTTCCATGATCGTTGACACGATCTGCTCTCTGGAATCAGGAGCCAATTCGGTTTGGAAGGAAAGGCCGAACAGTGAGAGCCATGAACATATTTCCACCATATTACTTGCATATAGTTTCCCCTCCGTGAGGGGAGCCCCTGGTGCCACCACTTCATCACCAGTGGCTATGACCGCCACATGAGGAGATTTATAAACCCTGATCTTATTCAGCCCCGCCGAAGCCAGGAGCCCTATCAGTGCCGGCGACAATACTTCATCCTTTGACGCGATGCTCTCCCCAGCTCGAATATCCGCTCCCTTTCCGAATATATTTCGACCAGGTTCGGCGGTATTGAAACAGTAAATTTCATCATCTCTTCTGTGGCAGAATTCTCTTGATAGCACCGCATCCGCACCCTTCGGGATTGGGGCACCCGTGGTGATTTCTATGGCTTGCCCATTAGAGATCGCTAGTTTCGACGAGATCCCGGCAGTGACCTGGCCTAGGACTTTCAGGGGGATCAAATTATCGCTACTCGCCTCTTTTACATCGCTCGATACAACCGCATACCCATCTTTCAGAGAACTATCCACAGAAGGGCAATCCACCCTGGAAACCACATCCTCCGACGAGATTTTCCCGGTCAGACGTTCTAAAGTAAGGGACTCTGTCCCAGCCGTGGGCACAGAGGAAACCGTCAGCTCGAGTGCTTCTTTAAACCCTATAAATTTCTTCATGACCGGTGACAAACCCCATCTTCCGGATATGGGATAGTCCTATAGCACAAAAACACCAAATAATCATCGACCTAAGCGTTCTCAAACCCCGTAGGTTTGCTCGAAAGGACGGAAAACAGGGAGAACTGATAAATAATAAAGAGACCGTGGAAAAACCGGTTTCTGAGAGGCTGATGGAAAATGTCCATCCCGCAGGCTTTGCTGCGGGACGAAATCCCGAGGAATGAGGCGTACATACGAGTACGCCGCAGTGACGAGGGATGAGGGTAACGCAGCAGATGGACGTTTTCCGTCAGCCTCAAAAGATAGGTGAATGGCGGGGAATAGAAATGGCCCCTGAGAATTGAAGGGTTAGGAGATGGGAGTGGGGATTTCCCAGTAATTCTCAGAGGCCTGGCACCAATGAGGAGTGAACTGCAATACTTTCTGCCACATTGTGGTATCATTGTCAAGGTTTTTTTTGGGGCCCGTGACGATTTTCAGGTTTCGCATGAAAAATAGAAACCCCCTTGAGTGGAGGTCGGGACACACAAGGGGGTTGAAAGGAGATTGACGCCCTCGAGGATCTCCATGACCGGCAGTCACGAACCCAAGGGCACCTGAAGAAATAAGAGTTGGGGTATTTAAAGGGGTACCACGCTGTGGGATCTGTGTCAAGCATTTTTTAGGGGTGCTGAAGCCATAGCCAGGGCGCAATTTTGAGCAACACTCTTCTTACCCTTATGACCCTTGCAATTTGAAATGCCCGGTCAAAAACCGGGCAAGCCCCTCTATATCTTCTAATGCAAAACGGGGCACTCCCAGATCCACGTCCCCATTGGTCATCAAGGCGATCAAATTGCTGTCGTTCGAACAAAGAGGTTCGGTGTGGGCCTCACGCCTGAATATCTCTATTTTTGGTTTGTTCTCTCGCTTATACCCTTCCGTCAAAATGATATCCACTCCAGAGAAGAAGGAGGCAAGTTCATCAAGTGTGTGGTCATGGTCCACATCCATGACCATGCCGATCCGCTGCGGTGATGAGATTATGGTTATTCCCGAGCCCGCCTGCTTATGCCGCCAACTGTCTTTCCCCGGATGGTCGATTTCAAAGCCGTGCACATCATGTTTAATGGTACCCACCTTTAATCCCATCCCTGTGAGCTCTGGTATCAGCTTTTCTAGAAGGGTGGTCTTGCCCGATCCAGATTTACCTACAATGGAGACGATTGCGGGTATTTCCGGCCTCAATGGATTGCTCATCTTCACCATCACTTTGTCTTTTCAATCTCCTTTTTTTCTCTTTGCTCTGTCTATTTGCTAAAGATGACATTGAAGATTTTGTCATCCGCCTTAACACACCTGTTTTTAAGAAGGGTGTACTTTTTCAGCAGGATCTTTCCCTCTTTAGTGAGTTGAGAGCCACGTTTCTTATCGGTCTCTACAATCCTTGTCTTCATATAACCCTCTGTAGCCTTGATCTTGCTCCACACGCCTTTATAGGACATCTTCATAATCTTGGCCGTCTGGTTTATGGATCCGGTCTTTTCTATGGTTTCCAGAATCTCTCTTCTTCCTTCTCCCATAATGATATTATTGTGTTCATCCACAATCCACTGCCGAGATTTGAGTCTAAGGGTTCCCATCTCTTCCCCTTTCTTAGATTTGGAAGGCTAACGAAACAAGGTTTAACAAATGAATTGTTGGTCTCAGGGTCAGCTGGTGTTTACAGAACCCTTCACCCCACCTCCAACCAGAACTGACCGCTCCTGGCGGGATCATATCCACCCAACGCTGTGACTCTCTCCCTGAAACTCTGGGACGCAATGGTCTTAAGGATCGCTTGAATATGCCTGTTATCCAATATGGAAGAGGGAATAATGAGGTCGTATTGTTCCTTTTCAATAGGAATGAAATCCAGATCAAGCGCCCTTGCAGCCGCAAAAATACCCAGGCCGCAATCGGCCGCTCCGCTCAGTACGTCAACAGCTACGGCCATATGAGTGAACTCCTCATGCCCATAACCCTTTATGCTCTCAGGTTTTACCCCCATTTCCTCCAACTTGTAATCCAAGAGAACCCGCGTGCCTGACCCCGCCTGACGGTTCACAAAAGCAACATCATCGCTTGTGAGGTCATTAATATCCCTTATCTTTTTCGGATTTCCTTTGGCCACGATAAGGCCTTGATCTCTTAGGACCAAATGAAAGATGCTCACGCTGATCCCCTTGAGGTATCGTTTAACGTAAGCAACGTTATATTCTCCCGTCTTCGTATCCAGAAGGTGCGACCCGGCCACATGGCAACTCCCTTTTCTCAACGCCATTAGTCCTCCTAGGCTGCCCACGTTCCCTGATGAAACCCGGATATTGTGTCCCCGCCGCCTGATCTCATCGGCCAGTACGTCTATAGTGATATCGTGACTCCCGATCACGACGACCGTGTTGAGGATCTCTTCCTCATCAACGAGAAGCTCTGCTTCCATTTCTTCGTTTTGCGTGACACCTTCAGACAGGGCCGGAATGCGCAGGATCCCCTCTGCTCTTGTGAGTGTGGTAATGGAACCGGCCGCCCTGGGCAGAGGTGTGGCTATGGTCTTATCTCCCACCCTGCCAATATTTACTCGCAGGAATTCCTCTATCCCCAGTTTGGAAGAGATATCTCTGGATGGGTGAACACCGATGGATCTTCTCTTCGGGGCTGCATAACCTTGGAGACTGTAAAGTAGAGGTCGAATAAACTCCTCAAAAGAGAGTGTGGCCGATACGGCATAGCCAGGATTTCCTATAACGGGTTTCCCCTTTATCACCCCCAGGATGGTCGGCTTGCCAGGCATCATGGCCACACCATGCACAAGGACCTCTCCCATTTCTCCGATAATATTTGCCGTATAATCCTTGCTGCCTGCGGATGAACCCGCATTGACGATGATAAGATCTGCATCTGAGTCCACAGCCCTCTCCAAGGCCTCACGTATGTTTTCCTCAAGGTCAGGGACGATATCGTATATGCTGGGGATACCGTGGCACTCTCTAACTAATCCGGCAAGGATGAGGGAATTGTATTCAATAATTTGACCTTCTTTCAGCTGATCTGGATCTCGGATTTCCTGGTGATGAACGAGTTCAGAACCTGTGGGGATAATAACCACCTCTGGCTTTTTCCAGACCTTGAGGGAAAAAATACCCGCGCTGATGAGCGATCCCATATCGTAAGGGCGTATCTGGTGGTTTTGAGGCAAGAGCAATTGGGTCGCAACGATATCCTCGCCCACCTTTCTGATGTGTTGCCAGGGATACGCTGGAGAGCGAATTTCCACCTCCCCTTCATTGAGTTGATGGACCTTTTCAACCATGATAACTGCGTCAAAGCCTTCAGGTATGGCCTGACCCGTGTTAATCCATTGCGCATCTCTGCCTATCTCCAGGGTCTTTGGATGTCTTTCAGTCGTCCCATATGTGGCCTCTGCACGAACCACGATACCATCCATAGCCGCAGAGTGATAAAAGGGTGCGGACATCCTTGCAAAGAGGGGCTCTGCCGTGACCCGACCCTGCGAATCTGCCGTAGAGATCTCTTCAGCGGCCGTCCTTTGGTCGGCTTTGAACTTAGAGTAGAATAGGGCTTTGGCCTCTTCCAAGGTCTTCATGGCCAAATAGACATGCCTCTTCAATGCAACCCTCCTCTCTCAGGATGAATGAACAAAACCCTTACCCGCTCACCTTTATATAGCCCTTCCGTATTCCTCTCCACCCGAACCAGGCCGTCCGCTTCCACCAGTGTGGATATGAGGCCGGATTTACCGAAGATGGGGTCTGCGATGAGTTTTCCCTCTTCTTCCAGCAATCTGACCCTGATATAATCTTCTCTCCCACTGGCCGACTCAATGTTTCGGCTCAGCTCCGCCTCGACACCCTTGTTCAAAGGCCCGGTAAAATCTCCTTCCCCCGACAACCTGGACAAAAAGGGAGTGAGAAAGACCTCTGCCACAACCATAGCCGAAGCCGTATGCCCTGGCAGACCAAATGCGGCTTTGGCGCCTACCCTCGCGATGATGGTCGGTTTACCCGGGCTGATGGATATCCCGTGGACGAGCAATTCCACGTCCTGAAAAGATTCAAACACCTTGAGCGTCATGTCTCTGGTGCCCACCGAGCTTCCACCTGATATCCAAACGGTGTCGGCCTCCCTCAGTCCTTTTTCAACCCTGGCCCTGAGTTCTTCAAAATTATCCTTACAAAGTCCCAATGCCAGGGGTTCTGCACCTGACTGCCTGCAAAAGGCACTCAGGGTATAGGTGTTGATATCCCTGACTTGCCCAGGCTTGGGCCGTTGATCAATCGGGACCACTTCGTCACCAGTGGAGATGATGGCAACCCTCGGTCTTCTGTAGACCGTGACTTCAGAGAGGCCGATTCCCGCCATAACCCCCAAATCCTGGGGTCTTAACACAGACCCCTTTTCAAGGACCGGGGATCCTTTCTTAAAATCATCGTCCGGCAAAATGACATTTTCCAGGGGGGATATGGTCCGGCTAACTTCTATTGTATTTTCATCCAGGTCGTGAACATACTCCACCATGACCACACCGTCAGCGCCCTCCGGCAACATACCTCCGGTGGAGATCTTCATCGCTTGCCCAGGTCCCACACCTTCGGTCGGCACTTGTCCCATAATCACCTCCCCCGTAACCTGGATCATTGCAGGAAGGCTCTCAGTCGCACCAAAGGTATCTTTCGCCTTTACGGCGTAACCGTCCATAGTAGACCTGTAAAACCCTGGCAGGTCTTCGGGCGAGATGATGTCCCGACTCAAGATCCGGCCAGAGGCCTTGTCCAACGGAACCGTCTCCTCTCCCAATGGACCAAATTGCTCAATGATCTGAAAGACCTCTTCCGAGGTTTTGACCTTGAAAAACAAGCCTTAAACCCCCTCTTTCCATAAAGACGACTCGCTTCGCTTCTCCACGCCTATTACCATTTACCCTTTTTGCCACAAGCAGGAGACGCGAAATGTGAGGCATTGTGTCATAAATGACATAACCCCGCAATAAAAAACCTTACCCCCCCTACCTAATATAATGCTTACGATCTGATGCGGATTCAATCCCCTTTTTGAACCATCACAAAGGGTTGATTTCACAGTTCTCCTGGGCCAGGAAGCTTCCATTTGAAAAATGACAATTATTGCTTATAATCTTCTTAGGGTGTGGATTTTCTAATTCGCAGTCTGCGGAAAGGAGTCACCTTGGATAAAAGTAAGCCCAATGACGTTTTCATAAAACATATCTATTGGCTCACAAAAGATGAGGAAGCGCGATTGCGGGAAGAACTGGCTGGCCAAGATATGGAAATGGTCTCAGCCAAGGGCATCGTCTGCAGACCTTTGGATGGAGTGGACGAGATCTCCAGTGTCGCCCCAGAGGTGTGGAATCAGACCTGCTCCAGACAAGGGAGTTGGTATAGGGCCAGTGATAAGAACGGGCTTTACCTGGTGATAAGTTCCTTTGAACTGGAGGGCTATGAAGATAAAAAGGCAGCTACGATCACGGAGTCGGACTTTGATCCTCCCAACTTGGCCACATCTGAAGAAAAAAAGGCTATGATCCATGACCCGAAATTTGCCAGGCAGGTTCCTCCCCAATGGAAGGAAGCAAACGATACGGAGAAGAGGATTTTCCTCAGATGGGCGCGGCGGCTTGGTTCAGAAGCGAAGGATTTTGAAGACCTCCATATGTCGCATACAGCCAATCATGCAAATTTTATCAGACCACGCTTCTTTGTTAAGGAAAAGGAACGCATTATTCCCTATTCCATTGATCGCTCGGCCCATCTTTGTTCCTGCTGTCTAGAACTGTTTCAGGTCCTTGGCACCCAGCATGACAGAAAGCTGGTGGCTCCCTGCCCCGGCGCGACCATTTTTGGCCGCCTCAAACCGAATCGTTACCTTTTGGTGGAAAAGGCGTAACCCTCCATTCTTAGTATAAAATGCACGGATGGCATTCATAATTCCTCAATTTCATGGTAAATAGAATCGTATGATCATAGGTCCCCCTTGAGCAGACGGGGAAAAATTTCTTTTCGAGGATATATTTTTTTTGGGTCGTAACCATAGCAGGTGGAGTGAGAAAAAATGAAATTGGGTTTCAGATTGATTTTGACGACGCTCCTTGGCACTCTTGCCTTTTCCTCGGTCACGGTCGGGAAAGAAAACAGGTATCCTTTTTCCCCTGGTGAGAAACTCACATTTCAGGTGAGGTGGGCCTTTATACCTGCGGGCGAGGCTGTTCTCCAGGTATATCCTATTGAAACCATGAATGGACGCAAAGTATATCACTTTGCGCTGACCGCCAGGACCTATCCCGTCGTAGATCTCATCTATAAGGTGCGTGACCGGATAGACGCCTACACAGATGAAAAATTGACGCATTCAATTTTGTACAAAGAGACAAAAGAAGGGAAGCGGAAGAGGAAAGTGGTAGTACATTTCAACTGGGAAAAGGGAGAGGCCCAACGGTCCAACTTTGGAGAGAAGAGGGCACCCGTTCCTGTTAAGCCTGGGACTTTTGATCCACTATCGGTTTATTATGCCCTTCGCCTCCATGATCTAAAAGAGAATATGGAAATCGAAAAACCTTTAACGGACGGAAAAAAATGGATATTGGGCAGGGCACGGGTCGTAAAAAGAGAAAAGGTGACTGTCCTGAGCGGGACCTATGATACTTATCTTGTGGAGCCCAGTCTTGAACATATTGGTGGTGTGTTTAAGAAGAGTAAAGATGCCAAACTTCAGATCTGGGTGACAGCAGATGCTCGCCGCATTCCCGTTAAGTTAAAGAGCAAAGTAGCTGTTGGCAGCTTCGTCGGAGAACTCATGTCCGTGGAAAACAATATGGCAACCACGAATAAATGATGCTGCTCATCTCACCGTTATCTATTGATTTTAAACGCTTTCCAAATTCGCCGTTTAATTTGCCCACGAAGACTCAAATTCTTAGGTAATTTACCATTCTTGATCACCAGCAAGGTATTAGATGCTAGGCGCCGAGGAGCGACGAGTGAGGCGTATGGAGCAATACGCCGCAAGGAGGAGCGATCGAAGGCAACGCCGCAGATGATGCCTTGATGGTAGATCAGGGGAATTCGTTTTCTCTTTACTTGAGGCCGCTTTTTTATTATAGCTCAGCCCTGACTCGACGTTCTTTCATTGTTCGCCTGTAAAAACTAATGATTAAATCGAGGTGCTGGTTATGAAGGATGTGGTTATCGCTTCCGCATGTCGTACTGCCATTGGAGCCTTTGGTGGAAGCCTTAAAGATATGCACGCTGCCACCCTTGCAAGCGTTGCGATGCAAGAGGCGATGAAACGCGCGGGAATTGAGCCTGAAATGATCGAGGATGTCCGCTTCGGTTGCTGCATGGAGCCTGCAGATGCCCTCAATGTGGCGCGGGTGGGGGCCCTCATGGCTGGCATTCCTGACCACACCACCGCGGTCACCATCAATAGGGTCTGTACCTCCAGCATGGAAGCCGTGATTTCTGGTATGGCTATGATCCAGTCTGGCATGGCCCATATCATCCTCGCAGGAGGAACAGAGCATATGTCTAGCATTCCCTATTCGGTCCCTGGGGCGCGATGGGGATGCCGACTTCAGGATCAAACCCTTGTGGATATGCTGATCCGTGCGCTTCACTGTGGTTCTGATCTCATTCCCCACCCGGAGGACGGCCCTGTCAAAGAGGGTATGCCCTTAGATCTCTTTAGGGGGAAGCCTTACATCATGGGGCACACCGCCGAATTTGTGGCCCAACTGCACGACATCAGTCGCGAAGAGATGGATGAGGTCGCCCTGCGTAGTCACAATAATACGGAAAGGGCCACAATAGAGGGTGATTTCAAGGAGGAGATCGTTCCCGTTGAAGTTCCTCAGAAGAAGAGAAAACCGCCCATTATCTTTGAGAAAGACGAGCACTTCAGGCCTGGTTTGACCATGGAGGAATTGGCCCAGCTTCCTCCCGCCTTTGTCCCCAAGATTGGCAAGGTCACGGCAGGAAATTCCTCGGGCATCAATGATGGCGCCAGTGGTATGGTTATCATGTCAGGTGATAAGGCAAAAGAGCTGGGAATCAAGCCCTTAGCGAGAATCAAAGCCACTGGCAGGGGAGGCTGTCATCCCTCCGTCATGGGTCTCAGCCCGGTACCAGCGGTCCAGAATCTTCTGGCCGGAAGTTCAGGGTTGAAGCTCGGCGACTTTGAGTTGATCGAGTTGAATGAGGCATTTGCTGCCCAGTATCTGGGCGTTGAAAAGGAGTTGGGGCTGAACAGAGAAATCACCAATGTGAACGGGTCTGGGATTGGACTTGGTCATCCGGTAGGGTCCACGGGGTGCCGCATCATGGTCACCCTTCTCTACGCCATGAAACACCGAGGCAAAAGCCTAGGACTGGCCACCCTTTGTGGAGGGGGTGGTGTTTCCATGGCCTGTGCACTGGAGATGATGTAACGGCCCCATCTATCTGGTCTCTATGGAGAGATCCTTCTCTTCATATCCGAACAGGGAAAGGACCCTGTGGGTGAGGTTTACAACCCCCGTAGCACTCAAGTTAACGTCCACGTACGTCTCCGTCCCGGGTATCTTTTCACAAGTCAACAACTCATAGGGGTTTGTACTGAAGTAGTCTTTATTGGGTCCTGACAGGGTAAGTACAATTTCAAAGTCCTCATTGTGTTTCGCAGCCACAACCTCACAAATCTTCAGGAGCATCGCCTTCCATGAATCCACATCGTACTTTTTTCCTCCCAATGTAAAGGAGAGGATGGACTTGCCTGTAAACTTCTCTTTTTTGACGGCTGGTTTCTTTTCTTTCGGGGGAGCCGCAGGCTTCGGCTTCAATGTACCGGATATGTCAGCCTTGGCATCGATCTCCAGGGCCAAGAATTTCTCCACGATTTCCCTCTCCGGCTTGTGACCGCACAGATCCTCGGTCACCTGGGCAACGATATCATAAAGCCATTTTTCTGGTTCGCTCAGTATCTTCTTCCACGCCTTTGGGAGATTCTCCTTCACTAAGAGTGATTTTAATCTTGTACTATAGATACGTTCAGCAGCTTTTAGTGACTTCCCTGAAACAATATTCTTTTTTGAGAGAAAATCCTCGAAGTTCTGCGCCACCTCTTCGGCTTTTCTCTCGTTCATATCAAAGGCATGAAATCTCTTCTCTTCCGGGCTTCCTTTGAGAAGGGGTAAGGTAAACCACCAGGTGATGCCATCGGTCAGGATGGCAATATTGACACCCTCCTGAGTTGCGTATTTTGATATTTCCTCCTGGTATTTTTTGAGGGCTTTTATCCCCTTTTTGATACCAACGAAGACCTTGCTGGACCTCTTATGCCGCAGGGAGAAATCTATCTTCCCACCATCCACCTCGTATTCGGGTTGGATTTCATCGATATCAAAGGGATCCCAGTCCAGGTAAGAGAGGATTTTCAAGACAATACCCTGTTTTATGGCGGGTTCATCAAAGGAATCGTATCGCTCATCAGATTGGATCTCTTTTATGAATTCTAGAAGCCTTTCTTGCATTATCTTCCTCCTGACAACAGGTACATTTCAGTCACTTTATTGAAGCTATATCAATATGTTATATATTGTCCCCTAAGTACGAACCTTTCGTCAAGCACGAATTTCTTATTATGACCCCCTGGGCTATAGGCAACTCGCCACTAGCATGAGTCCCTTTCGCCTGAATTTTCACATTGGCAAAATCCCCTAGATCGCGCCCTGGGCGGCTAAGCAGGGCATATCAATCCGCCTCCTTCAAGAGAATTTTGGCAAGTTCCCCTGCCTGGTCATATACGAGCAAACCCCGATCGATGAAATCCTCTGATTGGTTCCTATTCGCCTCCACAAATACGGCCTTTAGGATTGCTACCCTCTGTTCGATAGCCGTCATTTGGGCGTCCTCCTCTGACTCCTCATCAGCGGGCACTTTGGGAACCCCCATAAGCATGCACCAGACCAGATCATCCAATTCCGGCAAAATCCCGCTTTTGGTTAAATCGACCGTCTTTTTGAAATCATGGTAGGCCCTGATAAATGCATCCGTGTATTTCATAATTCGCCTTTTTTAAAGACTATTATTACTAAGTGACCCTCCTGTCCATCCAAAATTGGGGCACAGGACAAAAAGGGATGTCCTTTTGATATCGTGGCTCCAGCGGCAAAAGTCTTCTGCTGAGATGAAACATTTGTGCCTTTGAGGCTGTCGGAAAAGGCCCATCTGCCATTCGACAAGCTCATGGCCCTGAGTAATGCCGAAGGGCTGCGTTACCCTCATCCCTCGTCACTGCGGCGTACTTCTATGTGCGCCTCATTCCTCAGGATTTCGGAAGCCTTGCATATGGACATTTTCCATCAGCCTCTGAGAAGCCGGTTTTTCGACAGTCTCTTTATCACATTGGGTCCTCCTTTAATGGCTAGCTTTATATGTATTTTAAATAATACATTTTAGCAAAATATATTGACATTACTATTAAAATATCACCAAATACACCCCAAAAAAGACCTCTTTTTTCCTAATTCCCCCGACAATTCATTGAATATCTATAATAAAGTGCAATAAACAGCCTAAAATGAAATGCTGACACAAAAAGTGTCATAATTTGTATACGGTCTTCTCCTCCTCAAGATTACTCAATCAAAATAAAATGTCTTATTTCAATTATTTACGCATTTCACATATTAAGGAACAACATTTGCTATAGAATAGGATTGCTGCTGCGTTGTTTTATTTTCCTGTAAGCGAAGTAAACATAAAAGACTGAATTCTATCAAACCTCGGGGTTGGCGACCTCTTGTTTTGATACGAATTCCCTTCTGGCCGTTAACCGTAGGGACAAAACCCGTATGTCTGTACAAGAACATCTAAAGTCTTTAGCAAGAGAAGCGGAAATTTATCGAACTCAAGGCCTTTTAGAGCATTCCAAAGAAAAATACCTGCAGATCCTTCAAGTCATCGAAGAAAAAAAATTCTCCAACCATCGAAAACTCAAAGAAGCTGTCAGGGATAAAATTCAGACGCTGGAAGAAAATCTGGCTCTAGAAAAGCAAGACACACAAGAACCCGAACTCTCTGAAAAGCAGCAAAATATGATTAAGCGACTCTTCTCGGTTTCACAGACAAGAGAAGCGGCCAAGCTTGAGGGGGCTGTGGCGCTCGCCGAATTCGGCCAGTATGAGCGAGCCTTGGACGAATTCCACGCCCTGCTCAAGGAAGGCACACTACCCGTTGTCGCGGCCAAAAACATTCTCAGGTGCTATATGGAGCTTTCTTCCCCGGATCTGGCGGTTGCGCAATTTAGAGAATGGGTGGTGGCCGGAGACGTTTTGACGCCGCAAGAGTTGAAACTCATACGTGGGTTTATTGAGAATCTCCTGCAAAGGAAGGGCATTAAGAAGGAACTCCCGCACTTAATCGAGAAACCTCAAGCGGACATTCCGTCTTCGGAAAATGAGGAGGGTTTCCTGGACATCTCTTCGGTTTACGTTGAACTGGGGAATGGCCCCCATAAAGGAGATATGGTGGAGTTCCAGGTCACCTCCCAGTCGGGCAATACGATTAGCGTCAACATACCAGGTGAGCGGAGGGATCTGCTAGATGCCTTTAGGCCTGGATTGCGACTGCCAGAATTACAGTGCTACTCACCTATTGCCGTATTTAAAGGTAGGGGGGTCGTCCTCAAGAAAAGAAAGTTATGAAATGGCCGAAAACTGTTGAATTATTTGTTGGATATTACCATTGATGAGCAATACCGCTTAAGAAGCTGTCTGGAAATGTTTCCC
>CAJIAF010000349.1_pt1 | contig 16941 bp, 14 predicted proteins | sample 9199141 | NCBI WGS metagenome assembly CAJIAF01 (sample SAMEA7708265, study PRJEB35096) | sediment metagenome | biome: marine neritic benthic zone biome [ENVO:01000025]; feature: sediment [ENVO:00002007]; material: shallow marine sediment [ENVO:03000034] sea grass bed [ENVO_01000059] ...
CTCTTTTCAGATCGCGCATGGAATGAAACAGATAATCAAAGACCGCCTTTGATGAGCCGATAAAGGCCTTGCCCTTTGCCCTGTCCTTGAGATATCTTCTGGCCACTTGATGGACAAAATTCAAATAGAGGGCATTTTTAGGGCCGATTCCCTTGATCTCGGTGAGTTTTTCTTTGGGCGCGGAGAGGACTCCGGATAGGTTGCCAAACCTTTTCAAGGCCTCTCTCGCCTGGGGCTTCACATCTCTTCTGGGGGTCCCCAAGGAGAGGAGGAACTCCACTACCTCGTCATCTGAAAACCTTTCAAGGCCAGCCTCCATAAATTTGTCCCGCAATCTCTGCCGGTGACCTTCCCCCTTTTTTTGCCAGTCTTTCTTGTCCATGGTGATGGGTGGGTCCGCTGGAGGCGTATGTTCCTGTTTAGAATCGGAAAAGCCTGAGTCGTTGAAGCATACATCCTTCCTCTATTGTAGTCAATCCAGGGGAGATCACGCTGAGCCACCATCAAGGGATCATTAGGGCACGGCACTCTCTTTTTTGGAGAAAATATCCGGTACTTTTTGCGGAATTTTTCATAAACATATATAATGAACGATTCTGATTATTCCAGATGCGAATTCGTGAGGATACTTTTTTGATGTTTTTATTAAAAATCCTATTTTTTCTCGTCGTCTCCCTCATATACCAGCTCATCCTCACAGAGGGTGCCTGGGCATGGGGGCCTGCTATACACACGGTTATCGGTTGTACAATACTGGATGGCGTGACCCATATATTTCCTCCAGTAGCCAAGGTCATTCAATTATTCCCAATGGAGTATCTCTACGGGAGCCTGTCTGCGGACTTCTTTGTGGGAAAGGGGCAGAAGAGGAAAAACGGTCACTCCCATAACTGGGACACAGGGTTCAAATTCTTTGATGAGGCGAGGGATGACAGGGATACCGCATACGCATATGGGTTCCTTTCTCATCTAGCCGCAGATGTGGTCGCCCATAATTACTATGTGCCCAACCTGATTCGCAGTGTCTCCGCATGGAAGAGGATGGGGCATATCTATGTGGAGGCGAAAGCTGATCAGTTCGTGGGACCTGTCTATACGAGAATTGCAAGGGATCTGTTGAGCAGGGAGGAGTTGGGCTGTGACGACCTTCTTAGGTCGGCAGTGGGAACAAGCAGAAACGGCTTTAAGACACGGAAACATCTCTTTACCCAGACGGTAAAACTATCCGATTTTCTTAACTGCTCGCAACCCATAGGCACAGTGAGCAGAGGCTCCCGGTTCAAAACTTCTCAGGAATATCTAGGCTTTATGATCAATTTGGCATTTCGGCTGGTAAGAGATTTTCTGACAAATCCAGAATCATCACCCTGCCTATCCTATGACCCCATTGGGAGCAGAAATCTGAGTCTGGCCACCCGTAACGGAATCCTCTCAAAACTCTTCAATATTCCTCGGCCCATGCATCTTTTCAATGTGGATCAAGATCTCCTCAAACTATAGTAGGCTTGAGTCCCCTTTTCTCCGAAATAGTGGCAGGGGAGGGGAAAAGAGTGTGCACCGCCCCCTGTTCCATGTTAATAGAGAGGCTGTCGGAAAACGCCCATCTGCCGTTCGGCAAGCTCACGGCCCTGAGCAAAGTCGACCCTACGACGCTGCTCAGGGTCGATGCTGAGCAAGGTCGAAGCATCGAAGGGCTGCGTTATCCTCATCCCTCGTCACTGCGGCGTACTTCTATGTACGCCTCATTCCTCGGGATTTCGGAAACCTTGCATATGGACATTTTCCATCAGCCGCTAAGAAGCCTGTTTTTCGACAGTCTGAGGACATCGTTGCAGCCGTTCTAATCTTTAAAAGGATCCCACAAGACCCATGAATGTGATCAGGATACTTCCAGAAAAGGTGGCCTCTCAGATAGCCGCTGGAGAAGTGATTGAGAGACCTGCCTCTGTTGTCAGGGAATTGCTGGACAATAGCATTGATGCGGGATCGACTCGTATAGTCGTAGAAATGGGAAATGGAGGCAAAAGACTTATTAGGGTAAGCGATAACGGCGTGGGGATGAACAGGGACGACCTGCTTTTGTGCCTTGAGAGGCACGCCACAAGTAAGATCAAGTCCGCTTCAGACCTTTTTTCCGTTACTTCTCTGGGATTCAGGGGAGAGGCCCTCCCAAGTACAGCCTCCGTGTCCCGAATGGAGATCACATCACGTCCCAAAGAGCAGTTGGTCGGGCACAGGGTGAAAATTGATGGCGGTAAACTGAGATCAGTTGATGAAGTGGGGTGTCCGGCAGGAACCATCGTAGAGGTAAGAGACCTTTTTTACAATATGCCCGCCAGGCGGAAATTCCTACGAGCTGATAAGACAGAAACTGATCATATTATCGATACCCTTACCAGGACCGCTCTGCCATTTCTCCATATTCATTTCACACTGGAAGACAGGTCGAAGACCATTCTGAATCTGCCCTTCTCAGAAAACGATTTAAACCGCCTTTCAGTACTGATGGGCCGGGACGTGGCACGAAACATGGTGGATCTTGATCAGCAGACAGGAGAGCTTAAGATCAAGGCCTATCTGGCGCCACCAGATTTAAACAGAAGCAGGGGGGATCGCATTTTCATATACGTTAATAACAGGAGCATCCGGGATAGGCTTGTGATGCGGGCCATCATGGAAGGTTACGGACAACGGCTCATGAAGGGGCGCTATCCACAGGTCGTCATTTTTTTAGAGGTAGCCCCCTCATTGGTGGATATTAATGTACACCCCACAAAGCAGGAGATACGTTTTCACCATAGTCGTCTGGTCTATCAGACAATCATATCGGTTGTTGAGGACACCTTGGGGCAACGATTTCATGCCGTTTATGAAACCGGCTTTGATCAAGGGTACAGAGAGCTGAGAGAGACGGGGAAGGGGCATTTGAGTGGGGTGGATATGGCGGAGCCGCAGAGCGAGTATTTGCAGGCGGCAGCTGAGCGTCTGGGCGTCCCTGAGGCATTATTTCAAGAAACCCATATTGTAAAAGAGGGCCCCCAGGTCATAGGCCAACTGAAAGGCACCTATATCCTTTGCCAGACCAGAGATGGCCTTCTCATGGTGGATCAGCATGCGGCCCATGAAAGGATCGTCTATGAGACCCTCAAGAGAGCCTATCAGACGATGCACATGGAACGCCAGTCTTTTTTGATCCCCCATAAACTGGAAGTTTCCCTAAATGAAGGAAGGATTATCCAACAGAAGCTGGAGCAACTCGTAAAATTGGGATTGGAACTGGAGCACTTTGGAGGCAATACGTTCCTGTTGAGATCTGTGCCTTCTTCTCTGATCCACGCGCAATGGGAAAATTTTTTGTATGATCTTATCCCGGTGCTGGAAGAGGAGGAGGATCTTTCAAGTGACAAAGCCATGGAGCAGCTATTGACTGTCATGGCGTGTCACGGCGCCATCAGGGCCGGGAAAAAGATGTCTCATGAAGAGATGACGCTACTTTTGCATCAATTGGAAGAGATGGATCTCCCCACAAATTGTCCTCACGGCAGACCTATCCTTAAGAAATTTAGTTACTATGAGATAGAGAAGATGTTTAAGAGGGTTGTGTGAGGGCACTTATCGTACGACACCCGTCGATCACCATTGTCAAATGCCATGTGATGAATAACTCATGAGGGATGAAAAGGCAAAAGTGATTGTGATTACCGGGCCTACGGCCTCAGGGAAGAGTGCGTTAGCCGTCGAACTGGCCATATATTTTGAAGGAGAGATCCTCAATGCCGATTCCATGCAGGTTTACCGAGGCATGGATGTGGGTACGGCCAAGCCAACAATTGTAGAAAGAAGGGATGTGCCCCATTATCTCCTTGATGTGGTAAATCCTGATGAGCACTTTGACGCAGCCAAATATCGATCTCTGGCCGTTCCCCAATTGCAAGATGTGGCATCCAGAGGGAAACTCTGTTTTGTGGTGGGTGGAACGGGCCTCTACATAAAGACTTTGCTGGGCGGCCTTCTTGATTGCCCTCCGGCGGATCCAGAGCTCAGGGAAGAACTGGACCGAACATGGGAGGAACGGGGCTCTCTGTTTCTCTATGAAAGGCTGAAAAGGCTTGATCCAGAGTCCGCCCATAAAATCCATCCCAACGACAGGTTCAGGATCATTCGTGCCCTGGAAATTATTCACCTCACCCGAAAACGCCTTTCATCTCTCGTTCAAAGACATGGTTTTAGGGATAATCCATTCCAGGCCCTAAAAATTTGTATGGAACTAAATAGACAAGAACTTTATGAGCGAATTAATCAGCGGTCCCTGAGAATGATAGAGGGTGGTCTTGTGACGGAAACGGAAGGGCTGCTAAAGAAAGGCTATGCACCTGACCTGAAGACTATGAAGTCACTCGGATACAGACACGTGGTCAAATACTTGAAAGGCGCTTGTACACTGGATGAGGCAACATATGAACTGCAAAGGGACACGCGGAGGTATGCGAAAAGGCAGTTGACTTGGTTTGGCGCCGACCCCGAAATGGTCTGGATAAAGCCGAAAGACATGGATGGTATCATTAAGAAGATCAACGCGTTTCAAATGGTTAACCCTTGACCTTGCAATCTTTTTATTTAAAGATGCGGAGCCGTCTGCAGAGCAGTGCCTCGAGAGAGCTATGGAGTATGATCTGCGGCCAGTCCCACGAGTGAGTATGGGAGGAGAACTGAACGCCATGACGCATCGTAGGCTCAAAAAAATTTTGGTAAGCATCCTTATCGGGTCGATCATTCTAATTTTCAATAACCTTTTTTCCGTTGCCCAGGTGGACACGAAAGCGGCACAGAATGAAATCTTGGTCATAGGTACGGGCACCATTGTGGGTGGCAATGTTGCCAAGGCGAGAAAGGTGGCCATCTCTGAGGCCCTGGTTAAAGGGGTGGAAGAGTATTTGGGGAGACGGCTGGGGAGTCAAGCTATGATTAATAATTTCCCAAGACTCCTGCAGGATATCATACCAAAGGCAAGGGAAGAGATTGAAAACTTCCATATCCTCGCCGAAGAGAGGATGGAAAAGAAATACAAGATACTTGTAAGGGTAAAAGTAAATGACAAAGTCATGGAAGAGAGATTAAGGGAAATAGGTGTGGTCCTCATGGAGGGGCCTGCCATTAGGGTGCTTTTTTTGGTCTCTCAGTTGGGACCCAGAAACGAAAAGAGTTCCTACTGGTGGCAGAACCCTGAAACCGATTCAGCTTTGACTCCAGTGGAATTGGCCCTACACAGAGTCTTTCAGGAACGGGGTTTTCAGCCCATAAACCGATTGCTGAAGATTCCAGAGGGGGAGTATTCTCCTGAGATGAAGGCCTTGGATTTATCTGACGAGGGTGCCATCAGGTGGGGAGAACTCTTCTCCGCGGATGTTGTTGTGCGGGGCAGATGTGAAATCATTGGAAGAGATGAGGTCTCGGTTTTGCTCAAGGCACTCCATGTGGAGAACAGTATCATGATAGGTCAGGACATGCATAGCGAGAGGATGGGTGAAGGTGCAGGTGGTATGGAGCAGATTGTGGAGAGCATTGAGATGGCAGTGAATAATGTGGCCAGCAGACTGAGTCCCGAAATCATGATGGCCATTGAACAGCCTGAGGCAAAGATCACGCAACTGGCACTCGTACTCAAAGGAGTGAGGAGTTTCAGACAGTATAGGGAGTTCAAGGATTTTCTTGAAAAAAGTGTACCCGGTGTCAAATCTGTAAGGCAGACCCGAGTCAAGGCTAATTCCATGTCCGTCGCCGTAGAGTTCCTGGGTGATGAGGAAAAATTTCTGAACAGAGTATCAAATCATGAGAACCTCCCATTTAAGGCCGATTTGGCTAAGACCGATGAGGGAGAAATACTCGTCCTTATAAGGTAGTTTGTATGACGGTCCCCAATCTCATTACGACCATCAGGATCCTCTTGGCACCGGTCTTTATCATCTATTTGATCAATGATCAGTTTCTGCCAGCTCTTATCGTCTTTCTGTTATGCGCGCTAACCGATGGAATTGATGGGATGTTGGCGAGGCTATTGAATCAGAGGAGTACGTTGGGGGCCTATCTGGATCCTCTTGCAGACAAGTTGCTGTTGGTGGCTGCCTTTGTCACACTTTCTGTCAGAGGTTATTTGCCCGCCTGGTTGACTGTTTTGGTCATCAGCCGGGACACAATGATACTTTTGGGTATCTTACTCCTCTCTTTGAACCGGGTGGAAGTCACTATTAAGCCGTCATATGTGAGTAAAGTCACCACCTGGCTTCAGTTCATAACGATCGTTGCTGTCCTGTCAAAGGCCTACGTGCCCTTCTTTGCTGAGCTCTATCCTTATATTTTTTATCTTACTGCCCTGCTCACCGTAGCTTCCGGTTTCCATTATATGTACCACTGGTTTAGAATGATGGGAGAGGGATCTGGGGAGCATTGAGGGGTGATGCGATGCCTCAGCCCTGATCCACCATCAAGGCATCATTTGCCGTTCGACAGGCTCACGGCCCTGAGCAAAGCCGAAGGGCGGCGCTGCCTTCGATCGCTCCTCGGCGCCTAGCAGATGATGCCTTGATGGTGGATCAGGGCTCAGCAATATCACTTGACAGTGCTAGGCTGACTTGATAATGAACTGACCTATGCAGGCACGTAGCTCAGGGGGAGAGCACTACCCTGACACGGTAGGGGTCGCGGGTTCAAATCCCGCCGTGCCTACCAGGGGATTGGGACATTCGGAGGCTGGTGTTTAGCCAGCCTCTTTTCATTACGGAGAGCCGGTTGAATTATGGCATGCCAATGCCTGGAAGAGATCGCAGTGCTTGAGGTGGCAATCACTGTTCAGTTATGGCTTATTAATCCAAGCACCTGGATGGCTCACGCCAAAAGAACAGAGCAGAGAAAAAGCCCATGAAAAACCGGGGCTTGAAAGAGTTGGGTCTTGACTTTTCCCAACCATTCTTGTATCTTACAACGGGTTGTTCGATTTTCCAAGTGATTTCAACAACTCTCACGGAATAACAGCAAGAAATTGTGTGTGCTTTCCACCTATTTTTCCAGGTGGAGGTGAAGGAAGCGCGTAAAAGAAGCGCAGGATATTTTTGAGTCCGGGCAAAAGAGATAGGGTCTTAGCGTCGAGTTGCATTTTTAAATCAAGATTCTCATGAGGCATCTAGGGTGGCCGCGGGCCTTTTTGGATGCCTTATTTTCTTTCTGTATTGGAACGATGAAGACTTATAAAATCCACCTGAAGGATCAGCTGAGCAAAGACGTGGAGGCGAATCCTATATCAGCACACGAGGCCTTACGGCATCTCCATGTGGCAAGCTTTGACAAGGTGATGGCCGTCAAGATAGATGGTGAAAGCAGGGACCTTTCATCTCAGATAGACTCCGAGGTGGAGCTGGAACCCATTTTTTTGGAATCAGAAGAGGGTCTGGAGATATTACGCCACAGCACTTCCCATGTGATGGCCATGGCCGTCAAGGAGCTTTTCCCTGGCGTGAAGGTGACTATTGGACCTGCCATTGAGAACGGTTTCTATTATGACTTTGATTATGAACGGCCATTTAGGGAAGACGATCTATCAAAGATCGAAGAGAAGATGAAAGAGATCGTCAAGGCAGACCTCCCTTTCAAGAGAATAGAAATGAGAAGCGAAGAGGCGATCGAACTGTTTAAGGGGGAAGGGGAGGATTATAAGGTGGAAATTATCGAAGATCTGGGTGAAGAGAAGGTTTCCCTGTATACACAGGGGAGTTTCACCGACCTGTGTCGTGGACCTCATCTTCCTTCTACAGGAAAAATAAAGGCTTTTCGGCTGACAAAAGTGGCAGGCGCCTATTGGCGGGGGGATGAGAACCGCGCCATGTTGAGCCGAATATATGGTGTGGCCTTTGCGGAGCAGAAGGCGCTGAAGAAATATCTCCACAAACAGGAAGAGGCCAAAAAGCGGGACCATGTTAGGCTGGGAAAAGAACTTGGCCTATTCAGTACCCACGAAGAGGTGGGGGCCGGTTTGATTGTGTGGCACCCGAAAGGATTTATGTTAAGGCATATTCTGGAGGACTTTGAAATCCGTGAGCATTTGAAGCGTGGATATGACATGGTAAAAGGCCCTCAGCTCCTAAAGACAGAGTTATGGAAAAGGTCGGGGCATTTTGAAAACTACCGTGAGAATATGTATTTCACTGAGATTGACGAACAATCCTACGGCATCAAACCCATGAACTGCTTGTCCCATATGCTCATTTACAACTCCACGATCAGGAGCTATAGGGACCTGCCTAAGAGATATTTCGAACTGGGGCTGGTTCATCGTCATGAACGATCCGGCGTATTGCATGGCCTTCTGAGGGTGAGGGAATTTACACAAGACGATGCCCACATCATTTGTACCCCGGAGCAGTTAGACGGGGAGATTAAAGGCGTTCTTGCTTTTGTAAAGGACGTGATGGGTATCTTTCAGTTCGACTATGAGCTGGAGGTGAGTACACGACCGGGAAAGTCCATCGGGTCAGATGAAGACTGGGAACGGGCGACTACTGCCCTTATGAAGGCGATGGATGACAATGATTTGCCCTATCAGATTAATGAAGGAGATGGTGCTTTTTATGGCCCCAAGATCGATGTGAAGCTTAAGGATGCCTTGGAGAGAAAATGGCAGTGTGCAACAGTGCAGTGTGATTTTACATTGCCAGAAAGATTTGATCTGTTTTATATAGATAAAGATGGGCAGAAACACAGGCCGGTCATGATCCATAGAGTGATTTTGGGTGCCCTTGAGAGATTTATCGGTGTGCTCATAGAACATTACAGTGGTGCTTTCCCCACATGGCTTTCCCCTGTGCAGGCGACTGTCCTTACCGTAACGGACAGAAACATACCGCATGGAGAAAATGTGTTGAAGTCCTTGTTGGATGCAGATATAAGAGCGGAGGCAGATTTTCGGAATGAGAAGTTGAGCCTAAAGGTGAGGGAGGCGCAGCTTCAGAAGATTCCATATATGTTAATCATTGGTGACAAAGAGTCTGAAAAGGGAGGCGTTACGCCAAGACTGAGGAGCGGTAAAAACCTTGCGTTACTGACCGTAGATGAATTTACGGCTCTGATTGATGAAGAAATTAAACAAAGGAGGTAACGGTTATAGCTAAGAAGGTTGATTCTATCAGGGTAAATCGTCGGATCCATGCCAAGACGGTGCGGCTGATAGCCGTGGACGGAAGTCAGCTTGGGATTGTGGGCATTCAAGAGGCCCTGGAAGCTGCAAGTGAGCAAGGATTGGATCTTGTGGAGGTTGCAGGCAATTCAGACCCTCCAGTTTGCAGAATCATGGATTATGGTAAATTTAAATACCAGACCAGCAAGAGGGAGCAAGGGGCTCGAAAGAAGGGAAAAGTCTTTCAGGTCAAAGAGATTAAGCTCAGGCCACACACTGAAGAACATGATTTAGGGTTCAAGATTCGGAACCTGAAAAAATTTCTGGAAAAGAAAAACAGGGTTAAGGTAACCGTTATTTTTCGGGGCCGGGAATTGGCATACAAGTCTGTGGGTGCAGAGCTTCTTCAAAGGGTTGCTGAGGAAGTCATGGATGTGGGAACGGTAGATCAACCGCCCAGGGAAGAAGGGCGGAACCTGTCCATGTTTATTGTCCCTAAGTAGACCCACCATCACAGATTACACCTAATCAGAAGAAATCAGATTGGCGCAGCCATTCCGTCACGTTGAGGCCATGGGATCGGCTTTATTCATGCTATGATGTGGCAAGGGCTGTTGAGGCGTCACTCTCAAAAGAGATAGCCGCTATCTGATTGGCGCTTTCAGCAACGCGCCCTAGGCGGATAAACATTAAGTTCTCGGCTTACATGGAGAAGAGATAATGGAGGAATAAAGATGCCTAAAATAAAAACCAACCGTGGGGCAGCCAAGAGATTTAAGACCACAGGTTCAGGGAAAATTGTGCGGAATAAGGCCTTTGCCAATCACATCCTTACCAAAAAGAGTACCAAAAGAAAACGCAACCTGCGCAAATCTGCCCTGGTCCATTCATCAAACAGGCAGAACATATCGAGACTTATCCCTCATCGGTAAGGGGGTTTTAAGCTCTATCCGTGATAAGTGAGCCCCTAGATATCATTTTATGAGAGGGCTTTCCAAAGAAATTCTCAAATGAGGTTCAATTATGCCAAGGGTAAAAAGAGGCTCTAAAGCGAGACAGAGGAGAAAGAAAGTACTTAAAGCTGCAAAAGGTTACAGAGGTGGCCAGAGCAGACTTTTTAAGACGGCATCCATCTCGGTGAACAGGGCGGGAATGTTCGCTTATCGTGATAGGAGGGCCAGGAAAAGGGACTTTCGAAGACTATGGATCATTCGTATCAATGCGGCAGCCCGAGAGAATGGGCTCTCTTACAGCCAACTTATGGGAGGACTCCATAAAGCAGGGATTGATCTGGATAGAAAGATTCTCGCTGAAATTGCCGTGAGCGATCCTGCGGCCTTCGCCCAAGTGGCCGACATGGCCAGATAGAAATGGTGTAGCGGACTAAAAGATGGCTTCATTATCCGGCCCCGTTTGGCACAACAGGCGGGGCCTTAATGTACACGGGCTGTTTCCCTGACAGGAGAACTTGTTTCCAGATGAGAGAAAAGCTTCTTGAAATGGAGAAAAGAGCGGTCAAAGAAATTGAGACCGTGCGCGATCAATCCGGTTTGGAGCAGTACCGGATCGCCTATCTGGGGAAAAAGAGTCCCCTTGTCTCTGCAATGAAGCAATTGAGAGACTTGCCAGCAGAGGAAAGGCGCGAAGTGGGCCAGCTGGCAAACCGTATGAAGGCCAATTTATTCAGACTCTATGAAGAGGTACGGGAGAGGATGGAGTCTGATAAGGTGAAAAAGGCACCCCTCCTGGATATCACGCTTCCGGGCCGAGAACCTGCCATAGGACATCTTCATCCCATCACCCAGGTAAATAAGGAGATCTGCAACATATTCTTGCGGATGGGGTTCAGGATCGTGAAGGGTCCCAACGTGGAACTGGACTATTATAATTTCGAGGCCCTCAATATCCCGCGCGATCATCCGGCCAGGGATATGCAGGATACCTTCTACATTTCTGATAATGTGGTCCTTAGGACCCACACATCTCCCATGCAGGTCCGGGTCATGGAAAACCAGTCCCCTCCCGTCAGCGTGATTGCCCCGGGCAAAGTGTACAGGAGAGACTCCGATGTGTCCCATACCCCCATGTTCCACCAGGTGGAGGGATTGCTTGTGGATAAGGGGGTGACCTTTGGTGACTTGAAGGGGACGCTCACTAGCTTTGTACATCAGTATTTTGGTCGGGACACAGCGCTCCGTTTCAGACCTAGCTTTTTCCCTTTTACGGAACCGAGTGCAGAGGTGGACATCCAATGTGTTATATGCGGAGGGAAGGGCTGTCGGACCTGCTCACATACAGGCTGGCTGGAGATTTTGGGGTCCGGTATGGTGGACCCAGAGGTTTATCGGTTTGTGGATTATGATGCGGAGATATACTCAGGCTTCGCTTTTGGAGTAGGGATTGAGAGAATCGCCATGCTCAAATATGGTATTGATGATATTCAACTCTTCTTTAAGAACGATATGCGTTTTTTGCGACAGTTCTAGTTTGATGTCCGTTGTCTGTTGTCAGTTGTTCGTTGCATTCCTTTTCAAGGGACAACAAACGACTGACTTCTGACGGGTGGTAGGCTCCGGGGGCCTTAGAGAGGCTTGCTTTCTAGCCCGTCCATTTCTCAAGTAGGCGGCAACAACACATGCGCGTAAGTCTAAACTGGCTCAAAGACTATGTGGACATTGATATACCCGCTAAGGATCTGGCTGAACGCCTGACCATGGCCGGTCTGGAAGTGGAAGCTCTGGAACCCCTGGGCCAGTCCTTGCAAGATATCCTTGTGGCAAAAATACTATCCATAAAGGACCATCCAGGTGCTGATCGACTCTTTATTTGTCAGATGGATACGGGTGATGGAGAAGTCCCTGTGGTCTGCAGTGCACCCAACCTCACGACTGGTGCCATTGTCCCCATGGCCCTTCCAGGCACCCAATTGCCGGGAGGAACGATTGTTGAAGAAAGCCAAATAAGGGGTGAACGCTCTGTGGGTATGCTTCTGGCAGAAGATGAGATGGGCCTTACCGATGACCACACGGGCATCATGATTTTGCCCAGTGACCTGTCCCCCGGAGCAAAAGTCTCCGAAGTCGTCCCCTTGGAAGACTGGGTTTTTGATATCAGCATTACGCCCAACCGACCCGACTGCGCATGCGTCATGGGCGTTGCCAGAGAGATTGCAGCACTAACCGGTCAGAAACTGAGACATCCTGAGATTAAGATAGTGGTAGGGAACACGCCTATTGAGGATCTTACACATGTTACCCTAGTTGACCCTGAAGGGTGTCCTCGCTATGCAGCCGGGATGATCCAGGGCGTTGAATTGCGGCCATCTCCTTTCTGGATGCGATACCGTCTCCACGCCTCGGGTGTGAGAAGCATCAACAATGTGGTCGATGTGACAAATTATGTGCTCTTGGAGGTGGGGCAACCCCTGCACGCCTTTGATTATGATCGGCTCAGGGAGAATAGGATCGTGGTGAAAAGGGCGGAGGATAGCGAGATATTCAGCACCCTGGATGGGCAGTCCCATACCCTAGACAGGGAAATCCTGATGATCTGCGATGGAGAGAGGTCAGTGGCCGTGGCAGGCATTATGGGTGGTCTTAACTCAGAGATCTTTGCCGGTTCTACAAACGTGCTGGTGGAGAGCGCCTATTTCGATCCCATAACCATTCGCAGGGGCTCGAAAAAACTGGGTCTCTCCACAGAGGCTTCCTACCGATTTGAACGGGGAATAGACATTGAGGGCGTCATCACCGCCTTGAGAAGGGCTCTGATGCTCATTCACCAGTTAGCCGGTGGCGAGGTTATTAAAGGCGTCATTGATAATTATCCAAAACCTTTTAGCCCTTCGGTCATTGATATGAGGATTGACAAGACAAATGATTTCCTAGGGACCGCCCTTTCCCAGGACACCATAACAGGGTATCTGAGGGCCCTAGAGTTGCACGTTGAAACGGTGGAGCCGAATCTGATCCGGGTCACACCACCCCCGTATCGAGTTGATCTCACACGAGAAGTAGACCTTATGGAGGAGGTGGCCAGGCTGGAGGGATACGACAGGATTCTGGTGACGTCGCCTCATATAAGGCCTTCTGATGAGGGGGACTTACCCGGGCTTGCACTGGGTGACAAGATGCGCGAGATCATGGTGGGTCTTGGTTTTACCGAGATTATCACGTACAGCTTCATCCCCCCAGATTCGGCGGCGTTTTTAGGGGCAGGAGAGGATAGTCCCCTCCAATCTTATGTGAAATTGCTGAATCCTCTGAGTACGGATCAGTCTGTGATGAGAACTTCCCTTGTGCCAGGGCTTTTGGAGGCCATTCGAACCAATATCCTCCATGGGGAGAAAGATCTGAAGCTCTTTGAATGGGGCAAGGTATTCATTCATAATGAAAAAGAGGAACTGCCCCGAGAAGTGCCATTTCTGGGAGCCATCATGACTGGTTTATCGGATCAAAAGGCCTGGTTTCGTGGGGAGCGAGAGGTGGATTTTTATGACCTTAAAGGAGCTGTTCAAGCCCTTTTGACCGCCCTGGGTCTGGATGGATATCTGTTCAAAAGGGACAACATTCCACCCCACTATGATCCTGAGGTATCATCCCAGATTCACTTCTCAGATGCCGTCATAGGACATGTGGGCCAAATTATGCCAAACGTTATGAAAAACTATGATTTGGAATCGGTGGTAGCCTATGTCTTTGAATTGGATGCGAAAACCCTTTTGGAACGGATGCCGCATAGAAAGGCATTTGAACCCTATGCCAGATTCCCGGCGGTTTTCAGGGATATTTCGTTGATCGTGCGCCGTGGGGTGGCAAGTGCTGAGATAGAGGAAATTATAGAGAGTGAGGGAGGAGAACTCATCGAGGCTGTAAACCTTTATGACTTTTATGAAGGAGGGAAGATCGACCCTTCTGAAAAGGCCCTTACATTCAGGGTCTGCTACAGGTCGAAAAAGAGCACTTTGGATGGACAAGAAATCAACCGTTTGCATGAGACCATCATCAATCAGATAAGGCAAAAGACCGGTGGTCGATTAAGGGAGGGTTGAGGACGTTATGGAAATCCCTGACGATAAAAAGTATTTTAGAATAGGTGAGGTGAGTCGCATTATAGGGGTCCGACCCTATGTACTCCGATATTGGGAGAGCGAATTCCCCCAAATCCGGCCCAACCGGGCCGACTCCAACCAGAGGACATATCAAAAAAAGGACCTGGAAAGGATCTTTGAGATAAAAAAGCTCCTTTACGAGGAGAGGCTTACCATCGAAGGGGCTAGAAGGAAGCTGAAAGAGAACAGATCAAACCCGCCCCCTGTGGAAAAAGAGCTCCTGAAAGAGATAAGAAGCGAACTTCGAGATATCCTCAAGGCCCTATAACTTCTTCCAAGCCCGCCTCGCCTGAGCACGCATGGACGCCAGCCTGTCGGAGCCTAGCGGAGATCCCTATTGCGGGGCTACGAAGGATGGAACGGCGCGGGCAGGCACCCCACCAACATCTAACGACACTGTCGAAAAACCGGCTCCTGAGAGGCTGATGGAAAATGTCCATATGCAAGGCTTCCGAAATCCCGAGGAATGAGGCGTGCATAGAAGTACGCCGCAGTGACGAGGGATGAGGGTAACGCAGCCCTGCGACTTTGCTCAGGGCCATGAGTCCTTCGACCTTGCTCAGGACCGTGAGCTTGTCGAACGGCCTGTCGAATGGCAGATGGGCGTTTTCCGACAGCCTCAACAGATAAAGATCTTCACAGGAACCTTACTGACCAAGCGACACCCTGAAGCCGTGACCAAGAGCACGCTCTCAATACCAGCCGCAAATTCCTTTTGAAAGACCATCTTGGGCTCCAGGGCGAAAGTCATCCCCGGCAGCAGGGGATCTTCCTTGCCTTTAGCGATGACAGGGGGCTCTATCAATTCAAGCCCCAGGCCATGGCCTATGAAGGTTACTTTGTAACCAGGGGGTCCCAGATATTGCTCTTCATACCCCAACGATTTGGCTTCAGAGGCAGAGATTTCAAACAGTTCGCCCACTGTAATTCCTGGCTTGACCCTTTCCAAAACCGCATTGTGAAGATGGATAGTCGCTTGAGAGGCTCTCATCGCCCTATCGGGCATGGCGTCTATGGCAAACATCCTCGTCTCGTCCAGATGGTAACCGTTCAAGACAGAGGTGAAGTCAATCATGATCGGCTCTTGGGCTGCCAGAGGTTTATTCCCGGCCCCGCAGGGAAAAGCAACTGAGGTCCCCTCACCGCTGGCAGGAGAGTCCAGAAGCCCCACCATGCCACCGCTTTTCCCGCTCAAGATGTGCCAAGGATAGCCCTCTGTCTGATAATCCCTCACCCTCATCTTTGCGCCGTGCCCAAGTTTTCGGGCAAACGTTTCAAACATGCCCGCAAATTCCATCTCTGTAAAACCTGGACGAATGGTGGTTCTGATATATTCAAATGTCTTCTGGCTGAGCTGGGCCGTGCTGTCCATCTGCTCAATTTCCCAGGGTGATTTAATCATTCGGACCTTCTGGATAAGAGGGGATCCATCCACGTAATCCTTCACCCGAAGACGGCCGCGGTAAAAATTGAAGTCCCTCACAGGCACGATATCAAGCTCAAATCCTAAGGTTCGGGGTCGTTTCCCAAAGAAGTCAGAGAGGAGACCCGGGACATCGTTTATGGATCCTATTTCCACAATATTCTCTAAGGGGGACTCTTTCTGAGCCCTCGGCATATATTTCTTGATGCACAAAAGGGGTTCCCCTTCAGCAGGCATGTAGAGAAACCCGTTCTGGGCCGTCCCTGAAAAATAGAACAGATCCACGCGCTGGACAATAAACAGACCATCCATACCACTTTCCTGGAGTTCTCTCTGTATGGCCGCTTTTCTTCGGTGTATCTCTCTGGCAGGGACCCTAAAATCCTGTTTCATCTTTTTTTTCGATCCTTTGAAAATAGACAAATCCGATTGACACCTAAAATCCTTTTACCTATACTACCGCCCGAAACAAACTTATCCACTAGTCTACTAACATACCCAATCTCCGAGATGGAAGTTATTCTTCCACAAAAGACCTTTTAAAAGCAGCGGCCAGAGTAGATGAGGCCCGCATTGAGTCACTTCAGGAAATCCTAGTTAGCAAACCAATAACTTTCTAAATTTTCTAATGAAAGGAGGGTCATTATGGGAATTAGGAATCATTTCATGAGAAGTGCGGCTTTGTTGGGGTGTCTTATCGCCTTATCATTTGTCCTCGTTCCGGTTCAAGCCGGGGCCAGGAATATTAAGGTGGGAATAATGGATTGCTACAGCGGCCCCCCGGCAGCGTACACGAAAGAAGCCCTCAATGGCTTCAAACTGGCCCTGAAGGATATTAACAAAAAAGGGGTCTTGGGGAAGAAGATCGAATTTACCACCCGGGATACCAAGTTCAAGGTGGATCTTGGCCTTAGCATGGCCAAGGAGTTGGTAATGAGGGAGAACGTGGACGTCCTCGTTGGCATCATTAGCAGCGGTGTGGCCATGGCTGTATCCAATTATGTCCAAAAGGAGAAGGTCCCACTAATTGTCTGGATCGCCAAAAGTGAGAGGATCACAGGAGAAAAGGGCCATCGCTATGTGTTTTCTACAGGTGAAAATACCTACATGGCAGGCAAGGCCGGGGCTGTTGCCCTCTCCAAAAAACCCTATTTCGCATACTGGATTGCAGGAGACGATTATGAATATGGTCATGCGATCGCAAATGCGGCCTGGCGAAATCTAAAGGCAAAGAAACCCGGGGTA
>CAJIAF010000075.1_pt1 | contig 16573 bp, 16 predicted proteins | sample 9199141 | NCBI WGS metagenome assembly CAJIAF01 (sample SAMEA7708265, study PRJEB35096) | sediment metagenome | biome: marine neritic benthic zone biome [ENVO:01000025]; feature: sediment [ENVO:00002007]; material: shallow marine sediment [ENVO:03000034] sea grass bed [ENVO_01000059] ...
GCTCTCATGGGACGAGGAAAGAAAGAAACTGATTCATCTTCTTAAGGCCCTGGGCCTGCCCGTACTGGTCCTGGTGATCACAGACCATGAAGCCTCCCAACCCCTGGATCCCGGACCCATGAAAAGCGATCCTGAAAATCTCCACAGGCTCCAGGTGGGAAAAATCAAGGAGGGATTGGCCCGATTATGAAAACGCCACCGCTCCTCCTATCTGCATCTCTTCTCTTCTGGGGATGGCAGACGGAGTTGTTGTATTTGGCAGTCGTTATGGCCCTTGCCCTTGAAGGATCACGTCTTGTCAGATGGCGGTTAGACCTTTCCCCTTCTGATTTTAACCGAATCTCAGACCTGTGCACGGTCGTCCTCCTGGGGCTGTTTATCTATCATTATGCCTCCCTTAGATCGCCAAAAGCCATCGTCGTCCTTGTCCAGAGGCTTCCCCTTGCGCTCCTTCCCCTCTTGATTGCCCAGGCTTACAGCACCAGTGAACGAATTGACGTGAGCGCTCTTTTTCTCATCTTCAGGAGGAAGAGGGCAAAAGGGGTGAGTGCGCCGGGACCGAGCATTAATCTGAGTTATCCCTACTTCGGCATCTGCATCCTCTCTGCCAGCGCTGCCAACATGAAGACGCCATTGTTCTATGGCGGCCTCTTATTTCTTTCGGCCTGGGCGCTTTGGTCTGTGCGATCCAAACGGTTTTCAGCTGTCACATGGTTGAGCCTTCTGGCTTTCATTGGTTTTGCAGGGTACGTGGGACATGTGGGGCTTCATGGATTACAAAAAACCCTGGAAAATAAGGCGCTGGGCTGGTTCAGCAGTCTCACCCGTGAATCTGCAGACCCCTATCGGGCCAGAACCGCCATTGGAGACCTTGGAACCCTGAAACTATCGGATCGAATCCTGTTCAGGGTAAATATGGACCCATCTCACGGGCATCTTCTTCTTCGAGAATCCAGTTATACCACGTATCACAGGTCTGTCTGGTTTGCCCGGCATTCCCGTTTCAAGGCCGTTGAACCGGAAAGGGACGGCACCACCTGGAAACTTCATGCCACCCCTAAAGAAGGCAGAGTCATCAGTGTGTCAACCCCTCTCAAAGGGGGTAAGGGCATGCTGAAGGCTCCCAATGGGACATTGGAACTCTCGCAACTTCCCGTTCTGAAGATGAGTATGAATCAATTCGGAGATCTGAAGGTGGAAGATGGACCCGGGCTGGTAAATTATCAGATACGGTTTCGTAGGGATTCCCATATGGCGAGTTTCCCCAATGAAGCCGACCTGGTCGTTCCTGAAAAGGAGAAGCCATCCATAGAGAAAATCAGCCAGACCCTCGAGCTCGCTTCAAAGACGCCTCAAGAGGTCTTGCGAATATTGACAGACTTCTTCCAACAGGGTTTCGCATATTCCCTGGACCTGAAGAGGGAAAAACATGATTACACGCCCATGGGGGAATTCCTGCTCCACACCCGTTCGGGGCACTGTGAGTATTTTGCAACGGCGACAGTGCTTCTCTTGCGCGCCGCTGGCCTTCCGACTCGTTATGCGACGGGGTACGCTGTTCAAGAATTCAGTCCACTGGAAAACCGATTTATTGTGCGCTCAAGACATGCTCATGCCTGGGCGCTCGTTTATGTGGATGGTGTCTGGCACGATTTTGACACTACCCCTGAGGTATGGATCACCCAGGAAGCGGAGACCGCATCTTTTTTGGAACCCCTCTATGACCTCTTGTCATGGGGCATGTTCAAGTTCTCTTCATGGCGCTGGAGTGAAAGGGAAGGGGGGATCTCAAAACATATGGGGTGGCTTCTTATCCCGTTGATCCTGTTGTTGGCAAGAAGACTCCAGTCCCGAAATCGGGTAAAACGCCGAGAAAAAAGAGAGAAGATGAAGGGAAGACAGAAACTGACGCCCGGAATGGACTCGGAATTCTACCTGATTGAGAAGAGATTGATTGAACTGGGATATCCCCGCCATCCTGGTGAAACATTCTCAGAGTGGATCGGGAGGATAGAAGGCGAATCTCCCCACGATTCAACTCAACGTCTGCAATCCATCCTTTCACTCCATTACCGTTACCGGTTCGATCCCAAAGGGATCACTTCAGAGGAAAGGTCGACCCTGAAATCATCCGCAGAATCCTGGTTGGATGAGAGTCAGGCCTTTTCATCCTGAGCCATATATGATTCCTTGACAAACCCCAGTCTTTTTTCCTAACCTCCGCTCACTCGCTTTCGCATGGACTCCACCTTCGTGACCGAAACGGCTACATCGGAGGAGTTTTGCTTGGCTTGGCCACAGATGTTAGCAACCGGGAGAGTCATGAACAGTATTGAGAGTTTTGAGAGGATTTTCAACCCAAAGGCCGTTGCCATCGTGGGAGCCTCGGAGGATGCGAGGAAGATGGGTGGGTGGTGTATGAGCAGCTTCATACACGGCAGTTATCCAGGAAAAGTCTTCCCCGTAAATCCAAAGAGCAGGGAGATACGAGGGATAAAGACCTATGCCTCCCTCAATGAAGTGCCAGGGCAGATTGATTTGGCCATTGTGGTGGTCCCCTCATCCGCCGTAGTCTCGGTATTGGTTGAATGCGCTGAGAAGGGGGTAAAAGGCGCCGTGATCATCACCGCTGGATTCAGGGAAATGGATGATCCCAGGGGTCAAGTTTTGCAGGAAGAAATCGTGAGTCTTGCGCAAGAGAAAGGCATTCGACTCATTGGACCCAACACCTTCGGAATGATTCACACCCATGCCCATCTCAATGCCTCCTTCTCCCCGGCCCTCAACCTCCTAAGGAAAGGGAACATATCCATGATCGGGCAGAGTGGGGGCGTCTGCCACCTTTTCATGTACACGGCGATCCATGAAGGGATTGGGCTCAACAAGGTGGTGGGACTGGGCAATCGCTCTGACATGGATTTTTCAGACCTGGTCGAGTATCTGGACCAGGACCCAGATACCCGGTCCATTGCCCTTTATATCGAGGGTATTGAGGGGCCCGGTTCGCTCCTGAAAAGTGCCAAGTCTGTTGTCCCCAGAAAACCCATTGTGGCATTAAAGGGCGGCAAGTCTGAGGCTATTGCCAAGGCATCTATCGCGCATACCGGGGCCATGACAGGCCGTCATGCCCTCTATCAGGCCTCATTCGCTCAATTTGGAATCGTGCCTGTGGATGACCCCATAGAGCTACTGGATGTGTCCAGGGCCTTGGCCACGCTGCCTCCACCCAAGGGCGATCGGGTGGCGGTTCTCTCTGGTCAGGCAGGGCCTGGGATCCTGATGACCGATCTGTGCATAGAGAAAGGGCTCACCCTGGCAAAATTTGAAAAAAAGACCCTGGAAAAGCTCAAGGGGCCCACGCGGAGCCAGGTCATTCGGACCAATCCTGTAGATTTAGGTTTTGCCTTTACCAAAGAGCTTTTTGAGGACGGAGTGACCACGGTGTTGAAAGACCAGAATGTGGATGCCATCGCCCTGTTCCTTGCCGATCCTGCTGACACGTTTAAGACGTTCTTTACTGATGATCTGGCAGCGCTCGCCCAGAAGCTTGAAAAACCGGTGGTGATCAGCTATTTTACCGGGGAGCAAGAGGTGAGCAGAAAGGTCATGGAAACGATGGAAGGGAAGGGGCTCCTCTTCTATCCCCAGCCCTTGAGAGCCGTCAATGCCCTGGCCGGCCTCGTGCGATATGGCAAAATCCTGAGAGAGCGGTACCCCTAGCTCATCTCACCGGGGGAAAAGGGCGGGGCAAGAATATCATACGGTTACAGGAACTGGAGTGAAGATCATGCGAATAGAAGCCAATGGCATCGAAACGAATTATGAAATCTCAGGCAAGAAGGGGGCTCCCCTGGTGATGTTGAGCCATTCCCTCGGGTCCAGCCTGGTCATGTGGGATCCCCAGCTGGAGGTCCTGGAGCCGCACTACCAGGTTCTTCGTTACGATACGAGGGGCCACGGGGCCAGCGACGCCCCGTCTGGGGCATACACCCTGGAGATGCTGGGAGAGGACGCCCTTGGTTTGCTTGACGCCCTTAGTATTGACAAGGTTCATTTCGTGGGCCTGTCCATGGGCGGGATGATAGGTCAATACCTCGCCCTGAATCACGTGGATCGACTGGAAAATCTTGTGCTCTGCGATACGGCTGCCCTCCTTCCGGAGGAGGCCCAACCCATCTGGCAGGAACGCATCCAATTGGCCCGGGAAAAAGGCTTAGAGGCCCTGGTGGATGAAACCCTTGAGCGTTGGTTTACCCCAAATTTTCTTGGGCAGAACCCGCCAGAAGTGGAACCCATCCGACAACAATTCCTGGCGACCCCGATGGATGGATTCATTGGATGCAGCGAGGCCATTCGTGGGCTAAATTATCTGGAGCGCCTATCCGAGATCAAAATTCCTACCCTGATCATGGTGGGTGAGGAGGATCCTGGAACGCCAGTGGCTGCGGCTGAGGCCATGCAGCAGCGGATTGCAGGCTCCGCACTGGTGGTGTTACCCTCAGCGGCCCATCTTTCCAATGTGGAGCAGGCCGAGGCCTACAATACTGCCTTGCTCAGCTTTTTACAGCAACGCTAACCAGCCACCTGCAACTCAGATAATCCTTTCGCGAGAAATCCCCTGAAAGAGAGTCCCCAAATTTCCCGGGACTGTCCCGATCCTTTTCTATCTCATGCATCTTCAGGCGCATATCTGCGGATCCATGCCGAGAACATAGCACTCTGGCATCCAGGGGAGCTAGGGTAGGGGAGGCTCTGAGAAAAGGGAAAGAAGACTTAGAGAAATTATAAGAAACCATAAAAAACTTGATTATTTTTTCTAATATTATAAAATATTAAAGATCTAGTTATTTGTCGAATGATGATAGGTGCTTGTTTGTAGCATTATTAGGCCATCATTCCATTTTTTTTTGGAGCCCAGGTTTGGGCGCTTATGATTATGATGCCAAAACCATCCGGCCAAGTTCTCCCGCCTCACTCACCTGAGTCTAAACTCCTCACCTGATAAGGGCAGCGGAAAACTCTTAGCCACCGTGCTTTTGCATCGGCCTTTTTCTATTCGGCATTTAAGGGCAAGGCACTAAACCCGGGGTGTAGGGCGGCTACCCTTGGGGGGGCTTTTGGACTAACCAGTATACCTAGAGGAGATATTCATGAGCAAAGTAAAAGATGGAGATACCGTGAAAGTGCACTACACAGGGAAACTGGAAAATGGGGACGTATTTGACTCCTCGAGAGAGAGAGACCCGTTTGAATTCACAGTGGGGAATAAGGCTGTTATACCCGGTTTTGAAAAAGGCGTCGTCGGCATGGGTGTGGGAGATACCAAGACCATTGAAATCCCTCCTGAAGAAGCATATGGGGCAAAGCAAGATGAACTGGTGGTGGTGGTTAAGAAAAGCGAGTTTCCTGAGGACATTACACCCAGCATTGGGCAAAGGCTCCAGATTAAGCAACAGGATGGCAATCCCGTCGTTGTGACGATCACGGACCTGACAGAAGACAACATTACGCTTGATGCCAACCATCCTCTCGCCGGATACACATTGTTTTTTGACGTGGAACTCATTGACATCACTTGAGATGTGGATTTCTTGTGTGTTGCAACAATAACCCAGATCGTGAAGTCTAGTTTTCACAGGGCCTGTTTTGTAGACAGGTCCTTTTGCAGTCACCTTGTTTTAAACCATATTCCGAGCAGGTGTTTTGGATTTGGGAGGAGGAGGTTTTAATGAATATCTACGTCGGGAATTTGTCATATGAGCTCACCGAAGAGGAATTACAGCAAGCATTTGAGGCGTTTGGCCAGGTTGAATCTGCCAAAATTATCAAGGACGCCTATACGGGCAGATCAAGAGGTTTCGGATTCGTGGAGATGCCTTCCAAGGATGAAGGCGAGGCCGCGGTCAATGGCCTGAACGGGACGTCGTTGAAGGGAAGAACGCTCAAGGTGAGTGAGGCCCGTCCTCGCCGCGAAGGGGGTCGAAGAGGAGGTAGAGGTGGTGGTGGCGGCGGACGGCGTTTCTATTAGTTAAGGAGAAGATGGGACCGAATTTCATATGAAGACCTGCATTTGAACCGGCCTGCTGATGCACGTGTGAAGAGGGACAGACATTTCCTCTCAGCCCATAAGATCGTAGAGACGGATTATGAAAAGGAGGAGAAGCTGATTATGAGTATCATCAAGTTTGAAGTTGGAGAGAAGTACGAAAATATGAAGGGTGTTTATGAAGTCCTTTCGGTCGAGGGAAATGCCATGCGCATCCGTTGGGAGAGTGGAGAAGAGATCGTGACCACTGTATCTCTGCAAAGACAAATCATTATGCGTATGACACAAGAACAAAGGAATCGCAAGGGTTAAATATAATGTTCAGGCCCATGGTCATATCTAAAGTGGCAGTTGATTCTTTAACGCAGAGCCCCATCGTGATTTTGAAGGAGATTGACGGAGAACGATCGCTTCCCATATGGATCGGGTTTTTAGAGGCCAACGCCATTGCCAGCGAGTTGGAGGGTGTCAAGTTTGCAAGACCAATGACGCACGATCTCCTCAAGAATATTCTGGACCTGATAGATGTGGAAGTGAAACGGGTGGAGATTTGTGACCTCAAGAACAATACCTATTTTGCTCTGATCCATGTCCGCCATAATGGCAAAGAAATGTCCATTGATGCGAGGCCAAGTGATGCACTTGCCCTTTCTCTGCGATTTGAGGTGCCCATTTTTGCAGCCGAAGAGGTCCTCACCAAGTCGATGCTTATAGATATACAGAGCGAACCAGAGGACACCTCGGACGAGGGCAAGAAATGGCAGGAGATCTTGGAAAAGATGGATCCTGATGATTTTGGGAACAGCTAATCTGAATTTATGTTCGGGCACGGTTCCCTCTCGATTCATATTTTGAAGGAGTAAATAAAATGAAAACAGGAACAAAAATATGGCTTTGGGTCATGGTAATGGCGACGGCAATAGCATGTCTGGCTCTGCCTGAATTCGCGGCAGGAAAAGCTGCTGTTGAAGATAAGGTTGCCGTTGTCAATGGATCAGTCATCACCCAAGAAGAACTTGACAGAGAAGTGAACCTTGTCCGTCAACGGTTTGCCAATATGGGAAGGCCCATGGGTCAGGTCCAGCTCATTGCAATCAGAGGTCAAGTCCTTGAGACCCTTATTAGCCGGGAGTTGCTCTATCAAGAAGGTCAGAAGAAGGGCATCAAAATCGAAAAACAGAGGTTGGAATCAGAATATGAGGGGCTAAAGAAGCGATTTCCCAGTGAGGAAGCATTCAAGAGCAGGTTGAGCACCATGAAAATCTCTGAGGCTGAGGTAAAATCTCAGATTGAAAGGGGACTGCTCATTCAAGAATTGATCGATACGCAGATTACCGAGAAAGTTGTCATTCCTGAAAAGGAAATCAAAGGCTATTATGATAGCCATCCAGATTCTTTCAAGCAACCGGAACAGGTGCGGGCCAGTCACATCTTGATGAAGCTTGATCCCCAGGCAGACGCATCGCAGAAGGCCGCTGCACGTAAAAAGCTTGAGGAACTTCGGCAACGATTACTAAAAGGTGAAGATTTTGTCACTTTGGCTCGAGAGTTTTCCGAGGGTCCCAGTAGCGTCAAGGGGGGAGACCTGGGTTATTTTGGACGTGGACAGATGGTAAAACCCTTTGAAGATGCCGCCTTTGCCTTAAATGTGGGTGAACTGAGTGAAGTTGTGGAGACCCGGTTCGGCTTCCACCTAATCAAAGTCACGGGAAAAAAGCCTGAAACGGTCGTCGCCTATGCGGACATAAAAGAGAGGCTTCAACAATATCTTAAGGACGAAAAGGTCCAGCAAGAAGTCAGTGCGTACGTTGAGGATTTGAAAACAAAAGCAAAAGTGGAGAGATTCCTCACACAAAAGTAATACTGACAACCTCTTTTTTCATTCGAACCCCATTTCCCAACGCCTTCCATTGGATAATATACCCCCTTGGGCAGGCCTAATCCGGTTTTGGCCCTTGCAAAAATTTCAAAAATAGACAAATATAAGATTTGCATCCCAAAGATACTGAATTCAAGGAGGATAGCATGAAACCGCCCGTGCCCCTAGAGCGTGCAAAGACGATAATTCAAGACTGGTATAACCAGTACTGCAGGGCCTATGAGAAGCCTGTGATCGAATTAGAGATCATGGAGGAGGATGAGAAGGTTCAAGGGGCGTACAAGGTGATAAATCCGCAAGATAGCTCGAGAACGGTGATTTTTTGGAGTACTGTTGCCGATTGTGAACGCTCTAACACAGGGGGTATCCCTGGCGACCTGATAGGAAGTATCTGGGATGCCTTCAATGACCTGGGATGAATGTCCCAATTTTCTCTTTTGATGAGAACTTAGAGATTTTTTGAGAGGAGGTAAAAGCTCATGGGTGATGAAATCTATCACAAACTGGCCAAGGTACTTGATACCCTACCAAACGGTTTTCCCTCAAGCGAGAGCGGCGTGGAAATCAAGATCCTCAAGAAGATATTTGATCCGGAACAGGCTGAACTTTTCTGTGAGCTGAAGTTGACTTTTGAGACGCCGGAGCAGATCGCTGAGCGTACGGGACGGCCCCTGGAAGGCCTGGAAGAAATGCTGAAGACCATGTGGGAACGGGGGCAAGTCTTCGGTGTCATGTTCGGTAACATGAAGCTCTTCAAGATGGTTCCATGGGCTTTTGGGATCTACGAATTCCAGCTCCCCCACCTGGATCGCGAACTGGCGGAGATGTGTGACGAGTACATGGAGGTCTATGGTCAGCAGTTTTTAGAAAACCAGCCCCAGTTCATGCAGGTGATCCCCATTGAAAGGGAGATACAGGCAAAGCACGAAGCCCTTACTTATGAGAGGGTCTCTTCCATTATCGAAGGTGGCCACTCATTCCTTGTGAACGAGTGCATCTGCAAGAAAGAGCAAGGGCTTTTGGAAAATCGGTGTGAGAAGCCCCTGGAGGTCTGTTTGGCCATTGCCCCGGTACCAGGCGTTTTTGATGATTCTCCCGTTGGGCACGCGATTTCCAAAGAAGAGGCGTATGAATTGCTCCGCAAGTCTGAAGAGGCCGGTTTGGTCCATCTCACCTGGAATGTGCAAAGTGGTCATTTCTTCATCTGCAATTGCTGTGGGTGTTGCTGCGGACCCTTGCGGGGGATCAATGAACTGGGCATCCCCGCATCCAAGGTGGTCAATTCCTACTACTATGCTGAAATTGATCCTGACACGTGTGAGGCGTGTGGCACCTGCGCGGACGAGAGGTGTCAGGTCAATGCCATCGAGGAAGGTGAGGATGCCTATCTGGTCATCAAAGAGAAGTGTATCGGCTGTGGTCTTTGCATAAGCACCTGTCCGGCAGAGGCGATCCAACTCATCCGTAAGCAACCTGAGGAGATGGTGTCTCCTCCCAGCGACGAAATGGCCTGGTATGAGGAACGGGGACGCCAGCGCGGGGTCGATTTCAGCGACTACAAGTAGTTTCCCATTTTCATTTACTCTCTTGATACTTGAGTCGATTCGTCCGGCTCTCTCAGAAGTATCACTGCTGGGATCATGATGCCATTGACCTAATCGAATTTGATTGAGAAAATTCGATCGGTTACGGGAATGTTGTTCGGCCTGCTTGCAAAGAAGATCGAAGATAGCCCAGCCCACTACTTTGTCTGCCAAACCTGTGGTTCAACCCTCACAGAGCTTCTTGAAGATGCTTGCCCCATCTGCAAAGGATCCGTCTCCCGCTACAAAAAATTAGCAACCCACTATTGAAAGTCCATGTAAACGAAAAGAGGAACGGGCGAAGAGCGGCCCAAGCAAAGCGCTTTTATCGCCTTTCCTGAGCAGGTTGAGATCTCCGATTAAAAGATGTGGGAATTCCCGACCGTACTGTTGAGAAATCCAACAGTTGGTTAAGCTATTGAAAACAAACAATTAATTGCGCTGGCGGATGCCATTGTTTGCTAATTGAATCGGGATGGTGTCGAGCATTCCAACACTACAGCCGCGCCCCTGAACCGCTCGTATGGATCCCTTTGTTCTGTGTAGAGCAAGAAATGGAATGTAATATCAAGGCCTTACATGGACATCTGAAAAACGCTTTTTTCTTGGCACAGGCCTTGCTCTTCTACAGAGGTGACAAGCGCCAAAAAATCCGAGCAAGGAGCGAGAGAAATGGACAAAAAGAGCAGAGAAGAGCGAAGAAGCCGTTTGGGCTACGGATCCTCTTACCGCAAGGGCGGTGGAGAAGATTTGGGAGCAGAGAGTGGAATCGGCGCGGTTTTAGGCGGACAGGTTTGGATGGTGAAACCGGACAAACGCGCTGAAACGGCCAATCCGTGCATCTGGATGCAGGCTGGGGTGGTGGGATTCAAGAACTGCAATAACTTTGGAGACTGCACAACCTGCAAATACGATCTGGGCATGCGGAAAAAGGTGGCCCAAGGAAAGCAAATCAGCTGGCAAGATGCCATGCGCACAAGGGAGGGCTTAGACAGGGTCTGTCGGCATAGCCTAACCAACCGCATCGAAAAAAGGAGGTGCGCCTACGACTATATCTGCTCCAAATGCGATTTTGACCAGTTCTTTGAGGACGTCTGGTCCACAAAAACCAAGACCGTCCCCTATGAAGTGCAAGAGGTCAAGGGTTTCCGAGTCCCTATGGGGTACTACTACCATGACGGTCATACTTGGGCGCGTATAGAAAGCGGCGGATATATTCGAGTCGGAATGGATGACTTCTCACTCAAGCTCCTTGGAAGTCCAGATGCTCTGGATCTCCCCCTAATGGGCAAGGAACTGGACAAGGACAAAGCGGGGTGGGGGCTGAAGCGAAACAATAATCTGGCCGATGTCCTCTCACCCGTTGGCGGGGTCATTGTAGAGGTCAATTCAGGTGTGAGAGAGAGGGCCAAACTGGCCAGTGAGCAGCCGTTTGAAGATGGCTGGCTTTTCGTGGTCCGCAATCCCGAGATAAAGGGCACAGTCAAGGACCTTATGAGTGACACGGATAGCATGGGATGGATAAGTGGTGAGGTGAATAAGCTGGAAAGTATGATAGAGCAGGTTGCCGGGCCTATGGCCGTAGACGGTGGCCATCTGAGCGGGGACATCTTTGGAAATCTCCCCCAATTGGGCTGGAAAAATCTGACCAAGACTTTTCTTAAGACCTGATATGGAATTCTTTTAAGCGATCCTTTCCAAAAGGGAAATGGTGGAGGAGCGTCACATGGAATCAACCCGTTTAATGAACGTCTCAGCACAAGAAGCACACCCCTGTATCTGGATGCAGGCTGGGGTGGTTTCCAAAAAGCTTTGTCAGACCATGTACGACTGCCCATCCTGTCGGTTTGATAGGATCCTTCGACGTGTTAGTGATGAGAACCTGAGCCTGAAGCGGGAAGGTGCAGTTCGCGAGGGCAAAATTGGTCTCATTGTCTCATGGCAACAAAAGCTGAGGGCCCAACCTGCAACAAAGCGACCCTGTATCCATCACATGAAAGGACGAATTGAATTCAAGGTATGCAACAATGACTACAAGTGCGCTAACTGTGATTTTGATCAATACTTTAATGACCAATATAGCGTGTACGCAGTGATGAGTCCTATGGAAGTGCTGGACGTCAAAGGCTTTAAAGTGCCGCAGGGATATTATTTCCATCCGGGACATACCTGGATAAAGGTGGAAGAGGGTTCCTCGGTAAGGGTGGGAATAGACGAATTCGCTTTACGCCTTCTGGGCCCATTAGATCATATTGAGGCCCCCCTCATGGGGAAGGAAGTGAAACAGGGAAGTGCAGATATTGGTGTATCGCGGGCTGCGAATCAAGCAAGCTTTCTCTCCCCTGTAAGCGGTGTCGTGACTGCCATCAACCCCAAGCTGAGAGAAGAGGGAGACCTGGCCAATCAAGATCCTTACTCGGCAGGATGGGTCATGAGCGTTCACTGCAATAACTTGCGCGGGGATTTGAAAAACCTCATGATAAACAACGAGACTGAAGGTTTTATGGAAGATGAGGTGGCGCGTCTCTATGAGGTGATAGAAGAGGCGGCAGGCCCTCTCGCAGCTGACGGGGGCGATTTGAGCCACGACATATACGGCCACATGCCTCAACTTGGCTGGGAGAGGATAACCAAGATTTTTCTCAAAAGATAAGAGTTTCCCGAGACAGGTCTGTGAATGCCTCCAAAAGGCCGGCGGATTACTTTTCCGCCGGCCTTTTCTTTAGTTCATCCTGCAGGAGCACCTTGCAATGTCGGCAGAGCTCGTCTGATTTTCGGTCCACGTCCCTTTCGCTGCGGCAGTAGTGCATGAGACAGGTGTGATCTGGGCAATGGCGCAGATTAAAGGTGTGCCCCAGTTCATGGATCGCTTCCTTGACAACCCGGTGGAGAAATACGTCTTGAGGGTTTATGGCAGGGAGGTCTTCTTTGAGGCGACAGGTGGATATAATGCAGGTTTTTCCACCCAATTGTGCTTCTCCGTAAACATGGGTGAGAATCGGGATAAAGAGGTCTACATGGGTTATGGCAAGCGTCTTTAACGCACGAGAAGGTGCCTTAGTGGCCAGCTTCTCCAGAATCATTGTGGAATAATACTGATTCCGAGCCACATCAAAGGCAAAATCCGCATCCTGGAGGAGGGGTATGAGTTCGGTGGGATAGCCGTATATCCGGGTAACTTCACGACTGATCGGTTTGTAAAATTCTGTCTCAGAATCTCCAATTGGGGAAATGAGGATGGTATATGCCGGTCGAGAAATCAAGATGCCTTACGAATGTTATGCCGCTTGATTTTGTTGTAGAGCGTGGAACGATCAATACCTAGTATTTTTGCGCTTTTCGCCACATTCCACTGGTTCTCAGTCAGTATCCGACGAATATGTGCTTTTTCCATTTCCAGGAGGGTGTTATCCGTAGGGTGTGTGAGGTATTCTGGACGAAATATGGGTAAATCCTCAGGTATCAACTTGCGCCCTTTGCTCACAACCACCGCCCTTTCTATTGCATTCTCCAACTCGCGCACATTTCCAGGCCACTCATAAAGCATCATTTCATCCATGGCCTCGCGGCTGATGAGGTCTACGGCCTTGTTGGTCTCCTGAGAGAAACGATGAAGAAAGTGTTCTGCCAGAAGGGGAATATATTCTTGGCGATAATGAAGGGAGGGTATGCGGAAGGAGATAACATGCAATCGATAGTAAAGGACTTCTCGAAAGGGCCCCGCTTTGATGGCCTCTTCAAGATTCTTGTTGGTTGCAGCAAGGACCCTGAAATCCATTTCAATGGGCTGGGTCCCTCCTACCCTGTAAAATACATGGTCTTCCAGGACCCGGAGAAGGTCAATCTGCATTCGCATGCTGATCTCTCCGATTTCGTCCAAAAAAAGGGTGCCGCCATGGGCTAGCTCTAATCGTCCTTTTTTCGTGGCCTTGGCGTCCGTAAAGGCGCCCTTTTGATGTCCAAAAAGCTCACTTTCCATAAGGTGTTCGGGGATACCCCCACAGTTCACAGAGACAAAGGGTCCTTCGCACCGGGGGCTGTTCGTATGGATCGCCTTGGCTGCTAACTCTTTGCCCGTACCCGTCTCGCCCGTGATAAGGACCGTAGAGTTCACGGTGGCCACGTCCTCAATAAGATTGAAGATTTCCTGCATGGCCCTGGATTGGCCGATCATGCTTTCAAACCGGGTTCGGTCTTCGTATTGCTGTTTCAGAAAGATGTTTTCCCGAACCTGTGCCTGGTGTTCGGTGATCTTTTCAATCAATATGCCCAATTCATCAGGTTCAAATGGTTTGAGCAGATAATCATAGGCCCCGTTCTTCATAGCGTCTATGGCCGTGGCGATGGAGCCATAGGCGGTAATCATGACAATTTCCACATCAGGATCACTCTCCTTTACTTGCTTCAGAACGTCCAACCCGCTCATCCCTTCCATTTTGATATCAACCAGAAGAATATTAAAACGGGTATCTTTCAGTATTTCCAGGGCCTCCTCTCCACTGGCCGTCATGGCCACCTCGTGGCCATCCCGTTCAAGCCAACCAGCCAGCGATTCTCGCATGATCAGTTCGTCATCTACAATGAGGATCTTGGCGCTCTGCATGAGAACCTCCGTTTTGAGCAAGCGAGTGTCATGGACGATTCAGGGGAAATTCGATCCTAAAGGTTGTGCCTTTCCCCACCTTAGATTTTACATCAATGGAGCCGCCATGCTCCTGAATGATGCCATATGCCACGGAAAGACCAAGTCCAACCCCTTTTCCTTTCTTCTTTGTGGTAAAGAAAGGTTCGAAAACTCTGGTGAGATTTTCGGAGGCAATACCTGTCCCTGTATCTTGAAAGCTGACGAAGATCTTACCTTCTTGTAAGGAGTGCTCTGTTGCTATGTTCAGGACACCCCCTCCATTTGTTTCCATAACCTCGGCAGCATTTGAAATAAAATTCATAAAAACCTGCTGAAGCCGGTCTTCTGACCCCACGAGATCGGGTAGGTTAGGATCCAGTCTCTTATCAACCTTCACGCCATCGATTTTCAAAAGGTTAGCGCTTAACAGGAGTGTTTTATCAATAAGCTGGTTGAGATTCAGACTCTTCATTTCCATTTTGGATTGCCGCGAAAACGCGAGCAGGTTGGAGACGATTTGACTGATTCGCCTGGTTTCCGTCTCCATTAAGCTTAGGTACTCACTGAAACGACTTATTGCTTTATCCTTTATGGATTCCTCATGAATAATCCTTTTTTGAAGCATGATCAGGTTAAGAATGCCCGCTATGGGATTGTTGATTTCATGGACGACTGACGCAGATAACTTGCCGAGAGAGGCCATCTTGTCTTGGTGAAGCAGTTTGTTGTGGGTTTCTTTTAATTCCCTGGTTCGTTCTTCGACCATCTCCTCCAAGCGACGGGTCATTTCCTCCTCTTCCCTTCTGTGCTTTGTGATATCACGGCTGATGTCAATAAACTTGGAGATCTTGCCCTCTTTTTCCCAGATGGGATAGACGCTGACTTCTAAATAGCTGGGTTCGCCATTGGATTTTTCACGCGTCATGACCTGATGGGTAGGCCCCTTGGTGCGGACAGCCTCTTTAAGCGGACACTTAAACGCCTCCTCTTCACACACCGCACTTCGTCGCTGAAAAACCTCCCAACATTTGCGCCCAATCACTTCTTCACGGGAACAACCCGTCTGTTTCAAGAATTCTTTGTTCACATCGAGAATCTCCATGTCTGGGCTGATGACAGAGATGAGGTTCTGGATGCCATTCAGTATGGTCTCCATCTCCATGGTCCTGTCCCTCCACCTACGTTCTTGCAGACCTATTGCATTCCAGAAGACCTCAAAGACATGATATGACATGATGCGGATACGAGGGGGCCTGGTCTCAAGAATATTTTTTAGAAGACCCTCCTCAGGGGTCAGAATGATAATGAGGTTGATGTTGTATCTGGGCTCATAGAGTTCGTGATAATCGAGGAAAGTGACGAGACCCAGCTCCCTGGCAAGGGCCATGCCTGGGCTCTCGGGATCGGGATCAGCCACAGCCAGAATAGGAGCATCGAGCCCTTCTTTTTTATAGAGGTAGGTGGTTTTTTCAAGAATTTCTTTACAGAATGACCCCCCGCCCACAAGGGCGATGTTGATGATGGTATGCTTTTTGTCCGACATGAATTGATCTCCTCATTTTGGGGTGGATCAATCTAATGGTACTGACCAACAACTGTGGGTGAAACTAGGGTCTTCCAGCATCGGCAATAATATCACTGTAGGTATGAAAGTGCAATGAGCACCATTCATCCTGATCACACGGGGTGATGATCTTTCTTAGTCACGGAGGGAACCTCAAAACATTTCTGCAATGCCTGTATAGCGGGCTGTATTTGAGGGGAGGGGACCACACCTATGATGGAGGCAATGGTACAATTCAAAGCCAAAAGATCCACATCGTCTTCCTTAAAGGCATGGAGTAGGTCGCTCACTATGCCGTAGCGGTCCCCAAAGTGCGGGCCATTCATGGCGAACGTGCCCACGGGAGAAATTGACGCCATCTCCATCCCAGGGGCTGTCTCACTAAGAATCTCCGTATTAGAGTGGCTCTCTGATATGGGTAGGCAGATAAACAACTTCTCTCTTCCTTTTTCCTGGCTGGGACCCGTGGCGAGGAAGGTGAGATAAAGCCCGATTCGGGCCAACTCTTTCACAGCCGTACCCACCGGGCCCATCTGCCCGCTTTTCAGTTCTATTTGCAGAAACTCCTGCTCCTCCTGATATTCTAAACCATAGACCTTGGGCCTCTTTTCCTGGTACGAAGCGACCACTTCTTTGTAGAGCTGTTCCTTTCCCTTTTGGGCCAGTTTCCAATCTGCCGGCGTTCGGTACGCGCTGAAGCTGAAGGGCCCAAAAAGGGCATTGCTCGCCTTTTTGACCATGCCCCTCTTAAGGACAGCTGAGATGGCCGAAGGAGAATTGGCATACCCGTCAGGGTCGATCCCTGCCTGGTCAAACACCTCCAGCAAAGATCCCGTAATAATGGGGTCACTTCTGTGGGGGAAGATAGAAAGGACGA
>CAJIAF010000163.1_pt1 | contig 16557 bp, 13 predicted proteins | sample 9199141 | NCBI WGS metagenome assembly CAJIAF01 (sample SAMEA7708265, study PRJEB35096) | sediment metagenome | biome: marine neritic benthic zone biome [ENVO:01000025]; feature: sediment [ENVO:00002007]; material: shallow marine sediment [ENVO:03000034] sea grass bed [ENVO_01000059] ...
CTGGGTTCCCCACTCAAGATCGATCAATTGCATTAACTCCTCATCGGTCGTGGCAATCCCTCTGGCACAGCCCCTGCCACTTTCACAGTTGTGACATCGGATACACTCCAAGGCCACCAGATCCGCGGTTCCGGTGCAGACCCCATCAGCCCCAAGGGCTATGATCTTGGCCACATCATGGGGTGTTCTAATGCCTCCACTGGCAATCACCGTTATCTTGTCTCTCACCCCTTCCTCCTGCAAAAATTGATGGACCTTGGGAAGCGCATACTCAATGGGCATAGCGATATTTTTCTTGGCGATATCGGGAGCCGCGCCAGTGCCACCATAGCTCCCGTCCAAGTGAATGATATGTGCGCCAGCGTAATAACTTCCCACAGCCACCATATCCACGTCAGTGGGCGTGGAGACCTTGACCGATACAAGGGCTTGAGGATTCATCGCCTTTATCCAATCCACGTGCTTTTTATGATCTTCCACTGAATAGACACTATGAAAAGGAAAGGGAGAAAATAGGGGATACCCAACCACGGCCTCGCGCATGCGAGCCACGCCCGGGGTCACCTTGTCCCCCAGGAGGTGTCCGCCGAGACCGGGCTTGGCCCCCTGAGCATACTTGAATTCAACAATCTTGACCCGCTGTATGGTTTCCTCTCTGACCCCAAAAAGGCCTGTGGCCACCTGGGTGATCACATGATCGTCATAGGGCTTTAGCTCATCTGGATATCCGCCCTCCCCGGTACAGCAAAAGGTCCCTAAAGCGGCGGCGGCCTTTATCCTGCTCAGCATGGTGGTGATGCTTATGGAACCATATGACATCCCTCCGCCATAAAAGGGGACCTCTATTCTGATCTTGTGGGCATTATCATTGAGCCTGTTCAATTCCACGCCCACATCCACCTCCTCATCCGGGAGAGCTGAAGTGTCTCTCACGGTTTCCTTGGGAGGGGTGATGAGACGCAATTTATCAAAACCGCCATCTGAATCTCCTATCTTGTACTCAAGACCGCCTGGCGGTACATCACTTGTTTCAGCCATGGTCCAGGTGCTGGCCAGAAGGTCTGGGGTCCACCGGAAGTCTCCCATGGCATCAAAGGTGGGATTCCTCTTTAACGAGAGGGCCTGGACCGGGCATTCCTCATAACAGGGTGTAGGGCAATCGGGCCCAACGCAACGGTAGTGATGTTTAACCAGGACATGGCCCCTCTTCATGACATGAACTCCATAAGGGCACACTTCCACACATTTGCCGCAGGCAATGCAGTCGCTGGAGCGATCCAGCCGATATTTTCCGATAGGGTTTCGGAACCGGGACGGTGCGCCCCTCGCCTCTGGAAAATGAAAAACCTTGTGGCTACTCAAGTTCGTATCCCTCCTCAACCTTTCCCATAGACCCAAATGTGGCCTCATCCAGGTCTTCGAAGAACATGGCGCGGCCTGCCTCACCTCTCAAGCGGCGTGCATCCCTTATCCCCATGGCGCCCATAACCTCCAGGAGCTGATTGTGCCATGCGCCCAAAAGATTGACAACGCGTGAGGCGACCCAGGACGAGGGGGCCTGGTCTATTTCTACTGGACAGGACAACCCTTTCGTGCACCGGCGACACATCCTGCACTCCAGGGCAATGAGTGTGGGGAAATCAATAAAAACCGCATCAGCCCCGCAGATCATAGACTTTGCCACATGCTCGGCCATGGCAAGACCGCCGCTTACCAGTAGGCTGGTCTCATCTCGCACCCCTTCTTCCACCAGGGCCAGATGAACAGATCGGATCGCGTCTTTGACAAATAGGGACTCGTCATCCATGGCCCTGCCATTATGACTACCTTCCAGGTGAAAAATGGAGACCCCTTCCCTTACAAGAGGTAGGACCTTTTTTGTCGCGTCCTTACTCAGCGCTAGACGAACAGCTATTAGAGTGGATGGATGCGACCGCCTTATTGTATGGAGGGTCTCCTCCCAGTCCTCTTTCCAAGAAATTTCCACCAGTCTTATGCCGTCTCCCAGTTTTTCCAGATCCATGGGCCCCGGCGAAATGAGCGGGATGAGGTGGGGCCGGAAGTCGGCCAAATCCTTTGTCAATAAATTTTCGGGCAAAGCAAGTAGCGTTCCCAACTCCTTGGCCGCCATGGCCCATCCCTCTATGGTCTTGTCACTCAGAGCGCCAAAACTGGGAACTTTCATGATGATGGGAAGGGGAACATCCATGAAAACCGGGACCTCACCCTCCAGGTCACCGTTTGCATTAAAAGTAAGATGCCTTGGTGTCTTGCCCAGATCAGTGGCAGTGCTAATGTATTCCCGACCGTGGATACCGTCTCTTGTGGGCCGAACGATCTCGGACATATCTGTCCACATGGCGTCAAAACCAGGACCACTAAAAGGCCCCGGATAGCCTGCACCAGAGACCGGAATCTTTCCACTCTCCGCCTGATACCACAATCTGGCAATAACATCGGGTGTCCAGTGGGCATCTCCAAGGGCTTTGTACTCAGGGTTGAGGGATTTATGGATAAGTTCCTTGGGACAGTTCTGAACGCACCTGAAACAGTTCATGCATTGGTTGTCAATGGAGTCGATCATCTGGGTACCATCAAGGCCCCGATTGTCATATACCCCATAGACGCATTGCTTTTTCACACAGACGGCACACTTGAGACAGCCCTCTTCCCAGGCAATGATCCCGGACTCCGTAATCTCTTTGAATCGGTGCGGAGTCGGCTTCGTGTGTATCACGTATTTGGATGGCATCTCTTAAACCTTATTGTTTCGAATTTCGACCTGCCCGCCAATGCCGCTCGGTTTTCCTAATCAAGTAAAGGTTGCTCTCGCCCTTCCGATTGAGCTTATCGACCGTATTGTAACGTAGGCAAGGCAGGCGGGTATTCGGATTTCGGATTTTCCTTCAAGCGGATCTTGGCAGGAGCCCTGCTTTCTCCACAATCTCTCCAACCACCTCTTCCCATTCAATGGCCATGATATGCACCCCTTTGACGCCCGGCATTTCTTTTAACTGCTGAATGGTTTCTACGCAGATCTGGATACCCTCCTCTCGCTGCTTCTCTTTAGGTATGCCCTCCATCCTCTTTATGATCTCATCCGGGACGTCCATGCCCGCCACCTTATCGTTCATATACTTTGCCATGCCAGGGGACTTCAGAGGTGTAACGCCGCCAAGGATAAAGGCTTTCTCCGTGAGGCCCTTATCTCTTGTCATCTTCATCCATTCCTCGAACCTATCCAAATTATATACGCATTGGGTCTGGATAAAATCAGCTCCCGCGTTAATCTTCTTGGCCAATCGAACGGCCCTGAAGGCCAGTGGATCGGCAAAGGGGTTTGCTGCAGCGCCGATAAAGAGTTCCGGGGCACTGCTCAGGGACTCACCCCCTAAGATGGTTCCATTATCTCGCATGGTCCTCACCACGTTTACAAACTGAATAGAGTCCAGGTCAAAAACGCCCATGGCCTGGGGTTGATTGCCAAAACCCTGATGATCGCCCGAGAGACAGAGCACATTGCGGATTCCAACGGCAGAAGCCCCCAGAATGTCAGACTGGAGTGCAATCCGATTCCGGTCTCTGACCACCACCTGCAGCACAGGATCCAACCCCGCCGATCTCAAAAGGCTACAGGCAGCCAGACTTGACATGCGCACAATGGCCGTCTGGTTGTCTGTCACATTGATGGCATCCACCTTATCTTTCAATAGCTCCGCCTTTTTGAGCACAACATCGGGGTCCGCACCCTTGGGAGGACCACATTCCGCAGTCACTGCAAAATCTCCCTTTTCCAGTACCTTTTTAAGATTACTCATCTCTTTCATTTCTGTTGATCCTCCCTGATGATCTTTCTTGGTCCCTTACCCTGCTTCTTGGTCCAATCCTTTGGGGGATATACCATCTCCAGCCGCCCCAGGGCATCAAAGAAGGACAATCTGTCTATAATCACCTGCCAGGCACATGGAACCTCAGAGTCCACTTCACATTTACCTTCCATGGATCCGCCACAGGGGCCGTTGAGGAGTTGTTTTGAACAACGTGCAAGAGGACATACGCCGCCAAAAAAATAGAGCATGCAGTCCCCACAACCGAGGCAGTTCTCCACCCACAATCCCTGATCCCTGGTCTCACCCAAAAATTCCGTATCCAGGGCGGGGATGATGGGAATCTCAGGAAACATATCTGCCACGGCCTGGACTCCTGCCCCGCAGCCCAATGAGACGACGGCGTCGTATTGCTCTATGATATCGTCCAATCCTATGACAAAATCTTTCACGCATTGACGATCTAGTGTCTTTTCCTCAATGAGCACATCACTTCCCTCCATCTTGGCGGCCATGCGCAGTGTGGAAGCCAACGCACCGGTCTCCTTTTCGCCTCCTGCCGCACATTCGGCCACACAGGAGCCGCAGCCCAAGACCAGAATTTTCTTGTAAGGGACGATCATCTCCCTGATTTCGTCAATGGGTTTCTGTTCTGCTGTGATCATAACTTCTCTCTCTTTCTCGATCCCTACTGACTCGCAGGCTCCTTCTAAAGGTCATTGCGAGCCCGAAGGGCGTGGCAATCTCGTCCTCTTTGAGATTGCTTCGTCGTCCCGCCCCTGCGGCACTCCTCGCAATGACGTAGTTGTGAGAACATCAGCTTTTCCTTTGCTACGCAGCCTTCTTGTGTACGGGTGAGGGGCCCAGTTTGGAGGTCAAACCCGCAACCTCCTCTGCCAGCTCTGCAAGGGGCCTGCGATCTTCCATTGATCTGACAATGAGACCGATCCGGTCTTTCTCAAGACCAATGCCCCGGATAATGTGTTGGGTTCTTTCTACCCGCTTTTTTGCCCGCCGATTTCCCTCAAAATATCGGCAAGCCCCCTCCGGACAGGTGATGAGATAGGCAGCGTCGGCAAATTCCTCAAGCGCTCTCAAGAGATGAAGTGGATCCAATCTCCCGCTGCAAGGAATGGGAAAGAGGCGCATGGACGTCCCATACTTCTCCTCCAGGGCCTGTCTCTCCCTTTCGCTGCTACCGGGCGTATTCTGGCAGTAGAACAGGGCTAAAATAGGCCCCTTTGAATCGGTCATTTCTGTGCTGAGTCCTTCCTAAAATGTCGCTTTATAGATTCGCCACGGATGCGTAAAGCCGGGCCATTTTCCACCTTAGCATATTCGATATATCGAATACAATATATTATTAGTGGGCGCAAAAAAATCCCTGACAGATCCTCCCACGGTTCTGTCATTGAAGAAAAAATTAAGGCGCCTTTCTTCCTCACGAAGACAGACGCCTTTGTCATTCTCTTTGGAAAATCCTCCGTACACCCTTGTGCGGAATCCTATTCTTTACCTTATTATTCCAGGCCATTTTGTCAAGGATTTTTTACTCGCCTTCGCGCGGAGAGCTTCACTGGGTAGTAAAGATGGAGAATCCGGGATAGGCCTCCATTCCGTGTTCATCAATGTCGAGACCACGCAGTTCTTCCTCTCTGCTCACACGCAGACCCACCAGGTTTTTGATCACATAAAACAGGAGGAATCCGGCTGCCATACTCCAAGCAAATACGGAAATTACGCCAAGGGCCTGTACGCCAAGCAGCTTCACCCCTCCCCCAAAAAAGAGGCCGTTCCCCGTGGTTCCTGGAGAAAATTTGTCCTGGGCAAAGAGACCCAGGGCCAGTGTCCCCCAGGACCCGCAGACCCCATGAACAGCAATTGCTCCAACGGGATCGTCAATGTGCAGAAACTGATCAATATAATAAACGGCTAGGACGACCAGGATGCCTCCCACAATGCCGATCCATATGGCACTGCCAAGCGATACAAAGGCACAGGAGGCTGTAATACTCACCAATCCGCCGAGGACACCGTTGAGGGCCATACTCACATCAGGCTTCTTAAACATCCACCAGGCTGCGATCATGGCCGCTATTCCCCCTGCTGCACCGGCAATATTGGTTGTGGCAGCGATATGCGCGATTTCAGGGACGAGTGCCATGGTGCTTCCTGGATTAAACCCGAACCATCCGAACCAGAGAATGAACGTCCCCAACGCAGCCAAAGGAATATTGTGACCTGGGATGGCATTTGAAGAGCTATCGGCGGCGTACTTGCCCGTCCTTGGCCCCAGCATGATGGCACCGGTAAGTGCAAGCCAGCCCCCTGTGGAATGGACCACCGTGGATCCGGCAAAATCCCACATGCCCAACTCGGCTAACCAGCCACCCCCCCAAATCCAATGTCCCACAATGGGATAAATGATGGCAGTGATTGCGATGCTGTAGAAGATATAGGCCACAAACTTTGTCCTCTCTGCCATGGCCCCGGCCACAATGGTGGCAGCAGTCGCGCAAAACACCAGCTGGAAAAAATACTTGCATTCCAAGGGGACCTTGCTCCAGCTCAGAGCAGAAAACGTTTCACCGGCGTCTGTGAGGAAAAAGCCGCTTGTACCAAACAGAAAATTACCTGCCCCGAACATCAAACCAAACCCTATGGCCCAGAAGGCGATACTTCCAAAACAGAAATCCATAAGGTTTTTCATTAACATGTTCCCAGCATTTTTGGAGCGTGAAAACCCTGCAGTAAGCATGGCAAAACCAGCCTGCATGAACATGACCAAGACGGCTGCCAAAAGGGTCCAGCCCGTATCCATGGCTATACTTTTGTCAGACCATACCTCCTGAGCGGGCGTGGGGGCTTCAGTTGGGTTTTCTGCCATTGCAATGTGCCCCATGCATCCAAACACCAGAAAGGCGATAAAAGTTGTGATCAAAATTTTCTTTGCCATTTGTGATAGCCTCCTATTTCTTTCTCCTCACCCGGCCCCTGCCCTGAGACTTGTGGGTGAGATTTAGATCGATCTGGGCCTAAAACCAACTCCATAAAGTTGCCGAAAAGTATCTCGAATTGCTCTCCCGCTGACCTTTCCAGTAGCGCTGCGTCTGTCAACACCTTGGAAGGGTTGACGTTCGGCGAATGGGAGAGCCACTTGCTATCCTCTTCCAGCCAAGTGGTCACATTCTCATGGGTAGCCGCATGATTATCGAACTGCAAGCCAACGATATGCGCTCTTTTGGTTACGGAAATTGCCTCCACCAGACATTCCGACGATGTAACCAAAACCTCAATGTGTTTGGGCACGGGCGGTAAGATGGCCTGAGCATGCCACTTGAAAAGGGGTAAGGTTTGTGGAAGACGCCGCAACAGGGGGTGGTGGCTTCCTTCTTTTGTAACCTGCCCTTCAATGAATCCCACACTGCGGCAGAAATTATCTCCCACGTTGGCTCCCAAGGCATCAGCAAGCAGCTGGTGTCCCAGGCAAAAACCAAGGTATGGTCTGTCTTCAGCAATGGATCGTCGGATGGCCGCCTTTTCAGCCCTCAAGAATGGGAATTTCTTTTCTTGATTCACATTGGGCTCGCCGCCTAAGACAATCAAACCGTCATAAGCCGCAAGATCGGGAATGGGCTGACGCCATACCTCAATCACCTCTAGCTGAACGCCCCACCTTTTGGCAGATCGCAGGAGATGGATGCCCGGACCTTCCCAGGGCATATGCTGAAAAGTGAGAAATTTTTTTGCCATGACGAGTTCCTGATTTTCAACTTACATTGTTTATTGTCGCCTTGCTCCTGAATCTTTTGCTAAAGCCTCTTCGGGTATCCCATAAATCCCTCCCCCGAACCTCCTTCGCACCAGAGGCCTGTGTCGCAATTCGACAAACTGTCATTCCGGGCGAGCCCCGCAAACCTGCCCCACACTCGATACGGGATTTGGCGAGACCCGGAATCCAGGAAACCAAGTGAAAATCATTCTGGATCCCGGCTCGCATCCCGCTTCCATCTTCGCTAAAGCTTCGCCGGACAGGCCGCGGGATTTGGCCGGGATGACGAATCGCCACACAGTCTGCCAGGAAAGGGGAAGAGATATTCCACTGAACAGATGCGGACGTTGGAATTTAAAGGATTGGGAAGTAGTTCTCAATTTCATACTTGCTCACATGGGTCCGGTATCGGTCCCATTCTATCTTCTTGTTGGCAATGAACTTGTTAAAGATGTGATCTCCAAGTGTCTCTCGAACCAGGTCACTCTTCTCAAGCTCCTGAACCGCTTCAAAGAGACTTCCGGGCAAAGAGATGATGCCAGCCTTTTCCCTTGCTGCCTCATCCATCTCGTAGATATCCGCTTCCACCGGGTCAGGAAGCGAGTAGTGTTCATCAACCCCCTTCAGTCCTGCAGCCAACATCACGGCAAATGCTAGGTAAGGATTGCAGGCCGGATCGGGCGAACGATATTCAATACGGGTCGCCTGCTCCTTGCCCGGTTTATACATGGGGACCCTTACCATTGCCGAGCGATTGCGCCTTGCCCAAGAGATATAGACCGGTGCTTCGTAACCGGGGACCAATCGCTTGTATGAGTTGACCCATTGGTTGGTGATCGCCGTTATCTCTCGGGCATGGCTCAAGATACCTGCGATGTATGATTTTGCGATATCAGAGAGATGGTACTGATCACCGGGGTCATAAAAGGCGTTGATATCGCCTCTGAAAAGGGATTGATGGGTGTGCATGCCACTACCGTTTTCCCCAAAGATGGGCTTGGGCATGAAAGTCGCATAATATCCATGTTTGCGGGCTATCTCTTTGACTGCCACCCGATAGGTCATGGTATTGTCCGCCATCCTTAGCCCTTCATCATAACGCAAATCAATCTCATGCTGACTGGGGGCCACTTCATGGTGGCTGTATTCCACCTGTATGCCCATTTCTTGAAGCGTGAAAATGGTGTCTCTTCTCAGGTCGCTTGCAAGGTCTAAAGGTCGGGTGTCAAAGTACCCACCCTTATCGATGGTCTCGGGTTGCTCATTGTCTGCGAAGTAGAAGAACTCCAATTCAGGGCCTAAGTAGAGTTTATAACCCTTGTCAGCGGCCCTCTGTAACACGCGCTTTAGAACATATCGGGGATCCCCCTCATAGTGGGACCCATCCGGCTGCAGAATATCGCAGAACATGCGGGCCACAGGCCGCTCTTTTGGCCGCCAGGGAAGGAATCCGAAGGTCGAAGGGTCAGGCATGGCAATCATGTCGCTCTCCTCGATCCGGGCGAACCCCTCAATGGAGGAGCCATCGAAACCCATCCCTTCTGTCAGTGCACCTTCCAGTTCCGAGGGTGCGATGGCAAAACCTTTTAGAATTCCCAAGATATCCGTAAACCAGATCTGGATAAAACTTACATTTCTTTCTTTGACAATCTTCATCACATCTCTTTTGCTTCTGATTGGCATGAATCTTCTCCTTAATCCCTAACCTGTGAACTCCTTACTGACCTTGCCTTTGGCTTGAAGGATTTCGGGAATGTCCAGGCCAGTGGCATTTTTTATCTGCTCGAATATGGAGACAATAGAACCGGTCACACCATGGACATACGCCGGCACACCGTTTCCATTGCCACTATCCACTACGGTCACCTTATCAATAGATAGATTCTCAGCAACGACGCGGGTCACCTTATCTAATATGTCGGGTAGCTGTTGGATCAGGAAGAGCTCTCTCGTATCTTCCTTCTCCCACTCTTGCCGCATGGATCTCACGGCCTCTGCCATGGCCTTGCCATCTTCAATGATATTGGCTGCTTTACCCATGGCCTTTAATTCCATGGCGTCTTTTTCTGCTCGAGCAGGGACCACCACATCCGCCTCATATTTGTGTTTGTTCATCTCAACCCGTTGCTCTTCCAGTTTCTGTTCTTCTTCTATCCGGGCGATCTCACCGGCCACATTGGCTCTGGCTTCAAACCTATGAGCTTCCGCAGCCAGATCTGCCCGTTTCACGCGTAGCTTGTTTTCTGCCTCCACAATGGTGACATCGGCCTCGTGCTCTGCCACTCTTCCCTTTTTCTTCGCCTCCGCCGCCACAAGCATGGCCTCAGCTTCCGCGTTGGCTTCAACAATCTTGGCATCCCTTCTCACCTCGGCGTTCTTTTTTCGTCCAATTGCCTCCAAGTACCCTTCGTTGTCAGAGATATGTTTAATCTTGAAGGTATCAAGGACCAAGCCGAGATTCCTAAGGTCACTTCTTGCCTGTTGTGCCACTTTCTCCGCAAACTCGAGCCTGTTATTATTCGCTTCCTCTGGGGTTAAAGTGGCAAGCACTCCTCGTAAACTACCCTCCAGGTTTTCCCTGGCGATCTGCGAAATGTCAGTAATGTTCCTTCCCAAAAATCTCTCCAAGGCATTGGATAGCCCTTCCTCCTCGCTGCCTGCTATCTTCACATTGGCCATTGCTTGAAGGTTTATGGGAATGATTCCGCTAGTAAGGGCTCCTGAAAGCTCCAAGTCGATGGGGATGGTTGTCAGAGGCAACCGGGTTACCGATTCAATAATGGGAATCTTGAGGCCGCGTCCCCCCTTGATAACCCTGTATCCCACCACTGCTCCATCCTTTAATTTTCTTTTCCTACCTGAAAAGACGAGGATCTCATTTGGATGGCAGATCCTCAGGTTCGCCTTGATAAAAGCAAGAATAATCAATACCGCTATAACAGCAATCCCAATCCATATGCCTAACATGATCAAACCTCCTTAACAGAACTTTGGAGTATTGGAGTAATGGAGTATAGGAGTGATGGATCTAGAAGAAAAAATATATCCGTTTTCCTTATTCCAATACTCCAGTACTCCATCGCTCCACCACTCCATTCTTTAAATGGCCTTCGCTCCCCTTTCAAGGGTTCTAATCCTGATGCATTGGGGGAGGTCCAGCACGAATATCTTTCCGTCTCCCATGTTTCCTGATCTAGATCCCTTGATGATCGCTTCAATGGTTGGTTCCACAAAATCATCATTCACTGCGATCTCAAGTCTCACTTTTTTCAGAAGGTTCACTTCCTGCATCACACCTCTGTAGGTTTCCGTGTAACCCATCTGATTGCCGCACCCCAATGCATTACTGACCGTCATGCTGTAAATCTCATTATCAAACAGTGCCTGTTTCACATCATTCAATATATGGGGCTGAATCATGGCTATAATGTACTTCATTGCTTGAATACCTCCGTCGAGTTGAAGAACTTTAGAGCAAGCGGTGTGCCATTTAAATCGGATTTTCTAAAATTAACGAAATATCAATCACATAGACCGCATAAAGGACCTCCGTATATGGATTCCGGCATAATACAATTTTGTGAAAAATCTTTTATTTTTATACAAAAATGTAGTTTTTTTGTCTTTCCTCTTTTGCCGCCTGCATTAGGATTAGGCAGCGGCTGCATGTCCCCTGTTGATGAATCCTCATGTGGCGCTCATCCCAGCATCTGTGTGGTCATTGAATAAACGAGACCGCTTCTCTTGAGTCCAGTCACGGTAATCAAGGCTTTCGTGCTTGGCACAAAATAGGGACGCAGAAATTCAAATCTGATAAGAAAATGCAGTTGATTGTCATTACGTAATCAACTAAGATGAATGGTTTGCGTAAAAGCCTTTGATATCAATAGGCTGGAAAATTCTTGATGAGATTTTAGGATATTTCTATGAACTGGAGAGATAGGGTTTACTGTGGGTCCTTGAGGCCCTCTGATATGGGAAGAGACGTGCTGCTCATGGGTTGGGTGGACGCTATCCGAGACCATGGAAACTTGCTGTTCATTCATCTGCGGGACATCCGGGGGATCGTACAAGTGGTTTTCGATCCCAATGTGAACAAGGAAAGCTACGAAAGGTCCACCACGTTAAAAGAAGAGTACGTGGTGGAAGTGCGAGGAAAGGTGGGACGCAGGCAGAAGGGAACGGAAAATCCCAATCTGGAGACAGGAGATGTGGAAGTGTTCGCCACAGAGCTTGAGATACTCTCCAAAGCAAAAATCCTGCCTTTTCTGATCTCTGAAAAAGCCATGGTTTTTGGGGAAGAGATCCAGTCCAGCCCAGAAAATGTGGACGAAGAACTCAGGCTGCAATACAGATACCTGGATCTTCGCCGTCCCTCGGTTCAAGGTCTCTTCATCAAACGACACGAGATCATGAAATGCATTCGCGACTATTTCCACGAGCTCGGCTTTACCGAAGTTGAAACGCCCTTCCTGACGAAGAGCACGCCGGAGGGCGCCAGGGATTACCTGGTCCCCAGTCGGGTCCACCAGGGCAAATTTTATGCGCTTCCCCAGTCTCCTCAACTCTTCAAACAAATTCTCATGATGAGCGGCATGGACCGCTACTTTCAAATAGCGAGATGTTTTCGTGATGAGGATCTAAGACCCAACAGGCAGCCGGAGTTTACACAATTGGACATGGAGGCCGCCTTCATCGATGAGGAATTCATTTATGAGGTCATAGAAGAGCTAACCCTCCGGATGTTTGCCCTGGGAGGGATCCGCCTGCCCAGCCCCTTTCCGCGGATGACTTACAGGAAGGCGATGGGTCGTTATGGCACCGATTGCCCGGATACACGCTTTGACATGTCCTTCGAAGAGGTGACGGACATTGTTCAAGATACCGGCTACTCGATTTTTCGTGAGGTCATTGGGCAGGGTGGCCAGATCAAGGGGTTCTGCGTGAAGGGTATGGCGACCAGATTGAGCAAAAATGTGCTCCAGAATGAATACGCTCTAAAGATAGTCCCTTCGTTCGGGGCAAAAGGGATGACCTGGATGAAAGTAATTGGTGGGAATCTGGAGTCCAATATTGTCCAGTTTTTCACTTCTGCTGAGCAAGAGGCAATCAGGGAACGCTTCAACGCTGAGGATGGTGATGTCATCATGATGATTGCCGATACCTCCTTGGAACTTGTGGACAAGGCCCTCTGTAGCCTACGCCTTCATGTGGCTGAAAGGCTGGGGCTGATCCCTGAAGATCGTTATTGCCCATTATGGGTGACCGACTTCCCTCTCTTTGAACTCAAAGATGGAAAATTAAGCGCCCAGCATCATCCCTTCACCATGCCTGATCGGACCGATTTCGATCCCACAAACCAGGAGCAATTGCTCGGACTGAATTCCAGGGCCTATGACCTGGTCATAAATGGAGAGGAACTGGGCGGGGGTAGTATCCGTATTCATGAGATGGAAGTTCAAGATAAGATCTTCAAGGCCTTAGGGTTGAGCCCTAGGGAGGTGGAGACCAAGTTCGGGTTCTTTCTAAGAGCCCTGGAATACGGTGCCCCACCTCACGGCGGCCTTGCCCTTGGCCTTGACCGGGTCATTGCAATGATCTTGAAAACAGCATCCATTAGAGATGTGATCGCGTTCCCCAAGAATCGGAGTGCCCTGTGTCCACTGACCCTGGCTCCTTCTCCTGTGGACAGATCACAGCTCAGGGAGTTGGGTTTGGGCGCTGCTGGTATTGCGGGAAGACCCGTAATAGGTTTGAGAGGGGCGGCACAGGAAGATGCGGTTGGGCGTCCTCTCCCAGAGGTAGAAAGAATTTCCAGAGGCGAGGTGAAGCATGTGGCAAAGCTTGCTCGCTTGAAAATCACCGATCCGGAAGCAGACGCCTATCAGAAGGAGTTAAATGCGGTGTTGGAACACTTTGAGGCGTTGCAAGAGTTAGATACGGAAAATGTGGAGCCCATGAGCCACGTCTTGGAAATGAATAACGTATGGCGAGAGGACGAACCGAGAAAACCAAGAAAAGCGGAATCCCTGCTGGCAAATGCACCGGACGAGGAATCCGGCTACTTTAAAGTCCCAAAGATCTTGGAAGGCTAGAACATGCAGTTGTGCGATCATAGTGCCACAGAATTGGCAAGAATGCTTCGGAAAGGCGAGGTGAGCTCCCGCGAGATCACGGAGTCTGTGTTCAAAAGGATTGATGAGAAAGAGGACGCTGTTAATGCCTTTATTACGGTAACCCCTGAAATAGCGCTGAAACAGGCCGATCTGGCGGACAGGAGATTTCGAGAGAATAAGAGGTTTTCTCTTTTGAACGGGATACCCATTGCCATTAAAGACAATATGTGTACACAAGGCATACCAACGACTTGTGGATCAAAGATTTTGGAAAACTATATCCCTCCTTATGATGCGACCGCAGCAGCAAAGGTCCTGCAAACTGGGGCTGTGCTCGTCGGAAAGACCAATATGGATGAATTCGCCATGGGCTCCTCCTGTGAAAACAGTGCCTTTGGACCTACTCACAATCCTGTGAATCTGGAATGCGTCGCAGGTGGTAGTAGCGGTGGGTCTGCGGCTGCCATCGCCTCGGGGGAAACAGTCCTCGCCATGGGATCGGATACCGGGGGTTCTATCCGTCTGCCAGCCGCTTACTGCGGTGTTGCGGGGATAAAACCCACCTATGGCAGAGTCTCTCGATACGGTTTGATTTCCTATGCATCATCACTAGATCAAATAGGGGCCCTTGGCCGTACCGTGGAAGATTGTGGGTTGCTTCTGAACGTCATCTGCGGGCATGACAAAATGGATACCACTTCTGCTGATATCAAAAGGCCAGACTTTCTCCGTTCCCTGAGGCAAGGTGTGGAGGGTATAAAGATAGGTCTTCCAGGGGAATACTTTATTGAAGGTCTGGATCCCCATGTCAAAGATCAGGTTATGGGGGCTGTCGCACTGTTCAAGGAAAAGGGGGCCGAGATCATTGATATATCCCTACCCCACGCCCGTTACGCAATCAGTTCCTATTATCTCATAGCCACGGCTGAAGCGAGCAGCAACCTGGCCAGGTATGACGGCGTCAAGTACGGTTTCAGATCCAGTGAAGAGATCCCCGGCTTGGTGAACATGTATCAGGAGACGAGGAGTGAGGGATTTGGTACGGAAGTGAAGAGGAGGATCATGCTGGGGACCTATGTCCTCTCTGCCGGTTATTATGACGCCTACTATTTAAAGGCGCAGGAGGCAAGGGCCCTCATCAAACAGGATTTTGGTGAGGCCTTCAAGAGGGTGGACTGCATGATCACCCCTGTCTCACCCTGTCTGCCTTTTAGATTGGGGGAGAAGATGGCAGATCCCCTGCAAATGTATCTTGTGGACATTTACACGGTTTCTTTGAACCTGTCCGGACTGCCCGGAATGAGCGTAAACTGTGGAATGGTGGATGGGTTGCCCGTTGGTCTCCAGATTATTGGAAGACCATTTGACGAGGAGATGGTGCTCAGGGTTGGATATGCCTATGAAAAGATGGCGGGGCACGCATAAATGGATTACGAAATTATCATAGGGTTTGAAACCCATGTGGAATTGAAGACAAGGACAAAGCTGTTTTGCGGCTGTGCTGTGCAGGACGGGGAACCCCCGAATACGCATATCTGCCCTGTCTGTACTGGACAGCCCGGGGCACTTCCCGTCCTAAACAAAAGGGCCGTTGAACACACCATCCGTGCCGGCGTAGCCATGAATTGCACAATTAATAGAAGGTCTCGCTTCGCCCGCAAGAACTATTTCTACCCCGATCTTCCCAAAGGGTATCAAATCTCCCAATATGAGCGGCCCTTTTGCGAGAACGGTTACCTGGAAATTCAAAATGATGAGGGCCGTCCCTATGCTGTGGGAATCAAGAGAATTCATCTTGAAGAGGACGCAGGAAAGTTGGTGCATTCAGGCAGTTCCTTTGAGGCATCGAATTACAGTCTTGTGGATTACAACAGATCTAGTGTGCCGCTCCTTGAGATCGTTACCGATCATGAGCGTAACCCTTTACGCTCTGTGAACGAGGCTCGAACCTACCTGGATAAACTGAGACAGACATTAATCTATATAGGGATAAGTGACTGCTCTATAGAGAAGGGCCAGTTTCGCTGTGATGTGAATATATCCATTCGTCCGGAGGGGGCCCTGGATTACGGCAATCGCGCCGAAATAAAGAATATGGCCTCTTTCAAATTCATCATGGAAGCCCTGGAATATGAGGTCCAAAGGCAACTGAAAATTCTTCACTCCGGTAAAGAGCCCTCCCAGGAGACCAGGCTTTTCCATGAGGAGAAGAAGATAACCTTATCCATGCGGAGCAAAGAAGACGCTCCAGATTACAGATATTTCCCAGACCCGGATCTGGTGGAATTCGAGATTGACCAAGAATTTGTTGAACAGATCCAAGAGGGAATGCCGGAACTCCCCGATCAAAAGGTGAATCGCATCATTAAAGATTATCGAATATCTAGGAAAGACGCCCTTATCTTGACAAAGGACAGAAACGTGTCGGACTTTTTTGAGAGTTGCGCCGCCTTTTGTGATGACAGGGTCAGGCTGAGTAGCTGGATGATCAAGGATCTTTTTAAACTCCTCAAGGAGGCCGCCATCGCCATAGAAAAATGTCCTGTCCCTCCAAAAGAGTTTTCCACCCTTATCAATCTGATCTCAAAGGGTGATATCACAGACCAAATCGGTAGAACGGTGTTGGAGATTATGTTTGAAACGGGAGAAGATCCCGAGTCCATCATAAATAAAAGAGGCTTAAAGCCCATTCAGGATGAAGAACGACTGGAGAGAGTCTTGAATGAAGTGATGTCAGAAAATCCTGAAGCGGTGAAGAAGATAAGAGAGGGAATGACCAATCCGATAGATTTTCTGATCGGACAGGTGATGAAAAAGACCGAGGGCAAAGCGAACCCCAAGA
>CAJIAF010000158.1_pt1 | contig 16498 bp, 18 predicted proteins | sample 9199141 | NCBI WGS metagenome assembly CAJIAF01 (sample SAMEA7708265, study PRJEB35096) | sediment metagenome | biome: marine neritic benthic zone biome [ENVO:01000025]; feature: sediment [ENVO:00002007]; material: shallow marine sediment [ENVO:03000034] sea grass bed [ENVO_01000059] ...
GAGGTGGTCAGCTACAATTTTTCGTCCAACGACAATGTGGCCTGGTTTAGAGCGGGTAATATCTCCCGTAGCGCAACTACACTATCTAGAATTGCGTCTGGGTCTTCGGCACTTAGGGCTTCATAGTCGTCCACCCCGGTCAGGACGCCAACGGTCATAGTTCCTGCCGCCTTGCCGGCCCGAATGTCTACCCGAGAGTCGCCCACATAAACTGTTCTTTCCATTTCAACGCATAGTCTTTTCCCACACTCAATCAAGGGATCTGCCGACGGTTTCCTGTTGGGAGTCTTATCAGTGGTGATTATCACCTGGAGCAAATTTTCAACCCCAGAAGCTTGCAATGGATGGAGCTTGGGCGCCAGATTTTTTGCATCTGTCGACGTGACGAGACCAATTTTCATGTCTTTCATCGAGATCTCCCTTAAAATATCGGCGGCTCCAGGGATCAATTTCACCTCTTCCCGAAAGATCTGCGGATAGATTTCTCTTATAATCTTCATCGCCTTTTGAATGATTTCCTCTTTTCTGCCCTTCAGATCAGCGGGAAGTATCTTATTCCAATGAAAATCGCCTTCTATCAGAAGATCTAAGATGTCTTCTTTTGAAAATAGAGGTAAACTGAGGCGTTCAAAGGCCACATTGAGGATTCTAAGATAGACGTCAGTTGAATCGATCAGCGTTCCATCCAGATCGAAAATCACCGCATCGCATATGAACTGGGTCTTAGCAAAAGGCATGCCTTCTCCTCAAGGCAAAGGAAGAGCATTAAGAGGTGAGTTTCTTCACTATCAAGGTTAACGAGTCTCCGTCCTTAACTTGCAGAGCATCTTTTAACCTCAAAGGAGAGATGACCTCAACGATGTTCTTTCCATGCATCCTCACGTCCTCAGCAGGTATGATAATGGCTCCTGAAACACTCCCCACAGAAAGAAGCATGGCCCTGGCAGCACAGAATTCCGTATCAGGGGGATTCAACTCTATCCCTTGTTCCTTTTGTAGTGCTTCGATGATGGGGAGACTCTCCTCAGAGATCTCCACGTTAAGCGTTCCAGGGTATGGCCTGAAACCCAATTTCTCCATACACTGTTCTTGAACCCAATCGAGCTGGGTAAAATAAGCAGCCTTTCGAACACCACCGACCACCCTTCCGTTGAGCACCCATTCGTTTTGCATCTGATCCCTGCCACGTTGTTATTTTCTGAACCATTTCTTTTTTTGGAAATCATCCGCCGAATCAGGCAGGCTGCCAACAACCATAGACTTGAGCTTACGGAGGATTTCGTGCTCCTGGCCCGACGCAGAAGTGAGTGATCTGATGGCTCTGCCTATGGTCTGGTCTAAAGAAGATTGAAATTCATCAACGGCCTCGGATGGCAGGTGATTGTATGCAGCAACTAGATTTTCAACCCAGTTAGTGAGGGCCTCCATGTCTACCTTGTCTTTTTGATAGACATATCCCTCGAGTGCGCCTGCTGAGGCGGCAAATTCATAGATCTTTGAATATAGATGCATGCTAATCCCTTATCTTTTTTATGATATCGGTCGTTGAAAACCCGCCAATGTAAGGAATACGAGCCACTTCCCCACCCGCTTTCTTTACCACATCCGCGCCGATGATCTCCTCTTCTTTCCAGTCTCCCCCTTTGACAAGAATATGGGGCATCAAATATTGAATCAGCTTCAAGGGATCTTCCTCGTCAAAGACGATTACAATATCAACGTAGCTCAAAGCGGCCACCAATTCTGTTCGGGCATCTTGCGAAAGAATAGGCCTTCCTTTTCCTTTTATGGCTCTCACAGATTGGTCGCTATTGACCGCCACAACCAAATAATCCCCCAGAGCCCGGGCGGCATAAAGGTAACGGGTATGACCGGGATGGAGGATATCAAAACAACCGTTTGTGAAAACCACTCTTTCCCCCCTTTTTTTGAGTCGGTCAATTTCCTGCTTCGCTTCTTCTGGGGTCTTTATTTTGGACCGATAATCTTCCATTTGCAGATTCATTTCACTCCGTTAGATGATTGTATTGACCCGAAGTTCTGGCTAGCGTGAGACAAAGGACTTCTCTAGCGCCTGCCCTTTTGAGCGTTCGGGCGCACTCGTTCAGGGTGCTACCCGTGGTCGTCACGTCATCCACCAACAGAACGCTCCGCCCTTTCACGGCCTTCCTGTCCACAAGCTGGAAGGCCCTTCGGACGTTCTTTCTCCTTTCGTCACTCTTGAGACCGGTCTGGGGTTGGGTGTATTTTATCCTTCTCAAGGAGAGAAAGTCCAGTTCTGTGCCGAGCAGGGGAGCAGCATGACGTGCCAGGAGCAGGCTCTGGTTGAATTCCCTTTCGCGTAATTTCCTAGGATGGAGAGGGACTGGCATCATTAGAGTGCCGTCGGTTTTGTCCAACCACTTCCTCGCAAATGAGGTTAAGAGGAGCCCTAACGAGTTGGCGAGATGGCTTTTCCTTGCATACTTGAATTGATGGATGGCCTCCATAATGCCTCCTTCGTATAGGTAAGGGGCACGCATCGCATCATAGTAAGGCCGTTTCCTGAGGCAATCCTCACAAAGATGATCTTCATCCACCTCTGAAACAAAAGGCCTCCCACATATGGGACAGAGGGGGGAGGTTATCTCAGAAAAACCATAGAAACAAGGCTCGCAAAAGAGGAGTTCCTGTTGATCCCTTCTAGCCCTGTTTTTCCAGAGGAACTTTTCGCAGATGGAGCACCTGGGGGGATAGATGAGATCAATGAATTGGCGATAAATGCTCATTCCCGTGATTGCCTCACGAAGTCTTCAAAGGAGGAATCAGGGTTAATGCCAGGACATGCACCTTTTGCCATTTCCCAGTTATATGCGTCTTTCAAGTTCGCTGGAAAGAAGGGCCATAGAGTGCATGGGGAGGGTTTGACAGGATGGATCAGGCAGCTTTTCTCTTTATTGTAAAAGATGCAATATTTATTAGGCCCGGCCTTAATGGAGAAACGGCCACCCTTTTCATCGCAATACTGTGTGATAAAAGATGCAGGTTTCATCCCGAGGAAGTTGGCAATCCTTTCTATTTCATCCTCCTTGACAAAGATGCCCCCTTTCCCGTAGCAACAGGTTCCGCACATCTGGCATTCAAAAGCTTTCATGATAAGTGCCTAAAGTGTCTAAAGTTAAAAGAAAAAAGAGTGACCAGATTCCTTGCTCGACTACTCAACGACTCAACTATTCAACCACTCAACCAATTAACCAATTAACTTCTCTAAGTCCCAATCAACGAGGAGCCTGAGGCGCTTGTCATCCGACTTTGTCCTGTAAACGAGCTGCCCATTATCCAGACCGTGCTGAAAAAGATCTCTCGTGATAGCCACATCGTGTTGACAATACGCCGTCAATTTTTCAATCTCTCCATGCTTGAACCACTCTACGGCCTGAAGGCCGTCAGCCGTCTTGGCCTCATTTAGGGTCTCCTGAGCAAGATGGTCTAGCGCAAGTCGAAAGCCGAGCCGTTGATATATGTCCTCCAGGATATCAAACGTGTTGAGCTCCTTGAAATTTTTTCCCGTGTATGCGCTCAGGACCGTGTAGTCAAATCGTCTGATATTGAAACCAACCACCAAATTCGCCTTCTCCAGATGGGCCACGAGGTCCTCAATCTCATCTTCTGTAAAGCTGATGAATCTTTTTTCAAAACTATCAAAGATGACAGCCACAGAAACCCTCATGAGGTGCGTATTATGCCACCCTCCCACGTCCTTGGCCGTCTTTTGGGTCTCAAGATCGAAATAGACGATCCTTGGCTCGTTCTGCACCGGTTGAGGTTCCTCTTTTGGGTCCAGAATCGGCACAGGTTCTTCTTCTCCGTCTGAGTGGGACAGCTGGCTGAGAGAGATGTGGCCGAGAAGAAATTCCAAGATGATTACTGCCGCTTCCTTGTTTAGCGGTTTGTTTCCTGAACCACATTTGGGAGAATGGATGCATGAAGGACACCCTTCCTCGCATTCACAGTTTTTTAAAAGGTCCAGAGTCCCTTCAAGCAATTCCAGGATAACTTCAAAACCGCGCTGAGCAAGGCCCACCCCTCCTGGATATCCATCATAGATAAAGATGGCGCTCTTTTCCACTTGTGGATGATATGTATAACAAATCCCACCAATGTCGTTTCTGTCGCAAAGGGCAAACAGGGGAAAGATGCCAATAGCAGCGTGTTCAATGGCATGGATACCCCCCATGTAATGAAGACCCTTCTCCTCCACCCACTTGGTTATGGCGGGTTCAATTTCAATCCAGAAGCTGATGGTCTCAAAGGTCTGAGGAGGCAGCTCAAGGGGGAACACACCCACCAGTTCTTGGCCAGGCAGGGCCCTCTTTTCATAACCGACGACCTGTTCCGTGACTTCAACGATTCCCTCACGGACCAGAAACTGCCCTTTTGGTCGAGTGCGATTAATCTGTATGATCTCTGTCTCTTTTTCAGTGCGGACCCGCGTAAAGTATTTGAGCTCTGTTTTCTGGGCAATAATGTCCTTTTTTTCAAGGTTAAGATGGTCAACCAGGTATTGCCTGGCCCGATGCAGATAAACGGCGCCCGGATGACACTCTTTAAAGGCCCTAAACCCATCAATGGTGCCTATGGCCTGACCGGTCTCTTTTTCAAAGATCGTAAAACGCTCACCCACCGATCTAATATTGACGTGGCGATGAGGGTTCCGACGGGTGGCATACCAGGTGGGCTCCCCTTCGGCCGTCCGTGACAGGTCACCCTCCCTTTCCAACTTTTCAAGATGCTGGGAAAGGTCTTCGGACCAGAAATGATTATCCCCAGGGGTGAGTGGATGCTCAGAGGCCGCACAAGGCAAATGGGCTTCCACCACGTGGGGGTTATGGGGATCCAAAATGGCCGCCTCATAGGATCTGCCAAATAGATCATCGGGGTGCCTCATAAAATATTGGTCCAGGGCGTCAGGTTTGGCGATGAGAATCACCAGGGAATCCCTACCTGAACGGCCCACCCTGCCCCCCCTCTGCCAGGTATTGATGATGGTGCCCGGGTAACCCACAAGAAGACAAATATCCAAATATCCTATATCAATGCCCATTTCCAGGGCGCTGGTGGACACCACGCCGAGCAGATCTCCGGTGGCCAGTCTTTTTTCTATCTCTCGCCTCTCTTCCGGCATAAAACCTGCCCGATAGGAGCTGATCTTCGCCTTCAACCGAGGGGACAACTGGGAGACCCAAACATGGATCAGTTCTGTGACCTTTCTCGACTGCGTAAAGGCAATGGTCCTAAAGCCAGATTGGACACAGTGGACGAAAAGCCTTGCTGCGGAAAAGTTGGGGCTCACGTCTGGATTGAGGAACAAGAAGTGTTGCCCAGACCTGGGGGATCCGCTGGCATCAAAGACTTCAATCTCCTCTCCTATGAGCGTCTCCCCGAAGTCGCGGGGATTACTGACCGTCGCTGATAGCAGCACAAATTGGGGTCTTGATCCATAGAGCTTGCAAACCCTCTTTAGCCTTCTCATAATTTGGTTTACGTGAGATCCAAAAATTCCGCGATAGGTGTGGATCTCGTCTAGAACGACAAAGGAAAGATTTTCAAAGAGCCCCTGCCAATTTTGGTGATGGGACAGAATAGCCGAATGGAGCATGTCCGGGTTTGTAAAGAGTATTTCTGGAACCCTGTTTCTAATTTGCTTTCGCCTGTACGATGAAGTGTCTCCATCATAGATTTGCGCAGAGATTTTTCTCCTCTTGAGCTTGTTGATATATGGGGAGAGCCCTTTCAATTGATCCTGCTCCAGGGCCTTCAGGGGGAAGATATACAAGGCCTTTGTGTTCTCATTGGCCAAGACGGCTTCTAAAACGGCCAGATTATAGATCAGGCTCTTACCACTGGCGGTGGGCGTGGCCACCAAGACATTTGCTCCCTGTCTGATCTGTCCTATGGCATCGGCCTGATGCGTGTACAACTTCTCAAAACCCAGGTCTTTAGGTATCCGGAGAAGCTCTTTCGGCAAGTCCAGATCAGGTCCGTAGGCGGCCTTTTTAGGAGGAAGATATCTGTGGTACACATAGGCCGGACCAAATTCCGGATGGTTTTTAATGGTATTTATGTATTCAGAAAGTCTCATCCCATTGCGACCTGCCCCCAGTCCCAGGCTTGCCCGCCGCAATGCTATGGAAGACGGGCGTTGGCAGGCGTTCTGGGAAATTGCGGAGCCATTTTATAACTTGTTGATAAAACGCAAAGGAAAGCTCGCTATTGAGACTCAGAAGTGACCTTTTTCCCAAATTTCTTTTTGAGAGCTTGGGTAATCTCCTCCCCCGAAGGCTTGGGACTTCTTTGTTCACTCTCCTCTGCTGTTCTTCTGGCATCTTTCAAAATGTTGCTCATAAAGGTGTCCTTTTCAGAGCTCCAAGCACTCCACCCGTCCGCATCGATGTACTCGTTATATGAGGTCCTGTAGTAAGGGTCATAGAGCCGGACACCTTTTTCCTCGTCAAACTCATATCGGACGAACTGACCATCAAAGTGCTCAAAATCTTTTTCTTTCAGCCCCATGCTTTCGAGCAACGCTTTTTGTTCTTGTTTGATTTCCATTTCTTATCCATTTACATCTCGAGGTCTCTTTTAGCGGATACCAATTCCTCCTGCTTCTCCTCCCACCTTAGCATCAACGTTTCCAATTCCTCTTTCACCTCGTTGTACTCATTCAGGAGGGGGAGATATCTACCCTTATCTCCGATAATATCAGGCTCTGCAAGCATTTTTTCCAGGTCCTTTTCCCTTGTTTCCAGCACAGTAATTCTTCCCTCCAGTTGTGACAACGCCTCCCGAATCGGTTTCAGGGTCTCATTAATGATGCGTCGCTTCTCCGCCTTTTGCTGGCGTATTACCTTCCGGGTGGGCCGGCTTTTTTGAGAGGCTTCTTGATCCTGCCCCTGCGTCGCCCGAGTCTCAAGTTCAGCGGTCTCTGTTGTGGTCCCCTCAGATTTTGACAAGTTATGGTAGTACTCGTCCAGTCTCCCTGGGTATTCCCAGATACTCTCCTCTGTTATGTCCCAGATCTTTGTGGCAATCCTATTAATGAAAGATTGGTTATGAGACACAAACATGAGGGTCCCCTGATAATCGGCGAGGGCGTCAATGAGGATTTCCGATGAAATGATATCAAGATGATTGGTCGGTTCGTCCATCACAAGGAGATTTCCCGGATTTACGAGGATTTTTGCCAGGCAAACCCGCGCCCTCTCTCCCCCAGAAAGAACGCCTATGGCCTTATCCACATCTTCCCCTGAGAAAAGAAAGGCCCCGCAAACCCCCCTGACAAAGCCTAGAGTTTCATGGGGTACGACCTGAAAAACCTCCTCTATGATGGTTTTCGTGGGGTCAAGCATCTCTGAGTGGTGCTGGGCATAGTAACTCATGGTCACCCCGTGGCCTATAGTAATTCCCCCCGCGTCAGGGTGCGTCTCACCTGACACCAATCTTAAAAGAGTGGTTTTTCCAGAGCCATTGGGTCCGATGATCGCTATTCTCTCTCCTCTCTGGACGGTCAAGTCCAGATCAGTGTAAAGTATCTTTGCGCCAAAACCTTTTGAGACCCCTTGGAAAGCCACTGCCACTTTTCCACTTCGAGGCACCTCAGGAAAAGTGAAATTAATGGTCTTTACCTTCCGATGAGATTGGACCAGTGCCATTTTCTTGACCAGTTTTATTTTGCTCTGTGCCTGCCGTGCCTTAGAGGCCTTGGCCCGAAATCTTTCAATGAATTTCTTGGCCTCTTTTATTTTTTGCTCCTGCTTCTTTGCGCTTGCCTCCAGAGACCTTTTTTCCTCCTCCCGTGCTTTCAAATAGAAATCGTAATTTCCACTGTAAGACCTCAAGCCTTCAGGTTCGAAGCTAATGACGCGTTCTATCTGTCGATTCAAAAAATCCCTATCATGGCAGACAAGAATCAGGGCGCCTCCATAATCCTGGAGAAATTGTTCCAACCAGTGTACAGAGGGAATGTCTAGATGGTTGGTGGGCTCATCCAAAAGGAGCAGGTCCGGATTCTGATAGAGAAGACTCCCCAAGGCGGCCCTCATTTTCCATCCTCCACTCAAAGAAGCGACGGGTCGCTTGAACTCAGCGGTTTTGAAGCCCAATCCTACCAGTATCTTTTCGGCCTCATAGGAGGGGAACCTCTTATCTAAATCGGCCATCTGCTGGTGTATTTCTGCCAATCTGAGGGCCAACCTCTCCTGCCCTTTTCTATCAGGGTGGGCTTTGAGGGTTTGTTCAATCTCAATGGCCTCCCTCCTCAAAATGACCCGTCCAGGGATAGAGTCAATGATTGACTGGAGGAGCGTGCCTTCCAGGGTTTCATGGACGTCCTGCGGCAAATAGCACAGTCGAATGCCATCGGCCACTCTGATTACTCCGCTGTCAGGAGAAATTTCTCCTGTAAGGAGCCGTAGAAGCGTGGTCTTTCCGGACCCGTTTGGTCCAATGAGACCGATTCGGTCACCAGGCTCCACCTGAAACCCTATCTCATGAAAAAGCCTTCTCTGATAGAAGGTGAGAGAAATATTTAGCGCAGTGGCAAGACTCATTTTCTTTCTGGGTCGTTTAGAAATTCCTCTGAACACTATTCGAGAGGGTGGGCCTGTTTCCTCCAGGGATTGGGAGGGTCCTGATCCCCCTATTCTGGTCTTTCATCAAGGTTCCCTCAATTTAGCGTTATGAGGAGGTTATTGCAAGATGAGAGGAGGGTTGGCTGTAAAGAAGAGTGGGAAAGATTCTTTATGGCCGGATCGGGCTGTGGGATGCCCTCATGGGAGTTCTAGAGACCATTGCCGCCCACAGATACTAAGCTCTCAATTTCTCATGTTCCTGTTTAATGCATTGGTCCATAACAACTGTCACTCCAGCCTCTCTTGCCTTCTTGGCAGCCTCATTGTGGATGACGCCCAACTGCATCCATATGACGCCGATCCCTTTATTGATGGCCTGCTCTACGACTGCAGGGACCCTGGCGGGGTTGAGAAATAGATCAGCCACGTCTATTGGGTATGGAATCTCCTCTAGGGTCTTATAACATTTCTGCCCCAGGATTTCCTTCTGTCCGGGATTCACCGGTACAATCTCATACCCATTTTCCATAAGGTACTTTGCAACTTTATGGCTATCCCTCTCTTCTTTTGGTGAGAGTCCCACGATTGCAATTTTCTTTGATCTCTCAAGTATACCCTCAATCTCATCCGATGGTGGATTATGCTCAGGGAGTTCGGAATTGATATCTTTCATAACGTATCCCCTTTCTTTGACAGGTCAAGCTACAAGTCGCTGGTTCAGAGTCGGTGCACAGAGGATCGGGGTGAGAGACCCGACCCACCGCTAACTTCTTATTCAGTCTATGATCTTCTTGACCTTGTCCACCTTCTTCTTGACATCCATAACCTGTTTCACGCCTGGGATCTGTTGCACCACCTTTTCAGCCAACTTATTTTCAAGGGCAGGCGGGTCCTTTTGCTCTTGGTGCTTTTCTTTGTCCTGCACGGCATTTTTTGTTTCCTTGGGACTTATATCTTTCTTTATCTGTCTGAATTCCCGCAAGGCCCCTCCGAGCCCTTTTCCAATATCAGGAATCCTTTTCGCTCCAAAGATGATGAAAATAATGACCCCAATGATGATAAGTTCCGTAGTACCAAGGCCAAACATGGTGTTCTCCTTCCCCTAAGCCCTTCGATTCATAACTTTGAGGAACAACTTATTTACTCAGGGCTTAGTGCTGAGTGAGCGAAAATCTGATCATACTGTCAAAAATGCAGCATAGTGTTTGCGAACCGAAGCACTAAGAAAGCTCCCCCAACAACTCCAGAAAGTTTGGAGGCGGGAAATCCTCTTTTGGATTTATATCAAACGTTTTGATTCCTGATTGACGAAAGAGGGCGGCGGTAACACCCATCCCAGTACTGCTCGATTTCTCACAATAAGGCGTAGCGAGCCCACAGGAGGGGCTTCTTTCTCTTAGTAGGGCTATGCTTGACCCGACTAAACGGGCTACTCTTAACGCCTGTTCGGCGCCCTTTTTATAGGCATGGGTTACATCTTCTCCCAGGCTGTTGATTACAGTGGCCTCGCCGGCAAGGACGTCCCGGCCATCCCCCCCCACGATCTTTGCGGGGTGTCGAGGTGTGGGCAACCCGCCCAGTTGTTCCGGGCAAAAGGGTATGATGTTCGCTGAGGAGGCAAAGTGTGTGATGCTATGTGAGACCGATTGGGTGCCGTCATACCTGCAGCATATTCCGAGGAGACAGCCACTAACCATGATGGGAATATCTTTGAGGGGGATAGATTGGTCAGCTTTTGAATTGGATAACCGCTTCTTTTTCATCCCGTGCTTCCACCGATCCAATATGATAGGTAATCTCCCCCATGGCTTTAAGGCGCAGGAGTACTTCACTTGTCTCTGGTTCACTGACCACAATTACTAATCCGAGCCCACAATTAAATGTTCGCATCATGTCTTTCGTGGGGATATTGCCAGCCCTCTGGAGGTATTGGAAGATGGGCGGGGGTGTCCATTTTGAGGTGTCGATCACGGCCTTGCACTGTTTGGGGAGGATGCGTGGAAGGTTATCGATCAAACCTCCACCGGTAATATGGGAGATACCATAAATATTAAAGTCACGTCTCAAGTTCGTTATGGCGGTACTATAAATGCGGGTGGGCTCCAGGAGTTCCTCTCCAAGCGTACGGCCGAATTCGTCCACATGAGCATCCACAGGCATTTTCAGTTCGTCAAAGAAAATCTTGCGAACGAGGGAATATCCGTTGCTGTGCAGTCCACTGGAACCTATGCCGATCAACTGGTATCCCACCGCAATCTCTGACCCATCAAGGAGTTGTTCGTTACCGGCCACGCCAACAACAAATCCAGCCAGGTCATACTCCCCCTCGGCGTAAAAGCCGGGCATTTCCGCAGTCTCGCCACCGATTAGAGAACAGTTGGCCTCCTTACAGCCAGCCGCTATGCCTTTCACGATATCAATGGCTTTATCCACATCCAGCTTGGGCATTGCAATATAGTCAAGCATAAACAGGGGGACTGCACCCTGGACCATGATGTCGTTTACGCACATGGCCACAAGGTCAATGCCTACGGTGTCGTGCTTGTCCATCATAAACGCGATTTTTAGTTTTGTCCCCACACCATCTGTGGATGTGACAAGCACTGGGTTCTTGATATCCTCGATATGCAAGGAGAAAAGCCCGGCAAAACCCCCTATGTCGGTTATGACACCTGATTTAAATGTCTTGCTGACAACAGGCTTTATGAGTTCTACGAATCTGTTCCCCTCATCTATATCCACACCGGCCTGTGCATACCTATCTTTTTTTGTGCCTTCTGCCATGCTCTTAAATACCAAATCGCTTTGTCATAACTAAAGGAATTATGTGATTTTATTGATCATATATCTTTCTTCTCATCTTATTGTCAAATGTTTTCTCTTTCCGCGGATGCGCAGGTGTTAATGGTTGAGCCTTTCCATGTTTATGGTATGATAATGCCCTAAAAGGTAATGTTATCAGCACGTATCAAGGCCATCATAGCTTCATCTTTAGTCCCACTCCTCCTGCCGATCCTGGTATGGTCTAAGGATCTTACCTGGGAAAATGAGATTACTGCCTTGGCTAATGGAGGTGCCGTGTTGGTGGCGGATGCGCAAAACAGGTCCCTTTTTGCGGTGAATGCTGACAAAGAGCTGGTCCCCGCTTCAATTCTGAAAATAGCAACTGCTGCCGCCGCCCTGCGTTACCTGGAGCCAACTCACCGGTTTGCCACAGAGTTCAGATTGAGTCCCGAGCATGATCTTTATGTGGTGGGGAGAGGTGATCCTTATCTGGTCTCAGAGGAACTGGAGCTGATAGCCCATCAGCTCAAGTCCAAGGGACTGAATAAGGTAAGGAATGTCTACTTGGATGATCACTACTTCCAACCGAATCTGGTTTTACATGGCACAAAGCGGAGCATTAATCCATACGATGCCTACAACGGGGCTCTGTGTGTCAACTTCAATACGGTCTTTGTAAGGATAACCCAGGACGGGAAAGTCCAATCAGCAGAACCTCAGACACCGCTGACAGATCTTGCCCGAAAGATCGCTTTAAAAAGCGGGCAAAGAGGGGAAGTGCGCATCAACCTTTCTGAAAGTCCGGAGAAATGCCTCCAATACGCAGGTGAGCTCATAAAGGCCTTTTTAGAGATGCGCTCCATCCGGGTGCAGGGGAAAGTGGCAAAGGCTGAAAGAGACTCCACAGATTTTCCCTGCCTGTACCTTCACCGCTCAAGCAGGGATCTGGAGGAGACCTTCAAGGAGATGTTCAAGTACTCCAACAACTTTATTGCAAACCAGATCTTCCTGTCCATGGGTGCAGCGAGATATGGCCCTCCGGCCACAGTGGAAAAATCCCAGCTTGTCATGGCCGATTTCTTTGGCTTCTTGGGCTTACCCCGGTTAAAAGTGGAAGAAGGATCCGGGCTCTCTCGTCGAAACCGGATCACTGCCACCCAGATGGTCGCGATCCTGGACCACTTTAGGCCTCATCGTGATCTGCTCCCACATGAGGGCAGAGCCTGGTTCAAAACCGGCACCTTGAGTGACGTCAAATCCATGGCCGGCTATCTTGGCCTCGACCACTCCAGGTCCTTGTCTTTTGTTATCATGCTTAACGGGAGGCATTTTGGGTATCGGACCCGAGAACGGATCTTCGCCCTTATAGAGAAGAATCTTTTGTAAGCCATTTCAAGGTGGATCTATCAAGCCAAACGGTCAACCAAGAACCCGGCCGTAAACCTCGCGATAAGTATTGAGCGCCTTTTCACCAAAGCAGACAAAGAACACTTTGGTCAGGGTCTCGTCGGTTTCAAGAAAGTCCTTGGTCACACCCAGCGCGATCTCCGTGGCCCTTTCCAGCGGAAAGCCATAGGCTCCTGTACTAATTGAGGGAAAGGCTATGGTCTTAACGCCCAAGTCCTGGGCCGCCTGGAGGCTGTTTCTATAACAGCTGGAAAGCAGGTTTTCTTCGTTTTTGTGACCCCCCTTCCACACCGGTCCCACAGTGTGAATGACCCACTTGGCGGGGAGGCGATACCCTTTGCTGACCCGCGCCTCACCGGTGGGACAACCCCCGATCTGCCTCGTTTCCTCAAGGAGTTCAGGACCCGCCGCTCTATGAATGGCCCCATCCACCCCACCGCCTCCCAGCAGGGAGGTGTTGGCCGCATTCACAATGGCATCCACCTGCTGTTGGGTAATATCCCCTTCTACGATCTGAACCCTCTCTTCCATCATGCGCCTCCTTTGCAGCCCAAAGGGTTAGCTGATTAGTCGTTTCAAAATCCATCTCGTTTAAAGCGGCTTTCGCGATGAAACCTCTTCTCTCTAGATTCCCAGAAGAGCGTTTTCAGGCTTTGAAAACGATGTGCACCTAGAATCTTTCGGACCGCCAGGATGAAGCGGAATCTTTCAGCGGCAAGACTGGCTCGCACCTGTCCCAGCTTTTTGAACTGTCTTTTAACGGCATCTTCATCCAAAGTCTCTTTGTCCATGAGGATACCCAGTTCCAACCGCTCTTTCTCGACCGCGCTTCTCAGGTCGATCATCTTTCGTCGTGTCTGAATAAACAGATCGTCCAGCTGTTCCTTTTCTCTACCGTTAAGGTTGAGCTGTTCAGCCACATGGGGCATGTGCCACCACTTGCCGAGAGGCATTCGTGCGCCCAGGCAATCCATCGGCACAAAGACCCAAACAAAGGCCGGGACCACAATAAACAGTCTCTTTAGTCTATGAAACATGGCAGACCTCCATTCTTCTTTTAGGGTAAAAGGTAAAAGACGAATAAACAAAAGATTTTGTTCACAATGGATTTAGCTATTCGAAAGCCAGAAAAGGGGAGAGGGTCTGTGTTTGAGAGATGCTGCTAGACGGAGGAGAAGAGCATCCCTCCATCTCTCAGACGGAATAGTAGTAATCAAGTCCTAGGTGAGTGATTTGCTCTTCTCCCATGAGGTAGCGCAAGGTATTTTTCAGTTTCATTAATTGAATGAAAAGATCATGCTCAGGATAGAGGTCGGTGGCACACTGGGGGCTCTTGAAATAGAAGGAGAGCCACTCCTGAATCCCATTCATCGCAGCCCGCTGGGCCAGGTCTGTGAGAAGCACCAGATCCAGTACGATGGGTGCGGCCAAAATGCTGTCTCTGCAAAGAAAATCTACTTTGATCTGCATGGGATACCCAAGCCAGCCATAGATATCAATGCAGTCCCAACCCTCTTTATTGTCACCCCTCGGGGGATAATAGTTGATTGCCACTTTATGGTAGAAGTCGCCGTACAGATCAGGATAGACATCCGGTTGAAGGATGGTATCCAGAACAGAGAGTTTGCTCTGCTCTTTGGTTTTGAAAGCGTCTTTATCGTCTAGCACCAGACCGTCGCGGTTGCCCAGAATATTTGTGGAATACCATCCGGACAGGCCTAGCATGCGTGCCTTCAGTCCTGGCGCCAGGATGGTTTTCATCAGGGTCTGCCCCGTCTTGAAATCCTTTCCAGCAACGGCAGACTGAACCTTGTCCGCCAATTCCACCATGGCCGGGATATCCACTGTAAGATTAGGTGCGCCGTTTATATAAGGGATTCCGCTGCTCAAGGCCGCATAGGCGTAAAGCATGCTCGGTGATATGTTGGGGTCGTTGCTCTTCAGGCCTGCCTCAAAGTCCTCCAGCGAGGCATGGACCTTATGGGGCTTCAGGTAGACCTCCGTACTGGCGCACCAAATCATGACGCAACGCGATAGCTGGTGTTCACGCTTGAAAGAATCGATATCCTCTCTGACCGCTTCAATCAACTCCAGATGGGAATCTTGGGGCTTTACATGGGGGCCATCCAGGTTCTTGACATATGAATGTTTGAAGACTGCGGGCCAGGGTTGTAAAGCCTCAAGAAATGACCGCACCGGATCGAGATGATCCCGGTTGAGCACCCCGGCCTGAAGCGCTGCCTGGTAGCCATTATCCGGGAACACATCCCATCCACCAAAAACCAGGTCATCCAGTTGGGCGAGCTGTACAAAATCCTTTATCAAGGGTATCCGATACTCGAACCGTTTGCCCAGGCGAACGGTTCCCATCTGGGTCAGAGAACCAATGGGAAGCGCAAGTCTCTGGCGCACCGCTTCCACACCTGCCAAAAATGTGGTGCTCACGGCACCGCCTATTCCCGGAATAAGGACTCCCAATTTGCCCTCTGGCTTCTGGATTTCGTCTTTGCGTCTCATGTCAACCTCGATTCTAAGTCGTTCTCGCGAAAGGCCTCCCCTTGGGCGGGCAAGAGAGTGGAGTATATTTTAAATAATGTAAGATGGCAATAGAATTGCAGAATTCTTCCTTCCCGAAACGAGGGTCTTCCATTCCCTCCACAGGGCGATTTTCAGATGCGGTTAATCTTTTAATCCGCCAGAAATCCTCAAATAAAACTGTCGGATACGTCTTTCAAAGGCCTCTTTCTCCATCCAGGCGTCTTTGCTCCCGTCCCACCACCCAATTTGGTCGAAATGATCCGCATCCAAGATCTCCAGAAGATATTCATCTCTCCATGTGGCGGATTTGAGGGAGACCAATCCGTCATTCTCCCCCTCTTCTCTCCATATGATTCGGTAGGAATATCTCAAGGGTCTAAATATCCTGTTCAAGGGCTGGACACCCGCTATGGTCTGGTAGAGGACGCCATTGTCCTTTTCAAAATCCCTGGTTATGTCGTTGAATCTTCTGCAACTTTCCCTGGTCAAATCTTTGAATCCTTCCAGATTTAACCCAAAAGGCCGAACCATATCCAGAAGAATGCCAAACCTTTTGATCCCCCAATCCGCAAAGGCCGTGCCCAGATGGGGTGTCCCTATGGTGGTGAGGGAAGCCACCTGATCCTGCATTTGGTATTTAAAGATCATTTGACGGGCATCGAGGCCACCCATGCTGTGTGCAATGATATGGACTCGCCCCCACCGGGAGAAGTTCTCAGTTATTCTGGTAATCTCTTTCTTCAGGTCTGAAGCACGCCTCTCTAGATCTGCAGCCCAGCGGACTCTGCTGTGAAAGGCGAGAAACCCGTTTTGCCTTAGGGTGCTCCGTATTTTGCGGAAATAGTGGAGACGGTCATCGTCACGATTGTCCAAGTCTGAAAAAGGCTGGATAAGTTTATCAAAAGGACAAATTCCATGGGCCAGAATGATAGGGTAAGCGGTTGGCACGAGTTTTCCTTATAATAGCTGCCGTCATTTTGTCAAATTCGAAAACGCGCAGTTCACCCATGGGAGCAACGCGTAGATTTTCGCTCAAAGAGGGGAAGAGCAGACGACAGCCTTCCTTGTGGAGAAACGGGCAAAATTGGGCTGGAATTATGAAGGAAGCACAGGTCTAATGGGATCCATTAAATGTTTATTTTTGTGGCCATTTCGTTTAA
>CAJIAF010000258.1_pt1 | contig 16357 bp, 17 predicted proteins | sample 9199141 | NCBI WGS metagenome assembly CAJIAF01 (sample SAMEA7708265, study PRJEB35096) | sediment metagenome | biome: marine neritic benthic zone biome [ENVO:01000025]; feature: sediment [ENVO:00002007]; material: shallow marine sediment [ENVO:03000034] sea grass bed [ENVO_01000059] ...
GCCGGGATCCAGAATGGTTCGATGCTCCGCCACGTTCCTGGATTCCCCTTCGACTTCGCTCAGGGTGGTGAGCCTGTCGAACCACGGATCTCGCCCCATCAAGCCTGCCCCGTGCTCGATACGGGGTTGGGCTCGCCCGGAATGACAGCTTTGTCGAATTGTGAGAAAGCCTTGGAGGGGAGGAGGTGGAGGGCTCGCAATGTCCATGTAGAGATTACTGTTGCGTTTATATTAGTATTCGACATTGACTAAGAACAGTCCCTGAGGGGGGGCCTTTACTCCAGCCTTGCGTCTATCCTTTGACTGGAAGATTTCCCAAAACTGATCAAATCCCATCTTTCCCTGCCCCGCCGCCACAACAGAGCCCACGATGTTTCGCACCATATGTCTTAAGAAGCCGTCCGCTTCAAAGACAAAGCGCAGCAGGCCCTGATCAGGCCCATGCAGCTCCGCACACATCATTTCTCTGACCGGGTTTCTGTTTCCGCTCCCCGAGGACCGAAAAGAAGAGAAGTCGTTCTTGCCACGCAGGGAAGAGACGCACTCGCGCATCGTTTCAATGTCCAGGCCCTTTTCAAGGTGGCAAACATAAGAACGAAGAAAGACGTCCGGCTCTTTGCGGTTTAATATCCGGTATTCGTACGTCTTGCTTTTGGCACTGTACATGGCGTGAAAATCAAGCGGGACATATTCAGCCCGCTTGATCAGGATATCGTCGGGGAGGAGTGCGTTGAGTCCACGCTGGAGTGAGCTTGGGTCGATCTTGGTCTCAGAAATGAAATTACAGACCTGGTTAAGGGCATGCACACCAGCATCTGTCCTTCCTGATGCAATCAATCTGACAGGCTCACCAGTCATCATTTGAAGCTTTTCTTCCACCATGCCCTGGATAGTAGTCGCGCCTAATTGTCTCTGCCATCCATGATACCGACTTCCATCATATTCCAGGATGAGTCTTATATTCTTTTTATCATCCATTGTACTACTCATACCCGGTTTTAGTGGCTGGTTAACACTCCCCTTCCCCGGATTTTGACTCCATTAGAGTCCTAACAGAAAAAAAGGGGAAGCCAAAATTGATGGCTTCCCCGTGTTTTAAGCATAAGAATGTAAATGTAAGAACCTAAAAGTGGATATTAAAAGAATTAGCGTTTTGAATACTGGAAGCGTTTGCGAGCGCCCGGCTGGCCATATTTCTTTCGCTCCTTCATCCTGGGATCCCTGGTCAATAACTCCGCCTTTTTAAGAGAGAGCCGGAAGTCAGGATTCATGTCCACCAGGGCGCGGCTTATCCCGTGCCTGATGGCTCCAGCCTGCCCAGAAACACCACCTCCCCGGACATTGGCAGAGATGTCATATTTCCCTAGAGTGTCGGTCAGTTCGAGAGGCTGGAGAATCCGCACCCTGTCTGATTCCCTTCTTATATAATCGTCAAAGGGTCTCTTGTTGATGGTTATCTCTCCCTTTCCAGGTTTCATCCAGATTCGGGCGACAGACTTTTTTCTCTTTCCAACAGCGTGATATAGCTCTTCAGCCATCTAAATCTCCAGTTCTTCAGGTTCTTGTGCCTCATGGGGATGATCAGGTCCTGCATAGATTTTAAGCTTTTTTAGCTGACGGCGCCCTAAACTGTTTTTGGGCAGCATGCCCTTGACAGCGATGCGCAATAACTCCTCTGGTTTTTTCTCCAGAAGCTCCCTGGCAGGAGTCTTCTTCAAGCCCCCCATATAGCCACTGTGGCGATAGTATAATTTTTGATCCAACTTCGAGCCTTTCAAGGCGATTTTGTGCGCATTGATCACCACAATAAAGTCACCAGTATCCGCATGGGGCGTGAATATGGGCTTATGTTTACCCCTTAGACGGCCGGCTATCTGGGTGGCCAACCTTCCCAGGATCCTGTTCTCTGCATCCACCAGATACCACTTTTTCTCGATTTCCTGTTCTTTGGCAACAAACGTCTTCATCTCAAAATCCTATTCTGCGCAAAAACAATCTATTTAAGCAAAATTACCAGCCATGTCAAGCTATTTTTGAATGGATAGCCATTGACAAAGGGAAAAGTCCTTGATAGAAAGCACTTTGTTCGAGTGCGCCCGTAGCTCAGCTGGATAGAGCGCCGGGCTTCGAACCCGTAGGTCGCAGGTTCGAATCCTGCCGGGCGCGCCACAAGAAGAAATGGAGTCATGGAGTATGGGAGCACTGGAGTGATGGATTGCAAATGCAGAACACGCTTCTTACTCAATTTTGACCCATTACTCCATTACTCCAGCGCTCCAATACTCCAAATGTGAGCGATGCGAACAGATTCTTGGGCCTGTAGCTCAGCTGGTAGAGCAGTTGACTCTTAATCAATTGGTCGGGGGTTCGATCCCTCCCAGGCCCACCAGAATTGACAAGGCTTTGCGGAATTTGGAAAAGCCTTTTTCTTTCTCATAAAAGAGCTTGACCCTGACACCACAGTCTGGTAATTATCCATGCTGCTTAAGCTAAATTGCACGAAGGTGCCGCTATTCGTAAGAATGTGGGGGTTGTCTGGCCTGTAAGGAACATCTTCGTGCCGCCCCTGAACTTACCCCTTTCGTATACAGACCTTCGGGTTCAGGGGTTTTTTTTGTCTTCCCGTAAATAACAAACCAATTATCCTTGACTTCAGAGGCGTTTTGTTATTGATTTAATACAGATTTTCCTTTCAACTTTGGACTCCTAAGGGGGAGGGTAGGAGTTACCTCGTACATCTGACCAATCTCGAAATGGGTCGAGCGTATCTCTGACGAGACGTCATTGTTCTGCTGGCACATCTGCCGACGGTATTCTCAGACCAGACCCCTTACTTGGAGAAGGCCCCACGTCACCTCTGTGAATCAATGAGGAGGGTAAAGGTTGGCAACCGCAAATGCCAAAATCAAAACCAATTGGCCCATCGCAATAATCACCGAGCAAGGCGAAATAGATGGGGAATTGAGAACTGTTACCAACTCAGGGATATTCATCCGCTTTGCCAAACCACTGCGTAATAATCAAACGTATCGGATGATCGTGAGACCCTCGCCAGAACTGTCTTTAGAAATTAAAGGTAGGCTCATCTTGTCGAACCCCGGTAGCATTGGCTCTGCCAGCAATCTCTCTCAAATGGCCCTTTCTTTTGTGAGGGTTGCTGAGGGAGACCTTCAACGTCTTAAAAATCTGATTTCGGGTATGGAGGCGGGTATAATGGAAGCAGTCAAGAACGTTAAAATGAAGCTCCTTATAGAGACCGACCGAAGAGTCGTGGAGAAGGAGTTCAACAATCTTTTTGACTTGAGGATGTTTATGAACAGCTTCTTCTCTCTGCCGGATGTGGCAGATCGTAGGTCTGACCAGTCTATGCTTCGTTACTCCGGACGAGATAGGCGAATGCGGGCATGACCCTATTCCTATCAATCCTTTTGCCCGCCTTGTGGGACTCTCTTCTTTCATCCTTCCTGTTTCCCGCTGTGAGTGCCTAAATGCGTATCAAAGAAGGTTTATTCTAACACCCTGAAATTAGTGTCCTCACAGCCCTGCTTTTTATTGCACCCATAAGATCCTCTCAATCACAAACCGCTTATCCTTGACCATGAACACCTCCAATAAGGGGGCGAACAAGAATTCATGCATTTCTTTTCCTCTTGCCATACATTGCCTAATTTGGCGGACGTTTTTCTTCGAAGGTTTCAAGCGTCAACCCACGGAGAGATGATTGCAAAGCGATGGTGGAGAGGATGAGAAGGTGAGCGGATGAATCAATTATGACTTGACACTTGGGATAAAACCGGAAAAGATAGTAGTCTGTAAACGGCTAATATGAAAAGGGAAAACGGGATTTTCTGCGTTTAGGTTGCTTTGGCTGAAAATGGAAAGGAGCAGGTCATGATTCGGTATTTGTCCATCGCCTTTGTTGGGGGCGTGAGTTTGGTTTTTGCCATGTTGCCCTCTTCTTCATACGTATTCGCCTCTGATGCGAAGTACAATCGGGCTTCTCTTCGGGGTGTGGAGGGCGTATACGTTAAAGTGGAAGGGTTGACCCCTCAACTGGAAAGGGAGGGCCTAAAGGAAACCCTGATACGAAGAGATGTGGAGTCAGCGCTCCGAACGGCTGGCATAAGAACCCTGTCAAAGGAGAAATGGTTTGATATGATGGGGAGCCCCCATCTTTATGTGAATATCAATTGCCTGAAATTGGGAGAAACAAAGGAATATATATATTCTATTCGTATAGCCTTTAGACAAAACGTCTATCCGGAGAGAGAACCCATTTTGATACTTGGCGCCACGACCTGGTCGGTTGGAGGCGTCATTGGGATAACGCAAAGAATTGACAAGATTCGCGCTTCGTTACAAGGCCGAGTGGACGAATTTATCAAGGCCTATTTATCCGTAAACCCAAAAAGATAAGAACCGAAAGGACTGATAAATATGAATGAAGCAGAAGTGCTGGCCAAGGTCTCTCTCTTCTCCAACATGAAAGCGTCGGACGTGGAGCGGATCGCCAGCTTGGCGCAAAGTCATGTGTTTCAAGCCGGAGAGACTATCATCAGAGAGGGTGATCGTGACGGGCGGCTTTTCGTCGTTGTTAGCGGGGAGGTGGAGATAATCAAAGCCTTGGGAAAGAAAAATGAGAGATACGTGCGGACCCTTGGCCCCCTGAGCTACTTTGGCGAGATGGCCCTGATTGATGATTTGGTTCGATCAGCCAGTGTGGTGGCTAAAGGGGAGACGGGTGTTCTTATCCTGGATCAATGGAGTCTTCGCCAGGATATCGAGAGATATCCGGCCATGGCATTCGAACTGATGCGGATGTTGAGTCAGCGTATCCGAGCGATCGAAAAGACCATAGTAGACGCCATCGGTGGCCTTCTGCCCATTTGCGCCCATTGCAAAAAGATACGAGAGGATGATGGGTCATGGGTATCGATAGAGAAATACATCTCAGATCATTCGGAAGCTGAGTTCAGCCACGGCCTTTGCCCGGATTGTGTGCAAGAGCTTTACCCTCAGTACGCGAAGAGGCTGACTGAAGAAAAAGAAGAAAAATAAATCAGAAGATACGTACTGCGCAAGCAAGGCTGAAGAAGACAAACTCGGTATGCTTGAAAGACGCTCTCTAAAATAAGACAGACGGATAGTAAGATCCAGCCTAGGGATGGGCCAAGGAAAAAATGTTGATGTTTCAATGAAAAAGTGAAATTATTACATTCCTAGATTCTTGCCTTGGCATAAATAAAGCGAGAGGCGTAATTTTGGCTGCTGAGACCGAAAGACGCAAAGGGCCCCGAATCGAAGTTAGATGGCCCATCGCTGTTTTCGCTGACCACGGTACCATAGAAGGAGAAACGAGGAACATATCTATCAGTGGTTTGGCCATATCCTGTGACGAACCCTTACGCCTGCACGAATCCTACCGCATTTCCATCTCTCCCCCCAATCACTCGGCCGTGGGGATTAGCGGCAAGGTGATCTGGTCCGATCTCTATGGTATAGAGGATGACGATACCACCGTAGGAATGGGTGTCTGCTTTGTAGAAATTTCTGAGGAAGACCGCAATTATCTCGAAGAAGTAGTCACCGCCCACCTCAAAAGATAATGAGTCAAGCCAGAAAGGGATAGAATACGTCGTAAGCGACCAAGTCCTCCTCAATGTCGTGCGGTTGATGCAGGACGCCTTTCGGAATCCTGATGAAGGTTCCCTCAACCATCGGCACATCTCCCACCTCATCTACCCACATTTTCCCCTTTCCTTTTACAACATAAACAATGTCGTCAGAGTTGTCATGTGTATGTTTTTCTACCTGTGTGCCAGCAGGCAGATGAACTAAAAGGCAAGTTAGGTCGACCTTTTCATCCCGGTTTGAGAGCAAGTAGGCCACCTTTGCATTGGCCAATTGAGGATGAGGCTCCCAGTTGATCTCGTTTGGCTTTACTACTTTGCTTTTTGGCATGGTTCATCTCCTTCAAAATCGAGTTAATGTGTAAAGTGCTTTTTCTTAAATACCTTAGGCGTTTGAAGATTCCTGGACTAACCCGCATCCTCTACACATAGCCTAGCCGATAAGGTCCTGTAAAGCGCCTTTGATCTTCGGAAACTTGAAACGAAATCCCGTATCCAACAACCTGTTTGGCAAGACTTTTTGTCCCTCCAAGAGCATAGAGCCAAACTCACCCATAATCAATCGGAGCATGAAGCTAGGCACGGCTGGCATGAAGGTGGGCCTTCCCAAGACTTGAGCAAGGGCCTTCGTCAGGTCCATATTTCGAACTGGATTTGGTGCGGTGCAATTTATAGGGCCTGAAATATCTTTTTCTGCTATGAGGTATGAATAGATACCGGCAAGGTCCTCCTCATGAATCCATGAAAACCACTGCTCTCCACGTCCCAGAGGACTCCCCAGATAGGCGTTGAACAGGGGGACCATCTGCCTCAAAGCGCCACCATTCTTCCCAAGAACTGCACCGAAACGCAAGAGAGCCACTTTCGCCCCGAACGCTTCGGCTTTGAGTGCCGCAGATTCCCATTCTTGGGCAAGGGCAGCGAGAAAACCGTCACCCGGCGCACTCTCTTCGCCCAGTTCCTCATCCTCGTGAAAACCATAGTATCCAATCGCCGACGTGCTGAGAAGCAAGGTCTCTTTCCCTTTCCGAGGAGCAAGGGCCTCCACCAAATTTTGGGTTGTATGGATACGACTATCTCTAATGATTTCTTTGGCTGTCTCGGTCCAGCGTCTGAAAATAGGTGCGCCTGCCAGATTAATGGCGACTTCATGCTCGGCCACACTTTCCTGCCACACCCCCTTCTCGGCGGGATCCCCCTCCAGGTATGTAACGCCCCTTGGCAAAGGGCTGTCTTCAGTAAGGGCTCGAGTCAAAATGGTTATTTGATGTTTTTCCTGGGTCAGTTTCTTTGTCAATGTGGCTCCCACAAAACCGGTTCCACCCGTCATAAAGATCTTCATGGCATTTACCTCTCTATTCGTTATCCCGTTATCCCGTTGAGCCCGTTGAGCCCGTTTTCCTGTTAATTCCATACATAGGCGAACAATTCATAATGAAAACAGCAAAACTGTTAGTGTTTTCTCAGATATCTAATGAGACCATCAATGATTTTTCTCACTTTTTCGCACTGAGTATATGTATCTTGAAAATTTCCTTCATTGATATATTTTTGATCTAAAGATATATATAAGCAGTTTTGTACCTCAGAGCAAGATCGCCTTGAATAACCCAGGAATCTAATAAATTCTTTATTAGAGCTAGAGTCAAAGCCTTCGCAAATATTGTTCATGACTGAAATGCAGGCACCAGTTATTTGGCCAGTCAATCGAAAATCTTTTGAGAATCTTGATCGGTTGGCATACTCATAAACAGTCTTGGTCAAAGCCCTAGCCTCTTGCCAACACTCTAAGTCTTCAAATCTTTTGATTTTCATAGGCGTGTTTCCTCCTTTTCGTTTGTCTTGGTGTTTTTTATTACTTTGAAGATCTTGAAAGAGAGATAAACTGATCTGACTAAAGCTATTGTAGTATAGGGTGAGCTGAAAAGCCGACAGGCGAACGGGCCAACCGGTCAAAACGGGCTTAACGGGCAAACGGGCAAACGGGCCAACCAAGTGGAATGTACACTTATTTCATGAGCAAGCTTTTAGAAAACTTGCCAAGTCCGTGTCCTTGCGAATTCCTAAACGGGTGATCACAAAATCGTAGCGAACAGGATCCTCTGGAGCAATTCTCCTGAAGGCGTGGGTGATGTCAACAGCCGTGCGAAGGTCTGCTTGCTTCCGCTTTGTCAATTTAAGGAAGAGACATATCCTGTGCATGTGGATATCCAGAGGCACGATTAGCTTGGAAGCTGGAACGGAGTCCCATCCCCCCGGATCCACCTCATCCCTTCTTACCATCCAGCGCAAAAAGAGGTTCAGCCTCTTGCAAGCACTTCCCTGGTGAGGCGAAGGCAGTAAACTGAACTTGCCATTTGTTGGGGAGGCCGGGTTAAATGCCCTCACAAAGGCTGAAAGGGCGGGAAGGACGGTGTCATCGCTATCCCTGGAGAAGGCTGTGAAACAGGCATAAAGCGACCCGTATTGTTCTATCAAGCCCTTTGCATTCCACAACATGAGAGCAAGCTCTTCGCCAGTCGTAAATCGGTGCTTGAAGTCAGAGAGCGTGGAAAGGAGAGACTCGAGAGAGGTATTCAAGAGAAAAGCAGAAGGCGATGGACCCATTCTTTCAAGCACCGTGGACACGCTTTTGAGTATCTGGGCTACTCTTCCATAGGCAAGAGATGAGGCCACGAGAGCCACCACCTCTCTGTCTCCAAGATCAGGGTAGTTGTATAGGAACTCAAGAGGATCTGGATGGACCAGTTCTCGACGATGATACAAGGCGTAGAGTTTCTCAAGCCGGTCTCTACTGATCATGAAGGATGGAGGGTCATTCATGGTGGCCCGATAAGAGGGTTCTTTGGCGATGATTTTCAAGTTAATTGCTCAATCTTTTTTATCACCCAAGCGGCTCAATGCCTCCTCAGCCAAATCCATCACCCGGCAGCTGACAAGCCCGCGGTTTGTGTAAATCTGAATCTGGTTTTCGTCATTCTTGAGTTTGCGGATTTGTGGACCCGCATCATCCACTGCGAGAAGCCCCATAACCCATGCCGCTAGCCCCCTCACAGTGGCATCCGTGGATTCCAGATAAGGAAAGAGATATTGAACCGCATTCTTCAGGATGTGGGGACTCTCTTGAGCCAGCCTCCCAAGTCCCCATATGAGACCTCGCTGCAGAACTTCATGCTCAAGATAGTTTCCGTCCTCTCTGGTATAGGAGATCAAAATATGGGCATACTCATTTGCCAGCCCATCATGACCGGTCAAAATCTCAGCCATGGCCTCGGGTGATCCCCAGCCGATACCCCCCGATTCATCGTTCAGGTTCCACATGAGCCGGCGCATGATGACTCTGGCCGATTCCATATCTTCATCTGCCATTTTTGGGACGACTATCCCCATGGCCTTGACTGCTGACCATCTTACATCCTGATCCTTGTTGTAGAGAAGAGAAAGAAGGGGATTAATTACTTGGCGCCCAGGCAACCGGCCAATCTCATCCAAGGCGCTAGCAAGATCAAGGGATTTCAAAAGCCCGTATATCCTTTGTTTAATTGCCCTGCCGGACAGAGATTTCCCACTCATGACTTTTCCCCAATCAGGGAACTTCTTCCCAGGTGATGCACTCAGCCGGACACATGCTGATCACCTCCTGGATCTCTTCTTCAGGATACTCCGAGAGATCTATGACTTCTATGTGACCCGTCTCCTCGTTCCTTTTAAAGATGCGAGGACAGAGCTCCAAGCATGACTCACAATCGGTACATTCTCCCAAATCAATTGCTGGAGACTTTTTCATGGCAACTCAATTCTCTCATGCCTGTAGAAACGGAAACCATCAGCAGATTCTTACCAAGCCCGTTTCCCGCGACGTGAAAAGGGTTCGAAACAAACATCATAACTCGGTGTTGGTAACAACCTGAGATGGTTTCAAGATCGATCCGATGAACTTATTGTCATTCCGCGGGCAACGCCTTGGCAATCTTTCGGCCCAGCTCGCGACAGGCCTCAATGCCCTCTGCATCCGGCACGTACTTTATCTTTAGGGGGGCATCAACCACTTCAAATTTCATCGCTTCCAGTTCATTGTTGACGAATTTTGCGGCCTCGCCGCTCCAGCCATAGGAACCAAAGGCGGCGGCAATTTTGCTCTTAGGTTTCAATCCTTTTAGATAGGTCAAGAAATCGGCGATCGTGGGAAAAAGTCCATTATTCAGGGTGGGAGAGCCAACAATGATCGCCCCAGCATCAAGGACCTCCGTAATAATATCGCTTCGATGCCAGCGGCGCAGGTGCATGGGCATGGCTTTCACCCCTTCCTGGTTGAGGCCATCAACTATGGCTTCGGCCATCATCTCGGTGCTGTGCCACATGGTATCGTATACGACCAGTGCCTTCCTCTTCGGTTTCTGTTGGCACCATTCCACATAGGCACTTACAATTTTCATAGGATCTTTACGCCAAATAATCCCATGGTCGGGACAGATTATATTTAGATCCAATGACATGTTCTGGACCTTTTCGAACAGCTTCATGATGTGGCCAGTATAGAGGAGCAGGATATTGGCGAAGTATTTCTTGGCATGGACCATGATCTCATCCCCAACCTGATCGTCGAATCTCTCCATGCTCGCGTAGTGCTGTCCAAAGCCGTCGCTGGCAAAAAGGATTTTATCTTCTTTGGCATAGGTAAACATACTGTCCGGCCAATGAACCATCCTCGTCTCCATAAAGGTGAGCGTCCTTTTACCCAAACTCAATTCCCCCCCATCTTCCACTGTCTGGTAGTTCCATTTTGGGTAGAAATGCTGAGGGAGATTTTTTTGGCCCATCTTGGAGCAATAAAGGGGTTTATCTTCCCCGATCTTATGCATCACCCTTGCAAGCCCCCCTGAGTGGTCCATCTCCGTGTGATTGCTGATGACGTAGTCAATCTTCTTAGGATCTATTATTTGACTAATGTTATTAATCAGTTCGTCGGCAAACTCCTTTTTCACCGTATCTATCAGGGTAATTTTCTCATCCAAGATGAGAAAGGCATTGTAGGTCGTCCCCTCTTTGGTAGAATAGCCGTGGAAGTCCCTGATATTCCAGTCAATAGCCCCCACCCAGTAAATGCCTTCTGCAACCTCTACAGGCTTCATGTCCATTCTCCTTTCAAACTGATGATTTGGTTTCGTACACTAGTGTAAGCATGGCTATAATCTCTTTGCCGCCTCCCCCTGCGGCAACAGATATTCCCTCGCCTTAGGCCCCGGCTTCCGGCTCGAATCCGTCCCCACTTATAGCCCGTAGGGCTTTAAGGTGGTAGGGTAAAGACTTCGCCTGGAAGGTAGAGCCTACTGCTCGGAGTGAGGGAGAGAAAGGGCATGGTCTAGAAAGAGAAATTCGGTCGCAAAGACAGACCATACCAGTACTTCCGTAGGTTATTCAAATATTTTTGGAGGAGAGCCCCTGTGGCTTAATCCTCCTTTTCAAACTGGTCTTTGGTTGCTCCGCAGATGGGGCAGGTCCAGTCATCAGGAAGGTCTGCAAAAGAGGTCCCAGGCTCAACACCACTGTCAGGGTCTCCATCGGCAGGGTCATAGATGTAGCCACAAATCGTGCAAACATATTTATCCATTCTTTATTCCTCCTTCTCTAAGTGGTTGAAACAGACTCATCGCTCTCACATTGACTTTAACACTGTATACACCTATATTAAAATCTAAATAGACTCAAATAGGTGAGTCTATATTCAAAAGCAGCGTCCCCAAATCGGTCTCCTCCCCAAACGAAAAAAGAATAAAACCGATAGAATCACAAAACACGAACCCATGAAGATCGTTCTTGTATTCCCTCCTTTTTATCTGGAGTCCATGTATAATCTGGCGCCTCTAGGGTTAATCAACTTGGCGACAGCACTAAAGAACTCCCCTCACCAGGTGGTCATCATGGATTTTGTCCTGGCGATTCGCCAAAGAACCCTGAAAATGGGGAAGAATATTTATGGCGAATGTGCTGAAAGGATATTAGACGAAGCCCCCGATTTGGTGGGCTTTTCTGCTCAATGCACCACGTACCCTGCCGTCGTTCAAATCTGTAAGAAGATAAAGAACAAACGGCCCGATGTCAAGATCGTTGTCGGCGGACACAATGCCTCTTTCGTGGACCGTCCCTCTCTGGAGAGATACCCCTTTGTGGACTGTATTGTACGGGGAGAAGGCGAGCTTACCTTCCCAGAGCTGGTGAGCGCCTATGAATCTGGCAAGAATGAGGAAGGGATTCCAGGGGTCACGTACCGTGATGGTCAAGATATTGTTCGTAATGATGAACGGGATCTCATTTCAAGTCTGGATGATCTCCCTCTTCCCGATTATAGTTTCTTGCCTCCCCTTACCGAATACCGGGACCAGTGTGAGCTTCCGCGGAGCATTGCCATCCTGGAGGTGGGGCGGGGGTGCCCCCATAAGTGCATTTACTGCTCAGAATGCATCATGTGGCGGCGCACATCGCGGAGTTTCTCTGTTTCCCGTCTGGTCAAAGAGATGGGAAATCTTTCCCAAAATTTCGGGGCCGAGTGTTTTCTGCTTGCCTACGATCAGTTTACGGCAAGGAGAAAATTTGTGGAATCCTTCTGCCACCAGGTCATCCATGCGGGATTAAATCATCTGCCCTGGTATTGCATATCCAGGCTTGATACCGTAGATGCGAAACTGCTGGCGCTCATGAGGGAAGCGGGTTGTGAGTCCATGTGTTACGGCATTGATTCAGGCTCAAAGAAGACCTTATCCTTTATCCGGAAGAACATTGACCATGGGATCCTCTATCAGCGTGTGGTGGAAACGGCGGATAACGGGATCATTCCCACGCTGAGCTATGTGATCGGGTTCCCTGTGGAGGAGAAAGGGGATATTGATGAGACCTTGTGGCTGGCGTTGAGAGCCGGCATCGTGGGAAATAACAATCCCTTGATCCAGTTACCCACGGTTTTACCGGGAACGGGCCTGCATTCGCAATATGGGGATCATCTGGTGCGAGAGGTGGATACCTACTTTGCTCTGGGGCTCGAGTTTGACGGGGGAAGACGGTTAGGATCGGATGAGGAGATAATCGATTCAGATCCGAAGATATACAGCAGTTTTTACAATCTGCCCTGTCCAGGGCGACCCCTGGAGGAGCTCAATCTCATTGCAAGCCATTTCCCCCTCATGGTTCGGTTCTATCCCAAGAGTTTCCTGCTTTTGAGCCTGGAGCTCCGCGAATCTGTGTCAGACCTTTTTTTGCGCTGGCTTCATTGGCTGCAGGGGCATTTGGGCCGAAGAGAGCTTACCCTATCGCCGCAGGACTGTTTTCTCCATTTCAGAGAGTTTGTCTCTAACACCCTGACAACGCAGGGGAAAATGGTCAGAAAACACTTTCTGGAGGTGCTGAAATATGAAAACACCGCCCTGGAAGTGGGGAAGTTCGGCCCTGAAGAGAGCGTGTTTCACATTGATCTTGGCCAAATCCGCGAATTCCAACCGGTGAAAAGTAAAAAAATTATCATTGAAAAATTTGATTTTGATCTCCCCGGTGTTATATTAGACCTTAAGACTGGGAATTTCAAAGAGTCATATCCCGAACGAGAAACCCTGCTTGTCTTTACGCAAGATGATGATCTTTTGGATGTCTCTGAAATTAATGCCTTTGCGAGAGATTTTTTGGATCTCTGCGACGGGAAGAGGTCGGTTCAGGGCATTTCACAGGAACTCTACCAACAATACGGGCAAGATATGAAGCCCGAGAAATTTTTTGACGGCTGTGTTGAGGCCGTCCAAGTTCTGGGGAAAAAGAGGTTCATAGAGTCAACCTGACCTAGAAATCCCCTTGAAAGGAGGTGAATGGATTGCTAAAGATCAAAGAGGTGGAGAGGAAAGTTTCTTATGCCGCCAGTTGTCATGCACCCGCCTGTCATGCGCCAGCATGTCACGCACCCGCATGTCACTCTCCCGCGTGTCATGCACCTGCATGCCATGCTCCGGCGTGTCACGCGCCCGCTTGTCACGCTCCGGCATAGATGGCGAAACAAATCTTTTAACTCGAGTGGGGAGATCTCATGGGATCTCCCCTTTTAGTAACCCTAACAGGGTTAACCCCCCAGCCTTTAGCGAGCAATGAAAAGCTTACTCATTGATCTTCTCATTTGTCCCACCTGCCTTCCTCTGGAAGTAGAACTCGTCTGCCAAATTGAGGAAAGAGATGGCGATGATATTTTAACCGGATTCCTGAAATGCGAAGAGTGCGGAACCCGTTACCCGATCCAGGAGGGCATAGCGTCTCTGCTTCCCAGGAGCAGTGAAAAGAATAGGGAAAAGCCCTCCAAATACGAAAGCTCTTCTGTGGTCTCCTCCTACCTTTGGAGTCACTTTTCAGACGTGCTAGAAGAAGCGGAAGCGAGTACGGCCTATCAGGATTGGGCAGAGCTCATTGAACACCAAGATGGGATTTCACTGGATGCCGGTTGTGCTGTAGGTCGGTTCACATTTGAGATGAGCATGAAGAGCGACTTTGCGGTAGGGATCGATAATTCAGATTCCTTTATTTCGACGGCTCGGAAGTTGATGAAAAGCCGACAACTGGAAGTCACCATTAAAGAAGAGGGACTGCTTACAAGAGAAAAGCGCATGCAGCTTCCGAAGAGATGGAGTACAGAGAAGGTTGAGTTTATCGTGGGCGATGCACAGGTTCTCCCTTTCAGGTCAAAAACTTTTTCTTTGCTCGCCTCTCTAAACCTCATTGACAAGGTTCCATTGCCTTTGGGGCATCTGGAAGAGATGAACCGTGTTGCACGGGATAGTGAAGCACAGTTTCTCCTTTCTGATCCCTTTTCTTGGTCATCGGAGATTGCTAGGGAGGAGAATTGGTTAGGGGGCACGCACGAAGGCCCATTTTCAGGAGAAGGGATAGGTAACGTCGTTGGCCTGTTGGCAGGCAAAAAGGGAGAATTTTCGCCGCCGTGGAAGATTGATAAACAAGGGCACGTCTGGTGGAAAATCCGCACCCATCGCAACCATTTTGAGTTCATTCGGAGCTGTTTTATCAAGGCGAGCCGGTAAAAGGACGCCTCACCCTGTTATCTCATTCAAAGCCCCTCCAAAGCATCAATCAATTTCTTAACATAGTGGAAGGCCTGCTCCCAAAGGGACTTTTGTGCTGGGCCCAGACCCAATTGGGCAAGCATCTCCATGGGCGTCTGTGACGCACCTGCGCTAAGTAGCGAGATAATCTTTTCTGAGAAGTCTTGCCCGTTGTTTTGAAAATGTTGATACAAAGCAATGGCGAGTAGGTTGCCGAATATGTAGCTGTAACAATAAAAGGGATGATGAATGAAATGGGGAACATAGGCCCAACCCCAACGATAGGCAGGAATCATCTCCACGTCCTCCCCGTAGAGCCTCTCATTTTCCTCCCACCAGAGTTGGCAAATTTCCTCTGTGCTCAACAACTGGTTTTGCCTCTCACGATGGATGGCCTGTTCAAAGCGCGTGAGAACGTTTTGTCGATACACCGTAATCATAATCCCGTCTAAGTGAGATGCGAGAAGAGCCGGGGCGTGGGCGTGTAATGCTTTGCTTTTCAGGAGATGCTGGATGAGGAGGATTTCACTAAAAGTGGAAGCGGTTTCTGCAAGAACAGGAGAAGGATCAAAGCCAAGGAAACTCTGCCGGGAGGCAAGCTTGTAGTGAATTCCGTGTCCCAATTCATGGGCGAGAATCGCCACATCCCGTAAATTTCCGCTGTAATTCATCAGAACAAACGGATGTTGGGAAGGCGCAAAGCACTTGCAAAGGCCCCCGCTCCTCTTTCCTTTTCTTGACTCTGCGTGGATCCAATTTTTTTCAAAGAATTCATGGGCAATGGAATAAAACGAGGGATGGAAGGTCTCCATGGCCTCGAGTACGAACCCTCGTGCCTTGGAAAAGGGGATCTGCGTCCTTTCGTCATTAAGTGGCGCCCACAGGTCAGTGGTGCTTAGTTTCTGGAGGCCTAAAAGACGGGCCTTCTCGCAAAAATATTTCCTGGCCAACGGATAGTGGGCCTCCACCACCTCCATCATCTCACCGACAGTCCCCTCAGCCACCCCATCGGTGATACATGCCCTGTGCATGGGAGAAGGATGTGCCCTTTTCAGATTTTCCAGACCATGATCCAAAAGCAGGGCATTAAAGATATTTCTAAGAACGACGCTCTGTCTGCTGAGCTCCTCAAGAAGCGTCTGAAAAGCATTTTCCCGAAGTGAGCGATCAGGTTCATAGAGAAGGGATAAGACCTGCTCAACGGAGAATGATTTGACTTGGCCATCTATTTCCAGATCAACTTGAAGAGAGGCTATGAATTCATCATAAAAAGATATAAGGGCCTTTCTTCCTGAGAGGCGCATCCGTTGGATTATCGATTCCTCGGGTTCACTCAGGGCATGCGGTTTGAGTTTTGTCTGTTGAAGTAGGAAATGGCGATAGCTTTGAAGCGCATCGTTTTTTCCCAGCCTTTTGAGAGCACTCTCAGGCAGCGCCATAATCTCGAGCGGGAAAAAGGTGATCATCTCCAGGGTTTCATTCCACGCCTCCTGGACCCTTTGAAAAAGACTGTTTCTTTGTGGGTCTCGAACATCAGATGCATGGTAGAGGTAGGCAAACGCATAGGGTTTCATGCCCAACTCATGGATGGATTCATATGCCTGAATGGCTGCGAGCAGGGTTTGGGCTTCCAGGTCTTTA
>CAJIAF010000363.1_pt1 | contig 16077 bp, 13 predicted proteins | sample 9199141 | NCBI WGS metagenome assembly CAJIAF01 (sample SAMEA7708265, study PRJEB35096) | sediment metagenome | biome: marine neritic benthic zone biome [ENVO:01000025]; feature: sediment [ENVO:00002007]; material: shallow marine sediment [ENVO:03000034] sea grass bed [ENVO_01000059] ...
GGCCTTGCCAAAGACCTCAGCCCCCTCTCCTAGACAAAATAATACAAGTAGGAGACAGAGAAACAAACTAATGTGGAATATCCTGGTTTTCATTTTTTTTGTTCGTCCAAATAAGTCTTCATTTTATTCAGCTCGATCAGCGCCTCCAGGGGTGTCATGGATGAGATATCCAGTTTCCGAATCCATTTTTGAAGTCTCTGATCCTGAAGACCGAAAAGATTCAGCTGTAACCTCGTTTCCTCATCATCATTGTCCTGCGAACGTGCCAGGCGCGGTCTACCCACCTCATCCAGCTCCTCGCCCTCTAGATTATCTAAAATCTCTCTGGCCCTTTCAATGACCTCTCTGGGCAGTCCGGCGATTTGGGCCACCTGTATACCATAACTTCGGCTTGTTCCACCCGGCACCAGCTTCCTTAGAAAGATAATCTGTTCATTCCATTCCTTGACCGCTATGTTAAAATTTTTCACCCTCTGCTTGGTGGCGATCAGATCTGTTAACTCATGATAGTGAGTGGCAAAGAGGGTTCTGACCCCCTTGTCCGCTCTATCGTGTAGGAATTCTGCCACGGCCCAGGCAATGCTCAAACCATCATAGGTGCTCGTTCCCCGTCCTATTTCATCGAGAAGGACAAGGCTTTTGCTCGTGGCATGCCTGAGGATATTGGCCGTCTCGTTCATTTCGACCATAAAGGTACTCTGACCCCTCGCCAGGTCATCGCTGGCACCTACCCGTGTAAAGACCCGATCAACGATCCCGATATTCCCTTTGGATGCAGGAATAAAACTTCCCATCTGCGCCATCAGAACTGTCAGTGCTGTTTGTCTGAGAATGGTGGATTTGCCCGCCATATTGGGACCGGTGATGATGAGAAACTGGTGCTCCTTGTCGTCTAAATGGATATCATTGGGCACGAAGTCTTCATCTTTGACCGTCTGCTCTATGACAGGATGTCGTCCGTCCACTATGTCTATCACTTCATCATCATGGACCTCAGGACATGTGTAATTGTTCAGCTGGGCGGTCTGGGCAAGCCCTGCAAGCGCGTCCAGCTCTCCGATAAGACCTGCAGTTTGTTTAATGCGCTGATTCTCACGGGCTACGCTTTCCCGAATCTGCCCAAAGATTTCGTACTCCAGCTCCACCCTCTTCTCTTCAGCCCCCAGCACCATCTCTTCGTATTCTTTCAAGGCCTCTGTAATAAATCGCTCCCCGTTGACCAGTGTCTGCTTCCTGATGTAGTCAGGGGGCGCCAGATGCAAATTGGCCTTGGAGACCTCGATATAATACCCAAAGACCCTGTTGTAACCCACCTTGAGATTTGATATTCCCGTCCTCTTACGTTCAGAGGAGGCCAGTTCAGCAATCCAGGCCTTGCCATCCCGGGTGACAGAGATCAATCTGTCCAACTCCCCGTTATAGCCCTCCTTGATCAGACCTCCCTCCTTTAGAGACACGGGAGGTTCCTCACAAATAGCCTTTTCAATGATCCGAGCCACATCCTGGAGCGTATCCAGTTTCATAGAGATTTCCGTTAGGAGGCTGCTCGTTGCGCTGGCCAGTCTTTTTCTGATGGCTGGCAACTTGAGAATGGAGGCATTGAGCGCCACCATGTCCCGTGCGTTGGCCCTTCCTAGGGATATTCGAGCGTTCAGTCTTTCCAGATCATAAATCCCTTCCAGGCCCTGTCTAATATCCTCTCGGAATATTTCATCACCACGAAAACTCTTCACGGCAGCCACACGCCTCTGGATCTCATTTAAGTCAAGTAGAGGATAGCCGATCCAGCGTTTTAGAAGCCTGCTTCCCATGGGCGTAACTGTCTTGTCGAGGACATGAAATAGGGAACCCTTTACGGATCCCCGTCTCATGGTTTTAAAGAGTTCAAGATTCCTGCTGGTGGACTCATCCAGAAACATGAAATCGCCCAATCGGTAAGTGACAAGTTCCTTGATATGATCCGGGTTCCCTTTCTGGGTCTCTTGCAGATAATACACAATGGCCCCGGCCGCAATGATCCCTTGATCCATACCTTCACATCCAAAACCGGCGAGGGACCTTACGCCCAACTGCTCTTTCAAGAAATGCCCTGCCCTGCCTTCATCAAAAAGTTCCCGCCCGAGAACTTCCAGGCGGTAGGCGAAAAGGCCCTTGTGCTCGGCCAAGTCATCCCTTTCAAGTACCAGGACTTCGGCAGGATCAATCCTTCCCAACTCATCGATCAGTTCATCCCAATCCGTGATCTCCGTGACACGGAATGCCCCTGTTGAGAGATCCAGGTGGGCAAGCCCGTGGGGCTCCGTTGCTCCGGCTATGGCCGCAATGTAGAGGTTGCTCCTGCTGTCCACACCCCCATCCTCTGTCACTGATCCAGGCGTCACTACTCTGACCACGTCTCTTCTTACAATTCCCTTGCTCTTCTTTGGATCTTCGGTCTGTTCACAAATGGCAACTTTCCAGTTGTTCTCAACGAGTCTTGCAATATAGGACTGAGAAGAATGATGGGGCACACCACACATGGGCACCTTTTGTCCGTTATAGGACCCGCGGGACGTGAGGGTGATACCGAGAATTTTGGATGCCACTTTGGCATCATCAAAAAACATCTCATAGAAGTCACCCATTCGGAAGAAAAGGATCGCATCTGGATACTCACCCTTAATACTCAGAAACTGTCTAAGCATGGGTGTCATCTTGCTCATGCTTCTTCCTCTGTCTTTTCCTGGGGCACATGGAGGGGTGGTTCTGGAAGCTGTGGGGAAAGGGTGGACTCACCCATTTTGGAGTCCATAAAGCTCATGGTGTCCCATTTTCTGCACTGTGGACATTGCCACTGGAGATCATCTGGTTTGAAACCACAGTTACTGCATTGGAATTTCAAGTACGCCACGTTTAAATGGGAAATTAGGTCCTCATAGGCTGTCAGGGCCTCTCCTCGTTTCTCCTTTTCCAAGAGTATCTCACCCAAAAATTTCCTGGCCTCCCAGAAGGATGGGTCCAGCGCGAGGGCATCTTCCAGCTCCTTGAGTGCGCCTTCAAAGTCCTGCTCATTATAGAGGTAACGGGCCAGTGCCAAGCGCGTGAAGGCATCTGAATTGAGTTGCGCACATTCTTTTAAGAAATCCTCCACTGGCTTAAGATTCTCCATCCTTGCATAGGCGCCCTCCAGACGCCGATAGGCCAGAAAAGTGAAGCGGGGTGTCACCTGCACCACTTTTTTCCAGGTGTCGATCGCCTTTTTGTACTCTTGTCTACTAAAATGGAGGTCTCCCAGATGCAGGTAGGCATCTACGCAAGTTTTATCGATGGATATGGCCTTATTGTAGCAGGAACGCGCCTTGGACAATTGGCCCTCCTCTTGATAGGCCTTGCCCAACTCTGTCTGCTGATGTGCCAGGATATGGTCATGGTCGCCCTTGGCTAACCGGGATAGCCTTTGACGCATGTCAAAGGCATTTGCCCAATCCTTCATATCCTCATAGATTTTTTCGGTCTCTTCCAGGCTCTCCATATTGGATGGCTGATTTTCGAGCACCTTCAAAAAGGTCCTGAGTGCCCGGTTTAAGAAACCAGCCTTGCGGTAATCCAATCCCAGATCAATGAGGGCCCGGATCCTGATCTGTTCACTAATGGCGGGTCTCAGAATGATATTCTGCCGGATGCGGATGGCCCGATCAATATCTCCTTTTGAGCGGTATAGGTTGGCAAGGGCCACATAGGTCTCTACGGTCTCAGAATTGACCTGTACCGATTTGCTGAATTCTTCAATGGCCTGATCATGGTCATTGGAAAGGATATATTGTACCCCTTTGAGGAAGGCCTTGTCTCCTTCCCTGGCGGCCGATCTGATCTTCTTCTCTGTCTTATGACGCGCCAGACGCCCCAGAATCAGGCCAATGACAAAGGCGGCTATTATGCCTAAACAGAGCTTCTGGTTTTCAGGTTCTAAGAACCATTGCCAGAGTTGTTGCCACATGAAATCTCGCCCTCATCACTCCTCTTCAGTGGTGTCGTTCTGACTTGGAGAGACATCATCTGAGGTAATAGGAAGGTTTCTGAGAGAATTGAGCTCCTTATCTTTTTCGCGTGCCGCGATAACAAGGGTCTTAATATCTCTTTTGAGTCGGAAACGCTCAATTATACCATAAAACCCAGTGACCAGCACACCGAAGAGAAAGGCGATGGTCACGATAAAATACAGGGACATGGCAGAGGTCGTGTATTTAATAAAGCGAAGATCGACCTTAAATGCAACTTGCTCGGACATGGCCCCATGATTTTGGACAATAACGATAACGACGAAGAGCATTAATATGATGGCTAATATGAACCTTAGATGTTTCATTCATGACCTCCTATGTGGGTGTTATGAAAGACAAAAAAGCGCCCATCTATCCTTTACCCCTCGCTAGGATTCCCTGATCGGGGATGAAAAGCAAATTGGAGCTATTAAGTTATTATAGCTTGTCAAATTCGGTCCTGAGTTTCCCATAGGTCTCCTTGATGTGCTCTGGAATGACCCGCACTTCACCAAGGACGGTCATATAGTTGGTATCCCCATTCCAGCGCGGCACGATATGAAAGTGCATGTGGTCTTCCATTCCTGCCCCTGCCACATGACCAAGGTTTAACCCCACATTAAAACCTTCAGGATTCATAATGTCTTTCAAGATATTTATGGATCTGCGAACCATGGTTAAAAGGTCCAGGCTCTCCTCATCCGAGAGTTGGTCCAGTCCAGAGACATGCTGAATGGGCGCCACCAGAAGGTGTCCATTGTTATAGGGAAATCTGTTCATTATCACTGTGCTTAGCGCTCCCACGTACAGTATCAGACGCTCTTCATCCTGGCCTCGATCACTTCCCGGGCAAAAAATACAACTCCCCCCTTTCTGATCCGAAAGGATATACTCCATCCTCCATGGCGCCCATAGATTCTTCATAAGAATCACCTCACTCTCATCCCCTACCGCAATTTCGCTCTCCACATCAACTTCGCACTAATTATTCAATGGGAATGATTTCACCTCGAATCGTTTCACCCACCTCCAATATCCCGATGCTATGATTCCCTGAAGAGGAGAATCCTGTTGCAGTTCCTGGATTAAAAAGGAGTATCCCCTCTTTGACATAATTTGCCGCTCGGTGAGAATGGCCATAGACGATGACATCCACATCCTGGAACTCGGCCCGTATCCTATCATCAAGACCCCTGGAGGGGCCGTATCCATGTATAAGACCCAATCTGTAAGGGCCCAACTGAACCACCTTCTTCTCCGGAAGCACCTCCTTCACCTCGACGAGATCCATGTTGCCGTGTACACCATGGAAGTTTTTCCGACTTAGAAACTCCACAATCTCAGGAGAAACAAAATCCCCCACGTGGAAAATAAGATCCACATCCCATAGGAACTGATCAAGAATATCTCTGAAGTCTCGGGTCAGGCGATGAAGATGGGTATCTGATAAAACGCCGATTTTCATTTCATGTCAGGGTACAGGCCTCTACTAGGCACTGGATGTTGGTAGGAAAGTATAGCAACCTCAAGAAAAAAGACAACCCAAATATCTGTCTCTCTTTGACAAAACCGTTTGACTGGGAGAGATTTCTCTTGTATTTGAGATGCTGATTATGTTTGCCGATCTTCAAGTCCGTCAGATGGCAGCCCAGTGATTGAACGCGCCAGCCTTGCGAGTCAAAGATATCCCTTACCCATTGAAGGCCTATTAAGTAACGGAGCTATTCGAAAAGGATGAACAATGCCAATATATGAATTTTATTGCCAAAACTGCCACATGATCTTCAATTTTTTCTCTGGTACGGTGAATACGGAAAAACGGCCTCTCTGCCCCAAGTGCAAGAAAAAGAGGCTGACACGCCAAATGTCCACCTTTTCCACACTCCGGGGTCGTGGAGAAGAGGAGGATATGCCTCTACCCGACATGGACGAGTCCAAAATGGCCCAAGCCATGGCTCTCCTGGCAAAGGAGGCTGATCACGTGGACGACGAGGATCCCAGGCAGGCTGCCAATCTCATGCGCAAGCTGACGGATATGACGGGACTCGATCTAGGACCCGGGATGGAGGAGGCCCTGAGACGAATGGAAAACGGGGAGGACCCGGAACAAATAGAGGCGGAAATGGGAGATCTCTTGGAGGAAGAAGAACCCTTCAGCCTCAAAGAAAAATCGTCAAGAACGCCCAGAAAGCGTCCACCAAAAGTGGATGATAAGCTCTACTATTTGTAACAATGGTCCACCGCAAACAAACGAGTGGTGGAGGGGATACGCTATTGCTTGACTCGAACAGATACCGGATAAATTAGAAAAAGTTCCTCTTGATCCGGCATCTGGTGGCCGGCATCCGGCATCTCGTCTTAACTTGTACGAATCACAAAATACTGCAAGAATCGACGCGAAAAGTTCAGATCTTCCCTAAACCGCCAAACTACAAACCCACCAACTCAATTTCCCCCCATGTGGCCATTTGGTCTTTCACAATGACCAACCCACCCATTATGCCTTTCATCTCATCTGCCCAGATGGCCACCTTCTCCAAAGCCCTTTTGCTTTTGATCCTGTTCCCTAGAGCCGTGGCCGCACCATCCGCCAGCACAGCAGATGGAGAAAGGAGGCAGACCAGATCCGCCATACCCATGCTTAGGGAATGTCCCACAGTGGCCGAGGAGGAACAGATTCCAAGGGGCATCTTTTCTTTGGGGACGACCACACCGATTTTCCCGCTCAGTGGGGAATCTCCGGCAAAAATTGAAACGGTTACTGGACGATTGGCTTTCAAAAAGATGTCCCCCCCATTCTCAACAATCACCTGATCGCTCCATTGTTGAAGTCCTTTGGCCACATATTGAGCAATGGCCCCAGCCACAGAGGCCATAGGACCCACCCCGACGCCACGGGTGGCTTCAATCATCTCCCTTACCAGTGACGGTGCATAGGGGTCTTCTGGGTAGGGTTCAAGGGTTGTTAGAAATTCCGGGTGGGATTGAATATAACGCTCGAGCTGGTGTCGGTGGTCAAGAACAAGGTCCCGGGTCTCTTCTTCCAAGCTTCGCTCGGCACTTACCCACAAATCTGTCTCCTTGACAGCCACATGGAATGAGACCAAATCCTTGGCTCTGGCCCTTTTTCTGTAGGTCCGTTCTCTGTATTCTGTCATGAAAGATTTAGGTTCCGAGACCCGTTGGCCTTACATTGCCGCTTCAATCAACTTCCTGTCGGGCACATGACGATCCCACACTCCCTGGACACGCATATCTTTAACCAGAATCGTACGCGGCACGTCACCAAGCCCAAGGATGCGAAAGAAGACACTCTCCTCAATCTGTCCAAGGGGAAAAGCGGGTTGGAATTCTTCGATGAACCTGGTCCGTGCAGATTCATCGTTTGGGCAGAGGGCCGTGACGGAAGGCAAGTCGGTCGCTTCAGCCAACTCATCCAGCTCAGGTAGAGCCTCCTTGCAATGCTCACAATCCGTGTCCATGATGATGATGAGGTGCGACCCACGGGACAGATCAACCCCTTCCAGCCCTTTAATCTGCAATTTGCTCAGTTCAGTTTCCATGTTTTCCCACGGGGACTGGGTAATCCGAGATAGGGGAAAGCCGAGAGCGAGGGGCAGCGTTGCCCCAATGAGAAACGAAATGGCTACACACCAGGCCTTTACCCTGGACTGGGGCCTATGGGATTCCTTATACCACACCCAAGCTAAGAGAGTGGCCACCAGTAGAATCAGATTTTCCATCACCGCCTGAGCCGGAGAGTATTCTACCCAGGCGCCGAAGCAACCGCACTCCTCCGTGGCGCCCGTTACCCAGGCCCAACTGGTGGCCCCAAGAAATGCGATCCAGAGGAGGGATGTTAGGGTAAGGATTATCTTGGGACGATAGAAGATCAACAGTCCGATCCCCAGAGCACATTCCAGGGCAATTAACCCCCATGCACTAAGCGCGATTAGCACATGCTGTGATATAATGCCATAATCTCTCATCTGCCTGATGAACAGGTCCATATCCATCGCCTTCACCAGGCCGGCTATAAGCAAAATAAGACCCACAGCACCAGCCAACACTCGGGGCACCCATAAACGCCAGGCTCCCGCCCTGAACCATCTTTCCCTAAATCTCATCATCCTTTGACCCATATTTGATATGCCTGTTATCCTGTTTATGGCATGCAGATCAGGCGTGTAACGTCTCGGTCTTCAGAGAATGGGGATTTACTCCCATTCGATGGTGCTGGGTGGTTTGGAGGAAATATCGTACGCAACGCGGTTCACGCCTCGCACGTGATTAATAATCCTATTGGATATTCTGGCAAGTATCTCATAAGGGACCCTGGTCCAATCAGCTGTCATGGCATCTAGGCTATCCACAATTCTAATGGCGATGACATTTTCATAGGTTCTTTCGTCACCCATGACGCCAACCGTCCTAATAGGCAATAAGACAGCAAAGGATTGCCATACCTTTTCGTAGAGGTCGGCCTTCCTTATCTCCTCCAGGAGGATAGCGTCTGCCGACCTCAATATTTCAAGCCTCTCAGGAGTAACTTCACCCAAGATACGGACAGCCAGACCAGGACCCGGATAGGGCTGGCGCATGACCAACTCTCTGGGAAGGCCAAGCTCCACGCCCACCTGTCGCACCTCATCCTTGAACAACTCCCGAAGGGGTTCTATGAGTTCCAGTTTCATGACCTCGGGAAGCCCTCCCACATTATGGTGACTCTTTATGGTGGCGGAAGGCCCTTTAAATGAAACACTTTCGATCACATCCGGATAGAGAGTCCCCTGAGCCAGATACTTTGCCTGACCCAACTCCTTTGCCTTTTTTTCAAAGATGGCTATGAATTCCCGCCCAATGATTTTTCTCTTCTCCTCAGGGTCTGTGATACCCTTCAGGTGCTTCAGAAAGTGGCCGGAGGCATCAGCGAGGTGCATATCCATGTGGTAGTGCTCTTTAAAGAGTTCCATCACCTCCTGGGTCTCTCCCCGGCGCAAAAGGCCGTTGTCCACTAAAATACAAGAAAGCTGCTCTCCTATGGCCTGATGGAGGAGAACGGCCGTTACTGAGGAATCCACCCCGCCGGAGATCCCGCAGATCACCCTCTCTACACCGACCTTTTCTCTCAGATCCTTGATGGTGGTCTTCGCAAAAGAGGCCATGGTCCATAAGGGCTCACAACCACATATTCTAAGGAGAAAATTCTTCAAGATCTTGGTCCCGTTTGGCGTGTGAACCACCTCAGGATGAAACTGAACCCCAAAGAGCCCTTTGGAGGCATCTGCCATGGCCGCCACAGGGCTGTTTTTGCTCTTGGCCAGGACCGCAAAACCCTCAGGCATCTTATCGATCCGATCTCCATGGCTCATCCAGACCAATTCCCTTTCATGGGTCTGGAAGCCGTGAAACAAATCCCTGTTATCCTGGATATGGATCTCTGCGCTCCCATATTCCCGGTCCACGGCCCGTGACACCTCGCCGCTAAGCACATGGGTAAGATATTGCATGCCATAGCATATCCCTAAGATGGGGAGGAGCAGATCAAGGATACCCTTGTCTGCCATGGGGGCATCTTTGTCGTAGACACTGGCGGGCCCGCCGGAGAGGATAATTCCCTTGGGAGAGAACGCGCTTATCTCATCCAAACGCATATTGCATGGATGGATCTCGCAGTAGACCTGAGCCTCACGCACCCGTCTGGCAATAAGTTGAGTATATTGAGATCCAAAGTCCAGGATCAGGATCTTTTGTTCATAAAGCGCTTTTCCCATCACTCTAACCTGTAGTTGGGGGCCTCTTTTATGATGATTACATCGTGCACGTGGGCCTCCCTCAGACCCGCTGAGGTGATCTGCATAAACCTGGCTTTGGTCTGTAGTTCTTGTAGGTCCCTGCAACCCAGATAACCCATGCCAGCCCTCAATCCGCCCACCAACTGATAGACCGTGTCTGCAAGGGGACCGCGATATGGGACCCGGCCAACGATCCCCTCAGGGACCAATTCCTTCTCCAATTCAATCTCGTTTTGAAAATAGCGGTCTTTGCTCCCCTCTTTCATGGCCTCGATGGAGCCCATACCCCGATAGACCTTGTAGGTACGGCCTTGAAACAGAATGGTCTCACCGGGGCTCTCCTCAGTCCCTGCAAACAGGCTGCCGATCATCACCGAGTCGGCTCCCCCTGCCAATGCCTTGCTGATATCCCCCGAATACTTGATACCCCCATCAGCAATGATGGGTACGTCCCATTTCCTTGCCTCCATGGCACAATCCATAATCGCGGTCATCTGTGGCACACCCACGCCTGCCACAACCCTTGTGGTGCAAATGGATCCGGGCCCCACGCCCACTTTCACGCCATCGGCGCCTGCTTCAATGAGACTCCTTGTGCCCTCGGCAGTGGCCACGTTTCCTGCTATCAGTTCCAGATCCGGGTATGTTTTCTTGGCATCTCTGACGGTCTGAATGACCCCCTCCGAATGTCCATGGGCCGTATCCACCACCACCACATCCACGTTAGCATTGATCAGTTGTTGAATCCTCTCCTCCGCGTCTCGACCAACACCAACAGCCGCACCAACCCTAAGTCGACCCAGTTCATCCTTACAGGATTTGGGGTACTTTCTGATCTTCTCAATATCTTTGATGGTAATCAATCCTTGCAGTTTCCCATCATCATCCACCACCAGGAGTTTCTCTATCCGCCTTTCATGCAGGATCGCCTTTGATTCTTCAAGGGTGATACCCATCTTGGCCGTGGCCAGGTTTTCAGCGGTCATCACCGCTTCCACCTTCTGGTCCAGATTCGTCTCAAACCTCAGGTCCCTGTTGGTGATGATACCCACCAGGTTCCCCTTCTTGACCACCGGCACCCCGGAAATCCTGTATTTTCTCATGATCTCCAGGACATCATAGATCTTCCTGTCCGGTTCTATGGTGATGGGGTCAACGATCATGCCACTCTCAGATTTCTTGACCTTTTCCACCTCCAGAGCCTGCCGTTGCGGACTCATATTTTTGTGGATAAAACCGAGTCCTCCCTGTCTTGCTATGGTAATTGCTGTCGCCGATTCGGTCACGGTGTCCATGGCGGCACTCACGATAGGGATATTGAGTCCAATTTTTCGTGATAGCCTTGTTTTTACATCCACCCCATCGGGCAAAACGGCAGACCGCTCGGGTACGAGAATGAGATCATCAAAGGTGAGGCCTTCTTTTATATCTCCCCTATTCATCTTTTTCCCCCTGTAGATAAGCTATGAGTATTCCCTCAAGAAGATCCGATAAACAAACTAGCATACGTGCACATTTTAGAAAATGCAAGATCCTGATAACCGCAAGACATCCAGCCGGGATGACATCGGCCCTCCCTGGGTCCAGGCCAGGTAGTTTTAGTCTTTCGCCTGTGGTCATGATCCTTATGCGGGCAAAAAGGTCTTTTAGCTGTTCCCCTTCCAGCATCAGTCCATTCATTCTCTCAGGGCTTATCTCTTTCGCATCCACCTTGTAGATCATGGCTGCGAGTGCCGTGACTGTGCCCCCTGTACCCACCAGAATACCCTCATTTGTTAGGGTGCCATATTCGGAAAAAGAGAGCCCTAAAATTCGGTCCACCTCCTTGCCAAGGGCTTCCAAGCTCTCCTTATTCGGCGGATCTGAGATCAAATACTTCTGGGACAACACCATGACACCAAGGGGAACTGATTTGACCTTCCTCGAATCCTGTTCCCCATGGATGAATTCCGTGGATCCACCCCCAAGATCAAAGATCACATAGGGCTTAGTGCCCATGTTCAGGGCGTGCCGAACCCCTTTTTCCGTAAGCCTGGCCTCTTCCTCCCCGGAGATGACTTTTGCCTCTATGCCCGTACGTTCGTAAATTAGCCGCAGGAATTCATCTCTATTGCTTGCCTCTCTCACCACCCCTGTGGAAACAGCGTGGATGCTCTCAACACCATGTTTCTTTGTGATTGAGGCAAAATCCTCTAGAGACGTCAGGGCCCGTCCAATCGCCTCCGGCTTAAGAACACCCTTCTCTTGGGTGTGGAAATTTTCTGCCAGACGGGTGTATGACCGTTTTCTCAAAAGGGGCCGATAGTGGTCTGGCGGTCCAGTCTTTTGGGCGATCAATAACCTGGCCGTATGGCTCCCGATATCCATTGAGGCAAGATTTGCCCCACGTGCGGGCGCATTTTCAGATATTTCATGGGTCATTCTTGTGGGTTAGGCCTATTCGCCGATGGCCTGCCATTTCTGGGTGTGCCGAAATCAATCTAGAGACAGACCACTCAAGCAACAAGGAGCTCAAGCGGTTGTAACCGGGGCGTGGATACCAGGGAAACTATCAGAAGGTGGGCCGTTTTTCAAGATTTAAAAAGAAATCGCACCCCATCAGATATGAAATCTGCAACCTCTCCCGTTCTGGGGTGATGGAATATCTTACTTAAGGACCCGGGCCAACTGGGTGCTCAATTTTGCCATCTCGATGGGCTTGGTGAGATAGCCCTTTATAAGCCTTTTTTTCTCTTCTGCTATACCTGTGGGCCCATCCACATCATAGCCGGAAATGATAACGATTTTGGCATCCGGATCATAATCCAACACACTTTCGGCACACGACAAGCCATCCATTTCAGGCATATTCCTGTCCAAGAGCACCAAATCTGGCCGCCAAGATTTATATTTCACAATGGCGGCATTTCCACTATTCACGTAGGCGGCCTGGTAACCCAAGCTCATCAGTAACTCCCTCATGACCTTGCACATATCCTTTTCATCATCCACGATGAGGATCTTCTGGCCCCTGCCTGGCATTATTTCCGTCGGTGAACCCTTTATGGCCGTTTCACCAGTGGGAGCAAGGGGAAAATGGAGCTTGAAGGTGGTCCCCTTATCCAAGGTGGAATAGGCTTGGATTTCTCCTCCATGTTCTTTCACGATTCCGTAGGTCGTGGACAGACCCAAACCGGTTCCCTTGTCCACTTCTTTGGTGGTAAAGAAGGGGTCAAAACATCTTTCCTGGGTCTCTTTATCCATCCCATGTCCGGTATCAGAAATGATCACCTGCACATTATCGCCTTCCTTCTTGGCCTCAATATGCAATTCACCCCCCTGAGGCATGGCGTCTCTTGCATTGGTGAACAGGTTCATGAACACCTGGCTCAGTTCTGCGTGGTCCCCTGTGACCGGAAGGAATTCAGGAATATTGACCTGAATATCTATCATCTTGTCGAAAGATATGCTTATTAACTGATGGGTCTCACGGATCAGATCAGCCAGATTGAGGGCGAGATATTCTTTCTTTGTCTGTCTTCGTGAAAACTGCATCAGGCCTTCAATCAATTGTGCGCCCCGCTCCACATAGGTATTGATTCCATCAGCAACCTCCTGCAGTTCAGGGTCATCGGAATACTTCATTTGAAGCATCTGGCTCTGCATCGAAATCACGGCCAGGATGTTTCTAAAGTTGTGGCCAACTCCGCTGGCCATGGTCCCAATGGCCTCCATCTTTTGGGCCTGCAAAAGCTGGGCCTCTAACTTCTTCTGTGGTGTGATATCTCTTACAAAATTGAGGGTGGCTGACCGCCCTTCCCATGTAATGGGAACCGCATTGATTTGGGCCCACAATTCTTCACCGCGCTTATCGACTATCCTCAAAGTATAGGTGGTGGGCACCTCCTCTCCTTGTCGCTGCCTCTGTTGCCTAGCGTCCACCAAAGCTCTATCTTCCGGGTGGATCAGATCCAGGTATTGGACTTGGGATAGCTCTTCTTCAGAGTACCCCAATACCTCTCTGGTCTTCGGATTGGGAAATTTTATATTGCCATCTTGGGCAATAAAGATTCCATCATTGGCGTTGTCCACCAAAAGGCGATATTTCTCCTCCGATTCTCGGACCGCCTCCTCAGCCAGCTTCCGTTGAGTAATGTCGTGAACGATGACTGAGGCTCCTTTTGGCATACCGTTTTCGTAGATGATTCTTGCGTTCAAAATCACCCAAATTTCTTTGCCGTCCTTTCGTTTGATTTTGTACTCCACGGTCTCGGGAACCTTTTCACCCGCGAAAATCTTGCTCAATCTTTCCATAAAAATTTGCCTACTATCTTCCGCTAGTATCTCAAGTGGGCTTAAAGCGAGCAATTCGTCTCTCGTATAACCCGTATATTCCAGGCAGACATCATTCACACTAATAAACTTCTTGGTTAAGAAATCCACTTCGTACATTCCAGAAGGGGCGTACTCAACGAGTTGCCTGTATCTTTCTTCGCTCTCTCGCAGGTCCTTCTCGGCACGTTTACGCGCTGTAACATCTCTCACCACTCCCCGAAACCCAACCGGCTCACCCGATGGATCTCTCACAAGATTAGCCGACAACTCAAGGACCTTTCTGTCCCCGTTCCTTAGAATGATCTCATAGTCTCTAATGCTCGCAGGCTTGCCAGTGCGATAAATTTCATTAAAGACTCGATACATTTTCTTTGCCGTCTCTGGAGTCGTATATTCCTGGTTGTTCTTCCCCATCAACTCTTCTCTGGTATAGCCCGTTATTTTGCAGAGGGAGTCATTAAAATAGGCCATGCTCCCGGCAAGATCCACCTCAAAGTAGCCCTCTGTCATGCTTTCCAAGATATTTCTATACTTCTCCTCGCTCTGCCGAAGCGCCTCCTCTGCCCGCTTATGATCGGTCATATCTCTGACAATGCCGCGAAAACCGATCCCATGACCTTCAGAATCTCTTATTAAGGATATGGAGAGTTCTATGTACCTCTTTTCTTTATCTTGATTAACTATCTAGTGGCCAAATCCTTTGATGGCTTTGCCAGAGGTGTATACTTTGTTGAAGGTCGTATACACTTCCTTTGCCGTCTCTGGGAGCGTGTATCGCCGATAACTGGTGCCGATCAATTCATCCTCAGGAATACCGACAATCCTGCAGAATGAATCATTAACAAAGGTAAATTTCCCAGAATTATTCGTCTCGTAATAGCCATCTTCAATTGTCTCAAGGATTGTTCGATATCTCTCCTCCTTCTCCCGCAGCGTGGCCTCAGCCTCTTTGTGGGATGTGATGTCAACTAGGGATGAAACACTTCTCTTGGTCCCAGGAATCATGGCCGTCTTAATAGAAACGTCTTTGATATTCCCCTGCTTATCGCGAATACGAAATTCATACGCACTGGGCGCTTCCTCTTCATTTTCCCTTCTTTTGAAATGATAGCCTTTCATCCTTTCCAGATCTTCCTCAACAACAAATTTCGGCCATTTGATTTTACCCTCAATCTCTTCTTTGGAATATCCAGAGAGTTTCGCAAACTCATTGTTGGCCATTGCAATGGTCATATCTTCTTCAACGATCCCCATGGCCGTACCTGTATTTTCAAACAGACTGCGGTACATCTCCTCTCTTTCCAAAAGGGTTTGCTCCGCCTGCTTTCGATCGGTGATGTCCCTCGCAATGCAGACGATTCCAACCACCTTACCGTTTCGGATCAAAGGGGCAGCACTCACTTCACCAAACTTCCTAGTTCCATCCTTAGCTATAATTGCGTAGACAGACGAAGGGATCCCTTCCCCACTTAAAGCGCGCATTGCATCGGAGGTTGCCGCTTCCAGATACTCGTCTGCCACGAGGCCCAAATCTAAAAAGGATTCTCCGTTCAGTTCCTCAGGTTTGTACCCTATGATCCTTTCCACTGAGGGGGATACGCTCAGAATCTTCAAGTTGGGGTCAATGGAGAAAAGCACATCAGATGCGTTCTGAAAATGCAGGCGATGGGTCTCTTCGCCTTCCATCAAGGCTTTCTGGGCAAGTTTGAGCTCTTCCTGCAATTCTTTGAGCCTCTTTTTCAGTTCTTCATTGGTTGGTTTCTTGGCCATCAAAACACTCCAATTCAACTTGAACCACGTATCCCCACGATCATTCCGTTGCTAAAAATAGATATTATAACATCATTTATACCTACTGAAAAACAGGGAATTATTCACATTATCATTATCTCGTAGGGGAAAAGAGTAGATAATACGGGCCCAAAGGAACCAGCTTTGATTACACCCAC
>CAJIAF010000358.1_pt1 | contig 15980 bp, 15 predicted proteins | sample 9199141 | NCBI WGS metagenome assembly CAJIAF01 (sample SAMEA7708265, study PRJEB35096) | sediment metagenome | biome: marine neritic benthic zone biome [ENVO:01000025]; feature: sediment [ENVO:00002007]; material: shallow marine sediment [ENVO:03000034] sea grass bed [ENVO_01000059] ...
CGTGTCAATGGTGCGTGCCAAGAATCAGGTCATCTTTGGGGATTGGCTCAAGGACCTGAAAGGGCGAGCACAAATAGAGATCGTCCAACCTGTGAGCGAGCAGTGACCAGGAGACATTAAGGCCTGACCTTATTTTTCCCGGAGGCTATAGTTTTTCCCATTAAGCGGCAGGAAATACCTGTCGTTCTCTTCCTCCACGTATTGGGCCAGTTGGTAATAGGCCGGCCGATCAAAGCGGGCAGGGAAGGTGCGGTCTTTTACTTTGCAATATAGGACATTACTATCTCCTATGAAAAGCGTCTCAGGAGATAGCGCCTCCTGGCTATCATCACTCAAGAACAAAATAAAGCGAGAATTGTTCTTTTCCCCCTGCTTGAATGTGGTGCGGCGGACCACGAATGGCGTATCCTCAACCTCCACATAACACCGATCTCCACCCCAATTGATAATGTATCGCCCCTGGGAATCAATCTCCATATGTTGGTAGAACAGCCTGATGAACTCCCGGTGGATCATTTCAGCGCCCTTATGGAACCATCGCCCCTGTTTGTCGATATATATGAGACAGGGAGGAATATCATTTTCTGCCATGATCGGTCTTCCTTTTCCCCCCAAGGCGCTTTCTTCTCCTTTGTCCCCGCCTTGTCAGGTTGATGGGCAAGGGTTCGATGTTCCTTTGCTCGAGCCAATCTCGCGCCTCTTGATGCAAGTCTCTCAAGGCTGATCTAACCAATATGGCTTTATGCATCTCAACTTCTGCAAACTCGTCACTGAGGCCAAGGCAATGGGATAACTTCCCGGCTTGTCCGGGGTGCCTCGCGATATGGGCCTTAAACTGCTTGACATCCCGCCGCCGGAGGAGATGGTTCAGCTTACGGTGAAAACTGGCGTAACCCTGCTCTACCTCTCGTTCGTCCATGCCAAAAGCCTTGTTTTTAAAATCCATTCATGCGGAGCTTTACGAAAATATGCCAGGATGCCCCGTTTTTTAAAAAGGGGGATGAATGACATGCTTTGTCATTCCCGCGGAAGCGGGAATCCAGAAAACTTCCATAAAATGTTTGATACCTGGATGCCCGCCTTCGCGGGCATGACGGATTGTTGAAACGGCTTTCAATCAATGAATGTTCCTTTTCTAAGTATAGGAACAACAAATAACCAGAAGCCACGCGTTTCAACGCGAGGCGCTTCGCTTATAAATTTCCATACTCCAATGAAAACTCAATCATTGCCTGCACATTTGCCGCCTTGGAACCCTGCATCCCCGCTCCAGTAGAGAGGATAAATCCCCCCCCTTTACCCGCAACATCTATGAGATCTCTACAATAGGCTTTCACATCATCGGGCGTTCCCGTGCACAGTATATCAAGTGGCACGTTGCCTGCCAAACAGGATACCTTGCCCACGGTTTCTTTGGCCTTGGCCATGTCCGTGCGATCGAACCACCAAACGGCTTTCCCCTTCGGTATATCGCTGATGACTTCAAGGCGTTCATTGTAACCTCCTTCGGCAAACAGCTGAGGCACAATCCCTTCATCAATAAGCCCGATAATGAGTTTCCTGAGGGTAGGCCAGTAAAAGGCCTGAAACTGTTCATCGGACATGAAGCCGTCCGCGCCCTTATGAAGGGGTATGAAGGGCATAATATGCCCATTAGCCTTACACGAGGCCACACCAAGTTTTATCATAAAGGGCGTTATTCGCTCACACGCCTCCTTCAGTTCTTCCGGGTATCTGAACATATCCAGCATAACACCCCTGGTACCCCTGAGGCTGTCGCCAATCACATCAAAAGGTGCCTTCGCAAATCCCCCCGAGAAAGCCGGATACCCATTTCCCATGATCGACGCATTCAACCGGGCAACGGCTTCAGCCCATTTGAGTGTCTCTTCGCCCGCACGGGTCAGATTTTTCAGTGCAGACTGCATGTCGGCTGCTCCGAATGGCCTGACCGCAGGGGGCACGAGGGGGATCTCGTGTACTGGTGGAAGAAGGGGTATTTTTTCAAACGGTTTGAGCTGCCCGAAAATGCGGGGAAAGTAGAAATTAAAGAAAAAACCGGTGGGGTCATCAATCAAATCCAGGTACTCTTCGGCTTTCATGTATTCCCCTTCAACAAACTGATATTCCCGTTCTTTTGAAAGACCGTGTCCTGGCCATTGATAGAGTTTGAAATCCAACACGTCCAAAACTCTACCTGGGACAATACTCGTGGGAGGATTGTAGCCATCTGGCCTGAAATCGTGGCAGTATTTTTCCCAGGCCCGGGTGAGGACCTCATAATCGTACATGGCGTCATACATGGTTGCGCCAGCGTACTCGATGGGGAAGAACCCTGCTGAAGGGCATATGGGCACCCGCTGGGGTGGCTTCTTCAGTTGAATGGCATCCTTTAGAAGGGTCACCCTGTCCCTGTAATCTCGCTCCGTTTCTGGCCCCGTAAAGGGAATGCCTTTTGCAGAAAGCCAGTTCTCAAACCGCATCTCCTGTTTTTCATCCGCGTCCTCAGCGGCCACTATCCATCTCTGCTTCATCTTATTCCACCCCTACCCAGTTCTTCGCGAGCCGAACCGCCGAAACGGCGTCCTCGCCATAGGCATCGGCACTCGCATAGTCTCTGACCATCTCACTCACTTGGCCTCCGCCCACCATGATCTTGACCTCCTCGCGAAGCCCTGCATTTTCGATGGCCTCAACGGTCTCTTTCATGGAATCGAAGGCAAGTGTAAGAAGGCAACTCATTCCAACAACTTGAGGTTGGAAGTCTTTGATGGCATCCACAAACTTACTGGGCGGTACATCGATACCAAGGTCAAGAACATTGAAGCCATTGACTTGAAGCATAAATGTGACGATATCCTTTCCTATGTCGTGAATGTCTCCTTTCACGGTACCAATAAGCACTTTGCCCAGCGGGTCGGAAGTGACGGAAGTGGTTTTGTCCTTCAATTTGGGTTTCAGCATTTCTGAAATCTGTCTTAACATCTCACCTGCCAGTATCAGATGGGGAAGGAAGTATTCGCCCGTTTCAAATCGCTTCCCGACTGTTTCCATGGCCTCTGAACAGGCGTTCAAGATATTCAAAGGATCCTCACCGCTGCTAATCAACTCTTTCGCTGTTTCAAGAGCCTCCTGCTCTTTCATCTCTACCATGGCCTCGATCAATTTTTCTGGCATGGACTTCCTCCTCCGGGCATAAAAGGCGTTTAGCGCTGGCCTGCCATTTTCTTTTCTGAGATTTCTTTCTCTATTTCATCCGGATCCCCAAAGTAGATGCAATGGCCTAAGCACACATTATCTGCACACGCGGGAATGAGACCGTTATCCACCCTTTGATGGCAGAGATTACACTTCTGGGCGATGCCTTTCTCCTCATCAAAGTCAATGGCATCATAAGGACATGCCTCCATACATAGCTGGCATCCCGTGCATTTTTCATAATCCAGAACCACGATCCCATCGCCTCTCTTGGAGATTGCCTCTTCCGGGCATGCTTCTTCGCAGGGGGGATCGTCGCAGTGGATGCAAACATTCACTTTAAAAAGAAAATGCGGCCTACCATCCACTTCCCTGGGTCCATCTTCAGAGACATATATGAACCTAATACCATCGGGAACACTGAATTCCTGCTTGCACGCCACCTCACAGGTCTTACATCCCCAGCATGATTCATGATCAATGACTAACACATGTCTATCCATGTTAGGCCTCCCTATCTTTCTCAGGATATATTTTGCACAGAAGTGTTCTCACATGGGTGGCTCCCATAGCAGGATCACAGTTTTCATAGGCATTGGAAGTCAAAATATTTATGTTCGATTCATCCCATCCATGCCCCGGATCCTTATTCTCCGGAAACCACCAGGCGTGTTCTGCACTCACAATCTTTGGGTCCATACCGGCGAAAAGTTTTGCCCGTTGTCTGACTTTTCCGCGGGGTGACTCGATCACGACCCAATCGCCCTCATGAATCCCCTCTTTGGTGGCCGTTTCCGGGTGGATTTCCACAACAGGGTCCCTATGAAGTTCCCTTAGCCAGGGCACCTGTCGATTTTCCGAGTGGAAAAAGCCTGGCAGTCTCCTGCCTGTAATGAGAATGTAGGGGTATTCTTTGGTAAGTTCTGGCGTGCTGTAAGGGCTCTCAAGGGGTTCGCGGAATTGGGGGAGGGGATCATAGCCCCATTTCTCAAGACGGGTAGAATAGAGCTCGAATTTTCGGGTGGGTGTGGAAAAACCCTTGTCTTTGTATTTTTCGTAGGTGGTCTCCCCTCTCATATAATCCATTTTCTTAAAATCCCGCCACTTGAGGCCCGAAGGCTCCAGGATATAATCCAGGCCACCTTCAAAAGTCTCCCACCAGTGTTCTCCCGTCCCCACCCTGTGGCCGAGATCATTGAGCACCTCATGATCTGAACGGCACTCTCCCACCTGGACCACCTTTTGCCGGGCCAAGATGTATCCGTGTCGAAACAAAAAATCCCCCACATAATCCATCTCAAGCCATGTGGCGGCCGGAAGGACGATGTCGGCCAATTCAGCTGTTGGCGTAATGAAAAAGTCAGAGACGGCCATGAACTCCACCTTTTCAAGGGCGCGGTAAACCTCCTTTGCATTGCCCCTTGTGGTCACCGGGTTTGAGGCAAAGAAGAAGAGCATCTTCACAGGATATGGCTTTTCTTCAATAATGGCATCCCACACACATTTAGGGTTGATAATGGCGAAATGACTGGCAAGTTTGAAGCGGTCACCGCCCAATCGTTTCGCAGCCTGTTCTTTCGGGAGCAGCTTATGGGCGCCGAAATCACCGATGTTCCTGATATGGGGCGTTCGAAATAAAACCTGTCCACCAGGCACATCAATATTCCCAGTAATGCCCATGAGCGCCATGAGGGTCCTGTTGTTGTCTGCAGAGTTGATCTGCTGTTCTATGGCAACGCCCCATTGAATGGCCGCTGGTTTGGTGGTGGCATATAACCTGGCCGCTTCTCTGATTTTTTCTTTGGGGACCCAGGTGATCTCTTCCACCTTGTCTAAGGGGTATTCATTGACACGTCTTACAAAAGGCTCCCATCCATGGACGTAACCTTCTACAAAGTCCTTATCATAGAGTTCCTCATTCACAATAACATTGAGCATCCCCAGGGCGAGTGCCGTATCTGTCCCCGGCCTTAGTTGGAGCCAGAGGTCCGCACGGGCTGCCATCCGTGTGAGTCTCGGGTCAACCACAATAAGTTTTGCGCCCTTGTCCAGGCTTAAAGAAAAGGACTCCCCCTTGTATTCGTCAGGGTTGCTGATGACGATGTTATTGCCCCAGACCATGATACACCTGGGATGATTTTCATAATCCACAACCGGATTAGAACCACAGGTGATGATGCTGGTGGCAATGCGGGGGCCATAGCAAAAGTGACCCGCCGTGACCACGTTTGGGGCGCCAAGGGTATTGGCAAAACGGTAAACCACGCCGTCATTCTCCCTGCCGGTACCATAGCCCATGACAATGGATTCAGCCCCAAACTTCTCTTTGTAGCGCAATATCCTGTCTGCGATGGTATCCAGCGCTTCATCCCATGAGATGCGTTCCCATTTTCCACTGGCCTTTGGGCCGATTCTCCGGACTGGATAGGTCAGGCGATCTGGATGGTAGGCCAGTTGGGTGGATGCGATGCCTTTGGTGCAAAGCGTCCCATGGTTAATAGGGCAGTCAGGATCGCCAGCGATCTTGGCCACTTTACCCCCTTTGACGTAGACCAAAACGCCGCAGCCGCCGTGGCACATGCGACAATGGCTCCTGACCATAGAATCATATCCATAAACCTCCATCTCCTTCTTCACGTTAGAGTAAACAAAGCCAGACATAGCGAGTCTTCCTCCAATTTTTCTAGTCAGTGTTCCGAGAAAGGTGTTTCACGTTGCAACCGAGCGCGTGGAGTCTTTGATTTATACTATCGTTTCAGATTTTCCAACAAAAAACTTTGTGCCATCTGTTTCCTCCTTAGAACAATCCTTTCTCGCCTCTCCAACTCTAATATTCCCGTATACGTAAATAGAAATGCCGCTTGACAGGGTCCAGCAGTTATCCTAAAAGTAAAGTTTTTGGTGTAAGTAGAAACCCTTACCTGGTGTATCCCCATTTGACGGAGGAGATGAACATGGCAGATGCAGAAAAGATTTTGCCCCCCCGAGAGGTCTCGGAGATGCCTGAAGAATCCGTGAGCGGAAAAGGAAAATGGATCAAAGGCGCTGAAAACCTTGATTGGGGAATGAGAAATCGACTTTCCCGCCTCATAAAACCGGACGGCCATTGCCAGTTTCTTCCCATCGATCATGGTTATTTCCAGGGACCCACCCGATGTTTGGAAAGGCCGGGTGAAACCATTAGAGACCTGGTGCCCTATGCGGACGGACTCTTCGTGACGAGGGGCGTCTTACGTTCCGCCATAAGTCCAGACATGGATACCCCTATTATTCTCAGGGTGTCAGGGGGCACGAGTGTGGTGGGAAAGGATCTGGCCGACGAGATTCTCACCACCTCCATAGAGGAGATCATCCGTCTCAATGTGGCGGCCGTGGGGATTTCCATTTTTGTGGGAAGTGAGTACGAGAAGGAGACCCTGGAAAGTCTGGCTATGCTTGTCAATGAATGCGAAGATTACGGTGTTCCCGTGATGGCCGTGACTGCGGTGGGCAAAGAACTGGAGAAGAGAACAGGGCGTTACTTGGCTCTGGCATGTCGTATTGCCGCCGAACTGGGGGCAAAAATCGTAAAGACGTATTATTCTGCCGAGGATTTCGATAAGGTGACCAACGGATGCCCCGTGCCAGTGGTGATTGCTGGTGGACCCAAATGTGAGACAGAACTGGAGGTCTTCGAGTTTGTATATGACGGCATGGAAAAGGGAGCCATAGGAGTAAACCTGGGAAGAAATGTCTGGCAGAATCCAAATCCTGTGGCCATGATGAAGGCCTTGAATTCGGTGATCCATGACAAGGCCACGCCGAAACAGGCCTTTGACCTGTTTGAGACAACCAAGAGAGAAGCCTAGACAGCGCTGCCGTCCCTTAAGAAATGAAGAATGAAAAGTGACTAATGATCGATGACAAAACAATGCGCGTTTTAATGTATTACAGTAACAAAGACGTGCGTCTTGAGGAGATGCCCATACCAGAAATAGGGCCTGGTGAATTGCTTATTAAGGTCAAGGCGAGCGGCATATGTGGAAGCGATGTCATGGAGTGGTACCGGCTAGACAAGGTGCCGCTTGTCCTGGGACATGAGACCGCAGGAGAGGTGGTTGAAGTGGGCGAGGGCGTGGAAAAATTTGAGCCTGGCGATCGCATCGCTGCAACGCACCATGTCCCCTGCAATACGTGCCACTACTGCCTAAGCGGCCATCATACGGTTTGTGAAACTCTGCTAAAGGGTACCCACTTTCACCCTGGCGGTTTTGCCGAGTATGTTCGGCTACCCGCTATCAACGTGGATCGAGGTGTCTTCAAAATACCAGGCGGTGTCACATATGAGGAGGCATCCTTCATGGAACCCCTCGCATGTGTCCTGAGGGGGCAGAGAAATGCAGGCTTGAAACCAGGACAGTCGGTATTGGTGCTGGGGAGCGGCATATCCGGATTGCTCCATGTGAGTGTGGCTCGAGCTCTCTGGGCAGGATCAGTGATCGCTGTGGATAACATTCCCTTTAGGCTGCAAAAGGCAGAGGAGATGGGAGCCCATGCCTGCCTCAATGCGGATGAGGCCCTGGTTGAATCCCTAAAAGAGGTTAATGAAGGACGGTTGGCGGATCTCGTTATTATTTGCTTTGAAGGGTTTATTCCGCTCGCCTTTCAAAGCGTGGAAAAAGGAGGAACCATCCTCCTCTTTAGCGGAGCGTCCGAAGGGGCAACCATTCCTGTGGCCATCAATGATATCTTCTGGCGAACGGAGATAACCCTCACAAGCAGCTATGCCGGTGCGCCATATGATTGTGAGACAGCCCTCAGGCTCATACATGCGGGTACGGTTCCAGTCACCAAGACCATTACCCATAGGCTAGCTCTGGAGGAGGGAGCTGAGGGATTTCAGAAGGTTTGCGCGCCTTTAGAACATGAGTGTATAAAAGTCATAGTGGAACCGGATAAATGAATTGAATATTGACGATTGAAACCGAGGATTGGTGATCGACAATCAACAATCAACAATCGACAGCAGTCAATACTCATTTGCCAATGTTCAAGAGGAGGTTTCCCATGTCTGCTATTAGATCAAAGGAATTCGATAGGGCGCTGGATATTGGCCGGCCACCAAATATCGCGAAGCTATTTCCCAATTCACGGGCTCTCATTGTGAGCGGCAGGGTCATAGATCGGGCAATGGCGGCCAAAGGAAAGGCCATGACCATAGCGGCCAACGGGAGAAATCATTTTGTGATCCGCGGGGCACTGCAAGCGGCTCAAAGGGCCAACGCGGCCATCATTATTGAGATCGCCAAGTCTGAGGGAGGTGCCAATGCTTACTGTGCGGTCAATTACTGGAATTTGGCGAGACAAGTGGACGCGGTATGCAACGAATTAAGGGTCACTGTCCCCGTCGCCATCCACGCAGACCACTACGGTATAAAGAGTGATAAGGATGTGGAGGCTGCAAAGGTTGAGATCCCATCCATGTTTGGTGCGGGAATCACATCCATTGCCATTGATGCCTCACACCTCCCTGACGATGAGAATCTGCTGGCCAGCATCGCCCTTAACCCTTTTGTGCCCAAATGGGCCGGCTATGAGACGGAGGTGGGCGAGATCAAAGGCAAGGAAGGCCTTTCAACAATGGAAGAAGCCCTCTTTCTGATCCGGGGACTGAACGCCCATGATATCTTTCCGGAGTGGATTGCCCTCAACAATGGCACCACGCACGGGATCCAGGACGCGGAAACCGGTATTCAGGTACCCCTCACTGTTCAAATTCACAAAGCCCTTGAAAAATATAAGGTCTCCGGAGCCCAGCACGGCACCTCGGGAAATGACTCGGAACGTCTCAGAAAGATTGCCCAGGAAACAAACACCACAAAGGCCAACGTGGCCACGGCCCTTCAAATGCTCACATGGGGTGTTAAGGTAAACGATTATGGAAACGCCATGCTTGATGAGGCGGGGGAGTTTGTGAAAGAGGCGGACAAGGGTGCGACCCCTGAGTTGTGGGCTGAAATGGTTGCCTATGCGAAGGAGAAAGGGCTTAAAGGAGGCAATTATAAGAAACTCAACCTCCCCTTTGAGAATAAACTGTCAGGATTACCACAAGCGGTGCGAGAGAGGATGGCCAAGGCGGTGGATGATTTTGTCTATGAGCTTCTGAGCAACGTGTTCAACGCAAAAGACACGGCTTCTCTGGCCGTTGAGGCCATTGTTGACGCAGGCGCTTATGATTTGGGGCCAAAGGTTGGCCGGATCGAAGATCCAGCCGAGTGGACAGAAGAAAAGATCCGTGAGCGTGCCGCGAAGATAAGCTCTGACAAAGGTCCAAAAGGGGACTTTGATGACTAGCAGGGGTGAAATGCGGGGAGCAGGGGATAGCTCCCATCTCTGGGTCAAGGACATTAAGGTTGATGATCATGTCCGTGGCCACTACCTGGCTAAGGGCAAAAGATTGGGATTGACCAAGAAGGGAGACCCTTTCTTGCGTATTGCCCTGGCCGATCGAACAGGAGAGATCGAGGCAAGAATGTGGGAGAGGGCAGAGAAGTTCTCTTCAGTTTTTGCTGAGGGTGACATTCTGGATGTGGTGGGGTACGCCGGTTCTTTCCGAGACCAGATTCAAGTGACCCTTTCAAGTTTGAGCGTGGCAGAGGACGGGGGAGACCCGACCCTTTTTCTGGAAACAACAACCAAGGATGTCTCCAAGATGATGACATCATTGAGGGCCATCCTTAGACAAATAGAGAATACTCATCTTAAGACCCTTATTGATGCGTTTCTCTCTGACCGGCGATTTGTCGCAGTCCTCAAAAAGGCTCCTGCAGCCAAAACCTTTCACCACAGTTACCTTGGTGGACTTCTGGAACACACCTATTCGGTTTGTGAGATGAGCAAAGCGGTGGCAGAACATTATCCAGAATTGGACAGAGATCTCCTGCTGGCGGGCGCCTTTTGCATGACATGGGGAAAATAAGGGAATTGAGGTTTGATAAGATAATCGATTACACGGATGAGGGCAGGCTCCTTGGACATCTGAGTTTAGGAGTGAGTATGGTGGATGAGAAGCTGTCCGCCATAAAAGGTTTTCCTCAAGGCCTTGCCCTCCGCCTTAAACACCTCATACTCAGCCATCATGGCCAGTATGAATTCGGCTCCCCCAAAAGGCCCAAGTTCCTGGAGGCCTTTGCCCTTCATCTGATTGATGACCTGGATGCCAAGATGAATGGTCTGGGCCGTTTTATGGAAAAAGATCGGCAGGAAGGGGCCTGGACCGATTTTAACAGGCTTTTTGAACGGTACTTTTTGAAGGAGGGGTTTTCCGCAGAGTCGAGAGAAAGAGATGCTATTCCCGATGAAGAGGAGAAGCAGGAGGTATTGTTTAGAACATGATTGAAAGGGTGGGAGGGGAAAGGCCGCCTTGCAAATCTTGATAAAGTGATTAACCCTAATGATATGAGAAAGGGATAACAAAAAGGGTTGTTTTTAACCCCAGCGGAAATGAGGACTCATGGGTTCTGAACCTCTTATGAATAAAACCAAACGTCCAATCAACTACTTGAGACTTTCGGTCACCGACCGTTGCAACCTGAGATGTACGTATTGTATGCCGGAGGAGGGATGCGCATTCGTACCCCATGATGAGATCCTCACCTACGAGGAGATACTTCATCTCGTCAAGCTTTCCGTACAGTCCGGTATTCGAAAAATACGCTTGACGGGCGGAGAGCCATTGGTTCGGAAAGGAATTCTCGATTTCCTTCAGCGGCTGTGTGACACAGAGGGACTCAATGAAGTGACATTGACCACCAATGGGGTTTTACTCAAGGAGTTTGCTGCTGATATTAAAGATTGCGGCATCTGTCGGATCAATGTGAGTCTGGATTCCCTCAAGGCGGAACGCTTTGCCCACATTACAGGGCGAGACTCTTTTGACCGCGTCTGGCAGGGTATTCAAGAGGCAGAGCGCCTAGGATTCAGCCCCATCAAGATCAACATGGTGGCCCTCAAGGGCATTAATGATGATGAGATCCTGGATTTTGCCCGATTGACCCTGGAAAAGCCTTACCATGTCCGTTTTATCGAGTTTATGCCCGTGGGAGAACAAAATTGCTGGAGCTGGGAGAAATTCATCTCTACAGATGAAATTCGCGGTCGAATTGAGACCCTGGGGACCTTGAGACCCATCAAGGCAGACCGTTTTGGTGGGCCGGCAGAAAGGTTCGTTCTGGACGGGAGTAAGGGGGAGATAGGGTTCATTGGCGCCCTAAGCAACCATTTTTGTACCCTTTGCAATCGATTACGACTGACTGCTGAGGGTCACCTCAGAAGTTGCCTTTTCTCTGAGCAAGAGATTGATATCAAGACACCCCTGAGGAACGGGAACAATGATGGCCATCTGTTGGAGCTGATCAGGCTGGCCATGGAGAGTAAGCCCAAAGACCATGGCCCCCTGGGACAGGGCCCTCGAAAATGCATTCGCCAGATGTCCACTATCGGAGGCTAGGACTCGCCTCATTAGAGTTTTCTTCGAGATCATAAGTGCCGAAAGAAGGAGGTTTTTCCAGGTGAAAAACCTCTTGGGGAATGGTTTTGTTGAAGACCATTTTTCTGTTTCTCAACATCAAATTGCTCTTCCCTCCCATATCTTCCACCCTCACTTGGCGAGCATAATAGATCCCATCAATTTGCTGAAAATCCGAAAATCCCAAACCAATGTTCTTCGCAGGGAAAAAGACCATCCTGGGTAATTTGCTTTCAGGGTAGAGGTCTATGATTTCACGGGCTCTTCCCATTTCGTCGAGTAACCTGATCTGATTCGCCTTCGCGGATCTGGTCCCTTGATAGGATAGCAGGTGGGGGTATCCTCTCAGAACAGCCCAGACCAGATGTGCATCCAATTCCCCAGGGAGAAATTTCGACAAGGTTTCGGGAGTAAAAGCCCCAAGGTAGAGTCTCTTTTCTGCGAAAGAAAGCACCTGAAGATTCCTTTCGTCAATCAGGATATGGACAATGGGACGACCCCAGGGGTGGGTAACCTCGATCTTTATTTTGAATGGATTTCTGTTGCCCACGATCAAGACATGCGACTCTGACTCCCAATCCCGGTCTTTAAGGGATAGACCGCCCCTTGCGTAAAAGGAGAATACCTTGCGCTCCTGAGCTTGTATGCTGGCCAGGATAACTTCCACGTCCCTGTCAGGAATGGGTTTGTAGAGTGTGGCGCAGCTGGAGAGGGAAAGGAAAAGAAGGCATGTCAAAAGGGATAACAAGAAAGAGGGGAAAGGATGTGAAGAAAGCATTTGGTCACAAGATCTCAAAAGTGTTATTTCAAAAACTTCTTTACCTCTTCTATCTTTTGCTCCAGCTTTTCCCTATCGGGATGATTCAAGGATAGGGCCTTTTCATACATCTCAAGGGATTTCTGGTACTTCTTCTTCTTGAAATAGACATCCCCTAAATGCTCTGTAATCGTGGGGTCGTTGGGCGTAAGTGAGGATGCCTTCTCCAATTTGTCAAGGGCCTCATCATACAATCCTTTCTGGTAATACACCCATCCCAGGCTGTCGATTATATACCCACTGTTCGGTTTTAGTTTTAGGGCCCTTTCTATGAGGCCCATGGCCTCATTCAGTCTGATGCCCTGCTCGGCATAGGTGTATCCAATGTAATTAAGGGCATCTGCATGATCGGGGTTTATTTCCAATATTCTTCTCATTTGTTCGAGGCACTTCTCTTTTTGATTTGATTTATCCAGCACGATGCCCAAGCGGAAAAGGAGATCCACGTTCTTGTCATCCTGTTTGAGACCCTTTTCAATGGATTCTATGGCCTTTGCGTAGTCCTTCTTTGCCTCATAGACGGATGCGAGCATCAGATAGAGTTCAGGTTTATTCCCCTTAATTTCAATCGCCTTTTGCAGCACATCTATGGCTTCGTCATATTTTTTCTGGCTCTCCAAGATGTAAGCTATATGCATCTGCGCGTTGATGTAGTATTTTGATTCTCTGCCCACCAAGCTAAAGTGATGTACGGCGTCCTCCATTTTTTCTTTTTCTTCATAAGCCGTGGCCAAGTAATATCTGGACTTGTGATCGTCTGGCCAAGCGGTAACAATCAGATCCAGTTCCGCGATAGACTCATCGATTTTGCCATGCCTGAGATAGATAAGACCCAAAGTCTGACGCCCTGGATCTCCCGGCTTAGATTGCTTCTTAAGCACTTCGATTTCCTTTTCGGCCTTCTCCCCCTGACCCAGCTGATAATAGATGCCAATCAGCCTATCCCTCGCCGTATTGTTGTTAGGGTAAAACCGAAGAAGCCCCTCATATATTTCAGCTGCCTTGTCATATTTTTTAAGCATCTGGTACAGGCTGCCCAGATCGAAGAGGGCTGGCTCCATACGTCTGTTAAGCCTTATGGCATCACGATAAGACTTTTCTGCCTCGGGGTAATTCTTCAATTCAAGATTGATCCGTCCCCGGTAATAATGGGCCATTACCATATTGGGGTCCTGCTGGATCAGTTCGTCCAAATGGGCCAAGGCGGACCTGAATTCTCCTTTTCTTATGAGGATACTTGTCAGGATTAGCCTTATCCTTCGTTGATTGGGGTCAAGCTCAAGGATTTCCTTGTAGGCGATGATGGCCGATGCTCGATCCCCCGAAGCAGCGTATATTTCGGCCAGGAGTATGCGATTCCTTACATTTGTTGGATCCAGCTCTAAACATATCTGCGCATACTCAAGGGCTGCCTTGTAGTCTTTCATTTCTTTAAGCAAAACGGCCATCTTCTGGTTCAGGTAGACTGAATCGGGGTCATTACGAAGGGACTTCAATAGATAGCCCCTTGCTTCATCGTAACGTCCATGGGCCATGTGGATGGAGGCCATTGTGAAATTCTTATAGGCCTCCTGGATCGCATCTGCTTCCATTTGAGGTATTTCTTCTTCGGGCGGTACTATCTCAGCCCCTTTGAATTGAGACTCGGGGATCAGTCCCGCACAGGAAAAAGTCGCCCCTAATATGAGGGCAAGAATGGGGTAGATGAGCCAACTAAAACAGATTGTACGTTTTTCTTTTTTCATTTGATAAAGTTGGAAAAGTCCTCCTCAAAATTTGGAATTTCCTCGATGAGCCATTTTTTGATATTTTTGATGATCCTTTCCTGAATCTGTCTAACCCGCTCCCGGGAGATATGATATTTATCTCCCAGTTGTTGAAGTGTCAAAGGATTTTCGGCCATAATTCGATTATCAAAGATATCCAGTTCTTTTCCAGAGAGTTTTTCCCTGTATTCAGCCAACTTTTGGAGAAGCAACGTCCTGTTCTGTTTTTCGGAGAGTGCCTCATCAATGGCCATCTCATTCGGATGAGGGAGGAAAGAGCCGAACACCTCCTTTCCATCATCACTCATAGGGGCATTAAGGGAAACCTCTCCGCCCCCCAGGCGTTGGCTCATCTCCATAACTTCTTCTTCCTTCACATCAAGGCGTTCTGCCAGCAGCCGTGGTTCAGGTTCAAAGCCCTGAGCCATGAGCTTGTCCCTCTCCTTTGCTAGATTAAAGAAGAGCTTTCGCTGTGTCTGGGTGGTCCCGATCTTCACCAACTTCCAGTTTTCCATAATGAACTTTAGCATGTATGCCTTGATCCAGAAAGATGCGTAATAGGAGAATTTTATGCCGCGGTAGGGATCGAATTTCCTAACGGCCTGCAAAAGGCCCACATTTCCCTCCTGGATAAGGTCCAGGAGGCTTTTGGTCCAATAGCGATGGAAATCCATGGCAATCTTGACCACCAGTCTAAGGTTAGACGTAACGAGTCTGTAAGCTGCCCTCTTGTCGTTTTTCTCCCTCACCCTGATGGCCAACTCGACCTCCTCTTCTCTGGTCAGCAAACTGTAATGCTTGATCTCCAATAGATACAGTTGAAGAGGATCGTACGTAACAAGAGCCCTATCCTCGGGGCGAACCATAGGGGCGAGCTGGACCTGATCCCTCTTGGAAAGTCTGCCTTTACGGGGCTTCCGCTGCTTTTTTTGAGAAGATGTTTTTTTTGCTTTTGCCATTTCAGGGTTTGCCTTTTGGTCACGCTCTAGCCGGGTACAATGATTTTTGGTTGAGGGGCGGTGTGGACGGATGCAGACTGTTTAGAGGATTTCGGAAGCCTTGCATATGGACATTTTCCATCAGCCTCTCAGAACCCGGTTTTTCGACAGTCTCTAAGGAACCCATGGATCTTCAAGATGGGAAAGAACCTCGTATAAGAAGACTTGGTCTTAAACAGTGGTTACTCTTAGATATTTCTTTTTGCCTGCCCGCAATAAAATAGCATCGTCTACCAAATCATTTAAGTCGATAATCTGGTCAAAAGCTTCAATTCTTGCGTTGTTCGCATAACCGCCCCCCTGAGTGATCAGGCGGCGAGCCTCTCCCCTGGTTTTGCATAGACCCGCCTTTTCGAAGAGCTTGTAAGCCGGAATCCCTTTCTCAAGTTCTCCAGAATCCATGGTATAGCTGGGGACAGATTCGAATAATCCTGCTGCACCCTCTCCAAATAACTGTCGGGCATCATCTCTTGCCTTTTCCGCCTCTTCCGTGCCGTGGCAAAGACGGGTGGCTTCATAGGCGAGCTCTTCCTTTGCTTGCCTCATGTCTTGCCCTTCTAGTGAGCCAAGTCTGCGGATCTCTTCCATGGGCAGATACGTGAACAAGGCCAGGAAACGCTCCACATCCCTGTCATCCTGATTTATCCAGTACTGGTAGTAATCATAAGGTTTTGTCATTTCTGGATCGAGCCACA
>CAJIAF010000056.1_pt1 | contig 15925 bp, 13 predicted proteins | sample 9199141 | NCBI WGS metagenome assembly CAJIAF01 (sample SAMEA7708265, study PRJEB35096) | sediment metagenome | biome: marine neritic benthic zone biome [ENVO:01000025]; feature: sediment [ENVO:00002007]; material: shallow marine sediment [ENVO:03000034] sea grass bed [ENVO_01000059] ...
AACTTTTCGCAGGTTGCCTCTAGATGTATTTGTCCTGTTCCTGAAAGGACAATTTCAGATGTTGCCTGATCCCTTTCCAGCCTGAGAGTGGGATCCTCTTCAAGAAGCCTGGCAAGGGAGCTGAAAACCTTGTCTTCACTCCCTTTTACTTTTGCCTCAACAGCATAGGAGAGGGCCGGTGGGAGCGGCTCAGTGGGCGTGTAAATGATGGGATCGTTTTCCAGACACAACGTATTCCCCGTTTGCGTCGCTTTTAACTTGGGAATGGCGACGATATCCCCGGCAATGGCCGCTTCCGTGGGCTGTTGCTTTTTGCCCTCTAAAAGAAAGATCTGCCCAAATTTCTCTTTGCTCTTCTTGTTGGCGTTATAAACATTTGATTCAGCCTTCAGAGTGCCGGACAACACCCTCAGTAGGCTCAGCTTGCCTGCAAAGGGATCTGCTACTGTTTTAAAGACAAGGGCAGAGAAGGGGGCTTCCGGATCCGGACTCCTCTGGATATCCCCTTCTCCAACCTGGGGGACACCCTCAAAAGGTCCCCTCTCAACAGGGGCGGGGACCCCCTGAACGATGAGATCCATTAACTGGGGGACGCCCATATTCAGGGTCGCCGACCCACAGATGATGGGCACCAGCAGCCCTGACTTAACAGCCTGGACAAAAGTTTCCTCTATCTCCTGGGCGGAGAGGTCTTCTCCTTCCAAGTACTTTTCCATCAATTCGTCATTGGCCTCCACAATATTTTCTATCAGCTTTTCTCGCCATTCTTCTGCCGTCTCCAGCATATCTTCAGGAACCTCTGATTGCTGGAATTTACCGCTGCCATCTTTGCTGTACGTATAGGCTTTCATCTTGATGAGATCCACCAAACCCTGGAACTTATCTTCTGAACCTATGGGTAAAAAGACGGGCGAAGCTTTCACATTGAAGGCTCTGGAGATTTCGTCCACCACTCCGAAAAAATTGGCTCGCTCCCTGTCCATTTTGTTGACAAAGATGGTTCGTGAAAGGTTTTGTTCATCCGCAAAGGCCCAGACCTTTTCCGTCCCTATCTTGACGCCCGCCGTGGCATCAATAACAATGATTACGCCATCGGCAGCCTGGAGAGCAAAGCGGGTATCAGAAAGGAAATTGTCATCCCCTGGCGTATCAATCAAGTTGATGTAAGACTTCTTCCAATCGCAATGATGAAAAGATGTGCTAATGGTTATCCTTCTTTTCACTTCCTCCGGTTCAAAGTCCAAGTGAGACGTGCCATCATCCACGCTGCCAAGTCTCTTCGTGGCCTTTCCGTTCAAAAGCATGGCCTCGCCAAGGGAAGTTTTGCCAGAACCCACATGGGCCACCAAAGCAACGTTTCGCAATTGTTCACTGTTTCTTTTCATATCAAATTCCTTTCCACACACATTTTCCCCACAGCGTATCCAAAGGGAGTGGGGGAAAATTGATCAAGATTTCCAAAACGGACAAAACGGATTATCACCCAAGGGGTTCATGGCTTAAAGCTGGTATCTCAGGGGACCTCAGATGAGCTGGGCTAACCGGAATAAACTACCGGATTTAGGGAAAAGATGATTCCCAAAAACTTTAAAATTACATTAACAGAGAAAATAAAGTCAAGCCCAGAATATGAAACGTGATTTTTTGATTGCCAATTGGCAGGAATATGTTATCTTATTCATTTTTCCCTAATAAACTAATGCCTTGGATGAAATGCGACTTGCTGAGCTCATAGATTCTTTTATTGATTATTTGAGATCACAGAAAGGCTATTCGGATCATACCGTCAAGAACTATCAGGTTGATCTGGATCATTTTCTAAAGTTCCTGGCTAACAGGGAGGAGTCAGCAGGGAAAAAAGAGATTGCCCCAGAGTTGGAATCTATCGATTTTCTGGTGATCAGGGAATATTTGGGAAGGCTGTACGGCAGGTACAAACGCACCACAATTGCCCGGAAACTTTCAGCGATTCGGTCCTTTTTCTATTTCCTTGAGCGGAAAGGGTTAGTTCAGGGCAATCCTGCCGCCGACATCTCCAGTCCTAAGCAAGGGAGGTATATTCCCACCCATCTCCCCGTGGACGAGATGTTCAGGCTTCTGGAAGGACCTGACAGGGCCAAACCGCTAGGTTTGCGGGACTTGGCCATACTGGAGGTGCTTTATTCGTGTGGGATCCGGGTCAGCGAACTGTCGGGTCTCAATCTGTCGGGCATTGATTCCGATCAGCGCCTGGTCAAGGTGGTGGGTAAGGGGAACAAAGAGAGAATCGTACCCATTGGAAGGAAGGCATTAAGGGCGATCCAGGACTATGTTGAAGCAACGCTCCCGCTCAGGAAGAAGGCCGTGAGAGATCCTCAAGACGAACCTCTTTTTATCAACTTTCGTGGGGGTCGTCTGACCACCCGCAGCATAGGGAGGATTGTGAAGAAATATGCGAGCCAATGTGGTCTCATGGGTGAGATTACTCCCCATTCTTTGAGGCATACTTTTGCCACTCATCTCCTGGACGGAGGTGCAGATCTGCGGTCGGTTCAGGAGCTTCTGGGGCATGTGAGTCTCTCCACCACCCAGAAATACACCCATGTGAGCCTGGAAAAGCTCATGGAGGTTTACGATAAGGCCCATCCCAGAAGCTGAGAAGTAACCAGTAAAGAGTAAGCACTAAGCAGTAATTAGAAAAGGATACCCGTAGGATGCATCAAAGCGACTCTAGAACTCTAAGGGCGACGACCATTCTTGCGGTCCGCAAGGACGGAAGGGCCGTCATGGCCGGCGATGGCCAGGTGAGCATTGGCGAGACCATTATGAAGCACAAGGCCAACAAGGTGAGGTTCATGTACAAGGACCGGGTCTTGGTCGGGTTTGCAGGCACCGCGGCAGACGCCTTCAACCTTTTCGAGAGGCTTGAGGCGAAGCTTGAAAAGTTCAACGGAAACCTGACCCGAGCCGCCGTTGAGCTTGCCAAGGACTGGCGGACAGATAAGATCCTAAGGAGACTGGAGGCCCTGCTCCTTGCCATGGATAATGAGCATACTCTCATCATTTCGGGCACCGGAGATGTCATTGAGCCTGATGAATCCGTCGCCGCCATAGGTTCCGGAGGGCCCTATGCACAAGCCGCAGCTCGAGCCCTGACAGCGCATTCTGATCTGGATGCCCTATCCATTGCCCGGGAGGCCATGAAAATAACGGCTTCAATCTGTCTCTATACCAATGAGCAGATCGTCGTCCACGAGATTGGACAAAAGGACTAGATATGGAACTTGAGCAGGGTGGTAATCAACATTCTATGAAGATGTTAACACCAAGAGAGATTGTCTCTGAGCTTGACAAATACATCATAGGGCAGGATCAGGCAAAGCGCTCCGTGGCCATTGCCCTGCGAAACAGGTGGCGCAGGCAGCAGGTACCAGCGGAACTTAGGGATGAAATTGCCCCCAAAAACATCATTATGATTGGTCCCACGGGCGTTGGGAAGACGGAAATCTCAAGGCGACTGGCTCGACTTGCCAAATCCCCTTTTCTCAAGGTGGAGGCCACCAAGTTTACAGAAGTGGGATATGTGGGTCGCGATGTGGAATCTATGATCAGGGATCTGACAGAGTTGGCTGTGAACATGGCCAAAAAAGAGGAGCAGGAGAGTGTGAAGTCAAAGGCCCGCGAACTGGCCGAGGAGAGGCTTCTCGACATCCTTCTTCCCAAGAAAAGGGAAGAGATACGTGAGGAAGAGGAAGGGGATAAGGAAAAGGTCCTTGAAGTGGTGAAACTGGATAAACCGGAAGGTCATTCAACCCGTGAGAAATTGAGACGGATGTTGAGGGATGGGAAACTGGATGGCCGCTACGTGGAACTGGAAACCGCCAACAAAAATATTCCCATGGTTGAAATCTTTTCCAGTGCGGGCCTGGAAGAGATGGAATTCAATGTCAAAGAGGTTTTCGGGAATCTCTTTCCTTCGAAGAAGAAAAAGAGACGGATGAAGATCCCAGAGGCGATTGAGATCCTTTTCCAGGAAGAATCCCAGCGTCTTATCGATATGGATAAGGTCGTAGAAGATGCGGTACGGATAACAGAGCAAAACGGGATCATCTTCCTCGACGAGTTGGACAAGATTGCGGGTTCAGAGTCCCGGTATGGACCTGATGTATCTAGAGAAGGTGTGCAGAGAGATCTTCTTCCCATCGTGGAGGGGTCCACGGTCATTACCAAATACGGGATGGTAAAAACCGATCACATCCTTTTCATTGCAGCAGGGGCCTTTAATGCGAGCAAGCCGTCGGACCTTTTGCCAGAGCTCCAAGGCAGATTTCCCATCAGGGTGGAACTTGGGTCCCTATCTCGGGATGATTTTATTCGCATTCTAAAGGAGCCCAAAAACGCCCTGATCACACAATACGAAGCACTCCTCGAGACGGAGGAGATCGATCTTAGATTTGAAGAGTCAGCCATTGAGGAGATTGCCTCCATAGCCAGTCAGGTAAACGAACGCATGGAAAACATTGGTGCACGGCGGCTGCATACAGTCATGGAGAAACTCCTGGACGAGGTATCCTTTGATGCCCCGGATATGGCCACAAAAGAGGTGGTCATTGACAAGAATTATGTGTCCGAAAAGCTGAGGGATATTCTAGAAGACGAAAACTTGAGCAGATACATCCTGTAACGAGAGATGAGTAAAGCCAATACAGACATAGCAAAAGTACTTATCGAAGCCTTGCCCTATATCCGGCGATTCAACAATGCCACCATAGTGGTTAAGTACGGTGGGCACGCCATGGTTGATGAAAAGCTGAAGAAGAACTTCGCCCTGGATATTATTCTTATGAAATACGTGGGCCTCAATCCTATTGTGGTGCACGGTGGAGGGCCTCAGATAGGCAATTTCTTGAATAAACTCTCCATTGAGTCTGAATTTGTGGATGGAATGCGGGTGACTGATAAACAGACCATGGACGTGGTGGAGATGGTCCTTGTGGGCAAAGTGAACAAAGAGATTGTGAACCTCATCAATCAAAACGGTGGCCAATCCATAGGGCTCTCGGGAAAGGATGGTCAACTCATCACCGCCAAAAAGATGAAATATGTCAAAGACATGGGGGCCGATCAACCTCCCGAGATCATTGACATGGGTATGGTGGGTGAGATCACGTCCGTGAATAACCAGGTTCTCAAGAATCTTCTGGAGGGTCAGTTTGTCCCCGTTATAGCCCCAGTAGGTGCAGGCAAAAAAGGGGAGACGTACAATATCAATGCGGACCTGGTGGCAGGGCACATAGCCGCTTCTCTGAAGGCCAGGAAATTGATTTTACTCACAGATACAGAAGGGATTCTGGATCAAGAGGGCAAGTTGATTTCCTCGCTCAAGAAGAAAGAGGCCCCAAAGCTGATAAAGAATGGCACTGTGAAGGGGGGTATGATTCCGAAAGTGAATTGTTGTCTGCAGGCCCTGAAAGGTGGGGTCAAGAAGGGCCATATCATTGACGGGCGTAAAGCGCATGCCATTTTATTGGAGATATTCACCAAGACTGGGGTTGGCACGGAAATCGTGCACTAAGAATTGGGAATTTGGTACTATTTTAGCCATTTGAAAAGCCTCTGGGCTAAGCGGCATTCTCTGAAGGGGCCAAAAAATTTGCCCGGTGCCCTTAAGGATGGCGCACAAAGGGAGGTAGTTCTAGGGTCTTGTTTTGTAAATGTTGAACTTGGCTTGGTCTCTGTTTGAACGGCCTGTGTGCGCAGGCGTCTGGGCAAAGGAGCCCCGGGGAAAAATCGTGTAGAGAAGGCATGGTTTTTGGCCGCTTCAGAGAACCCCGCTCAGGCCCCCAAGAGTTCTTGTACGGCCATGTCGACCTGAATGACTCATGACAAAGGAATAAGCAGATGGAGAGTAGTTCCGGCCTCGCTGACAAATATATGTTTCAGACTTACAGCCGTTTTCCTCTCACCCTGGTGAAGGGAAAAGGCTGTAGGCTCTGGGATGAAGAAGGAAAGGAATACCTTGATTTTGTGGGCGGCATTGCGGTCTGTGCACTGGGGCATAGCTCACCATTGGTTAGCAAGGCCCTTCAAGAGCAGTCAAGGACACTGGTGCACGTATCAAATCTATATTACACAATACCTCAGGCAGAGCTGGCTCAGCTTTTGGTAGAGAATTCTTTCGCTGACCGCGTTTTTTTCTGCAACAGCGGTGCTGAAGCCAACGAAGCAGCCATAAAGCTTGTGCGCCGGTATTCGGATGAGAACTTTAGTTCAGACAGGTATGTGATCATTTCCATGACAAATTCCTTTCATGGGAGGACCATGGCCACCCTGTCAGCGACTGGGCAGGCAAAGATCCAGAAGGGTTATGATCCCTTACTGAACGGCTTCAAATTTGTCCCCTTTAACGATCTGTCCAGCCTGGATGAGGCGGTAGACGGCCACGTGTGCGCCGTCATGCTAGAGCCCATCCAGGGCGAAGGGGGAGTAGTCTGCCCTGAACCCGATTACCTTAAAGGGGTCGAGGAGATATGTCGTGCTCGAGATCTGCTTCTGATCTTTGATGAAGTTCAAGTGGGAATGGGACGAACCGGGAAGTTATTTGCCTATGAGCACTATGGTGTAGAGCCGCATATAATGACTCTGGCCAAAGCGTTGGGAAATGGCCTTCCCATTGGCGCCATGCTTTCAAGCGAGAAATGGAGCAACGCATTTGGCCCTGGTAGTCATGCCTCCACCTTTGGCGGAACCCCCCTTGTGACCGCGGCTGCAAAGGCAGTTGTGAAAAGCCTTTTGGAGGATGGATGGATTGATAACAGTCGGCAGATGGGGGAATATTTCAAAGGAAGGTTGGAGGATCTCAGCGAGAGACATCCTATTATAAAGGATGTAAGGGGTCTTGGTCTCATTCTTGGCGTGGAACTTGATCGGCCAGGCGCCCCAATTGTGGATGCCTGCACAGAGAGGGGTTTTTTAATCAACTGTATACAGGACAATGTCCTTCGTTTTATTCCCCCTCTGATCGTTGAGAAGAATGAGATTGACCTTCTCGTTGCAGCCTTGGATGAGATCTTGGGTGAACAGAGATGAAACGAGACCTTTTAACCATTCGGGACCTGAGTCAGGAAGAAATTTTCACGCTTATTGATAGGAGTCTCGAGGTAAAAAGACAGGGACGCAAGGGGGCAAAGCCCCTTTCTGGTTACACCATCGGATTGGTCTTTGATAAGGCCTCAACAAGGACAAGGGTCTCGTTCGAGACGGCCATGTTCCGGTCGGGTGGCCAAACGCTTTTCCTGAGTCGAGCCGATATGCAGTTGTCGAGAGATGAGACCGTGGAAGACACGGCTCGGGTACTTTCTCGATATCTTGATGGTGTGGTGATTAGAACCTATTCTCAGGGGCTGGTGGAAGAGATGGCAAAATGGGCTGATATACCTGTTATCAACGCCCTGACGGATCTCTATCATCCCTGCCAGGTACTGAGTGACCTCATGACAGTGAAGGAGAAGCGAGGGCACATGGACAATATGAAGGTTGCCTGGATCGGAGATGGCAACAATGTGGCCCACTCTTGGATTAACGCCGCCCATCTGCTGGGATTCGAGCTGATCTTGGCGTGTCCCCGCGGTTATCATCCTTTACCCGAAGTCTTGAAGGATGTGGGTGAAAACGTCAGTGTGATTGAAGATCGGGAAGAGGCTGCCAGTGGAGCAGATGTTATTAATACGGATGTCTGGGCCAGCATGGGGCAAGAAGACGAAAAAGTGGAGCGGATTAAGGTTTTCCAGGATTTTCAAGTGGATCAGTCATTGGTCGCATTGGCTAAACCCGATGTCCTGGTCATGCATTGTCTTCCGGCCCATAGGGGTGAGGAGATAACGGCCGAGGTTATCGATGGCCCCCGCTCCGTCGTTTTTGATCAGGCTGAAAACAAGCTTCACCTCCATCAGGCCCTTCTGGAGAAATTACTGCTTAACAGGTGAGGATAACTCAACCGCAGACACACACAGACATTTTCCTCTGCCGACAATGGCAGAGGAAAAGGGGCTGTCTGCCCTCCGGGCGGCCATAATACACTGATTCATCCATTTTCGAACACCTCTGGTTCTTTCCGCCTGGAAGCGATTGTGCTGCGCTCGGTCAGGTGCGGCGGCGGGATCACTCGGTTAAAATGTCCGCACGGGTCCGTGGCCAATGACATGGACGAGCTTAAGGATGGAGTTAGGAATTGACTGAAAAAATCAAAAAGATAGTGCTGGCTTACTCTGGAGGTCTTGATACATCCGTTATTCTCTCATGGTTGATGGAAAACTATCAGTGCCCTGTCATTGCCTTTTCCGCAGATCTGGGGCAGGGGGATGACATGGACGCGGTAAAAGAGAAGGCCATTCAGACGGGTGCAGAAGAAGTTATCATAGAAGACCTTAAAGAGGAGTTTGTGGGAGATTTCGTATGGCCGGCCCTGAGGGCCAATGCCATCTATGAATCCGGCTACCTGCTTGGAACCTCTCTTGCAAGGCCCCTCATCGCCATGAGACAGGTGGAAGCTGCAAGGGGATCAGGGGCGGATGCAGTGAGTCATGGGGCCACTGGAAAAGGCAATGATCAGGTGCGGTTTGAAATGGCCTACATGGCCCTTGAACCTGACTTGAAGATCATCGCACCCTGGAGGATATGGGATTTTAAGGGCCGAGAAGACCTTATAAGCTATGCCCGGTCTAAGAATATCCCGGTTCCAGTGACCAAGGAGAAGCCCTATTCCACCGATGCAAATCTGCTGCACATCAGTTTCGAAGGCGGAATCCTGGAAGATACGTGGAAAGAGCCTCCTGGTGACATGTTCGTCATGTCCGTTTCCCCGGAAGATGCACCGGATCAGGCCTCGTACATAGAAGTCCAATTCAAAGAGGGGAACCCAGTCGCGGTAGATGGGAAATCTTTATCCCCTGCAAAGCTCTTGGCCCGTCTAAACGCCCTGGGCGGAAGGAATGGCATCGGCCGGATGGACCTGGTGGAGAATCGATATGTGGGCATGAAGTCCAGAGGCGTGTATGAAACACCGGGTGGGACTATTCTAAGGATAGCCCACCAGGCCATTGAGTCTATAACCATGGACCGTGAAGTCATGCACATCAGGGACGGACTTGTGCCCCGGTACGCGGAGATGATCTACTATGGCTACTGGTTTTCGCCAGAGAGGGAAATGCTACAGTCCCTTATTGATGAGACTCAGAAGAACATCACCGGTATGGTGAGGCTCAAACTCTACAAAGGAAACTGCACCGTTGCGGGAAGGAAATCTGATCGTTCCCTATATGATACAGACTTTGCCACCTTTGAGAGTGAAGATGTATATAACCAGAAAGATGCTGAAGGATTTATAAGGCTGAGTGCCCTCCGGCTCAAAATAGCCGAACTCATGAGACGAAAGCGAGGATAGGGAGAGACCCAATGACCCATATCCCCAGCGAAATAGGCGCCATTGGCGTATTTCACGGGGCAGGTAAATGAGCGATGGCAGATGACAAATCAAAAATTTGGGGAGGTCGTTTTCAGAAGGGCATGGATGAAGCGGTAGAGAAATTCAATGCCTCCATCCGCTTTGATGCACGACTCTATGCGCAGGATATAGAGGGAAGTATGGCCCATTGTCGGATGCTTGCCAAACAGGGAATTATCAGTGAAGATGAGTCCTCACAGATCCTTAGCGCATTGGCAGAGATTAAGAGGGAGATGGACCGGGGAGAGATTCCTCTTGATGAGGTGCACGAAGATATTCACACCCTTGTGGAAAAGGCGTTGGTGGAGAAGATCGGACCGATTGGAGAGAAGCTCCACACAGGGCGAAGCCGCAACGATCAAGTTTCCCTGGACGTGCGCATGTATGTAAGGGAGGCCATTCAAAGGGTGGCTGGGCTGATAGAAGAATTACAATTGGTCTTGGTGGGGCTAGCAGAGAAAAACATGGATCTGATTCTCCCAGGATATACCCACCTTCAGCGGGCGCAGCCCGTGCTGCTGGCCCATCACCTGCTGGCCTACTTTGAAATGCTGAAAAGGGATGGGCAGAGGTTTCAAGAAAACCTTAAGCGGGTAAATGTCCTTCCCCTGGGAAGCGCTGCACTGGCTGGTTCCACCTTTCAACTTGACCGGGAGACGGTGGCCAAAGAGTTGGGGTTTGAAGCCATCTCTGAGAACAGCATGGATGCGGTAAGTGATCGGGACTTTGTCCTGGAGTTCCTATTTGCTTCTTCCGTGCTCATGATGCACTTGAGCCGTCTGTGTGAGGAACTGATCATCTGGTCAAGCCAGGAGTTCGGGTTTTTAACTCTCCCGGATGCGTATTGCACCGGTAGCAGTATCATGCCTCAAAAAAAGAATCCGGATCTACCGGAGCTCATACGGGGGAAGACAGGTCGGGTATATGGGCACTTAATGGCCCTTTTGACCACCATGAAGGGCCTACCCTTGAGCTACAACAAGGATTTGCAAGAGGACAAAGAGGCCCTGTTCGATACGGTAGATACGGTGGAGCCGTGTCTGTCGGTGCTAAGCAGTCTCTTGAAAGAAGTCTCTTTTAATGAGGAGAAGATGAAAAAGGCGACCGAAGAGGGCTATCTTGTTGCCACCGATTTGGCGGACTATCTGGTGGGGAAGGGTATGACCTTTCGGAAGGCTCATGAGACGGTGGGAAAGATGATCCTTTTTGCCATCGATCAGAAGAAGGAATTAAGCCAGCTCAACTTGGAGGAAATGAAGAAGTTTGAACGTAAGATAGAGAAAGACGTTTACGGTTGGCTTGATCCTGCTTCATGCATTAAGAGGAGAAATATCCCAGGAGGTACAGGGCCTGAAGCGGTCAAAAGAAGTCTTCAACAGGCCAAAGAGGAACTTAAATCTTGAAAATCGTGCGATTGCTGGCTTTCCTATGCGCTTTGGCGATCCTCATGGCCACACTGGCGTGTGGAAAGAAGGGTGATCCGTTTCTGCCCCAGAAAGAGGTCTCTGCAAAAGTAACAGAGTTAAGGGGCGAACGGGAAAAGGGGAATATTCTCCTAAGGGGAGAGATCAAAGCTCCAAAGGAAGTCCAGGGAGCCAGGGTCTATTATGCGCAATTTCCCCTTGAAGACGCCCCGTGTGAAGGGTGCCCCATTGAATATCAGGGTCATGAGTCATTTGGCGCAGAGGTGGTCACTGAGGAAGGCTTTTTTTGCACAGTCCCAGTAAAGGTTCATAGACAAGTCTATTTTTTTAGGGTGAACCTGATCGGGCCAGGTGGGAGGATGGGTCCGCCTTCCGAGACGGTCAAAGTGGTCGTAGAGTAACAAATGCTTGGAGAGCGCCTAAAGTTGACCGAATCAATTGGAGATTTCTGATGGCGGCAAATAGCCTGTCACTTCCTTCCCTCTTCATCAATAACTTTAGCTCATTTTAGACACTTTAGGCACTTTAGTTCACCGGCAGGTGGGGGGTCATGCATCATTTCCAGTATCAGAACATGGAGCTTTATTGTGAAGATGTCCCCGTATCGGAGATAGCAAGGGATGTGGGGACCCCTTTCTATCTGTACTCGCATGCCACTTTGAGACAACACTTCAAGGCCTTTGACGGTGCTTTCCAAGGAATCGAGCACCTGACTTGCTTCTCCATGAAATCCAATTCAAGCCTTGCCATCCTGAGGCTTTTTGCCCAACAAGGGGGCGGCGTGGACATCGTCTCCGGAGGCGAACTCTACCGCGCCCTTAAGGCGGGCGTGGATCCCCAGAAGATCGTCTATTCCGGTGTGGGAAAGCGCACGGAAGACCTTGAATATGCCCTCAAGTCTGATATCCTGCTGTTCAATGTGGAGTCCTCACAGGAGATATCGCGGTTAAATGAAGTGGCAGGAAGTTTGGGAAAAAGGGCTCCTATCGCCATAAGGGTGAACCCTGACATCGATCCGCAAACCCACCCCTATATATCAACGGGTCTCAAAGAGAACAAATTTGGAATTGAGATCAGTCAGGCCCTTGAGGAATACACACGGGCAGCGATGCTCGGCCATGTAGCCATCTCCGGGGTCTCCTGCCACATAGGCTCGCAACTCACCCAGGTAAGCCCCTTTGTGGATGCCCTGAGGTTGTTACAGGAGCTCATCAAAAAGCTGGGTGAGGCAGGAATTGGCATTACATATCTCGACCTTGGCGGCGGACTGGGTATTACCTACGACAAAGAGGAGCCTCCCCATCCGAAGGAGTATGCTGCAGCCCTCAAAAAGGAACTGGGGATGGAAGATATGATTCTGATACTCGAACCGGGTCGTGTGATCATGGGGAATGCGGGGATACTGGTCACACAGGTCCTTTACACCAAGACGACACACGAGAAGGATTTCATCATCGTGGATGCGGCCATGAATGACCTGATAAGACCCAGTTTATATGGATCATACCATGGCATTCAGCCCGTGAAGATGGGCGAACGTCAGAAGGTCCGGGCAGATATTGTGGGGCCCATATGCGAAACAGGAGATTTCTTTGCAAAGGATCGGGAGGTGGAATCCTTTGAGCCAGGGGAATTGATGGCCATCATGAGTTCCGGGGCCTATGGCTTTAGCATGGCCTCCAATTACAACTCTCGGCCCCGGGTGGCTGAAGTGATGGTAAAAGGTGATCAACATTATGTTATACGGGCCAGGGAGAGCTATGAGGATCTGGTCAGGGGCGAATTGATTCCCGATTTCTTGAAATGAGGGGCGAAAACGCTGCCAGGCATGAAAACGATTGAATTCTGGAAAATGAATGGAAGCGGTAACGACTTCATCCTCATTGACAACCGAGACGGAGGCGTTGGCGAAGAGGAAATGGGGCTTCTGGTGAAGAGGACCTGCAGACGCAGGGAATCGGTGGGCGCTGATGGACTGATCTTTGTGACCGGATCGAATCACTTCGATTTTGCCTGGAGATATTTTAACGCCGACGGAGGGGAGGTGGAAATGTGCGGTAACGGGAGCCGGTGCGTGGCCCGTTTCGCCTATTTAAAGGGTATTGCCAAGTCAAAGATGACCTTCGAGACCCTGGCAGGGCCTGTTTCTGCTGAGGTGAAGGGACGGATCGTTAAGGTGTTGATGCCTGATCCTTCAGGCCTCAAGATGGATATTGATCTGTCTCGCGAGGCGGGCTGGCTCGGTGTGGATTTTATCAATACTGGCGTACCCCATGTGGTTGTACAGGTGAAAGATCTCTCAGGGCACCCGGTTTTCGAACAGGGGAAGTCCATTCGCTATCATAAGATGTTTTCGCCCGAGGGAACGAACGCGAACTTTATGAAAGTACTCGGGCGAGATACGCTTGAGATCAGGACCTATGAACGGGGTGTTGAGGATGAGACCCTGGCCTGCGGAACCGGTGCCATTGCATCGGCGCTCGTAGCCTCTGCCAGAGAGATGGTTGCCTCTCCCGTAAATGTGAGAACAAAGGGGGGAGAGGCGTTAAGAATACATTTTAGCAAACAGGGCGACGCCTTTACACAGGTATGGTTAGAGGGGAGTACATCCATTGTTTTTCAAGCCCAACTCAATGAGGAAGCGTTGTAGGATGGGAAATATAAAGGACTTACCATAGAAACGAGTGAAACCAGCGACCCAGTAATCTTACAGCGGTCACAAGAAACCAACAACCAATGGCGAATAACGGATAACCAGTAACGAATAACTAATAACGAATAACCAATAACCAACATGTGGGGAGGTTGTTATGTTTAGAGGATCCATTGTAGCGATTGCTACGCCTTTTAAAGGAGGCAAAATAGATGAGGAGGGCTATCGCGAGCTGATTGAGTTTCAGATCGAGAATGGAACCAGCGCGATAGTTCCAAGTGGAACCACGGGGGAATCCGCCACCCTGAACATGGAAGAGCATGCCAGGGTCATCGATATCGCCGTGGAGGCAGTAAATAAAAGGGTGCCCGTCATTGCAGGGACCGGTGGTAACAGCACCAGCGAGGCGATCGAATTGACAGCCCATGCAAAGAAGGTGGGGGCCGATGCCACTTTGCAGGTGACACCTTATTATAACAAGCCGACCCCGGAAGGTCTCTATCAGCACTTCAAGGCCATTGCCGACGCTGTGCCTCTGCCCCAGGTGCTTTACAACGTGCCTGGGAGAACCAGCGTGAACATGCTCCCTGAGACAGTGGCCCGTCTGGCCGAATTACCCGAGGTGGTGGCTATCAAAGAGGCCTCGGGAAGTATAGGCCAAATGGCCGAGATCGTTAAATTGGCGGGTGACAACATCACGCTGCTCTCTGGGGATGACAATGTGACTTTGCCCGTGCTGGCAATTGGGGGTACAGGAGTGATCTCCGTGGTGGCCAATATCGTTCCAAAAGATACGGCCGACATGGTCACGGCCTGGGAAGAGGGGAATGTGAATCGGGCAAGGGAGCTTTTCCTCAAGCTGTTGCCGCTGTGTCAGGCCATGTTTTATGAGACCAATCCCATCCCCGTGAAGACCTCATTGGCTCTCATGGGAAAGATCAATGGGGAGCTAAGACTGCCTATGGTTCCCATGTCTGCGGCGAATGAAGAAAAGCTTAAAAAGGCACTCAAAGATTATGGTCTCATATAAACGAGGCTGGAAGCTGTAAGTCAATAGCCGGACCGGGGTTTGCCCGCCTGCCCCACACCTGCGCCTGCCTTGTGCTGACGTAAGGTCTGGGGGCAGGTTTTCGACCTCTACGGCTATGACTGTGGCGCTGCCAGCTTACCAATGGGGGGGATTATGGTTAAAGCTATCGTTGCCGGTGTTGGGGGTCGTATGGGTGGGCGGATCATTCATATGATCCATCAGAGTCAAGATGCCACTCTGGTGGCAGGCTTTGAGCACCCGGACCATGCGGGTGTGAATAAGGATGTGGGACAGGTCGTGGGCCTCGGGGATATGGGTATTAAAGTTGCGGGATCCCTGAAGGAGGTCATTGATCTGGGCGAGGTTCTCGTTGATTTCACTGCGCCGGAGGCCACACTGGAAAACATGAGGATGGCCTCGGCCAGCGGACTTGCCATGGTCATAGGTACCACGGGGATCACCGGAGACAACCTGAAAGAATTGAAAAAACTGGCAAAAACCACCCGGTGCGTCATGGCACCCAATATGAGTGTGGGGGTCAATGTCATGTTCCGCATTGCCGAGGAGATGGCCAAGATCCTGGGCGAGGGTTATGACATGGAGATTCTAGAGACACATCATAGACTCAAAAAGGATGCACCCAGTGGAACAGCCATGCGTCTCGCGCAGATCCTGGCTGGTGCAGCAAAGCGCGATCTGGAAAAAGTGGCCGTGTATGAGAGAAAAGGTATGATAGGTCAGCGCAGTGATGAAGAGATAGGCGTCCAGACGTGGAGAGCCGGGGATATCACGGGAGAGCACACGGTGATGTTTGGGGGAATCGGTGAGAGACTGGAGCTAATCCATCGGGCCCACAACCGGGACAATTTTGCAAAAGGCGCGGTGAGGGCAGCCGCATGGGTAGTGAGTCAACCCGTGGGTCTATATGACATGCAGGACGTGCTTGGTTTGAAGTGACTGATGTGACAGAAGTGATTAAATTTAATGATAAAGAATCAACTTGGTTTACTTTAGGGACTTAACAGAAGAGGCTGGCATGGGTAATTTTGAGAAAGCAGAGCGGCTGGGGAAACTTCCCCCTTATCTGTTCAAAGAGATAGACAGGAAGAAAGCAGAGGTCAAAGGCCGCGGCGTGGATATCATCGATCTGGGGGTGGGTGATCCGGACCTCCCAACACCGACGCATATCATAGAGGCTATGAAGAGCGCAGTGGAAGACCCTGCTAATCATCAGTACCCTTCCTACTCGGGCATGCACGATTTTAAGTATGCGGTCGCAGAATGGTATAAGCAGAGGTTTGGCGTTGATCTGGACCCAGGAAGTGAAGTGGTCTCAC
>CAJIAF010000315.1_pt1 | contig 15748 bp, 11 predicted proteins | sample 9199141 | NCBI WGS metagenome assembly CAJIAF01 (sample SAMEA7708265, study PRJEB35096) | sediment metagenome | biome: marine neritic benthic zone biome [ENVO:01000025]; feature: sediment [ENVO:00002007]; material: shallow marine sediment [ENVO:03000034] sea grass bed [ENVO_01000059] ...
CACCGGGCTGAGCCATTCGGGAGGTATGACTCCCTGCATTCCGATTTCGCCCCCAGCCAAGTCGGCCATTTCTCGAGATTGAATGACGATACTGAAGACTTGTGCGATGCCCAGTGTTACTAAGGCGAAGGTCATCCCATGCACACGCCGCATCACGATGCCGAAGAGCAGTGCCATGAGGATTCCAGCAACTACGATCGCCCCGAAAGTCGGGAGCAAGCCCCAGCTCAAGCTCTTGATCGCGATCCCCGTCAGGTACGCCCCGACTCCGAAGAACATTGCATGGCCGAGTGAAAGCAGCCCAGTGATCCCAAAGATCAGGTCATAGCTAAGAGCGTAGACGGCCAGAATGAAGATCTCGATGATCAGCCCTTGGTAGAACTTCGCCGCTCCAGCCTCATTTGCTAGCAGGTCTCTAATAGGTAGTCCCGTTACTAAAGCAAGGATAAATGGGAGTGCCGCAAGGGCTAGGAATGCGATCAATAAGCCAAGGTTATTCCTTAGCCAATTCGGTACGGACAGTGGAGCTCGAGAGGGTAAGGTCGATTGTGTTCCTTCCACGGCTCAATCCCTCCTTCCCAACAATCCGTTAGGCATGATCAACAGAATCACAACCATAAGCAGGACTGTTGAAGCGGGTACCAATGGCGGCGTGGGCTTGAAGGGCTCTTCCACGAACGGTATTTTGATCCCAATCTGTCCGTACTTGATGATGAACTGCTGAAGTAAACCGACAATGAGTGCCCCTAGCGCAGCTCCGGGATAGCTTGTAAGTCCTCCGATAGCAAGGGCAATGAGAACGGTAATTAACAAGTTGATGCTCAGCTGAGTGGTCAGACCGGTTGAAGGAGCACCGACTACGCCACCAAGCGCTGCCAGGCCTACTCCTAAGGCGAAAACCAGCGTGAAAACGCGTCGAACATTGATGCCGAGCGCTTCAACCATCTCGCTGTCTTGCACTCCAGCACGAATGATCATTCCCAGCTTGGTGCGCTTTAACAGGAGCCATACTGTTATGAGCACCACAAATCCAAGGATCGGGATGAAGAGCTCGTTGTACGTTCGGACCCTGCCTCCCAAGACGCTAATAGTCGAGCATTGGTAAGTGATCAAATCACTCAGGCTCTCGGCAGGGCATCCTTCCCCGGTTCCATTGAAAATGGAAGGTCGAGGCATGGTGAATTCGGGGATGCCCCAAATTGCCCTCACGATCTCAACTCCGATCACGCTCAATCCCAGCGTAAGCATGATCTGGTATATCGTTCGCTCATATAGTGGTCTGATCAGGGTAGTCTCCATCATCGCACCCAGGAAGATCCCTGTGAGCATGGCCACCAAAACAGCGATCACGAAGAGCAAGGTCTGATTGATGCTAATTAGAAACTCAGTCAGGCTGTCGTTGAATATATGAACCAGAATGGCGACGACCAGGAGCGCAAGAGAGACAAGAATTGGCCTGCGTTGAATGAGAGAAGCGCGGTCTTCGTCTTTCACAGCCGAAGGCTGATTCCGTAGCTGAAATCCGGCTACAGCAATTGCTGCAAACAGTCCACCCAAGAAAATCCCTCCCAAAACCAAGGCTGGAGATACACCCTCCCCAAAGGTCTTGGGTTCAGGTAAGACAAGAATTCCCTGGCTGGCTTCAAAGGCATTCGTCACCGGGCTATTTGCATAGACCTCGGGATTCCACATGGTGATTGGATATCGGACAAGACTCAAGCCAAGAACAACACCTGCCGCTGCTAGCGCGAACCAGGGCCAAATACGAGCGATGTCCGGGCGAACGTTGATTCTCCCGATTACGTGTCCGCAGATCGTGATCAAGCTGAATCCCGAAGCCAGCAACAGCAGTGGAACCAATACGTCGATAAAGGTGTCGGGACGTACCAACACTGTCCAACCTGCATATGCGCCGATCATAAAGAACGTGCCATGAGCCATGTTCAGCACATCCATCAAACCGAAGATGAGTGAAAAGCCTGCGGCAACCAGAAAAATGATCGCACCTACCGATAGACCGCGCAGCACAGTTATCACCCAATCCTTGGTTTCCATGCCTCTTGCAGCTATCAAGAACAGCAATACCAAAACAATGAGAGTAAGCCACAGGGTTCGATTATTGCGCCAAGCCTGCAGGATCCCACTCATGATGTACTCCTCTCGCTAGTGAGCTCTCCTTCGCGTGATCAGCCTCACCTGGGTGGGGTCAGGCCGCCTCCAGATACCTATGAATAGTCTCGGGATCATCCCTCAGATCCATTGTCTTGCCTTGCTTCACGGATCTTCCTTCCTCGATGATCACGTAGGTCTCTGCAAGGCGCGTCGCTACAAGGAAATTCTGTTCCACCAGCAATACCGTTGATTCAGCGGATAATTGCCGGATAGCCTCCATCATCTGTTCGATGATGACCGGCGCCAGGCCTTCAGTGGGTTCATCAATCAGCAGAAGCCGATTGTCCGGCACCAAAGCTCTAGCGATAGCCAGCATCTGCTGTTGTCCACCCGACAGGTGATCGCCCGGTAAATGAATCAGCCTTTCCAAGTCTGGAAACAATTCGAAGATGAACTGTTCCTTACGCGCCAAGTCGCCCTTCTGACGTTCCGCGATTTTGAGGTTTTCGCCCACGCTCAGGTCGCGGAAAATGGCTCGATGTTCGGGCACATAGCCGATCCCCATTGAGGCAATATCGAAGCTGACTTGCCCCTGGATCTCCTGGCCATCGAGCAGGACTTTGCCTTGATTTGGTGGGGTCAATCCTAGAATTGACTTGAGCGTCGTAGTCTTGCCTGCACCATTGCGTCCAAGCAAAGCGACAATGCTCCCCTTAGGGACCTCGACTGTAACCCCTTGCAAAATGTGAAACTGGCCAATGAATGTATGAATGTCTTGGACTTCCAGCAGATTGTCCATACGATCTCTCCCTACTGACCTTTAGCTAGGCGCTTTCTGCGTGGTTGTGCAACCCACCAAGGTATGCACTCTGCACCACTTCGTTCGCGGCGATTTCTGCAGGCGTACCTTCGGCTAAGACCTGACCCTGGTGAATGACCGTGATTCTGTCTGAGATACTCATCACAACGTTCATGTTATGTTCAACTAGCATCACTGTTTTGTTTCCCGCCTTCTGTACGTTGCGGATGAGTTCGATGATCTCAGGTACCTGCTCAGCCGCCATCCCCGCAGTGGGCTCGTCCAGCAGCAACACCTCCGGGTCACTAGCCAGAATGATGCCCATCTCGAGCTTGCGCTGGCCACCATGGGGCAGTGTTCTCGCCAAGCTCAAAGCGTCCTCCTCCAATCCAACCTGCTTGATGACCTCCCAGGCACGTTGCTCGTAGATCGGGTAATGCCGATGAGACCGCAAGAAGCGGAAATTGTGTGGACCAAGAGCCTGGCAAGCGAGCCGGATATTCTCCAGCACAGTGAGGTTGCTAAAGATGTTCGTTATTTGGAAGGACCGACCGATTCCCAGGTGAGCGGTGCGATAGAGCGGCAGGTGCGTGATGTCTTGACCTTTGAAGAAGACGCGACCTGCGGTCGGCGGAAGGTTGCCGCTGAGTAGATTGAAAAAGGTCGTCTTGCCTGCGCCGTTTGGCCCAATGATGGAGTGAATTGTGTTGGGAAGCACTTTGATACTGATGTTGGCTACTGCGACAAGCGCTCCAAATTCCTTGCGCAAGCGGTTGGTTTCAACGATGTTGTCTTCGGGTTCGATGATCAACTCCAGAACCGGAGGGGCAGTCGCCTCCGGTTTTACCTCTTGGATCAGCTTTGGAACAGCCCAAGGATTCTCAGGGTCCTTCATCATCTCCACGATATACATAGACTGAAGTGCCTGGTGATCTTCCTTCCGGAATATGTAGGTGCCTTTCGGACCTTCGAAACTCATTCCTTCCATAATGGGAATCAAAGCTTCGGCATCCGGATTACCTCGAGTGCGTTTCAGCCCTTCTACCAGCGCTACGCCAGCCGCGAATCCACCTCCGGTGAATAGATCGGGAGCCTCCCCATGTTGCTCCTGGTGCTTCTCGGTTAGCCAGGTGTTGATCGGATTGTCCGGTAGCAGGTAGGAGTATTTGCTAATACCCGTCATCCCGACGGCATCTAATCCCAAGGCGTGGCGAGCCTCACGGTCCCCGAGTCCACCAGTCACCTTCATCCGTTCGAAGACGCCTGCATCACGCATCTGACTGAATAATTCGCGATACCCTGCACCAGCCCACGATTGCACAAGGACGTCGGCACCTGACTCCAGGGCTTTCTTTATAAAGGTAGAGAAGTCCGTTGTGTCGGGTGGAACAAGGATCTCGGCGATAGTCTCACCGCCATGCCGTTCGACAGCCTGTTTCCAGGCCTCCGTGCTCTGGCGGCCAAACTCTGAGTCAGGAGCGATGTAGCTGAAGGTTTTCCCGAGATTCTCCACCGCGTAACTGCCGCCTGCCGCCGCATCTTGCGATACGGATGCTGCCGTACGAAATACGTACCGGTTGAAGTGTTCTCCGGTGATGCTGTCAGCAGCAGCAGGCTCCACCAAGAACAAACATTCATGCTGTTCCGCCACTTCTGTGATGAGGATCGCAGCCGGGCTCGACACGCCCCCTTGCAGGATGTGCACATGCTGCTGCTCGATCAACTCACGGGCTTTCCGTGCCGCGGTGACCGGGTCGCCGGCGTCGTCTTCGACTAGCAGTTCAATCGAACGACCCGCAACTTCCCAATCTCCTTGGGTCGCATATTCGATCCCCAACTTCAAACCACGGACCTGCATCGTTCCGTAGTAATCGAATGGTCCCTGCTGCGTCGTGATTACGCCGATCCGGATTGAAGTTGGTCCGGTCATCCGGCCTTTCAACCACTTCTGAAAACCATTAGGCATGTGAAACCCTCCTCCCGGTGCGGTGGGGAACGGGGCGATTGATGATTGCGTTCAACGAACCCGACTTAAAGTCAGGTGTTGAAAGGGTGTGAGGAGGCTGAGATCTACGACCCCAGCCTCCACCCGTACAACTGTCTTTACTGTCCGGCCATACTGCCGTATGGCAAATCTCCACAACGCGACTGCAGGGCCTCCGGCAACAGGCAAGGAGGCTCTGGGCGCGTGGTCCTGACGTAATCGAAGTACATAAAATCAGGATCATCTACGTTGAGCAGCGTCATGATGTACATGTCTTGAATTGCGACATGATCCTCAGGTCGGATGAAGATCGTTCCCTTCGGACCCTCAAATTCCAGCCCTTCCATCGCCGGGATCAGGGCAGCAGAACTAGCGTCTCCCCCAGTCGTTTTGAGGGCTTCAACCAACAGGATTGCAGCGTTCATCCCATCTGCATCGAATAGATCTGGTGGAACACCATAGCGCGCCAGATCTTGCTCGATCAGCCAATCGTTGATCGAATTATCCGGTGCGGAGTAGTGGTAGAGGATGCCGCTAGTAGAACCGATAGCGTTAGAGAAGAACGCTGGAAGCGCCACATTGTCCACAAAGGAGGCTCCTACGTCCATTGCATCCGTTACTCCGACGTCAACGGCTGCCTGCATCATGGGGATGAAACCACCACCGGCCCACGTGACGATCCAGGTGTCCGCGCCAGAGTCCAATATCTGCTCCATATATGGCGTGAAGTCAGTGGTGTCAGCAGGGGCGAAGATATCATCGACCACGAAGGTACCACCGTAGAACGTGCAGGCGTCGCGAAAGGCTTGCGCTCCACCCCAGCCGAAGCTGTAATCTGGTGCGATCTGTACGAACGTATCGTAAGCAGTCGGAAGGTACTCGCACAGATTGATAGCATCCTGATAGTTCTCACGGCTGGTGCGGAAGGTGAACTCATTGAAATTGACGCCGGTGATGTCGTTGGCCGCAGCCGGAGCCACGATGAGCACGGTCTCGTTCTCAGCCGCGATCTCCTGCAGCGTGGCAGTGTTCCCAGAACTAACCGTGCCGATTAGGACGTCCACCTCATCGACCTCGATTAACTCACGTGCTACAGAGGTGGTGAGATCCGGATTCGTTTGGTCGTCTCCGACCAATATCTGGATCTCGCAGTTGTCGAGCATGAAGGTGTTCTCCGTGTCATCTACGGTGAAGACCTCGCCGACAGAACCGGGGGCACCGGTGGCATACTCCATTCCCAGCATAAAGCTGCGCCAGATATGTGTTCCATAGATGGCCAAGACTCCGGTCACATCGGTGATCAATCCCACCTTAACCGGTTCATCACACACCACACCGGTCGGCTCTTCAGGCTCCTCCATCTCCTCTTCTGTAGGTTCAGCTGCTGGAGGTTCGGTAGGCTCGACAACCGCAGGCGCTTCCGTCGGCTCTGGAGTGTCTGCGGGCGTGCAGGCACCTAGAACCAACGCGAGGATCACCAGGACGTAGATAGTGTTGCGAAGGTACTTCATTGCTCTTCTCCTCTCCGATCAATTTAATAGTCGGAATTGCGTTTTGGTCTCTTGGTCAATCCACAACTAATTCCAGTTAGCCACCTCCATCTCACCGCTCGCGCTAATCGTCAAGAATATGCTCATGAAACGCTGTATTGAATTCTTCCGGCCTTTCGATCCACGGCATATGTCCAGCATCTTGGATAACAACTTCCTTGTAACTACCCCCATCGGTTGTGTAACGGTCCAGAACCTTGCGGATCTGAGCCAGCATCGGCTGGGGGGGATAAGCCTCCTCCCCGGGCCAGTCAGGTAGGAGTCCCTGCATTCCCAGAGTGCCCGGATCGGATGCAGCCGAATCCGACACCGCGAGATCTTCGCTGCCTCGGATCCACAAGATCCTCACTTTGGGCTGGCCCTTGACAAGCTTGTCCACATCAACGGCATACTTCGGGGAAGTCGCATTGGTTGCACCCCAATTTCCCGGTGCCATGTGAGGCCAATTCGGTGATTGCACAGAGTCTCCAGGGATATCCTGGTCCCCGATGTGGGTGGTAACCATTGCAGCCACCAGGTCGTCTTCTCTCTCGGGGATGTTCGGAGGTTTGATCAACAGTGTGCGCAATGCGCTTCGTGGCGAAAAGGGGCTGTCGGTGCTCAAGTCGCCGTCCTTCAGTCTCTGAACCAACTCCGGGTTGGACAAGCCACCGCCTGAACCCGCATAATCTGGCGTTGTAGGCGTGCCATCCTCGTCGCGAGTGCCGCCGAAACCATAGGGTGGACCAGGATCACTTAATGTAGCAGTGAGGAATCGCTCCGGACTGTCGGCGAGCAATTGCCAGACGACCATTCCTCCCAGCGAGAATCCTGCGATATGCGCTTGCTCGAGACCGAGGTGGTCAAGCAGGGCTGCTGCGTCGTCCGCTAGATCGCCCATTCCGCGGGTGGCGTCGATCTTCTTTTCTGGATCGGCTTCGCCAAAGCCGCGCTGATCGGGGGCGATGCCACGGAATCCATCAGGTAAGGCAACCATGGTGCCTTCCCACCACGTAGCGGAGCACACATTGCCATGCAGGAAGAGAACCGGGACATCGTCGTCAGATCCGGTGAACAACACTCGGGTCCTGATACGATCGGTGGCTACGGTCTTGGCTGTGACGCCTTCCAGGGTCGGAACACTCATGGTTTACTCTCTCTCGCCACGAATCAAGTAATTGCTATTCCACTTGGACTAGATACTTCTCCTTCAATTTAGCCTTTTCCACCTTGCCATATGCCGTGTAGGGTAGAGAGTCTGCAAATAGCACCTGCTTGGGGATCTTGAAGCGGGCTATCTTCCTCTGGCAGAACTCCTTCAAGTCGTCCTCGGTCGCCTTTTTTCCTTGCTCCAGAACCACGATCAAGAGGCCAACCTCGCCCCACTTCTCATCTGGTCTGCCGATCAATGCCACGTCTTTGATAGCCGGGTGTTCTTTGAAAACTGCTTCAACTTCCGCGGCGTAAATATTCTCGCCACCACTCTTGATCATGTCCTTATAGCGGCCGTCGATGTAGTAGAAACCGTCCATGTCTTGGTGGGCCATATCTCCGGTCCTGAACCATCCGTCATCGATCGAGGAAGCGGTCGCTTCAGAATTACGCCAGTAACCGGCGCAGACGTGTGGACCGGAAATCAGCAGCTCGCCTGATTCGCCCACTGAGACATCCTCTCCCGTGTCCGGTTGAACGATTCGCATCTTGCTGTGAAAGATCGGCTTACCCACCGATCCGGTCTTAGGTACTGAATCCTCGTCTGTCATGCTGAAGCAATTGGCGCCAACCTCTGTAAGCCCATAGCCCTGCCGGAAGACGACGCCCTTCTTCTCTCTCCAAGTCTGCATGAGTTGGGGGGGACAGGTGGCGCCGCCGCTTATGAAGAAGTGCACCTGACTGAAATCCGCCTCATCGAAGTAAGCCGAATCCATCCACATCTGGAACAAGGTTGGAACTCCCAAGATAACCGTGCAGCCCTCTTCCAGGATCCAGCGCATGGAGGCTTCAGGATCGAAATCACGCGCCAGTATGATCCGCCCGCCTACATAAAGCAGTGGCGTGAGGAAAGCGAATAAGCCTCCGGCGTGGAAGAGCGGGGTGTAAACCGGCGAAACATCCTTCTCGGTCAATCCCCAACTCACTACGGTGCTTATGCAGTTGAAGAGGATCTGCCGATGGGGGATGATGGCTCCCTTAGGATGCCCGGTCGTCCCGGAGGTATAGAGGATGCAGTAGGGAGATTCGGCATCCAGATCCGGTCGCTCGGGTTCGCCTTCGCTGGTCGCAGCAACCTCAGCTTCATATTGTCTGGCTCCATCAATCTCTGCGCCGCCGAGGGACACGATGTGATCAAGCTCGATCTCGGATCGCATCTCTTCGAATGTAGAAACGAAGTCCGGTTCACAGATAAGCACCGTCGGTTCGAGGTCGTTGACCATGTAGACCAGTTCTCTTGCGGTCAGCCGCCAATTGAACGGCGCAAAAATGGCTCCTATCTTCGGTAGACCATAGAACAGGTCCAAGTAAGCGATGCTGTTCTTAGCCAGGATCGAAACCCGATCTCCTTTAGTGACGCCTAGCTGAGCCTGCATGAAGTTGGCTAGTCGGTTGGTACGCTTGTTCAATTCAGCATATGTATATCGGTGGCCAGTTTCGAGCTCAACAACCGCGATGCGGTCTGGGGTTAGGTATGCTCGTTTGCTTAAAAGGTCTGCAGCGTGAAAGTGCATTCCCCTTGTTTTCCGTTTCAGGAACCCGGTAGCGGATATCCTTCCGGCTACGGATATCCGACCTAATACTGATTACTTAGAGGAATCAGATTGATGTCTCATAATAGCAACCGCCAGTTCCTGGGCAGTTACACAACTAGGTCGTTTGACGGGCGAGAAACTCCAGAATCGTCCGATTGAACTGTTCTGGGCGTTCCCAGCATGTAGCATGGCCTGCCCCGGCCAACAAATGAAGTTCCGCATACGGTATCTTGTTCTCGATCTTCTGCGCATATGGCAGCCCTTTGAGCAGGTCGAGTTCTCCAACCATGATGCAGGTTGGAACTTTTATCTCCTCTAAGCGCTGCGTGAAATCGAGCTCTAGAAAGCTCTCACACAGGCGCAGTACTGCTGGAAAATCCAGGTCTGCATAGCGCGCCTTGGCATCCTCAAGCAGTGCCGTGTTGTTCCGGATGAATTCCGGTGAAAAGTTCCAGGGTACCGTGACACGAAAGAACTTCAGCGGATCACCAGTTTGAAGTGCGTCCATCCAACTCTCGATCACCATTCGCAGCTCTGGGCCGACCTCGCTTACCGTGTCGATCAGGATCAGAGTTTGAGCCATATGGGGATACTTAAGCGCGAAGGCTTGGGCGATTTCACCGCCGTACGAAATACCGGCAATATGCGCTTGCTCGATCCTGAGTGTCTCCAGCAGAGAAGCCAGATCATCGGCATGTAACTCCATGGAATATGGCCCGGCCGGATGATCGGATTGCCCTTGCCCTCGTGCGTCGTACTGGAGCAACCGAAAGTGCTCCGAGAGCGAACGGGTCTGGAAAGCCCAACTCGTAGCTGCGTTCATAATGATCCCGTTGTTGAGCACCAGTACCGGACCCCTCTCAGGACCATGCAGCTCGTAATACATATTTAGATCGTTGGCTTCAACGATCGGCAATTGAGACCTCCAGATCACTCACCCAAACAAGAGCCTCTCCAGCGACCACGATGTCTTCTCGCTGATTTGAGATCGTTGTGCGCAGATTCACCAACTCCTTCTCGGGGCGGAGGCGGATGATCTCGACCCTGGCGCACATCTCTTCACCAGGATAAGCAGGATTCAAGAACTGATATTTTTGTTTCAGCCAATTTGTGCCTCTACCCGGAAGTTGAGTGCCAAGTAAATCAGAGACGATCCCGCCCAAGAGCCCACCCGGTAGAAGCACATCTCGCAAACCCTTGCCCTGTGCGAGATCAGGCTCTGAGAACATCGGGTTGATCTCTTCAACCAACTCCAGGTATTCACCCAACTCCTCTCGAGTGAACACTCTAGTTTTATCGACCGATTGTCCGATGCTCAGCCCTCGGTGTTCTTGTGCCTCGCTCTCGTAATTGGGCAAATCTCCGGCAAGCGCTGGGAAGCAGGTTGTGCTTCCTGGGATCCACACTACGGTCTTGCCCAAACAACCCATCTCTCCATCCGGCAGCACAATGTTCGTCGTCAACTCGGCTGTGTTCGAAGTGGGAAACGCATCGATTTCTAAATCGATTGTGATCTCTTGCTCTACTAGGGTCGGATTCGGAAACATCAATTCCTGGGAAGCTTGGATTGTGCCCCTGCCAGGCAGCAACGCTCCCAGACAGCGTCCGATAATGCCGTACAGCAACATGCCATGAGCCACAGGTTTGCCGAACTTCGTGCGCGCTGAAAACTCAGGATCAACGTGGATGGGATTGTTATCGCCGGATAGCCTCGCGAAGCAGTCGAAGTCCGCTTGGGTCAAGGTCTTCTTGAAAGTTGCACGCTGTCCAATCTTCATGGCGTTGGATCAAATGACACTGTATCCCAGTGGCGCCTGGGAGGCTCGAAAACGTTCAGGTTGTTGCCTTACTCCAGATATTGTTCCCGCAATTCCCGCTTGAGCACCTTGCCTGCTGCTGTGCGAGGCAACGTCTCAACGAACGTCGCAGATTTGGGGATTTTGAACTTGGCCAGCTTCCCCTGACAGAATTCGATGAGCTCCTCTTCCGCAAGTTCGTGACCGTCCTTGATGCACACGATGGCCTTGCCAACCTCCTGCCATTTGGGATGAGGAACTCCGATTACGGCTGCTTCAGCTACCGCAGGATGTTGGTAGAGCACGTTCTCCACCTCGGCGGGGTAGACGTTCTCTCCACCGGATATGAACATATCCTTCCAGCGATCGACAATGTAGTAGTAGCCATCCTGGTCATATTTCGCGGCGTCGCCGGAGTGCAACCAACCGTCGACGAGCGCTTCAGCGGTTGCTTCTGGACGGTTCCAGTATCCGGTGGTGACATTGCCCCCTCGGACACAGAGTTCTCCCACTTTGTCAGGCCCCAGCTGATTGCCACCTTCATCCATGATGCAAACCTCGGTGTGTAGGACTGGCTTGCCTACCGAGCCCGCTTTTTTCAGTGCATTCTCCTTGTCGATGATGAAGACAGTCGGACCCGTCTCCGTCATGCCGAAACCTTGCTGGATGATGATGCCTTTGTCCGCGAATTGCTCCACCACGGCAGGTGGAAGCGCCGAGCCGCCGCTAGCCCAGCTTCTCACGTGCGATAGATCGTACTGATCGAAGTCCGGAAATTCGGCCAGCACCAGGTAAATGGAAGGCACTAAAAGCAGGACGGAAACCTTCCATTCCTGCATCAATTCCAGGAACCTGCCAGCTTCGAAGGAGCGCATGACCACCAGGGTTCCCCCAGCGTGGATGATCGGTCCTGCGTAGAGTCCCAACCCGCCCGCATGAAAGGTTGGCAGCACATTGAGATTGACATCCTGCGAGGTGAGATCGATGGCTTGTGCGATGCCAACCGCGTTGTAAAAGAAGTTGCCGAAAGTGACTTGCGCTCCTTTGGGTCGCCCCGTGGTTCCCGAGGTGTACAGAATGGCCCATGTATCGGAGTACGTAAGGGCCGGCTTGGGTACGCCTCCCGGCGAGCCTGCTGCGAGCGCTGCTTCATAGGTCCACTCACCTTCTGGCGCCGCGTCGGCCATGGCTAGATACAACTTGCAATCTATCTGGGGTCGCAATTCATCCACAGCTTGGGCAAAGTCAGGCTCGTAGATCAGCAAGCGGGGATTGCAATCGTTGATGATGTATGCGAGCTCGGGAGGGGCTAGGCGCCAGTTAAGCGTATTGAGAATTGCACCTAGTTTTCCGCAAGCAAATAGGATCTCGTAATAATCTGAGCTATTAGCCGCAAGGATCGACACCCGATCACCACGGTTGATTCCTAGCTCTTCGCCCATGAAGCTGGCAAAGCGATTAGCGCGCTCGTTAAACTGTGCGTAGGTGAATTGCCGGTCTGTGTGAGCATCCACAAGAGCAAGCTTGTCTGGAGTACGCTCGGAATGGCGCTGAATCCAATCAAAGTGAAGCATCGAAATCCCCTTTGAAAGACCGAAGTGGGAGACCGAAGGCTTTCCCTACTTCACTCGGAACGCCAGAAATGTCTCTTTCTCATCCTCCTCACCGCGTTCGATGAATTCAACCGTGACAGGTGTGCCCACCTGGATCGATTCAGGCTTGCTTGGATCGACGCCCAAGATCAGAGCGCTGATAGACAATCCATTCTCCAACTCAACGATGCCCGTACAATACGGCTTTTCCCGACCGTAGCCGGCCTCGAGCATTGCTGAGGGTGCGATGTGAATGGTGGTAAAAGCCGTCAGCTTCCCCACGCCTTCAACCTCACTCCAGTGCATGTCTTCGCTGAAGCAGGTGGTGCACAGCGGACGTGGAGGTAGATACTGTGCACCGCAATCCTGGCATTGACTCCCCATGAGGCGATGTTCAGCTAGATGTTTGTTGAACGATGCTTTAGTGAAATCCTCATCTGACATCGATGATCTCCATAAACTCAAATGCCACGATTTTCGTCACCGTCGTTCGTAGATGTGCACAACACAGCTTTGACCGGTGCCACCCAAGTTGTGGGTCAATCCCAGGTCGGGAGTGCTGTCGATCTGCCGACCGCCAGCCTCTCCTCGAAGCTGCTTCCAGATCTCTATGACTTGCCCTACACCCGATGCACCAACCGGATGCCCCTTCGATTTCAGTCCGCCAGAAGAATTGATCGGCTTTGGCCCATTGCGGGCCGTCATCTCGTCTTCGGCTGCCTTGTAGCCATCACCGGGCGAGAAGAAGCCGAGATCCTCGGTTGCGATGACTTCGGCCACCGTGAAGCAGTCATGGACTTCGGCTAGTTTGATGTCTTCCGGAGTGACCCCCGCCATGCTGTACGCTTGCCGGCTGGCGTCCACCGCGGCTTGCAGGGAGGTGAGCTGTTCACGATCGTGCAAGGCTACGTCGCTGGCCTGGCCAGAGCCGATGATGTGCAGAGGATCATCCGTGAATTGCCCCGCGATGTCTTCGCTCACTAGCAGCACTGCCGCTGCACCATCGGATATCGGTGAGCAGTCGAAGAGTCGGAGGGGCCAGGCAATAACCGGATTTGCCCGTTCATCGTGCAAAAAGGCCATCTCATCAATCCATTCAGGAACCGGCGCGCCTTTGGCTTTAGCTTTGGTGATCTTTCCCTCCATCACTTGACGGATTGATGATCCGAATTGAGCTTGATCGTTCAGAGATCCGTTGTCGTGGTTCTTCACACCCACGCTCATGAACGCCTCGGGTGTGGCCTGGTAGCGATGCATGTACGCTGTTGCCATCGCTGCATAAAAGCCAGGAAAAGTGAACCCTGCTGGGATTTCATAAAGAGTATCGCTGGCGGTGGCGAGGGCATCCGTAACTTCCGAGGTTGGTAACTCGGTCATTTTCTCAATGCCTCCAACCAGCACGATGTCATTCAAACCAGATGCGATGCTGAGAATTCCCTGCCGCAGTGCGGTTCCTCCACTTGCACAGGCGTTTTCGATGCGCGTCGCTGGGCGTGGAGCGAGGCCGATCCAGTCCGCCATGAATGGTGCGGTATGGCCCTGTCCCTCGAACAGATCACTGCTGTAGTTACCGATGTAGAGAGCCTCAATGTCTGCAGGATCAAGGCCTCGATCGATGGAGGCGCGCATGCTTCCGAAGGCTTCAACGAATAGATCGCGGGAATTTTTTCCGGGGAAGGCACCAAAGTTGCTCATCCCTGCGCCTACAATGGCGACCCCGCGTCCGAGTTTTCTGTCAGGCAAGTTCGACTCCTTATGTGATGTGGGCTATGGTGTCTTTCCGAGCTAATCCGATAAATTCACATACTGCTCTCTGAGATCGCGCTTCAGGATCTTCCCCATACTGGAGAGCGGTAGCTCATCCACAATCGCGACTGACTTGGGAACTTTGTAGCGCGCCAGGTTGTCGCGCATGTGCTCTATGAGTTCATCTTCGGAAACGCTGCCCTCAGGTTTGAGCACCACACAAGCCATCCCGATCTCTCCCCATTTTTCATCAGGCAGACCGATCACCGCACACATGTGTACCGCGGGATGCCGATAAAGCACGTTTTCGATCTCCACCGGGAAGACATTTTCCCCACCGGAAATAAACATGTCTTTTACCCGGTCCCGCACATAGAAATACCACTCGTCGTCATACTCGACGATGTCACCTGTGTGGAACCAACCCTCCTCATCCATCACCTCTGCTGAAGCTTCAGGGTTTTTCCAATAGCCCGAGCTTCCGCTTGGACCTTTGAGCACGAGCTCGCCCGGTTCATTGGGACCGAGAGGATGATTCTGTTCATCCACCACGCGGACATCGACGAAGTAGTTGGGCCTTCCGATACTGCCAGCTTTGCGGATGGCATCCTCTGCAGGCAGAGCGAACAGCCCAGGACCGAATTCGGTCATCCCAAATCCCTGTTTGAAGCGGATGCCCTTCTCGCTGGTGTACTGCTCGATCAGGGGGACGGGAAGCGGTGCGCCACCACTGGTGCAGAATCTCAAACTACTGAGATCGGCCGATTCCCATGTCTCGGCCTGGGTCATCATCTGATACATCGTGGGCACACCGCCGAAGACAGTCACTTTCTCGCGCTGGACCAACTCCATCACCTGATCTGGATCAAATTGGCGAGTGAGGATGGTCGTGTTGCCAAAGACGACCTGCGAAGAGATATAGGCGAACAGCCCTCCGGCATGGAAGAGAGGGAACACACACAGGTATACGTCATCGTGGTGTAGGTCATGGATGACGGTGTTCAGCACATTCCAGCAAATCTGGCGGTGGCTGATCTGAGCGCCTTTCGGCAACCCCGTAGTTCCCCCCGTAAACAGTAGACATGCGATGTCCTCGGCTTCCAGGGTCTCGCAAGTCACTGGATCGTCGCTTGCGGATTGCACTGTGGTTTCGTAGTGAAAGCTGCCGGGAATGCCCTCTCCTTCGATGTGAAGGTACTGGCCAATCTCGAAGTCAGTACCATTCGTCGCTGCTTCGATTTCTTGCACGCTAGCTTTGAAATCGTCGGAATAGATCAGGACTTGAGGGGTGGTGTCCTCGATGAGCGAAACCAGCTCCCGCCAGTGCAACCTCCAGTTGAGCGCGGTATGAATCGCACCTAACTTCCCGCACGCATAGATGCAATCCAGATGCTCGATGCCATCGCGAGCCAGAATCGCAACTCGGTCTGCCTTGGATATGCC
>CAJIAF010000252.1_pt1 | contig 15254 bp, 28 predicted proteins | sample 9199141 | NCBI WGS metagenome assembly CAJIAF01 (sample SAMEA7708265, study PRJEB35096) | sediment metagenome | biome: marine neritic benthic zone biome [ENVO:01000025]; feature: sediment [ENVO:00002007]; material: shallow marine sediment [ENVO:03000034] sea grass bed [ENVO_01000059] ...
GGGGACAATGTGACGATGGACATTAATTTAATCACGCCCATAGCGATGGAGAAGGAGTTACGCTTTGCCATTCGTGAAGGTGGCCGCACGGTGGGTGCGGGAGTGATCAGTGATATCATGGAGTAAGGCAGGCTGTATAAGAGGGAAGGGAAATGATGGATAAGGCGATCGCTAATCAGAAGATTCGGATAAGACTGAAGGCTTATGACCACAAGCTTTTGGACCAGTCAGCCATGGAGATAGTGGAAACGGCAAGAGAGACTGGTGCCAAAATCGCAGGTCCTATTCCCCTCCCCACCGTAATCAACAAGTACTGCGTATTGAGATCCCCCCATGTAAATAAGAAATCGCGAGAACAATTCGAGATAAGGACACATAAGAGGCTTTTGGATATTCTGGAGCCCACCCAGCAGACCGTGGATGCCCTCATGAAACTTGATCTTGCTGCCGGGGTTGATGTGGAAATAAAACTATAGAGAGAATGAAACGGAACCAGTCCTTATGGTTAAGAAACTTATCGGCAAGAAATTGGGCATGACTCGATATTTCCTTGACGAGGGGATGAGTATTCCCGCAACCATGGTTAAGGTTGGACCCTGCGTGGTCATCCAGAAAAAGACATCAGAAAGGGATGGCTATGAGGCGATCCAGGTGGGATTTGAAGTTCAAAAGGAAAATCGGGTTAATAAACCCTTAAAAGGGCATTTCAAGAGGGCTGGCGACAACTGCTTTGCCCACCTGAGAGAAATACGGGTGGAGAGTGCAGAAGAATTTGAGCTGGGGCAGGAGATCAAAGCGGATATTTTCGAAATTGGGGAGTTGGTTCAAGTCACTAGCCGGAGCAAAGGTCGAGGCTTTACTGGTGTCATCAAAAGGTGGGGCTTTTCCAAGGGAAGAGAGACGCATGGCTCCCGTTCCCATAGAATTCCGGGTTCCATTGGCTCAAGTGCCACTCCGGGAAGGGTCCACAAAGGGAAGAAACTCCCGGGAAGGATGGGATACCAAAGAACCACCATTAAGAACTTGAAAATCCTGGATGTGAGGCCTGAGATGGATGTGATCGCCCTCAGGGGGGCTGTTCCAGGACACCGAAACAGCATTATCGAAATTACAAAAATATAGGCTGGGCTCGGCTTCGCCTCGCACTTGGAATATTGGAGTAATGGAGTAAGGGAATGATGGGTTCGAAGGTATTATTGGCATTTGTTGGCAAATGAATGGTTTTTTTCCTCTTTTGCCACCACCATTCCAGCATTCCAACATTCCATTATTCCATAAGGATAGCGCAAAATAGAAGGGCATAGAAGTTCCCATAAATTCAAACAGTTATAGAGCCTGAGAGACCCCATAGAGATTGAGATACGAAATGGCTGTTGTCGATGTATACAACTTCAAAGGTAAAAAAACGGCTCAGATGGAGTTAAACGAGGCCGTTTTCAATGCGCCCATCAAGGCCCATGTTATCCATCAAGTGGTGGTGAGCCAGCTCTTAAATAAAAGATCCGGAAGTGCCTCTACAAAAAGTCGATCTGAGGTGAAAAGTTCGGGGACAAAACTTTGGCGCCAAAAAGGAACGGGCAGGGCAAGGGTCGGTCAGGCCTCGTCACCCACCAGGAGGGGTGGGGGAGTCGCCTTTGGACCCTCGCCGCACAAGTATATTCGCAAAGTACCCAAAAAGGTGAAACGTTCCGCCCTGCGCATGGCGCTGACAGATAAGTTTCAGGCGGATCGCCTGATCGTGGTCAGCGGCTTTGATCTCCCCGAGATAAAGACCAAGAATTTTGTGGAGGCGATGGAGAATTTCAAAGTGGACCGGGCATTGATTGTGACCCATGAGAAGAATGAGGTTCTCGAAAAATCGTCCAAGAATGTGCCCTGGGTCAAGGTAATGAGACACGAAGGACTCAATGTCTATGACATCTTGAGACATGAGCACCTCTTCTTGGATCAGTCTGCTATCAGCATGATTGAGGAGGCATTGCTTTCTTAATGGATCTATACAAGGTAATCAAGGCAGCGCACATTACGGAAAAGGGGACTCTCCAGAAAGAGCTCCAGAACCAGATAGCCTTCAAAGTGGACAGAAAGGCGAACAAGGTGGAGATCAGACGTGCTGTAGAGACCCTGTTCAAGACCAAAGTGGTAGATGTGAAAACCATGAATATAAAAGGAAAGCGTCGCAGGGTGGGGAGAACCCTTGGGAAAAAGGCTGATTGGAAGAAGGCGGTTGTGAAATTGGCGCCAGGAGAGAGCATAGAGTTTTTTGAGGGAATGTAAGCCGCAGCAAGTGCCTAAAGTGATCTAATATGGAAGCAGGAGTTAACGGAGCATAATATGGCTATTAAGAAGCATAAGCCCACCTCACCAGGACGGAGATTTCAGACAGGCTCCACCTTTGATGAGATTACCTCCACGAAGCCGGAGAAAAGCCTGCTGAGGCCCTTGAAAAAGTCGGGCGGGAGAAATGCTCTCGGAAGAATAACAATGCGGCACAGGGGCGGCGGTCACAAACGGTCATACAGGGTGATTGATTTTAAGCGGGATAAGGATGGCATCCCGGCCAAGGTTGCGTCCATTGAATATGATCCCAATCGTTCAGCACGTATTGCCCTCCTTCACTATGCGGATGGCGAGAAACGCTACATATTGGCCCCGTTGGGACTCCAAGTGGGAGATAGAATCCTATCAGGCACGGGGGCAGAAATAAGAACAGGAAATGCGTTGCCTTTAAGGGACATTCCCTTGGGAACTCAGATTCACAATATTGAGCTGAACGTGGGGCACGGAGGACAGATTGTACGTAGCGCCGGGGGCTATGCCCAGCTAATGGCGAAAGAAGGGAAATATGCCCAAGTGAAGCTTCCCTCGGGTGAGGTCCGAATGGTCTCCATGGAATGCAAGGCGTCAATCGGCCAAGTTGGCCATCTGGAACATGAGAACATCAGCCTGGGCAAGGCTGGAAGGACACGATGGAGAGGAAGAAGGCCACATGTGCGAGGCGTGGCCATGAATCCCGTGGATCATCCCCATGGAGGTGGTGAAGGAAAATCCTCAGGCGGGCGTCATCCGGTTACACCCTGGGGCGTGCCTACCAAAGGTTATAAAACGAGAAGGGTAAGAAAGGCAAGCGACAAGCTCATCGTCAAGAGACGAAAGTAAGAAGGTCTGCATGAGCTATATCACTGAAGGTGTGAAGCCACAAAAAAGCGTACATGTTGGGATACAAAGAACGTTCTATTAATAGATAGGGAGGAAAAAATTTGCCGCGATCATTGAAAAAGGGGCCTTTTGTTGATGATCACCTTTTGAAGAAAGTCATGCAGGCAAGGGAAGGCCGAAGTACGAAGATTATTAAGACCTGGTCCAGAAGATCGACTATCCTTCCAGAATTTGTAGGTCACACATTTGCCGTTCACAACGGGAAGAAGTTTTTGCCCGTGTTTATAACCGAGGATATGGTGGGGCACAAGCTAGGCGAATTTGCACCAACCAGGGTATTTTATAGCCATGCTGGAGATAAGAAATCACGCTTAAGAGGGCCTAAGAAATAATGGAAGCTAGGGCAGCGGCGAAATACATAAGGATCTCCCCTCGAAAAGTGAGATTGATCATGAATCAGATAAGAGGGAAAAAGGTGGAGGAGGCACTGAATATGCTCTCCTTTGCGCCGCAAAAGGGCGCCTTTGTGTTGAAAAAGGTGATCGACTCTGCGGTCGCCAATGCGGAGCAGAATCTAAACATGGATGTGGATAAGCTCTATATTAAACGGGTATTTGCAGACGAAGGCCCCACTCTTAAAAGGTTTCGGGCTCGTGCCATGGGTCGGGCTACGCGGATTAGGAAACGGACGAGCCATCTGACGGTTATTTTAGATGAGGTATAAAGTGGGGGCAGGGAACCGATTATTGATGGAAGAGTTGTTGCGCACAATATTTCTAATGGAGGAGAGAATTGGGACAAAAGGTTAATCCGATCGGGTTTAGATTGGGCATCCATAGAAATTGGGATTCAAGGTGGTTTGCTGGCAGAGAATACAGTGATTTTGTCTTGGAAGATCACCACATAAGGAAATTCTTGAAGAAGCGGCTGTTTCAGGCTGGTGTCTCCAGGATCGAAATTGAGAGGGCGGCTAACAAGATAAGGATCAAGATCCACACGGCTAGGCCCGGTCTGGTCATTGGTAAGAAGGGCGTGGAGATTGAGAATCTGAAAAGGGAATTGGAGAAAAAGATAAACAGGGATACGATGATAGATATTCAGGAGGTGAGAAAACCTGAAGTTGATGCCCAATTGGTAGCAGAGAATGTGGCATTGCAGCTCGTTCGGAGAATCTCCTTCCGGAGGGCCATGAAAAAAGCTGTTAGCTCCGCGCTGCGTTTCGGTGCGCTGGGGATCAAGATAGGTTGTAGTGGTCGTTTGGGTGGTGCCGAAATGGCGCGTCGTGAATGGTATCGAAAAGGTCGAGTCCCGCTTCACACCATCCGGGCCGATATAGACTATGGCTTTGCTGAGGCCTTCACCACCTACGGCGTGGTGGGAGTAAAGGTCACACTTTTTAAGGGTGAAATTCTACCTGACAAAAAAGGCTAAGAAAACTTATGCTAAGTCCCAAAAAGATAAAATACCGTAAAAAACAAAAGGGCCGAATGAAAGGCAAGGCCTTCAGCAAGGGAGGTACTCTGGAGTTCGGCGATTACGGTTTGCAGGCCCTAGAATGTGGTATTATGACGGCCCAACAAATCGAAGCGGCGCGGGTTGCGATCACAAGACACGTAAAACGCGGTGGCAAGATCTGGATTCGCGTATTTCCGGACAAGCCTGTTACCAAGAAGCCCGCAGAAACTAGAATGGGAAAAGGTAAGGGCGCACCTGAAGGCTGGGTTGCTGTGGTTAAGCCAGGAAGAATATTATATGAGATGGAAGGTGTGGGAGAAAGTGTAGCAGCAGAGGCTTTCAGACGGGCGGGTCACAAACTCCCATTCTCCACAAGATTTGTGAGCAGGAGAGGGTAAAGGTGAAGGCGAAAGAGCTACGTGAGTTAAGTGTGGAAGAATTGAGGGAAAGAGATGGAGAGCTGAAACAGGAATTATTTAACCTGCGAATTCAGAAAGCGACAGGACAACTCGGCAATACGGCTGTCCTTGGGAAGACAAAGAGGGACCTGGCCCGCGTCAAAACGGTGCTAAAAGAGTCGGAAGTATCAAGAGGGGCGAGTAGTGATTAAAATGAGACAGCGAGGCGTGAGGAAAAGGCTTGTAGGCGTAGTGGTTGGCAACAGGATGGACAAGACAGCGGCGGTCTTAGTGAATCGATTAAAGCAGCACAGGACCTATAAAAAATATATAAGAAGTGAGACGAAGTATTTGGTCCATGATCCAGAAAACAAATGTATGGTGGGCGATAGAGTGAGAATCATTGAAACGCGCCCCATCAGCAAAAGGAAGAGATGGCAAATCCTTGAGGTCCTTGAAAGAAGCGCGATTCAGGAAGTAGGGGAGGAAGACACCATTTCCATGGAGCAGGAGAAGTGATACAGGCCCAAACAAAACTCCATGTGGCAGATAATTCAGGCGCAAAACTGCTCTTGTGTATCAAAGTGCTGGGCGGATCTAGAAGGAGATATGCCAGCGTGGGAGATGTGGTGGTTGTAACGGTGAAAGAGGCGATGCCCAATTCCAAGGTAAAGAAAGGCGATGTGATGAGGGCCGTGGTCGTTAGGACCGCGAAAGAGATTCCCAGAGCGGATGGTTCCTATATTAAATTCGATGATAACTCAGCCGTCCTTATTACCCAGCAGAATGAACCCATTGGGACCAGGATCTTCGGCCCAGTGGCGAGAGAACTAAGGGCAAAAAGATTTATGAAAATCATCTCGCTGGCTCCCGAGGTCCTCTAAATGATACTTAAAGCACCCCCAGAGTCGGACTGAGAAAGGAGAAGGCTGTGCCTTTTCCGGGGTACCGCCGATGCGGGGTGATGGGGTAATGTTCACTAGAGTTTTGGTAAAAAGAAAGTCTACGTGGCCTCTCGTAAACCAGCCGGAGTAAGTAAAATGCTGAAAAAGCATCCAATGATTAAAAAGAACGACAAGGTCATTATTCTTGTCGGAAAAGAAAAGGGGAAAATTGGATCGGTCCTGAAAGTGGATGCGGAGAAGAGTCGGGTGTTTGTGGAAAAGCTCAACATGGTGAAGAGACACACAAGAGCCGGGGGCAAGAGTGCCCAAGGGGGCATTATAGAAAAAGAGGCCTCCATTCACATGTCCAATATCATGTTGGTGTGCAATAAATGCGCAGAACCCACAAGGATCGGAAAACAGATCCTGGAGGATGGTTCCAGGGTACGAGCCTGCAAGAAGTGTGGGGAGCTATTGGATAGCTAATAGGATCCCCCGTTTTGGAGGGTATAGGGTTGTCCCGATTAAAAGAGAAATATGAGAAGGAAGTCATGCCTGCCATGATGAAGGAGTTCGGCTACAAAAGCATCATGGCGGTCCCACGCGTTGACAAAGTCGTATTGAACATGGGTCTAGGAGAGGCCATTTTTAATATAAAGGTCTTGGATAAGGGTGCGGAAGAATTGACCCTTATTGCTGGCCAGAAGGCCATAATCACCAAGGCAAAGAGATCCATTGCTGGGTTCAAGCTTCGGCAGGGGATGCCCATTGGGTGTACGGTTACACTGAGACGTACAAAAATGTATGATTTCCTGGACAAACTCTTTAATGTGGCTCTCCCGCGCGTAAGGGATTTTCGGGGATTGTCTGACAAGATCTTTGATGGGCGTGCCAACTGTACCATTGGGATGAAGGAGCAGATCATTTTCCCTGAAATCAACTACGATGACGTGGATAAGATAAACGGATTAAACGTCTCCATCATCACAACGGCGAAAACGGATGCGGAGGGTTTCTTTTTGATGAAATTCTTGGGCATGCCCTTTAGAACCTAATTGGGAGGATACGGTGGCAAAAACATCCCTTATTATAAAAGCTCAGAGAAAACCGAAATTTTCCACGCGTCAATATAATAGGTGCCCCATTTGCGGGAGGCCGAGGGCCTTTTTGAGAAAGTTTGGCCTTTGCCGTATATGTTTTCGAACCATGGCTTTGAAGGGAGAAATACCAGGCGTAATTAAGTCGAGCTGGTAGAAGGAATTTCCAGACCCAGCGTTTGAGTAAGTAGAAACAGTACAATTTATATCAGGTGGTTTTATGATGGTATTCCTGATCAGCAGAAGGAATTATCAGCAGAGGAGCAATACAGATGGCAATGACTGATCCCATTGGCGATATGCTAACCAGGATGAGAAACGCGATGATGGCATCCTATGACACCGTGGATATTCCCAGTTCCAAGCTGAAAATGAATATCGCCAAGGTCTTGAAATCAGAAGGTTTTATTAAAAACTATAGAATTGTGAATGAGGGAACCAGAGGGACTATAAGGGTTTTTCTAAAATATGATGAGAAAGGAGTCCCCGTCATCGGTGGCCTCAAAAGGGTGAGCAAGCCCAGTCGCAGGTCTTACACCAAGAGCGATAAGATTCCCAAGGTCTTGGGGGGATTGGGCGTTAACATCCTTTCCACATCAAAGGGCGTCATGACAGATAGGGAGGCCAGAAAAGTGGGTGTTGGCGGAGAAGTTCTCTGTGCTGTTTGGTAGTTTCGGACGCTGGTTTCATTGTAGAAAAGATCCCAAGACGATTTTGCGACAGGAGGCAAGGGATGTCACGCGTAGGCCAAAAGCCTATATCTCTACCGCAAGAAGTTAAAATAGACTTGAAGGGCGACCTTTTGACTGTCAAGGGACCGAAAGGCGAGCTCAGACGCAAGATCCATCCCAAGGTCAATATCCTTACGGAGAACGATCAGATTATCGTTTCAATAAAAGACGGGAACAAAGGATCTAGGGCCCTCCATGGACTCTTTCGGGCCCTGGTGGCCAACATGGTCACAGGGGTGACCCAAGGTTTTGAAAGGGCTCTAGAAATCGTTGGTGTTGGATACCGGGCAGAACTATCCGGAAAGAGGGCCACTTTTCACTTGGGATATGCCCGGCCAGTAAGCCTGGACCTGCCAGAGGGTATTGATGCCAGGGTGGAAAAGACCAAAATAACGCTGAGCGGAATAGATAAGGAGCTTCTGGGAAGGACTGCCGCCAAGATACGCAGCCTGAGAGAACCAGAGCCCTATAAGGGTAAGGGCATCAGGTATGAAGGTGAGAGTGTCCGAAGGAAGGCAGGCAAGACCGGGGCTACGACTTAGTTTACGGTATCCATTTACATAGAACATGTAAACGCATGTGAACGGATTAAGGTTACGATCATGGGAGCCACAAACAAAAGAGAGGCGAGACTGAGGAGGAAGAAGAGGGTTAGAAAGAAGATTAAAGGGACACCCAAGGTTCCCAGGCTGTCCGTCTTCAAGAGTTCGAGGCATATTTACGCGCAGGTTATTGACGACATATCTGCAAAAACACTCGTTGATGTTTCTTCACTCTCAAAAGACTTGCGGCAGCAGATTGAAGGCAAGGGAGGCAATAGGAAGGGTGCGGCAATGGTGGGGGAACACATTGCAAAGAGAGCCTTAAAGCATGGGGTAAGCAAGGTTGTATTTGATAGGAGCGGCTTCTTGTATCATGGCCGAATAAAGGTACTTGCAGAAGCTGCCCGGGAGCACGGCCTGAAGTTTTGAGCCTTTCCAGAGTGGATAGAATTGCCCAGATATCTTAAAGACAACCAAATTTAAGGGAGAGCTCTATTGTTTAAAGAAGAGGATGAAGCCCAGTTAATCGAGAAAGTTGTGCACATCAACCGTGTGGCTAAAGTGGTAAAGGGAGGCCGTCGCTTCAGTTTTAGTGCCATTGTCATCGTGGGTGATGGTAAAGGTATGGTGGGGAGCGGGCTTGGAAAAGCGAATGAGGTTCCAGAGGCCATAAGGAAAGGCATCGACAGGGCCAAGAAAGATATGGGGGTTGTTCCCATCGTAGATGGCACCATACCCCACGAAGTGATTGGTAAGTGGGGGGCAGGAAGCGTGTTGCTAAAACCAGCGCGGGCAGGAACTGGTGTCATTGCAGGTGGTGCCGTGAGAGCGGTCTTGGAAGCGGCAGGGATCCAGAACATCTTGACCAAGTGTTTGGGCTCCCATAACCCACACAATCTGGTACGGGCCACTGTAACGGGGCTACAATCCCTAAAGAGCCCGGAGGAGTTCGCTCGCCGCAGAGGCAAGACGGTCTCGGAGATGATGCAATAGGTTTTCAGGCGGATCAAGTAGGGTTGAGACCATGGCTGATTTGATAAAAGTGACTCTGATCAAGAGTGGAATAGGCAAGGACAAAAAAATACGGGGGACGTTGAGAGGGCTTGGCCTTACAAAGCTGAACAAGACGGTCACCCTTAAGAATACGCCGGCCATAAGGGGAATGATCAATAAGGTCTCTTTCATGGTTCGGATTGAGGCTTGAGTGAAGGGAAAACGCTATGAAAGTCCACGATATTGCCCCGTCAGAAGGCGCCAGGAAAAAGAGAAAGAGGGTCGGGAGGGGTCCTGGCTCGGGCCACGGCAAGACGTCATGCCGAGGACATAAAGGGCAGAAGTCCCGGTCTGGTGGAAGCATACCCCCCGGCTTTGAAGGCGGGCAGATGCCCCTTCAGAGGCGGCTTCCAAAGCGGGGGTTTACCAATATCTTCAAAAAGCATTATGCCCTTATTAATGTGAGAGACCTGGAAGGGTTTGCCCCTAATGCTGATCTGGACTGAGAAGCCTTAAGAGAAGCGGGTCTGGTGAAAAAGGTGAAAGACAAGATTAAGCTCTTAGGAGACGGAGAGATTTCACACCCTGTCACCATCAAAGTGCACAAGGTAAGCAAAACGGCAAAAGAGAAGATCGAGGCCGCTGGCGGCAAGGTGGAGATAATTTGAAAGATTTCCGCACCAAACAAGAGTGGAGATAGGCAGAAGTGCTTGGCGGCTTTCAAAATATCGGGAAGATTCCAGAACTGAAAAAGAGGATTCTTTTTACCCTCTTTATGCTGGCTGTGTACCGGGTGGGATGTCACATCCCCACGCCGGGCATAGATGGTGCGGCTTTGTCCGCCTTTTTCAGCGCACGGCAGGGAACATTGTTCGGTCTTTTTGATATGTTCTCAGGCGGTGCCCTCAGCCAGATGTCTGTCATGGCCCTGGGGATAATGCCCTACATCAGCGCCTCCATTATCCTGCAGCTCTTGACGGTTGTCGTACCCCATTTGGAAAAACTGAAAAAGGAAGGTGAGCAGGGGCGAAAAAAGATCACCCAATATACCCGGTATGGTACTGTTATACTGAGTGTCATCCAAGGCTTTGGGATAGCCGTGGGGCTTGAAAGGATGTCCAGCCCTGGGGGTGCCATGATTGTGCCTATTGGGGGCTGGGGTTTCCGCCTCCTCACCGTTGTCACCCTCACCGCCGGGACAGCCTTTCTGATGTGGCTTGGCGAACAGATCACCGAGAGGGGCATTGGGAATGGCATATCCCTTATCATATTTTCAGGTATTGTGGCGCGGTTCCCTCTGGCCGTGGCCAATACCTTTAGGCTCATGGGTACTGGGGAAATTACGCCCTTTTTTATGGCCTTGCTCCTCGCCTTGATGATAGCTGTGGTCGGTTTCATTGTTTTTGTGGAGAGGGGTCAGAGGAGGATTCCTGTTCAATATGCCAAAAGAGTTGTTGGGAGGAAGATGTACGGGGGACAAAGCACCCACCTGCCTCTAAAGGTGAACACCGCGGGAGTTATCCCACCCATATTTGCTTCCTCCATCATCATGTTTCCAGCGACCATCGCAAACTTTTTGAACGTGAAAGAGCTTCCTTTTCTGGAGACCGTGGTGAACTTCCTGAATCCAGGGCATATTGTTTACATCCTCATATATGTCGTGTTTATCATCTTTTTTTGCTATTTCTATACCGCAGTCACCTTTAATCCAGTGGATGTGGCAGACAACATGAAGAAATATGGGGGGTTTATTCCGGGTATAAGGCCGGGTAAGAATACCGCCGAGTATATTGATAGGGTATTGACAAGAGTAACCTTTACGGGTGCCATCTATGTTTCCGCCGTCTGTGTTCTACCCCATTTGTTGATCAGTAGACTCAATGTGCCCTTTTATTTTGGGGGGACAGCCTTGCTGATCGTTGTGGGTGTTGCCATGGATACCTCCAACCAGATTGAATCCCATATGCTGACAAGGCACTATGAAGGATTTATGAAGAAGGGTCTGGGCAGGGCGAGGTAACTTGGGATAGGGGATCTTTTAGGATTTGGTCCCTTGGAAAATGGATGATGTCTAAAGAAGAGGCTATACGGGTAGAAGGGACGGTTTTGGAGACATTGCCCAATGCCACGTTTAGGGTGGAACTGGAAGGCGGGCATCGCGTCCTGGCGCATATTTCTGGCAAGATGAGAATGCATTATATAAAAATAACACCCGGGGATAAAGTCTCATTGGAATTGTCTCCCTACGATCTAAGTAGAGGGAGAATTATCTATCGGGGCAAGGGGAAATAGCCATTTTATTCAAAAGGTGGATTGTTAAACCATGAAAGTTAGAGCTTCTGTCAAGAGAATCTGCAACAAATGTAAGATCATAAAGCGCAAAGGGACTGTGCGTGTAATTTGTGAAAATCCCCGTCACAAACAAAGACAGGGTTGAAAGGAGTTAAGGATTGGCTAGAATAGCGGGCGTTGATCTGCCAAGGGGTAAGAGAATTGAAATAGCCTTAACATATATTTATGGAATAGGCCGAAGCGGTGCCCAGAAGATACTCACCGAAGCGGGAGTGGATTGGGATACGCCATCAGACAACCTCCTGGAAGAGCAGATAACGGGGATTAGAAAGATCATCGATGAAAAGTTTAAAGTAGAAGGTGATCTGAGGCGTGAAGTTTCCATGAACATCAAGAGGTTGATGGATCTGGGGGCTTACCGTGGATTGAGGCATAGAAAGGGTTTGCCGGTTAGGGGCCAGAGAACGAGTACCAATGCGAGAACGAGAAAAGGGCCTCGTAGGTCTGTTATGGGCAAAAGGAAAAAATAGTCGCTTGAGGAAGGGGAATGGCAAAGACAACAAAAAGGGTAAGCAAGGCAAAGAGAGAAAAGAAGAATGTCCCGACGGGTATCATTCATATCCGATCCAGTTTCAATAATACGATAATCACCATTACTGATCATGATGGAAATGTGATCGCCTCCTCAAGTGCAGGCAGGCAGGGATTCAAGGGATCGAGGAAGAGCACGCCTTTTGCCGCTCAGTTGGCGGCACAGGATGCCCTGAGACAGGCGATGGAACAGGGAATGAGAACGGCAGAAGTGAGGGTCAAGGGCCCTGGGGTGGGCAGGGAGGCGGCACTAAGGGCCCTGCAGGTTGACGGCTTCTCCGTTAGTGTTATAAGGGACGTCACACCCATTCCGCACAATGGGTGTCGACCCCCCAAGAGACGAAGAATCTAAAGGATTGCGGATTTTGGAATGCGCCCGCCCGCCTCGCCTGAGCGGCTCGCGATGGCGGGCAGGGATTGCGGAATTTTGAGGAGAAATTGCAGACCGCAAAAGGCGAACCAATAAACAAATGACTAATGTCAAATGACCAATGACAGACTAGGGAGGCACGGATTTGGCCAGAGATACAGGCTCATCATGTAGATTATGCCGGCGTGAGAACTTAAAACTGTTTCTTAAGGGAGATCGCTGCTACGGAGATAAGTGCGCATTTGAAAGAAGACCTTATCCGCCAGGCCAGCACGGTCAGAGACGGGGCGGAAAACTCTCAGATTACAAAATGCAGCTAAGAGAGAAACAGAAAGTTAAGAGGATCTACGGGGTCCTGGAGAAGCAGTTCAGGAAATATTATTACCGTGCTGAAAAGCAGAAGGAGATTACGGGTACCAACCTATTGATCCTGCTCGAGTGCAGATTGGATAATGTGGTATACAGAATGGGTTTTGCTTCTTCCAGAAAACAGGCACGACAGCTCATCAGACATAACCATTTCTTGGTCGTCGATAAGAAGGTCAATATTCCTTCTTTTCAGGTAAAAGTGGGTGATGTGATCCAGGTAAGAGAGGGGAGCCAGAAAGTGCCGGCCTTTTCAGAGGCCCTGGAGACGGTCATCAGAAGGGGTATTCCGGAATGGATGGAAGTGGATAAAGAGAATTTCAGAGGGACTTTGAAGACTCTGCCCAATCGTGAAGAGCTCACCATGCCAATTCAGGAACAGCTCATCGTGGAGTTGTATTCCAAATAGGCAGACGTGGGATAAACAAATTTCATAATCATCAGTGATTTGGACCGTATAGGGGGAATTCCTTTGGCAAATTTAAAAGCAAGAAATTGGCGGGAACTTATTAAACCGAATTCCATTGTCATCGATGAGGATAGTCGTACAAATTTCTACGGTAAATTTGTGTGCGAACCTCTTGAAAGGGGCTTTGGAATTACCATCGGCAACTCCTTGAGACGCATATTGCTTTCCTCGCTGCAAGGGGCGGCTATCGTCTCTGTCTCCTTTGATAACGTGGTTCATGAATTCACCACGATCCCAGGCGTCATAGAAGATGTGACGGATATTATACTAAATCTGAAAGAGATAAAATTGAGACTGGGCGAGGCGGAAAAGGCGGTGATTCGTTTGTCTAAGAAAGGAGCGGGTGTGGCCACGGCGGGCGACATAGAGAGTGACGATTTGGTGGCCATTTTGAATTCGGAACAACATATTGCCACCCTCAACAAAGAGGGCAAGCTCAACATGGAAATGGTTGTTAAAATGGGAAAGGGCTATGTACCAGCGGAAAAAAATAAGGGGAAAAATCAGCCCATTGGTGTCATACCCATCGATGCTATTTTTTCACCCATTCAGAAAGTCAATTATGTGGTCACCAATGCAAGGGTAGGGCAGATCACCGACTATGACAAACTCACCTTAGAGGTGTGGACGGATGGTAGTATTCTCCCCGAGGATGCTGTGGCATATGGTGCGAAGATCCTAAAAGAGCAGATGTCCCCCTTCATCAACTTTGAAGAGGAGCCCGAACCCCTGGAAGAGCAAGTAGAAGTAAAAGAAGAAAGGCTCAATGAGAACCTATTCAGACCCGTGTCAGAACTGGAGTTATCCGTTCGTTCGGCCAATTGTCTAAAGAATGCCAACATTACGCTGATTGGTGAACTGGTCCAGAAAACGGAAGCTGAAATGTTGAAGACCAAGAATTTTGGGAGAAAATCCCTGAATGAGATAAAGGGGATACTGGAGGACATGGACCTTTCATTGGGGATGAAATTGGACAACTTCCCTTCTCCCAAACAAGTAGAGGAAAAGGGAGAAGAAGAGAAGGAAGAGGATTCGGATAAATGAGGCATAGAAAGGCTGTAAAGAAACTGGGGCGCGACTCAAGTCATCGCAAGGCGATGTTCAGAAACATGGTCACTTCCCTTTTCAAATATGAACAGCTGGAAACAACAGACGCGAAAGCCAAGCAATTAAGGCCCGTGGCGGAAAAAATAATAACCCTGGCCAAAAGGGGAGACCTGCACGCAAGGCGTCAGGCCCTTGCCTACATAACGGATAAGGCTATAACCCATAGGCTCTTTGAGGACCTGAGAGAGCGCTACCTGGACAGGCAGGGTGGATATGTGAGGATTATCAAGAAAGGGAATCGTAGGGGGGACGGTGCTCCCATTTCCGTGGTTCAGTTACTACCTGCGGAGGAAGGCAAGAAAAAGAGGAAGAAGAAGGGAAAGGCCCCTAAATCGGCTGGCACTGCGGAAGCAAAAAAGAAGAAAGAGACCAAAGCAAAGGAGGAGGAGAAACGAGACCTGAAAAAAGGGGATAAAAAGGAGAAAAAGGCAGGGGAAAAGGTAAAGAAAACGGCAAAGAAAACGGAATCCAGCTAAGATTTGAAAAGGGCCTGCGAATATACCCCAAAGAACAGTTTCCGGTTGTCCTATCTTGTTTTATTTGATAATGTGTCTCAAAACTTAGATAAACCCATTTATATATGGTGAATTTAATGCCCCATTACGAGAGAGACCTCCTTGTCGGTTCGTCGGCAAGGAGGTTTTTTTTGCCAGGAGGGTTTGGTGAGGAAATTCAGTCATAAAGACTTGCTGGGGATGGGTCAGCTAACGGTGGAGGATATTGAACTCATCCTGGAGACGGCCGAATCCCTGAAAGAGATTTCTGAGCGGGAGATCAAAAAGGTCCCCACTCTGAGGGGA
>CAJIAF010000049.1_pt1 | contig 15113 bp, 11 predicted proteins | sample 9199141 | NCBI WGS metagenome assembly CAJIAF01 (sample SAMEA7708265, study PRJEB35096) | sediment metagenome | biome: marine neritic benthic zone biome [ENVO:01000025]; feature: sediment [ENVO:00002007]; material: shallow marine sediment [ENVO:03000034] sea grass bed [ENVO_01000059] ...
GGGCGGTGGAAACGGGGTTTGCAGTTTTAGAGTCATTTTAGGTGCGGCAGATGCCAAGCCCCATAGGGCCATAAGCATGCAAATAGCGGCAATACCAATAATCGTAATTCTTGCTCCACGCATTTTTATCCCTCCTTATCTATAGATTGTTCATTTATGTATCCATTCCCAACAAAAATGAGTCTTTCCTATTTCACCTCCTTCCCTTTTCATCTTCTTCCGCCAAAATCCTTTTCAATATCTTTCCGGCCCCGCTTTTGGGCAGCTCATCCCTGAATTCGATAATGCTCGGACGCTTATATGCGGCCATGTTCTCTTTACACCAGAGCAAGATATCTTCCTCGTTGGTCTTCCCCTTGTGGGATTCATGTAAAACTACAAAGGCCTTGGGGCTCTCGCCCCGGTAGGGGTCCGGGATGCCTATCACGGCCGTCTCGGCTATGGCAGGATGCTTGTAAAGGAGGTTCTCCACATCAGGGGGATAGACATTGAAACCGGAACAGATAATCAACTCCTTTTTTCGACCCAGTATTTTAAAGTACCCTTCCTCATCCATCAGGCCCAGGTCTCCTGTATACAACCAGCCATTCTTCAAGACACGCTCTGTCTCCTCAGGCCTGTTCCAGTATCCCTTCATCATGGTGGGGCCCTTAATGACGATCTCACCCTCCTGGTTAACGGCTAATTCTTTTCTCCCCGTCTCTGCATCCATGACTTTCATATCGCAGAAATGCGGTGTACCCACAAAACCGGGTTTGAACCGGAACAGAGGGGTTAGCAGTCCCCCTGATGCGCAGGTCTCACTCAGGCCGTACCCCTCTCCGATGAAGGCCTTTGGCGCCAGTTCCCTTACCCTTTCCTGGATTTCTTGGGATATGGGGGCGCCCCCTGTGACCAGGAGACGGAGGGAGGTGAGATCAGAGCGCTTTGCATCCGGCAAGCTAAGCAGTGAAATAAGCATGGTGGAAGCCGCTACCCAGTAGGTGCATTTATAGTGCTCAATGGCCTGGGCCGTTATCTCGGGCACGAAACGCGGGAGGATAATCAGGCGCCCGCCTGCCATCATGGTCGCAAGCAATACTGCCGCCAGGCCCATGACATGAAAAAATGGTGTAATCCCCAAAGTCACGTCGTCATCTCTTAACCGCTGCCACATGGCATCCCCAAGCCCAGCATGGCATATCCCATAGTGGCTGATCACCGCACCCTTTGGCAGACCTGTCGTTCCACCTGTGTATTGGATAATCGCAGGATCTTCGTGCAGGTCTCCCACTTGACATATGGGCTCCTGGGGGTTTTTATCGAGCAACTCCAAGAAATCAACAGTTCCTGAAAACGTCTGCTCGGAATCCTTGAACTCATCTGATAACGGTAGGGACGGTTCAGACGGCAGGTAATCCTTCAAAGAGGTGAGGATCACTCTCTTTATGGGTGTCTGCGCCTTGATTTTTTCCGCTTCAGGATAAAGGTCATCGAGGGCAACCAGTGTCTCTGCGCCTGCGTCATTAATCTGGTATTCCAGCTCCGCTTGCTTGAACATGGGGTTCAGAGAGACAACCACGCCGCCTGCCCTGTGGATGCCAAAAAAGCTAATCACAAACTGGGGACAGTTCTGCATGAACAGGGCGACCCGATCTCCCTTCTTTAAACCGAAGCTGATCAAGCCATGGGCAAACCTATCGATCGCTTCACTCAACTCTCCATAGGTCATGTCCCAACCATAGTAACTCATCGCAATTCCAGATGGCCTCCTGCCTGCCCATTCCCTGATGCACTCGCATGCGGGTTTTTCCACGTCAACCACTTTTGGGACAAAATGCGGCCACACCCTGTACCATCTCTTTACCATAGAGTCCCCCTGCAGCATCGCAGAAGAGATTTACCTGAACATCCTCTTTCCATAAAAAATTCCCTCACATCAAAGAGAGAACAAAAGATACCCGTCAGCTTGCCCATGACGTCTGCCGCGGCTATCAGCTCACCCCTGCAAATAAAAACGCCTCCGAAAAGGCACGATAATGCCCCGGAGGCTTGGTTCGCTCCACCCTCTGAGTGTTTCTCCCCATATATGACTCCAGAAGGTTCAGGTTACGTTTTCAGGTGATTAACCAACGGAATGGATAGTGTTTGGATGAATAACAGATTTCCGACTGAATGTCCATATGTTCTATCTATCTGAAATAACTAAAGATAGTTAGCTTCCTCTGCGTCGGCACCCGGCAAAATCGCTACCTGGACAAAGGTGTTTGTGGAATGCCGCAAAATTTGAGATGATGCATTTTACACATTACTTGCCTTTCCTTAGGGATTTTCTATCAATAAAGGAGGACGTTAGTCATGTCGGACAGGAACTTGCTGAATTACAAAAGGATACTTATAGTTGACGACGAACCGGATGTACTGGATTCATTGGAGGAACTGCTGCCCATGTGTGATGTGGTCAAGGCAACCACCTTCGAGGAAGCTAAGGACCTGCTGGAAACCCAGCATTTCGACATAGCCATTCTGGACATCATGGGTGTTGATGGCTACGAGTTGTTAGAAATTGCGAAACAGAGGGAAGTCATTCCTGTCATGCTCACCGCACATGCCTTGAGCCCCGAGAATCTCGCAAAATCCTATAAAGAGGGAGCGGCCTCTTATGTGCCAAAGGAAGAAATGAGCAATATCACCACATTCTTGAACGACATCTTAGAGGCGAAAGAACAGGGCAAGAACGTTTGGTGGCGCTGCCTTGACAGACTAGGGGCCTACTTTGACAAAAAATTTGGCCCGAATTGGCAAAAAGGGGATGAAGACCTGCTGGAGAAGTTTTCCAAATACGATATCTAAAAGAGATCTCTTTTCCCTATGGGGCACTTCAAGATCAATGGCTATCCATTTTTTGCTCTGAACCATGCTTAGATACCCCTCCTCCTTAGCTCCCAGAAGAACAGAGGCACAATCAAGATCAGACCAATGATGGATCCTATGGTTTGAGGGGCAATGAGTCCGAAGGCTCCAACGGCAAACCAGACTCTCTTCCATGGGCTCAATCTATCAAAGAGGTAGCCTACGAACGCGACAGATAGGAAGAGGGTACCAACTAAAGCGGTGGTGACTGTCAGCAATATGCTGCCTGTAGAGCCCGATAGTATGAGACTGGGTGAAAGGGCGAAAACAAAAGGAACCACGTAAGCGATTATGCCCAGACGAACGCCTGTGAATCCTGTCTGAAGTGGCTCCGAACGTGCTATGCTTGCTGCCACGTAAGCCGCGATGGCTACCGGCGGCGTAAGAAAGGACATGACGCCAAAGTACATGATGAAGAGGTGGGCCGCGAGAGGCTCAATGCCCAATTTGATTAAGGCTGGGGCAATCAGGATGACCAGCATGATATAGGTGGCTGTGACCGGCATACCCATGCCCAGGATTATGGCTCCTATGGCTGCAAGTGCGAGCAATACGAGAACGTTACCTCCAGAGAGGGTCACAAGGGCGTCTGAGAGAGAGAGACCCAGACCCGTCAAAGAGATGGAGCCTATGACGAAACCGGCTATGGCACAAATGATACCCACTTCCAGCAATCCCCGGGTCGTATCCTGTAAGATGGTCCAGGCCTTACGAATGACTATTTGCCTGGTTTCTTTCTTAAAAAGGCTCACGAGGGCCGTTGTGCCCACCGCGTAAAGGGCTGAAGTGGAGGGCTGCATATACAGAACAAATAGACAATAGAGAAGTACCACTGCAGGGATCAGGTAAAACCACCCCTGTTTCAGCACGCTCTTGAGCGAGGGAATATCCTCTCGGGGCAGACCTTTGAGGCCCTCTTTTACGGCCTCCAGATGGACTTGTGCAAACACAGCCACGTAATAGAGGACTGCGGGTATGAATGCTGCGATCGCAACTGTTGGGTAGGGGACATCAAGGAGTTCGGCCATAATGAATGCTGTTGCCGCCATAATCGGGGGCATGATCAGGCCGCCTGTGGAAGCCACCGCCTCGATAGCTCCTGCCACGTGCGGTCTGTAACCGATCTTTTTCATCAACGGAATCGTGATGATGCCGGTCATTGCCACATTGGCAGAAGCGCTTCCCGAAAGGGATCCAAACAGGCTACTTGCCACAATCGCCACTTTGGCAGGTCCTCCTCTGTATCTCCCCATCAGAGCCAGAGCCAGTTCAGAGAGGAACCTCCCGCCACCCACCGAAAAAAGAAGCCGACCGAAAAAAATAAAACTGAACACAATCGTGCCCGCCACGCCCAAGGGAATTCCCAAAAGGGATCCGGGAGACAAATAAAGATTGGTCAGCACGCGGCCCCACGGAATCATCCTTGCGCTCATGACGCCGGGCAGAAGGTAGGCATAGGGGGCATACAGGATTAAGAGAATCCCTATGATCACGATTGGCCACCCCACGAGTCGCCTGGCTGCCTCCAGGACGAGTATGATCATAATCGCAGCAAAGATGATCCTGTGGGTCATCAGGTAGCCAAGTGTGGGAATGATCTCCCCATAGAGAACGACCACATAGCCGCCGGTAAAGATGCTGAGGAACACAAGGACCGCATCATACCAGGGCAATTTCTCCCTTGAGGCCTTTTTTGTCGCGGGAACGGTAAGAAAAGTGGAAATGAGCAGAAGTGTCAAGACCAAGCTCAGGTACTGTTCTTTGTAGATCGCAATATTTAGATATTCAGGAATGTGCGTCACATAGATGGTGCCAACGACTGGTACAATACCAAGCACAATTCTTGTGAAAAAACCTACAGTGCCCTTAAGCTTTCGGAACTTTGATGACGGGCTAGACTTCTTTTGCTCATCTTCAGGCATGTGGGTTATCCCTTTTGGGGTTCCCTTTTTCGGTGTGGAGCCCCCTAAGAAGGGGGCTCCACAGAGACTCTACTTTATTGTCAGGAGTTTCTTCTGGTGTTGTTCAAGCTCTTGGCTCCACACACCCTGCTCTTTGTAAAATTTGATGCTCCCCGGGTGGTAAGGCACGACCGCGCGCACCGAAGCGAACCGATTGGGCGTCCAGAACTTGAGCCTGGGGTGGACCGGAGCAAGTTCTTTGTAATTCTCCCACAAGGCTTTTGTAATGCTGTAGGCCACATCGTCAGACAGACGGGTGGCACAGACAAGGGTTATATCTTTTCCCATGACCACGGTCTTCTTTGCCAGACCAGGTAGGCCCGCTTTCGCGTTGATGGGATAATAACCGGGATGGACCTTCTTCATTCGTGCGACAGCCTCCGGGGATGTATCCAGATCGAGATAGCGTGCCCCCTTGGCTGTTTTCAGCTCCCTAGTGATTCCGCTACCCACCGATCCAACGGCCAGGTCAGCCCTCCCTTCAATAACTGCTCTCACACCACTGGGGTAATTAGTGACAGGAACCGCTTTCACATCTCTGGCGCTCAGTCCGTAATTAGCAAGTAGAGCTCGTGCAGTTAGGGTGGTAGAATAGAAAGTCCCGTAATCCACTGGCATCCTTTTGCCTTTGATGTCCTGGGGGCCCATTATCTTTGACTCACCCGGCACCAGAAGTCCCACTTGCAGCGGTGAGCCGAGCATAATTGTCCTTAGATCGAAGCCCTTTCCTTTCGTTGGTTTCTTGTAAATGGATTCACCCATGTAAGCGGTGAGAATATCGCCCGGGACATTGATGCCGAATTGGACTTCGTCGCTTTCAAGCATCGGGTACCATACCGTGCCTCCTTGAGGAAAGACCTCTACTTTCATGGGTGTGTGTGCGCCAACCACCTTGGCGATCCCGGCTCCTAGTACATAGAATAGGGAACCTGGTGGATTGGCGCCATGAACAATTGTCTTAGGCAATGGTTTCGCTGACAAGTGGGACGTCATTCCAAGGGTCAGCATTACGATAAAGGATAATCCAATCACCAATACATAGCGAAGTAACCTTTTCATTTTTTCCTCCTTTTTTAGGTTGTGGTATCCTCTAAGTTCATCCACATCCAAAGCTTTTATCACCCTCCTTTCTTCTAGATAGCCATCCAGGTCGTCTAGATCTTCATTGCCAACAATAATGTTTCATATGTCCTGTGAATCATACGGCCACCAACAGGTGTGTAATGTGGCACCAATAGGACACTCATTAGGGCTACCATTTCTCCAAGCCATAAGCAGCCCAGCTTTCACGGACGCGTTCGCGATCCTTGAGGTCAGGCTTCACAGGAATCCCTGTGGGGCGGCGGTTTTCCAGGGCCGTCTTTTTAGTGGCATCAATGCCCATTTTCCCGATATAGGCGAATTCCGTGAACCCGGTCTCGTCTGAATCGCTCCGGCTGGAGGCGGCCGGATTCAGAGGATAGACCCCTACTTCCGGTATGATGATCACGTCTTTTGCCGGATCCATACGGGTGGCAATGGCCCAGTCCACCATCTCCTGATTATAGATGTCGATATCCGTGTCCACCACCACCACGTAGTTGGCGGCAGCAAAACCCTGACCCGATCCCAAATAGGCCAAAATCGCCTGCTTGCCCCACCCGGGAAATCGCTTTTCGATCTGCACCACGGCCTTGAATCCTCGTGAGCTTATGGGGGCATAGTAATCCCGAAACCCAATGACAGCGGTTTTGAGAAAGTTGTAGTTGTTTGCCTGGAGCATGGGGATTTTCCAGAGGTCCCCGTCACTACGTTCGTGTCCGAGGGTGCACATTTGGTACATCCAATCCTTGCGATGGGTAATGGCTGTCACATTGAAGACAGGACACATCATGGTTTCCTCAAAATATCCCATCCATTCACCAAAGGTCCCTTCCCACCGGCATGAATCAGGATTCAATTCCAACTCTCCCTCCAAAACCAGCTCCGCATGGGCCGGCACATCCAGATCAATGGTCTTGCATTTGACCATCTCCACCGCCTCCCCACGAAGCCCTCCTGCAAAAGAAAATTCATCATCCATGAAGGACCCCATCTTGCAGCAGGCCACCATGTTGATGACAGGATCCAGCCCAACCGCTATGGCCACGGGCATGGTGTTCTTGCCTGCAGCCCTTGCCCGCGCCACGTGGATACCGATGTCCTGGGTGGCAACGCACATGATCCCCGTGGTTGTCTCGTCATGGACCATGGCCCGGTACATGCCGTTGTTACGGCCGAACTTGGGATTGACTTGATCTCTCGTAATGACATTTGGCAGAGTAATGTAAGGTCCGCCGTCCATGCGATTCCATTGCAGGATGGGAAGCTTTTTGAGATTAACCTGATTGCCCGTGAGCACCACTTCCTGGCACGGGCCACTGTCCACATTTTTTGGCTCAATCCACGTATCCTTTGAGGCCAGCACCTGGGCCACACGGTTTCGGATCAGGACAAAGTTTTTCTCCATGGTATCGGCCGGCTCCAGGCCCAGGGCCATGGCATTGCGTTGAAGGGTACCATGAACATTTGCCACGACAGGTGTATCGTACCCTTTGATTTTGAACATAATCCCTGGCCCGCCCCCCCTGTCAGAAAGCTCCCATCCCAGGGCAGAAACCTCAAATCCGTCTTCCATCTCTTTCTTAAGCTCTAAAAACTGCCCCTCCTTTTTCAGTTTTTCCAAGAAACTTCTGAGATCCTTAAAGGCCATTTCTCTTCTTCCTCCTATTCCTATTTAAATCATCTTGAAGCCTTTATCAAAAACCTTTACGGGCTAAACTCTAAACGGGCAGGCGCATGAGCCGCCGGGCATTGTCTTCAAAAATCATCTCTTTTTCAGATTCAGAGATATCCATGCGTTCCACGCCTGCGATGGTATCCCGGATATAGCGATCTCCACCCAGGCTATCATGGGGCATATCCGTGGCAAACAGGATATGCTCCGCCCCGAAGAAATCATAGCCGCACATGAGTCCGGGGGTATAGCCGTGAATAGCCGTATCGCCATAAAACATTCTGTAATAGTCCATCAGAGGTCTTCGGAGTCGTCTCAGATACTTTGTCTTGAAAAACACTTCGGCATAATCATAGCACCCAACAATCCGTTCGCTAAAAAAGGGGACCATGGCCCCACAGTGGTGGATAACAAATTTCAGATCAGGATAGCGGTCAAAAACGCCGCTGAAAACCAATCGCGTCATGGCGACACTGGATTCATAGGGCCAGCCCAGGACCTGCCAGATCCAATAGCGGGAGTGGTCTTCATCAGGGTAATCGGGTGTCTCCCGCCGGCGCATGGGGTGTATGAGGATGGGGAGATTGAATTGATTCATTATTTCATAGAAGGGAAAGAACTCCTCATGGTCCAAAGGCTTGCCTGAGATGGAACTGTGAATCTGGACCCCTCTCAGCCCGAGATCTACGATGGCACGCTCCGCCTCCTTAAGTGCTGCCTTCATGTTATGCATAGGTAGCGCCGCCATGGCACCCACGATACGATTGGGATACCTGGACTGCAGTCCAGCCATCTCGTCGTTGACTATCTTTGCCAACTCAGCCCCATCCTTCGGTGACACGACCGCGTCCAGAGGAGGGCCTGCCAAGGTGAGAACCTGGGCATAATCCTCAAACCGCTCTATGATCTGCAACCGTGCTTCCATGTCATGAATGGCCGGCGTAAGTTCAAGGGGCGATAACAGATAGGGCTTCCTGGAGACTTTCTTCTTAAGGGCAGCCCGGTATTTGGGTGGTACGAAATGGGTAAACACATCAATCTTCATGACAGCAATCCCCCGTATATTCTTATGATGAATCTCTTATCACACTCAGTGTCTCGCCGTGCGGTATGCCTGGAATATAGTCCCCAACCTCCTCAATAATTTTTATGCCCCAGGGCTTCGGGTGTAGGTGCCCGATCCATGATCGGACCCAAAGGACGTCTCCATCAGGAATGGTTTCAGGTCTACTTGAAACCCGAGCCCTTACAACTTTTGCGTTGTATTTCCTCGGTCCTGGGGACAAATCCCTGATCGTGAGAACACTTTCCTTGTCATCAGCCAAGTCTTCCATCTGCGAAACGAAAATGACCCATTCTTTGCCCATTTCATTCTCCCCTGCACATCATCCAGTGGACGCCTCTCATGTGGCCTCCGATTGTAACGCCGCCTTCAGCCGTTCTTCCAATTCACGTTTATTGATCTTGTTTCCGCCCGGTACGAGGGGGAGTTCATCAACCCATTCCAACCGCTCGGGGATCTTGTAGAGAGCCAGTTGGCGTTCCTTGAAAAAGGAGACCATTTCCTCAAAGGTAAAAGAGACGCCTTCCTTGGCGACCACAAAGGCACATGCCCTCTCTCCCATTTCCACATCCGGCATTCGAACCAGTGCGGCTTCGGAGACCATGGGATGCTCAACAAGCAACTCCTCGATCTCTTTGGGATAGATCGTTTGTCCGCCTCGGATGATAATGTCTTTCACGCGTCCCCGAAGATAGAGATTGCCTGCCTTATCCATGGTTCCGAGATCACCCATATTGAATTTGCCGCCAATTCGCGATTCTGAGGTGGCTGTGGGATCTTGAAAATAGCCTCCCACACAATGAGGCCCTTCCACGGTCACCAGTCCCACCTCGCCTTTAGGGACCTTCTCCCCACTATCTGGGTCCAGCAAAGTCACTTCGTTGCCCCTCAGAACCCTGCCTACTGTTTTGAGTCTTATCTCCTGGGGGGCACTCAAATATCCTGCCGCCACGGCACCGATGTCCATTCCCCCGTATCCTTGAACCACCTTGCAGTCCAATTTCTGCTCCGTCTCCACGCCCAGATGATAAGGCAAGAGCCCTCCGCTGACCTGAATGAATCTCAGGGATTTCAGGTCATAATCCTTCAGACCGGAAAAATTGACCAATCTCACAAGATGGGTGGGTACCGCCCCCACAGCGGTGACGCCCTCCTTTTCAATCAAGGCGCAGGCCTGCTCTGGTGTAAAATGCTCCAACATCACCGTCTTGGCCCCCAACTGGGGAGGGGTACGGTGAATAAGGGTCTCGGCGGATCCCGAAATGGAGGGACTGACGGCTGCAACCACGTCGTCACGGGTCATTTCCAGATCCTTCACGTACTCCCTCCCCGTGGCAAGTCGAGCACAAGCCACCCACTCCACGCATTTGGGGATGCCAGTTGAACCGCTCGTGGTTGTGATCTCTGTATATTCGAAGGGATCGAATTTTTGTTTATCAAGCCCTTGCTTCATGCGTTCAAGGCAAGAGGGATCTTGCATCATCTCATAAAAGGAGATGGATCCTTCTGGAGCGGATTCCCCCACCACAAAAAGATGCTTAAGATGTTTAAACCTTTCCTCCATTTCAGAAAACATTTTGAAGAAGTCAAATCGCCTGAAACGGGCCGGGAATACGGCTCCTACCGACTGGGTCCTTGCCAGGACCGCGGCGATCTCCGTCTCCCGGAATTTGGTGCCCACAATGGCCACCAGGATTCCGGCCTTTTCGCAGGCCAAACGAGTAAGACTCAAGGGAACACTGTTGTAAAGCTGGCAGAGGATCACGTCATCCTTCTTGAGACCCAGGTCCAAGAATTTTGCGGTGATCCTATGGATCATTTCTACCCCTTCAGACCAGGTCACCCGAAACGACGAATCCACGAGGGCCTCATCATCAGGATACAGGTCAGCATTACGCTCCCAGAAGTCCACAGTGAGTTGATCTGTCCAAAAGCCCTCTTTTACATAGTCACGGATCATTGTCTGGTTGTATCTCGCAACCTTGCCCATGAAAGCCTCTCCTAGTCAGGAATCATCAAGGAACAGATCGTTATAGCCCGTATTCTTTCCACCGTCTTATAACTTTCTCTTTGATCTCATCGGGATATATGCCATCAAAGGACGCCTTGATGGGAATATGGGTATCTTTCGGCCACTCGGGGGGCCAGGTGCAATCAAAGGCGACCACGGGCCCCACATAGGCGCGTCGCTCTTGAGGCGTTAAACAGGGTGTTAATGGATTACCTTTGCCCTTATCCACTTCCCTTACAATAATTCCCCGCTTGGGATGACATTTGGTGGAGAAAGCATGAATGACCTGCCCCATATCAAAGACGTCCACATCTTCATCAACGACGATGATCTTGCTCCAATCTGCCCTTCTCACGGTCATGGCATCCAAAATCTGGTCAATTACAGCACGGCCTCCTCTCTTGACGCCGATGATAGCCGTGTGGATAACTGCTTCCGGTGGTGTGTAAACATCGATGACAGGGATGCCACTGTTTTGAAGATGATGCTTGACAGCCACAGCAGAAGTAATCGGTGTGGCCACATGGTTGTCGTCAGGCGGCATGCCTAAACTAATCATGGTCAAGATGGGGTCATTACGGAAAGTTATGGCCGTAATCCGCGCAAGGACCCCCATGCGCACCCCCTCAGTACGATAGCCTGGATACTCCCCGAAAGGCCCCTCTTGAGCCGTTGCGTCAGGGAGGATCTCTGCTTCGATAACAATCTCCGCGTGGGCCGGAACCAACAAATCGCTGGTCTCACATTTGACCAGTTCAACGGCTTGCTGGTTTACGCCACCGGAAACTTCAGCCTCGCTAACCCCCTTCGGGATACTCGCCGAAGCGATGAGATGGGAGATGGGATCCGCACCGATCACGAGGGCCATTGGCATTGGGCTTTTCTTGGGCACGTAGTGCTTGTGTAGGACGCGACCCAGATGGCTATGGAATCGGGGAAATCCAACGATGTGTGCCTGATTGTGGATCATGAAACGATACATGCCCCAGTTTAGCCAGTCGGACTCCGGGTCCCTTGAAACGACTAAATCCCAGGTCCCAATATAACGGCCCCCGTCGCCATCATGGATGTAGGGGGAAGGAAACCGATTTAAATCGATCTCGTCACCGACGAGAGTATTTTCTTTACAGGGTCCAGTTTCTTTGATCCCAGGCTCTAACCGGTTTCCCATACGTTCTTCGTATTCCCGGTAAAGATCTCGCACGGGTGTGCTTGGCTCCAGGCCAAAGGCAATGGCCACTCTCCTGAAGGTTCCAAGGGAACCGCCAAAGAGCCGGTATCCAGGAGGGTAGTCCCTGAGATTCTCAAACAGGAGAGCCGGTCCGCTCATCTCATAAACCCTCCTGGAAATGGCCGCAGCCTCCAGGTCCCAATCGACTTCCTTGTCCACCCTGACCAAATCGCCGGTATTATCCAATTTTGAAATGAATTCCCGAAGATCTTTAAAGGGCATCATCAGCCTCCATACTTGGTAGCCAGATCCAACAAATGGCTAAAATTTTACCCCGCTCTTAGTCAAGGGATTGAAACCCAGTTGTCGAGAGAGTCTTTCAGACGCCCCATTGAGCGTCTTTTTAACCCGCTTTTCACTCTTAGCGTTAAACCGAATCGTGGGAAGGGTAACGACTATGGCAGCGACAACACTCCCGAAAAGATCAAAGACCGGGGCAGCCATGGAAATGAGTCCCGCATACCGTTCCTCCCGGGAATAGGCGATTTTCTCCAAGCGTATCGCTTTTAGTTCCTTGAGCAACTTTTTCGAGTCTGTGATGGTGGCATGGGTTTTCGGGGTCAATTTCACCGATGAAAGATATTGGTCGATTTCTTCATCCGATTGATGGGCCAGGATGGCCTTTCCGCCTGCCGTGGTATAGAGGGGAGCCCGATACCCGATCTCAACAGCGCGTTTCAGTGGTTGCGAGCAGTTCTCCCCGTACACGATAAGCATCTCATCCCCTTTTCGAACGGCGAGGGCACTGGACTCGTCTGTCCTGTTCATGACCTCACGAACAACTGGGCGCCCCAGTTGCACAATATCCAGGTCCGTAAGGTATTTGCCCGCAATAACAAGGACTTGGGGGCCGATAACGTATCGCCTCTCCTCCTCTTTACGCAAGGAGAGGAAATCGTGGGCCACCAGGTCAGCCAGAAGTAATGAGAGGCTGCCTTTAGGGATATTCAAGGCCGCAGACAGCTCTGCATGGCTAATGCCGTTCTTGCTAGCCCCGACAGATTCAAGGATTTGGATCACCCTGGTTGCTGACTTAACCATGGCTCTTTGGAAGGATTTGTTTACATATGTAAACCATGTTTTGTCTTCGTAGACTACTAATAGAAGGGAAACGCCTTGTCAAGATCTAATATGGGAAAACGGGATAGGCATCAATTGTCCAAGTCGCTTAAATGGAAACGATGCGAGAGATCTCCGGGGTGCCACGGTTCAATCGGATATGGATGTGTTTGAGCCACTCTTCACTCTCTTTGGGGAAATCCTGTCTGTAGTGTGAACCCCTGCTCTCGGTTCTCTTTAAGGCGGAGAGGGCAATCGCCCTGGCAGAAAGGGCGGCATTTCTGCATTCAAAGATTCTGAAAAGATCTAGGGGATTGCTTGCCAGAGAGGCATCCAGTTCCCCCGATACCTCGTCTATTGCATCAATACTCTCTTTCAACGATCTTTCGTCACGGATGATACCCGCCTTTTCCCAGAGAATCCGTCCCAGTCTATCCATCAGGGAACGGGCCATGGAGGTCTCTCTTCCTTCCCCGTAGCGGCGGTCAAACCTCTTGTACGCCATCTCCTCAGCTATGGACTGAAAACGCCTTAATGTGGGTGCTGAGTCAGCGTCTTCAGTTGCAGCTCTGGCTGCCAAGGCGCCAAAGACCAAGGACTCTGAGAGGGCATTGCCGCCCATTCTGTTGGCACCGTGGATGCCACCCACCACCTCCCCCGCCGCGAAGAGGCCTTTTATCGCCGTACGGCCCGATACGTCGATATGCAATCCACCCATGGTATAGTGACAGGCAGGGGCGATTCTTACAGGTTCTAAGTGGTAAGAAAAGGTTTTCTTTAGGATCTCTTTTACCTCGTCGCTGAAGGGGATGGCAGTATCTTCCGCCTCCCGTAAGTCCAATAGTATGGCCCCGTCAATTCCATTCCCTTCAGAGATTTCCCTGAAAAGTGCCTGGGCGAATCGATCCCTTGATGCCAAAGCGATGGGTTTTTCCTTAAGCTCGTATTTCTCCTTAATATCTTCACCCAAGCGGTTTGTTATTTTACCCAGGTCAGCAAGCATAGCAGGCACAATCATGCGGGTTTGCCCCCCCTTCTCACGGACGAGGGGATAAAACTGCACGAACTCCATGTCCATGAGTTCAAGGCCCGCTTCCAAGCCCAGCAAATAGCCGTCTCCAGTGGTTCCTGGTGCGTTGTTGTTTTGGGCATAGATGGATCCTGCACCACCCGTTGCTAGCAGAACAGACCTGGATCGAAATCCAAACACAGTACCCGTGCGCTTCTGAAAACCGATTGCTCCGTAGCATGACCCGTCATGCGTGACGAGATCTGTGACCATAATTCCTTCCAAACATGGAACACCCAACTCTCGACAAGCACGAAGTAGAGGCGGCGCAATCGTCGGACCTCCAATCAGGGATGATTCCCTGGTTACAAGTCCCATATTGTGCATGGTGCCTCGCATACCCATGTCTTGGAGCTCTCTCACCATCGAAGGTGCCTCTTTCGCGAACTTCTCGACAAGCCCTGTGTTGTTCAGTCCTCTACCGCTATTCAGGGTCTTCTCTATGTGTGTCTGCACATCGGTGCTTCTAGGGCTGAAAGCGAAGAATCCTCCAGCAAGATAGGTGTTGTTCGCCTTCCCTAAAGATCCTTTGGAGATTAGAAGAGCCTGCTTGCCCAACTTGGAAACCTCAAGTGCTGCTCTCAATCCGGCGATGCCACTTCCAATAATCAGAACATCAGAATCCATAATTTGCATATTGATTTTTCCCATGGTCGGTCCTCTGCTGAACAATTATGCCTGTGACAACAGGTTTGCGTCTCTGCACCTAGTATGATACCTTGATCCTCAATTGCCTATTTCTCAAGCCTAAACATCCTTATACAGCTCTCACACATTTGCAAGCCAAAACGACCATGTTTGTGGAATGGGGCTCTAGACGCGCTTCCATGGTTTGGCCGAGAATCAGCCTATGGGAGTTGATGGCGGGCAGAGTAAAAAGAATATCTTGAAAAAGGGGATTTACCCATGTTGAATTTTCCTCTCATCCTGGACCTTCTCCTCATCCTGACTGTCGCATGGATCCTGGGCCTGGTCTTTACCAGGATGGGGCTACCGGTTATGCTTGGAGAATTGCTGGCAGGGATCATCCTGGGTCCCCCCATTCTAGGCATCATCGGCATTACCCCCTCCA
>CAJIAF010000028.1_pt1 | contig 14747 bp, 10 predicted proteins | sample 9199141 | NCBI WGS metagenome assembly CAJIAF01 (sample SAMEA7708265, study PRJEB35096) | sediment metagenome | biome: marine neritic benthic zone biome [ENVO:01000025]; feature: sediment [ENVO:00002007]; material: shallow marine sediment [ENVO:03000034] sea grass bed [ENVO_01000059] ...
GGAAGATACTACGCTGCCAACTGTCCACATTCGGACAACTGATCCAGACCTCGCCGCCCGGTTTAAGAACCCGAACGATGTGGGTAAGCATCTCTTTGGGATTTAGTGAATGTTCCAGAACGTTTGAAAGCACCACGACATCATAGGGCTCCTCGGGTTGAAATCGTTCGATAGACTTTGTATGAACTGTAAATCCATCTATTCTTGCCTCAGATGCTGCCCGTTCATTTATCTCCAGTCCCTCTACCGTAAATCCGTTTTTCTGATATATCCGCAGCCCCCGGCCCTCATTGCACCCCACGTCCAGCAAACGTCCTTGCCCTATACGTGTATGAAAGGATAGGTCCCCGTCTAAAGCCATCCACAAGAGGTATAAAGGGGAAGCCAGGAATGTGGATCGGATTTTAGTGTATTTACCATCCCCCACATCGCCAAAGTTGTAGTATGTTTCGTAGAGGTGCTTCAATTCATCAGGGCTTGGACGTGCTCGAATTTGAACCAGGTCGCATGATTTGCATCGAGAGAGACTAAAATTCCCTTCGACACCGAAACGAGTGTCGAAAATTTTTTCATGCAGTAAAGAAAGATCTCCTTTACAATCGATGCAGGATTGCTCCCCTTCAATCACGACTCAGCTCTCATTCAACTTGTGCATTTTCGCGTTCTTGCCATACCAAGAACCAATGAAATTTATTGTATAGACGATTTCATCCCTTTTCTTTCATTCATCCACTTGATCCGCCAAAACTGGCAGTTTTTTTAAGCAATATGGCATTTTTGACTGCATCCTCGTATATCGATTTATGTTGTCCCGAAATATTCTGAAGCGCGTAATCCTTATCAATCCGCTGTTTAAGTTGTTTTCCCAACACATCCTTCTCCTCACTCGACAATTGCATCATTCGAGCGGCCCCAGAGACCAAACCGGACACATCTCCTGGTTCCACAAGTGGTGTATTCGTGTTTTCAAAGATGAATGGCAGATCCCCGACCCGCGTCGCAACGATGGGTAAACCAACATGTATGGCTTCAAGCACGACTATGGGGCATGCTTCTGAATAGGAAGGGAAGATCAGGACGTCAAACATCTTAAGCCATGCAGGTATATCCGCCTGGTAGCCGACAAGATGAAACCTCTCCTTGAAAGGTGACGATGTAACCTTTGATTTTACCTTTCGAGAAAAACCCGATTGCGAATGAAACTCTCCCCCAACAATCACTGCCTGCAATTCTTCTTCCCGAGACATCAATGTTTCTGCTGCAGCAATGAAATCGAGAACCCCTTTTAGCGGAACGAGATTTCCCACAAATCCCAGGATACGATCATTCTCGTTCAACCCCAGATTTCGCCGGATCTCCTCGTGTCGCTGATTATGATGGGTGGAAGGAAAAAAAGGAGCGGGCAATCTGCGCCACCCTGAACCAGATAATCTTTCCACGTTATAATAATCGACAATCGCCGGTGTAGCGACCACTACACGAATCATGTGGTTGAGAAACAAGGGCGACACCATGCGAACAAAAATTTTTGGTGTCAGCATGTCATTGAGGTGCCAGACAACAGGTTTACCGCACAAAAGAGCAGCGAACACGGGCTGTAGATTGGTCACGCCGTTCACATGGACCACATCTATCTGCTCCCCGCGTATAACTTTCACGATATGCCAGACGACCCAGGGGAGTGTCAGCAAAAACCAGATATTTGTAAGAATTTTTCGCCAATGTCGGAGATAGGCAAAACGTAAACGGACGTAACGATGCCCCTGTTTACGCAGGAAATCCTCATACTCCGATTCCTGGTCTTCGGGGAATAAGACGACGGTTTCGATGCCCTCCTGTTGCAGTCTGTTTGAGACCCAGACGACACGCCTCTGTGCGCCTCCCAAGTGGCTTCGATGAAGGCAGTTCAATATACGAAGAGTTGCATTGCTGTCTCTTCCCGGTGCATTATCCACTTTTCCGGATTTAGAAAAAATCAAACGCCCACCTTTCGGGCAAATACAACCACCTTATTCTGTCTTGAAATGAGTCGAGCCGTAAAGAATATGATTCGAAGTGCTGTATTAAATACCACGGCTTTGAAACGGGAACCGACACCTTCTTGAGGCTTTTTCAGCTTTTGTCGGATATCCGTTTCACCCTGGTGTAATTCCACCACTTCAAAACCGTTATCCATCAGGAATGTCCGGATAGACGATTGAGAAAAATATTGCAGGTGATGAATACCATAAACAAGGAAAAGCGGACGTTTTATCCGTCCGTAAGATATCTGATATACCTTTTTAACAAGCCAGTGGACGAAACTGTCCCGCACGGGAATCTCCAGTACAACCAATCCAGCTGGATTGAGAATATTATATATCTTACGTATAGCCGTCCGTGGTTCGGGCAGATGCTCAAAAAGATCCCACATAGTAATGGCGTCATACCGGTCCGAAGTTTCCAGCTCTTCCAGCATACAGTTGTGGACCGTTATCCCATAGCGTTCTTTGAGCAGACTGGCAGATTCCGGATTCGGTTCCACTCCCGCAATGGTGAATCCCTTCTCCATTGCCAAACGGAGAAACATCCCCAAACCGGCGCCCACATCCATTAAGGTCCGGCCCTCTTGTAATGACTTTATTCTGTCCAGCCATTTCCCGTAGCGGAGACGGAATGCTTCTGAAATATTTTCCTTATTACGGTCTCGATAGAACCCATCCTTTGCTTTGTTCAAATAAGACGAGTAAAATGCTTCCAGAAAAGGGGACTGAGGAACAGGCTGGATAAATTCATGGGAACACGTGTTGCAGCGGACCACGCAAACAGGAATGTCTGAAAGATCAATGCGTGAATGGTAAGACGCATAGGTTTTATCAATTGGAAAGACTGACTCCGATTTCTCAGAACCGCAAACAGGACAAGGCTTTTTCTCAAAATAATCCATATTCTTTTCGGGATTCGTCTTCGCAATGCTCTGAATACTCTCCTCCAAATTTTCTCCAATGCTTTTCATCCATGACCGGTCTTGCTCGTAACCCAGCAGAATCAACTCTCTCCCACCGTAGAAGTCAAAAAGATCTTTTGATTCACGTGTGAATTGATTTTGCCAATCTCCAACGAGGCCCTTGCGCATGAAGCTGCCTTTGATTTCTTCACCTATCTCTCTTCCCGATTGTCGCTCAAAAGAGTATTCCCTTGAAATTTCAACAGCTTTTTCATGATCTAATTCACTCCCGGTGAGTGAGAGGACAAGTTTCTTCAACTCTCCAGGCGTGTCCTTGCACATATCCTCATATCTAATGAAGGTCACACCCGCGCGACCGTACCACTGATGAACAAAGTCTGACCAGGAGTACCGGGGATGCCGCTGTTTCGTAAATGCATACTTGATAAAAGCCGGTAAATTTTCACGGACATTCTCATAATCATCAAATGGCAGGTCCTTGCGAACGATATCCACAAGTGCCGCATTATTGCGGTCATTCTTGAAAAGACAGTGAAAATACCAAGAGACAATCACATCTCTTCCGTCCCGCCACACAACAACCACGTTTCTCATTCCTCTCGGACTCAGATAATGACCATGCATAATTGAGGATCGCATCACAGGAAAACCATTCCGTGGAAATGGAATATTTAAGGCACTTCCCAACATCTGTCCAATCCAGGTCCCGCCCGATTTTGGATATTCATTAACCGTGTACAAAGATAGAAGGTTCGGGAAACCGCGCACCATTATCTCCCGTTCCAGTGTTTCAATTTTCCTGAAAATATTCGCTGTTGGAATTTTTTTTGGGCGATGTCTTTCGATCATTAATCTCTCGTTGATTTAATCGATGCTTATAAATTACATCAACATGATTGAAATGTGACCGGCGTCACGTTCTTTTGCGATTCTTCTCAGAAAACGTGTAAACGCAGAAAACAGAGACGGATGCTCTGAAAAATTAAAAGGGTGATTCCAGACATGAAAGGTAGCTTGCTCTTTGATTGCCCTGTTTAAACCGCGAAGGGAGCGAGAATAAACAAATGGCAAACGATGAATTTGACCTCGCCCATAATGAAAGAACATTGAGCCTGTATCACAATGCAAACCGGGAACCAATTCCTGCCTGGCCACCATGGGCGGAGACTGGATCAAAGCAGAAAGAAGATAGGCCATCCGATTCGCATTCTCATTGGATTTTTCTGAACCGCGTACGACCCGAAAGCCGTGTGCAGCAACTTCGCTGTAATAGGCCCCCTGGTTTTGCGGGAACACCAGGCGGTCAGGGATATGCATTTCACCAGGAAATACGCGTTGAAAATTCTCCAGTTCACATCTTACACAGGCCTCATTAACACCGGGATATGTGAAACGAGTGTGGGTATAGGTATGACACGCGAACTGGTGTTTAGTGCGGGTTGAAGCTATCATCTCAAAAAGATTCCGACCATCGAAGGTCGACGGCTGTCCATTCCGCAAAGCTTTAAAAATATGATCTCTGGCCGGTTCAGGCAAATGCCCAAGATCTTGATCGCCCATCCCCTCCAGCATTCCACCTACCGTTGCCCAGGTCACCGGAATCTCGAGGAGGTCCAGCTCCTCGAGCAGACTGGTCAGGACTCGACTCAAGTTATCATATACCCCTTCGGCCTCTCGCTTCCTCCAAAGCCCATTTTCTATGGATCCCCAGCCAAGCTCAAAATCAAAGCTTATCATTACGGCGGCTGATCCCGATCTGTCAGAATCGCCTCTCTCCTTATATTCTTTCATCACCGAAGGACCTCATAACCCAGGCTATTCTGCATCTCAGCCAATACAGTGTTAACATCAAGGAAATCATCTTTTGTCAACCTGGCAAGACTTTCTTTATTCATGTTCTTCAACAAGAAACTTCTGTCCAGAACGTTAACGCTCTCCCCATCAAACTCTGTGGGCGGTTTGTCAAGGTTCAGGAACTGCCAAATATTATTAAGAGTCTGCACGGGCTCGGCGATGAAATCCTCATACGTAATCTGGTAATACCGTTTTACTTGCTCGCCACCCTCCATGAGCATCTTGTTTGCCGAAACCCATTGGGCGCCAGCCATCTTGATGGGGTAACGTGAACCAATCTTTCGCGCTGCTTCTTTCTTCGGCCTGGCCTTACGGCAAATGCCTTCAGCAACACAATAACCGTTACGAATGATGCCTATAAAATAGGCGTTTGAAAAGTTCTCATCCAGCCAACGCATTCGAGTAACATTGGCAATGGACTTCTCAAGGAAAGCACGTCCACCCTTTCCCCACCAGGGGGACCAATCTTCAATGATGCGTTGCGTCAACGCAGGATGTTTGCCGGGCGGCATTGCCATGTAGTCAATGCATTGATTCCACATCCGCGTCCAGCCCAAATCCTCGGGACGCGTCAGGAGAGAGGTAAACCTGACACCTTCGCACGGCAGAATACGAATGTCAGGGTGCGCACCCAGGATCTCACGAGTGATCGTCGTCCCGGAATTGTAACACCCGACGAGGAAGATCCACTTTTCAGGTTCTCTATGACGTATAAAGGGCCGAATGACTGTGCGAATGTATTCACTGCGATAGGCCCGAATTGAGACCTCGCTCCAAAAAGCCCGTGCAAGACGTCCCTTGTTACGTTTGGTAAAGTCCCTAACCCGAAGATAGCTGGTATTTGTCATACTATATGTAAAAAATATTATAATTCAGGATCTTACATACACCTCAATTTAAGAGAGGTTCTCACCTTATCGACTGACCGGGAAAAGAAAGACAATCGATTAATGAAAGGATCTCGGATCCCGGATTTCGTTCTTTGTGCACAATGCGCTGCAAAGCACGGCCTACGGTTTGGCACCTATGTCTATTCTCTGACGCTTCTAACATCAAGTGTGTCAGTTCGTCTATATTCCCATAGGTGTAGAGCCAACCTGTCTTTCCATGCTCAATCACTTCGGAGACCCCTCCGACATTTGATGCAATGGTTGGAACACCATGACAACCAGCTTCCAAAATACTGCGTGGGGTACCTTCGTACTTGGAGGGCAGAATCAGGCATTCTATGCTGCTCATGGCTTGTCTTGGATCGTCAATCCAACCATGAAAATGTACGATATCTTGCAGCATAAGTTGTTTGGTCAAGTCCTTTAGATTCGCCGAGTCGGCACCGGACCCGAAAATCATCAGCTTCACCAACCGCTTTTCATTTTCAAGATCCGAAATCGCCCGCAGGGCATGATCAATCGACTTCTCCGGAGTCAGCCTTGAGACAATACCGAAAGTAAAGAAATCTTCTTTCTCACCATATAATATGGAGCTGTCCGTGGCTTTGCAGGTAACACTTATTGGGATGAGCGTAATGCGGCCTTCAGGAACATTATACCCGTTCATCAACTGCTTTTTCAGTTCATGACTAATCGCGATCATTCGATCACAGCGAGAATAAATAAATTTGAGCAGTACCTTAAGAAAGACTCCTCGCCAGGTACCTATCCTTCTGATGGGGATCGGCGGGCCGGCACGGTGAAAAACAGTTCGGATAAAATCGCGCTTCAGAAAATTAACCACTTTGACAATAAAAAATGCTGTAATTTCCGAATCTGAAAATACGGGCAGGACCACCTTATAACGGCCTGACCACAACCTCATGAACAAAACAAAACCCGATTTCACCCTCATTGCCATGGTGCTGTTCAGCCTTGGGGCTGTAATTTCGTCCAATTGAACAGAAGATTTAGCAAATGTACGAATAATTGCTCCGGATCGATGTCCCCGAACACCTGCAAAGAGAAAGGTGGGATTACAACCGTTTGGAAGATTTCCAAGCCATAAACAAAGTCGCTGCATGGTCCCGCCAAATTTGCCAAGACGGGCCGAGAATAGGAGGACATCCGACATTTGATGCGAGGTCACTTCTAACTTCAGATCTTTATTATGCGTGGAAGGCATCACCTATGGCTAAGTCTATTTATGGCAGCAAACACTCTCTGGAACTGAATACCATCCGCAGCAAGCTGGTCAATAAAGGGCGACGTATTACGGGGGTACCCATAACAGCCCAAGTGATCTGTCCGCAGCGTATCCAGGGTAATAAGAATGATTCGATCAATCGGATTGTCCTGCTTTTTCGCCTTACTAAAGAAATCTGAGAACATCAGCAGACTTATGCACAGGATAAAGCCTGATAAAATGATGAGTTTAGTTTTCATATTTATCGAATCATTTTCTCCCACTTGCCCGGGAAATCGGGAATTGTCACTTCCTGTTCAGGTCGGCAGCACAGAAGTATTACGCATCTGAAGATTTCGGAATGGAGTGCTTGCAGTTCAATGCTGCACCCCGCACAATGGACCCGGCAACCAGGATAAGAAAACCGGATAGCAGCGTATAAAAAATAAATGTCGGTTGGCTTTGAAATCCTCCTCGACCGATTGTGAACATTCCCACACATAGAACAGGATTCAGAATCCACCAGCGCGTCTTTATCGCGGCAACAGATAATTGTCTAATAATTCTGGTAAAAATAAAAAAAACGATGGGGACACCAATCAATGATAAATTTAGCAATATTTCTGCAACCGGCGAAAATCCCTGTCCAGCTACTCGACGGCCCGGGAACACACCGCTCTTACCCAAAATACTTCTAAATTGAGTACCGAGATTGGTCGGTTTTTCGATTGGCAACAATGCGCCCGGCACCGCTTGAAGCATGGAATCCCAGAAGGACTTACCCCATAAAAGTTCGTTCTGATCATTTATATAATACAATAAAGACGTATTGGGCCGAACAAACTCCGTAAGTGTCTGCAATATTTTACGGTCTGTTATGTCAGATAGAGCAAGGTTTCCTCTGGTCGCTCCTGCAACAATACCAATTGTCAATGCGAAAAGGAATACGGTAATTAACCATGTCTTACTGAAACGAACACCCTTTAATGATTTGCTGGCTATTATTGCAATGAGCGCAGCAAGGACATGGCGGCGAGACCCCCCTGACAAATTTAGCATTGCAAACATGCCGAAAATGAGCCAGGAGTAATAGCCTCGCTCCTCATAGAGGGCCACAATGGATATGGCACCAATCATAAGATAAAAATACGGGAAGAAGAATCCGGACTTTTTTGCCTCAAGAAGATCAGCGTGATGTATACCTCCTGCAAATAGACCCTGCTTGGAAAAAAAATAAAAATTAATAAAAATTGCCAGCACTGCTGCGCCCGATGCCACACCAACATAGACAGAGTTAAATCTCAAGGTATTGTGTCGGGCATCAGGTCCTGATTTATAGAGTAGGCCGCCCAGGTAAATCGCTGAGATACCAATGACTGTATAAAAATACGCTTTCACAATCGTTGCATCGTCATAAGTAATTGCCTGCATGAACACAGCGCTTTCCAATTCAATATACCGGTAACCTAAGAACCCTGCTGTTCCGTAAACATAAACCGACAAGAGAAGATAAAACTCCGGGCGAGAGAGCGAACCATGATGTCGCAAGGCATCCACAAACAAGCATGTCGAAAACCCAAATAGTGATATGGGTACCAAGTAATCAAACATATCGATGGCTTAATTCATTACTTTCATATCCTGTACATTTCGGTTCCTAACTTGGTTCGAACTAACAACATAATTAAAATTGAACAATTTTTCACAATCTTATAAATCAAACAATCATCTTGTGCAATGCCGTATGCGCAGTATCATGTTATGGCCAAGTCTAGTATAGATGAATGTTCAAAGGACTTATTTGATTCACCCATATAACTCACAAGATAGCCATACCTGATTAATGGGCCTCGCTCGAGCAATTTAAATACCCTTAGTTGCATTCCGTTAATTATTGACTTAATTGGCAAAGAGGCTAACAACATAAAGATAGCTTTATATTATAAACGAGATGATTGTTTGAGACTATCTCCATCGTCAAGGCAATAAAAAGAAATTTTTTTAAGGTGAATTGATTCAGTTTCTTGGTTTATGATACACCGAGTCATTCTTTAAGAAGACTTCTTTCCCGTTCATTTATTCATCCGTCCACATCCCCAAAACATGCTATTCCACAAAACCGAATCATCTGAAAAGGCTGAAGAGATAAGGTTGAAAGATCGGCAAAAGTACCTGTAGACTTCTGCACTAAGACCAGAAGAGGTCGGATTTGGTAGTCGAGGTCTCTCCCACAAACCGACTTTGATATTTTCAAGTCCGCATTCTTTCATTGTGTTTTCCAACGTAACAGGATTCATGATCTTCAGATTGTGCGTTTTTAGTTTCTCAGGACTGAATCTGCGACAAAAGAACTGAACAACTGGATTAGAAAAATTAGGAATGGTGACCGCCACGATACCCCCTTTTACTGCAAAAGTTAGATGACGCCGCAAAATTGAAACAGGATCGTCAAAATGCTCAATTAATCCACAAGAGATAACCATATCAAAAAATTCTGGTGGTTGGAAAGTGTTTACATCACCTTCCCAAACAGTTGCCTTTATACCCAATTCATGGAGGTTGCGCCTTGTTATGTAAATTCCTTCTCCTGAGTAGTCAATTCCAAAATAGTCATGCTGAGGCCGCACTTGATGGAGTAAGCTCAGAATTTTACCAGGAGCGCACCCAAGTTCGATGACTTTCATCTGGGATTTTCCTGCAGAGTCCAGCAACATCCCCAGAAGTTCACCAAACAGCATTTTATTATTGGAAACTTTCTGGGAAATTTTTGAGATAATCCCCGTCTTGCTGGTCTTATACGACCACTTGTCACTCCATTTGTCAGGGCCCATAAGATCTTTATTCATTGCTTAGCCTTTATAGAATTCTAATTGTCAAAATCTCAAATAAATTCTTGGTCTTCACAAGAAATTTCACTCTTTCACAGGACCGACTACTAATGAACCTGCGAGTATCTGAACATTATCTCCAATCTCTGGGAAACTCTGACCGCTATCATCCTGCTTGCCGAAATTTTCTTAACGTGCAAAACTGGCCAATCTGTACGTACTTTCCCACTTTTGTCGAGCCGCCAACTATAACACCTTGCGGATTTGATAACTGGATTCTTGGCCCGATTTCTGCATCTTGCTTGACTGATATCAGCACAATAAACTCGCATAATTACAGCCTGAATACTCGCTGTAAGGCATCCGCAAACAAGCATGTCAATGTAACAAACGATAGATCAGGCAAAAAGGAATTAGACATGATTATGGCTCCCTGTAAGACTCTCGGCCCGAATCATTGTAGTTACGAATCGGCTACGTTTTCCAATGACCCAAGGACACTTGTAGCAGGGATTCGACGAACTCAATATCGTTCATTAACTCCGTGATTAACTTTGAACGAACGCCATAAGACATAGGCTCATACTGTCGTGGCACTCGGTTCCATTTGATGAGCCGATGATTTCCGTAATTGAGAATACTCATAAACAAAGATGGTATTTTTTCCTTTAATGGACTATCGCTTAGAACGCGCATTACCCGTTGCAACCAGAGCCATCTGGACTGTGCGGCAACATTAAATTTTTCGTGTATATTGGGTGGAACAAAATCCGATCGAACCCCAATAAAACTGGATACCTTATTGAATGTCTCCAGAGCATCCTGTATTAGGTCCTCGAAAAGAAGAATCATGATTTGCTCTTGGGGAAAACAATCGAAATATCTTTGCAGATGTTTCTTATATGAGCTGTTTTCTAAGTAATTTGATAATCTTGGATGTTGCTGACTAACTATGATGTCGAAATCAGGTAGATCCCATCCGGTCTTTTTCTCCTGCCAATATTGAGAGTACGCTCTGTCGACAGGGTCACGCAATAAAAAAATTAACTTAACATCCGGGATATATCTCTTCATTAATGTGGGAGCATCTTCAGAATACATGTACATTGTCGACGCCTCTCCAAAGGCTTTTTTACCCTGACAGTTTATGAACAAGCTTTCATACCATGGGAAACCTTTATCGAATTTCCCGGATCTGGACGGAGCGTTTTCTCCACGACCTTGGTCTCGCCCTAAAGATTTCGTGAAGAATCCAGGTTCTTTTATACGCGCCATACAAATCTCTGGATGAGCTTTCAGATAATTCCAAAGAGATGTGGTTCCTGACTTCCCAGCACCAGCTATAATAAATGTCGGAAGCATAATTTGTTTTCAGAAGAACTTGAAAGACAAGAGATAGGAATAAGTTCGGATTCCCATTTCCTTGTAGACTAAATAGTTTAGTATGAGTACTTGAAGAATCAGCATAGCACTGGATACTGTAGCAACACCATATAATTTGTAAGGTAACGCAACGACTGCCATGGAAACGATGGCCAAAATAGTAATAAATATATTCACTTTCATTGTCAATAATTGCCTGCCTGTCATTTGAAGGACAATCCCAGCTGCGCCCAAAAAGACTCTGCAGAGAGGCCCAAGCACTAGAATAGTAAGTAATAAGCCCAGATTCGCATATTTTTTACCGAAAGCAACATGTAGAAACCAGTCGCCCCACACAAAGAAAAAAAGGGCAAGAGGTAAACAGAACAACGAAGCGTAGGTCGTGCCTTTGCGGCAAAGAGCCTCTACTTCCGTCAGGTTCTTCTGCGCGAATAAAGACGCAACAAGTGGTGACAGCATTTTATGTACGGGTAGAAAAAACAAAAACTGTTGTGAGACCCGCTTCAGTGGCCCGTACAACCCTGCAGCCGCAGGCCCAAGCAACCAACCGATAATAATTAGGTCAGAAGAGCCGCGTACCGTGGTCGCTGCCGAGGCCAGCCCCATAGGAATTGAGGTTTTCACTATTTCTCTTAAGCCAATGTTTGTATCCTTCCGGCCTTTGAGAGCCCTATACGGCCCGGTACTCCAACGTATCGTGAACATAAATATGAAGATACTGCATAAGCCCACGATTCCCCAAATGAACAAAACCCTCTCAAGCTGAATACTGGACGCGTCGGTTATAAACAACCATCCCAAGACAATTAAAAGCAAGCTCTGCCTAATAAATGTTTCTGAAACAGCCGACTGGAACAGCTGATCCATCGCTCGAAGTGTGGAGGATTGTATTTGCTCGAATGTCATCACAACAATCATGACCAGCTGGTACATCAGTAACCCGGTCAGTAGTTCCGAAGAGAAAACATTATTGGAGATCCTCCTCCAAAAAAGGGACATCAAAACAAGCATTACGAGAGTACTTAGAACGGGCAACATTCTTAGCTTTTTCATGATATCCGGAATTGCAGATGGGGACTGAATCAGAGCCATACTGATGAATTTTTGATTCCCCTGATCAACCCCCATGCGGCAGAATATCGAAGCAATATTACCAATCTGGAGCATAATAAAATAAACGCCAATATCCACTTTTGACATTGACCTCGTCAGGATAGCAACAATACATATACTGACGATAGCTTTTAGAATACGTATGATCATCAGGTAAGACACGCCCTTTACAAATCGTTCAAGAGAGTGTTTTAGGTTCATCATCGACATTCATATACCTTATTATCTGTTACAATTGACCAATAAAACAGTGCCTCCATATTCCTGGAACAGTATAAAAAGACAAACAGAACCTGACCAGTTTTTACCGGGCCAGGAGATCCTGCCACTATGATACCAAAGATTAGTTGGAAGAGAGCCCGAACAATACTACCACTCGTCATTATTGTAGCTTTTCGTGCTGTTTTCATTTGTATTAGTCTTATCTCCAGATGCGTGCCAGATCAGTATCCTTTTGATCTACTGATCAAAAGTTACTGGTTCTTCCAGTGATATTAGTTTCGAATACCACAGGCATAGCGCGTCACTTGAACTCTTCGACAGTCTGAGGTTATTATAGTCAGAAACTGGAACAAAGCTGTCTGATGAAATCTTGATTGCCCTGGTCAATGCCCATCCTGCAAAAAACTGAAGCAATATTACCGATCTGCAGCATGATAAAATAGATTCCAATACTCTCTTTTGATAGTGTCCTTGTCAAGATTGCAATAATACCGATACCAACAAGGACTTTAAGGATACGGATACCCGTTAAATAGGACATCCCCTTTATAAATCGCTCAAGAGAGCGCTTTAAGTCCAGCATTGACTTTATTAAGTACCTATATCACGATCATTAATTATTGGGCTTCAAGACAGAAGGCCTTGTAGGGCTTTTTATTGGGGATTACCTTGAATTTATTTTAGGTGATGTAAAGGGAACTTACGATCGTCTGCTTTGGAAAGGGTTCAAAAGGGATTTGTTCCATCGCAATTTTTCAACCAGAACCTTTCTGCCATCGGCTCTTAAAAATGATATAGTAAGAAAGTCGAAATCCCTCCCAGCTTAGAGAGTATTGACAGGAACCTGATGCATTTATATATGGGTCGAGCGTTTCACGGCTCCGTCTTTGCTGGTTTAAAGTCAGGTAGACCAGCTGACCGGCGAAGTCGCTCATCTTTTCCTGATCGGCTCCTAACCCACCAAACCATCATCAGACTTAATAACATTGTTGCGCCCGTGATGCCCGCACTCACATAAACCACCCCTGGAGAATAATACATAAACACTTCGTGTGAACCTGCTGTTATCTCAACTCCACGGAAGGAGGCATTCGTTCGCAAAACCCTGCTGGGAACTCCGTCTACTTTGACTTTCCATCCTTCGTCATAATATTCTGGTAAAAACAAAATCCCGTTTTTGTTTGTCGTCAACTGTATACTTATCTCGTCTTCCGAGTAAAAGATAATTTCAACATCTGAGTTTAGAATCTGCTTGTCATCGCTTGCCTCGATGTACGGATTATCAATCAACAGTGCCTTTTCAAAGGGTTTAAATGAACTCTTTTTCATATTAACTAAGACCTCCTTCACAGAGGCATGAACTGACCATTTATCGAATAAATGAAGACTTGACCTCCAGCCGTTGCGTCTAAACAATTTATATTGTGGCTCCTCTTCCACTAGCGTCCAATTATGACTCTTAGATACCTCGTTATCTCTTTTTAATAAAACATACTTTATATTTAGCAAATCCATGGTCTTCTTGTCCCATGCCTCAGTTCTTATATTCATTTTCACCCAGCTTGGCCGGAGTTGCTTTACTTTTTTCATCAATAGATTCTCAAGCTGCCATCTATGTTCTTTCGAAAAGAATAATGAAAACCCGTTCAACGTCTTGACCTTGGGCAATCCGATCACTTCCCTCGCCATATTACCCACACCAACCGCCATGACACGATAGTATGAATCATCATCATTCAAAACACGAGAGACCTCTTTCATAAGAGGCCTATTGGTCACTTGACTCACGGCTATTTTTGTTTTGAATAGACCGACCTGCAAACAAAGCAAGCCAACCAAATACAATCGTAGTAACTTTTTGCTTTTCATTGCCGTATATGGAACAGCAAGAAGACACAATAGCAAGAAGTACTTCCAAGATCCTTCCGCAAGAGCATTCAGGAATCTTCTCTGAGCCAGACTAATGGTAAACAGGATAAACACGATAACCGTGAGGAGAGGCAGTCCTTGCTTCCATCTTCCAGGCATCTTGTGGTATTGAATTGCGTCAAATCCGTACCCCGACAAAAGTGTCAGACCGAATGTAAACACGTAAGAAAAAACAACCGCTTGGCGAATATTGATTAATAAGGGTGCATTCTCAACAATATCCACCAACAATTTGAAAGGGTAGACACACCCCATCAAAAACATCAAGCCGAGACAAGTTATGGCGAGGAAGACTCGAACGGGTTTGTCTTCGAATTTCTTATAGTTAATAAACAATAAGACCACTAAAGGAAGAC
>CAJIAF010000016.1_pt1 | contig 14731 bp, 15 predicted proteins | sample 9199141 | NCBI WGS metagenome assembly CAJIAF01 (sample SAMEA7708265, study PRJEB35096) | sediment metagenome | biome: marine neritic benthic zone biome [ENVO:01000025]; feature: sediment [ENVO:00002007]; material: shallow marine sediment [ENVO:03000034] sea grass bed [ENVO_01000059] ...
GCCTAAGTGTATGTAGCTGCTCTTTTTAGACCGGCTTCATGTCCAGCACCGGTGTTCCGTTGATGGCATCTAATCCGCGTACAGTGAGCACGTTTTCCCTGATGTCTAGTATCTCGACCTGGGTGATGCCAATCGCGTTGGGCCGGAAGGGGCTGCGTAGCGCAAAGACCCCACGCTTCGGACGACTTTCGTCACCACGAGGGTGCTGAAGAAGTTGGTAGCCCTCCGCGAGGTGGAAATGGAAAATGATCATTGCTGTATCGCCGGTTGACAAACCACGTAGCCCCTCACTCATAGCGGGATCCAGAACGATCCGAGAATCCGAAGCAATGAGAGTATCTTGACTTGTTGGCTCATCAAAAGCGTTATCGATGGTCCCGATTGGGCGGTAGGTGACGACCGGTTTATTCGCAGGCATATCAACCTTCCATGGATCGGTCTGGTGTCTGAAAGGGCGTGAATGTTATGATGATAACTGACCGTTTTCGTGCTTCGGAGTGCGCAGAGATGAACAGGCTCAACAACCTTTATGAGGATATCGACAAAAAGATTACCGGCTTCATGGCCAAGTATGGGATCCCACTATTACGAATTAGCCTTGGGATCAACTTCCTTTGGTTCGGCGTGCTGAAATTCTTTCCGGGATTGAGTCCGGCACAGGATTTAGCCACAAACACGATCGAGCAGCTTACCTTCGGGATCGTGGAACCCAGTGTTTCGATCTACATTTTGGCGATCTGGGAAACGCTGATCGGTCTGGGGCTAATCACTGGCTTGTTCCTGCGCGCCACGCTTTTATTACTCTTTGTGCAGATGCTGGGAACACTCACTCCCATGGTTCTCTTTCCAGAAGAAACCTTCGTGCAGTTTCCCTATGCGCCCACGCTGGAAGGACAGTACATCATCAAGAACATGGTCTTGATCAGCGCTGCACTTGTCGTTGGATCAACGGTTCGAGGGGGTCGGATGGTGGCCGAACCGGACCTGGTTGTGAGTGCGGAGGCCACTGCGGCGGCAGATTAGGGACCTAGAACGTTCAACCAGAATAGCTCATAAAATCAATGAAGCCCGCTGTTCGCGGGCTTCAAACGATTACACAGTTGCAGCGTTCGATGATTCGATGGTTTAGCCGCGCGCGGCTGCTAGTTGGATGCGGGCAAATGTCAGACGTTCGAAGATGGCCTTTACTAGCTCAGCTTGCAGGATCATCCCCAGTTCCATATCGAAAGAGCACAACTGAATCAATCGCTGCGCATCCATCTGAACCCCCCTGCTTGGCCGGCTGGCAATCGCCGAAGCAGTGAGTTCGTATGGCTCAAATAGAGCTGAAATACCAAATGGTTCTCCGGGATTGATCTCGCCCACGGCGAATTCCTTATGTTTATCGGACAACTCGTCTTCGACGCGATAGAACAGATCGATCGACCCCTCAATGAGTAGATACAAGCTCTCTGCCGTCGATCCGATCTCGAAGACCGCCTCGCCTTCCTGCCAGACCTTTTCCTCGGCAATCGAGGCTATCGATTGTAGTTGCTCATCAGAGAGCGAGCCAAATAGTGGGTAACGCTTCAATAGCTCAGGTGAAATCATACTCTTCAACCTCTCCAGCCCCATTTATCAGGAGCCGTAATACAGTGTCGGTTGCTTCCGGGACCGCAGCCTCGATGGGCGGCGAAAGCTGCTCAGAGAACTCGTAAGTTTGAGCAGCATCGATTCCAACTACCCATACTTCCTCAGGAACATTTAAGCCCATCTCCTTGGCGACTATCAGTGCATTTTGTAATGAGGTGTCGTGAGCTGAGGTCGTGTGTCCAGCAGAATGATCAGGGAGGGCGCCTAGCGGGAGGCAGATGAGCTTGCCTGCCGTGCCCTCCCCGGTCGTGATCGCGTCGATAACGATCGCTCGCTTGTAGCCCAGCATATGTTCCATCAGCCCCAGGCCGCCAATCGAAAGACGTTCGACGACCACTTCTTGATGGGCTGGTAGATGCTGGGCTTCTAGTCTGGCCTGAACTTCCTCGGCTACTCGCCACCCAACTCCATCATCACCTAGGATGGGATTCCCCAATCCCACAATCAGGGTTTTGTCGAGATCGTGTGGATTCGGGGAGAGTCCTCGAGCAACAGATTTCATGTCAGCAATGTTGTCGCAGCACCTCCACGGTCTCACCAGAGGCATCTGTGATCTTTACTTCCAGCGGCATTTGACCTGGAAGCGAGTGCGTTGCACATCCGAAGCACGGATCGTAGGAGCGGAAGGCCATCTCGACCATGTTGAGCAGGCCTTCGGTGACCACCGTCCCTTTCGTGATCAGGTTCTCTGCCGCCTTTTTGATGGACATGCTGATCGGGGCGTAATTGTTGGTGGTTCCCACGATCAGGTTGACTTTCGTCAGCACGCCTCGCTCATCGGTCCAGTAGTGGTGGGTGAGCGTTCCACGTGGGGCTTCGACGATGCCTACTCCTTCAGTGGGAGTTTCTGTCGGAACCGCCTTGAAGTTGTCGCTTGTGATCTCGGGATCGGTAGCCAGCTCCACCCAGCGCTCGGCAGCGTAGAGCAGCTCGATGAGTCTAGCCCAGTGGGTGGCAAGCTGCTGGTGCACCGGCTTACCGCCTAAGGTCTCATAGAATTTCTCGTATTGCTCTTGGGCCAGCGGGGTGGCCATTCCATCCGCAGAGTTCAGCCGAGAAAGTGGTGTGGCGGAATACACACCAGAATCCTCTCCCCCCACAAAGCCCTTCCAACCCACCTGCTTCAAGTATGGGAACTTGAGGTAAGTCCAGGGTTCGACGCGCTCAGTGATCCAATCTCGGTATTCTTCCGGCGCATACTTCCCGAGCCGCTGACCGTTTGGATCAACGACGCTCACCTTGCCATCGTAGAAGTTGACGTGATTGTTCTCATCTACCAAGCCGATGTAGTGCATGCGGTGACTGTAGATGTCACCTAGGATCAGATCTAGATAGGTCTGATTTCCGAGCACGATATCAGCGAAGAGATCCAGGCTGAATTGCGCGAACTCAATCGCCCAGCGACCCATCCCTTCGATCTCTGCCCGCTCTTCCTCATTGATGCCGCGGGTTTGTCCACCGGGAATCGAGGTACAGGGATGCACCTTTCGACCTCCGATGGTCTCTATCACGGTGTGTCCTGCCTTGCGAGCTTGGATGACTTTGCCAGCGATCTCCAGGCCGACCTTGTGGATCACGCCCAGGATATTGCGCTCTGCAACCGGGGCATCCGGTCCCATCACAAAGTCTGGTCCACCCAGCGCATAGAAGTGGGTGGCGTGATCAGTCACATAAAAGGCGCTATAGAGCAACTCACGCAGTTTCTTCGCAGTAGGTGGAGGATCGACCTTGTAAACCGCATCGGCAGCTTTAGCCGCGGCCATGTGATGCGCCTCGGGGCAGACACCGCAGATGCGGTTCGTGAGATTCGGCATGTCTTCTACCGGTCGTCCAACACAAAAGCGTTCAAAGCCTCTGAGTTCCGGGATTTGGAAATAGGTGTTAGCGACGTTGCCTTCATCATCCAAGAAGATCTCGATCTTGCCGTGCCCTTCGAGTCGGGTGATGGGATCAATCGTGATGCGTTCCGTCATTGCCCGTCCCTCCCATTTCCTGACGGCCTTCCGGTCCTTAGTAATGAACGTGCCATGCTAAAGCGGTAGAAAGTACCTGCGGGATCGACGATGCCGTCCAGAATGGTGTCGATCTCTTCAGGATCCTGGCTGTCTATTACCGAGGCTAGTGCGGTCATGAGGCGAGCACCTTGGTCGAGTGCACCCTCTGCTGCTCCATAGCAGCCAATGCATGGCGCGCCAGCGGTGGGGCATTTGGCCTCGCATCCGCTGGCAGTTGCCGGTCCGCAGCAAAGAAGCCCTTGCTCGAGCAGACAGAGCGTTGGATCAATATGCTCCACCGCCTGGATGCGCACAAACTCCTTGATCTTTTTTACATCCCGCTCACGGGGACATTCGTCACAAACCGTTGATTCCCCTACTCCCAGGTACGCGCCCTTCGGCGGAAGCTCAGCCTCACCCGCGAGCACAGCTAAAACCGCGTCGATCACTGCTGCGATCTGGTGCGATTCGGGCGGGCAACCGGGAATGTAGTAATCCACGTCCACCACTTCTTCAAGAGGTTTCAAGGTCGGATAGAAAATCGGGATATGGAGCTCGCCCTCCGGCACCTGAACGAGATACTGCGGAACGATCCCTTCTTCGTTGATCGTGCTGGGACTCTGGTAGACGGTCTCGAAGATCTGTTCTGTAGAGCTGAGGTTGGCCATGCCAGGGATACAGCCTTCGGTGGCACAGGAACCAAAAGCCACCAGAAGCTGGGACTTCTGGCGCAGCAATTTCGCTAGGTGCTCGTTTTCTGCGTTGCGGATGCCGCCATTGAAGAGCGTCAGGAGGATCTCACCGTCTTCCATGGCTTCGACGTCTTTGTATTTCGCGTCCATCGCCACAGGCCAAAAGACGACCTCAAAATTGGCATCTACATCCAGGATCTTCTCGTGGATGTTGAGTACAGCAATTTCGCAGCCGCCGCATGAGGCAGCCCAGTACATGGCGAATTTGGGTTTGCCGTTTTCCGTCATGCTGGCACCTCCTCAGCCTCAACTTCTTCGAGTTGGTCAGGCATGCTTTTTCGTGGTGCGGTCGGCCAATCGAGTGGACCTAATGCCTTGATCTCATCCACAAAGTCAGTGATTTCATGCGCCAGATGCATACCTTCGGCGGCGCTTGCCCACACCAATTTGACTCGCTCAGGTTCCATACCCATGGAGGCGATTAGGCGCTTGAGCAGCATCACTCGGCGCAGTGCCTTGTAGTTCTGTTCCAAGTAGTGACACTCGCCGGGGTGGCAGCCTGTGATCAAGACACCGTCCGCTCCAGATGAGAGAGCTTTCAGCACAAAAGTCGGGTCTAGACGGCCTGAGCACATGAGCCGGATCAGGCGCACATTGGGTGGGTACTTGACGCGTGAAGTCCCGGCCAGGTCGGCCGCGCGGTAGCTACACCAGTTGCAGGTGAAGCCGATCATTACGGGTTCAAAGCCGTTTTCCACTGTCGTCCTCCTAACCTGCAACCGCAGGTTCCTCCAGGTTCAACATCAGGAGGCCCTCTATCTGTGCCAGCACTTGTTCGTTGCTGAAGCCTGTTCCCGTGATGGCTCCCGCTGGGCAGGCAGCTACGCAGGTACCGCAGCCCTGACACAGAGCTTCATTGATCTCGGTAACGTTCAGCGCTTCTTCGAAAGTGATGGCGTTGAACGGACACAGGTCGTTACAGATCTTGCATCCTGAACACATCTCGGCCACAACAGAGGCTCGTACCGGTTCGAGGCTGAGTTCACCTTGCTCAATGTAGGAGACCACTCGCGCGGCTGCTGCAGATCCCTGAGCTACGCTGGCGGGAATGTCCTTTGGTCCGGATACGCAGCCGGCGATGAACACACCTTCCGTCATCGTCGCCACGGGATCCAGCTTGGGATGTTTCTCGGTGAACCAACCTGCGCTGCTGCAAGAGATTCCAAACTGGTGAGCCACACTGTCCGCGTCTCTGCGCGGTTCGAGCCCAGAGGCCAGGATGACCATGTCCACCGGGATGCGACGCTGCATAGCGGCCAGCGTGTCCTCAACCTGTACGATGAGCTTCCCTTCTTCGCCGGGCAATCGGGCAGCATCTGTTACCTCTGCCACCTTGCCTCGTACAAAGAACGTGCCTTCCTCCAGCACTCGCTGGTAAAACTCGTCGAAGTCTTTGCCCGGAGTGCGGATGTCGATGTAGAAGTTGTAGACTGTGGCACCGGTACGCTCGTACACCAAATGGGCGAACTTCAGGCTCTGCATACAGCAGATGGCCGAACAGTGTTCGTTGTAGTTGCGGTCTCGACTGCCTACGCAATGGATGATTCCCACGCTTTCGGGAACCGTTCGTCCATCACGCATAACGAGTGCCCCTTCCGTCGGTCCTGCAGCATTCGCCATCCGTTCGAACTCCAAGCTGGTGAAGACATTTGCAAGGCGACCGTATCCATATTGAGGGATGCGGCGCGCGTCAAACAAGTCATAGCCTGTGGCCAAGATGATGTTGCCCACATTTAGGGTGATCAACTCATCTTCCTGCTCAAAGTCGATGGCGTTTGTGGGACAAAACTTCTCACATGCTTTACAGGTGCCTTTTTCGAAGTAGATACAGTTGTCGTAGTCGACAACGGGATACTTGGGCACTGCTTGAGCAAACGGTGTGTACACCGCTTTACGGTAACCGATACCTACCTCGAACTCGCTGTCGATGACCTTCTTCGGGCACTTCTCGACACAGATCCCACAGCCGGTGCAATCCACCGTGTTCACATAGCGAGCTTTCTGTCGCACGGTGACCGCGAAGTTGCCAACGTAACCATCCACCTTCTCCACTTCGCTCCAGGTCATCAGGTGGATATTGGGGTGGGTACCGACTTCGCTCATGCGAGGGGTCAATATACAAGCGGCGCAGTCAAGCGTGGGGAACGTCTTGTCGAACTGCGCCATGTGGCCGCCGATCGATGGTTCTCGTTCGATCAGATAGACCGGATGTCCGCCATTGGCGATCTCCAGCGCGGCCTGAATCCCCGCGATGCCGCCTCCTACGATCAACGTCGATTCGTCGATGGGGACGCGAAGCGGTTGCAGTTCCTCGTGATGGCGCACGCGCTCCACCGCTCCCGAGATCATCGCTTTGGATTTCTCGGTGGCGACCGCCTTATCCGTGTGCACCCAAGAGACTTGCTCGCGGATGGAGGTGAGTTCGCATAAGAAGGGGTTCATTCCTGCGCGCTCACAGGCGGTTCTGAAAGTCTTCTCGTGTAGATGCGGCGAACAAGCCGCCACCACTACACGCGTTAGCCCTTCCTTCTCGATATCGTGTTGGATCAGCTCCTGACCGAGGCTGGAGCACATGAACTTGTCGTCCTTTGCGAGGACCACCCCACGATGACCGAGCTGTTCTTTTGCCCAGTGCGTGACTTCTTTGACGTCAACTACTCCTGCGATGTTCGTTCCGCAGTGGCAGACGTACACTCCGATCTTCTCTTGTCCGTTCCCAGTACTCATCGCAGCCCTCCTATCATCGGAGGCATCGGTAGCCCTTCTTCCTTCTTGGGTTTCTTGCGCGGGCCGCCTTCCTCTGCATCGGATTCGACCCCGATCATAGCCAGGGCTGGGCCAGATTGGATGAACTCTCTGCCGAGCCCGAGTTCGTCGGGATCCTTGCCAAAGGCTAGGCCCATCAATTGAGTAACGAACAAGATGGGGATCTCGTAATCCGTCTTGAAGTGCTTGTTCATCTCTACCTGGTATGCGTCCAGGTTGAGCTGGCACATGGGGCATACGGTCACCAACACGTCTGCCTCGTATAGCGCCGCTCCATGAACCAGTCGGCGGATCAACTCGTAGGCTGTGGGTGGGCTGATTTGGGTCATGTGTCCACCACAGCAGTGGGTCTTCAGCGGAAAATCAACCACCTCCGCACCCAGCGCCGACATGAGCTCTTCAAGCACGGTTGGATACTCTGGGTTCTCCCAACGCTGATCGAGGTCGGGGCGTACGATCATGCACCCGTAATAGGCAGCTATGCGCAAGCCCGTCAACGGACGGGTCACGTGCTCCTTGACACGGTCGACACCGATATCGTTCAGGATCACATCTAGCAGGTGCCGGATTTCGACCGAGCCGGCGTCATAGTGCAGGTTCCCAGCTCCTAGCGCGGAATTGATCTCCTGACCAAGCTCGTCATCTTCAAGCATATAGTGGTCGGTCTTTGCTAAATTCAAGTAGCAGGCCGAGCACGCTGCCAGCAGTGTGTTCCCGCCGTTTGACTGTTGTTGAGCGATGGCCAGGTTTCGACCGACCAGAGATAGCGCCGGTAGACGGGAAATGGACATGTATTCGGTTGCACCGCAGCAGTTCCAATCCTCTACCTCTTCCAATTCAAGCTCCAGATCATCCTGGATGGCATATAGGGAGTCGAGGTACGGTCGGGCGCTACGCTGCATGCTGCAACCTGGATAAAAGAGGGTCTTCATTGCACTGCCTCCAGTTGCTCGGCGCGCTTAAGAATGGCGCGTAGCTGGTCAATTCCCTCAATCTGATGTGGCGTGAGGTCCATGCGCCCCTTCGATAGCATTCCCATTCCTAATGGAGCCATGCCCGGCACACTCAAGGGTCGGTGCCGCAGATTGTGACGGGTCGCCAGACCAAACTCGAAGCTGCGTCCGTAGCGCTCGACGTAGTCCACAAAGGTCTCCGAGAGATCCGGTGCAGTGCTGTCATCGTAGAGACCCGCCTCCACGGACATCCGCTTCAGCGTGTACATAACGTCTGTGATGCGCACCTCCTGAGGGCACCGTACGGTGCACAAGTAACAAGATACGCAGTACCAAGGTGTGTTGCTCTTGAGTACGACATTTCTGAGGCCTGCTCGAAGCATGGCAAAGATCTGGCGCGGAGTGTGATCCATGTCCTGTCCCGATGGGCAGGATCCACCACAAGTGCCGCATTGGATGCACATTTCGAGTCGCGCATCCCCCGGAGTTGCGCCTTCTACTAGCTCCATCAGGCTCATGTCCTCTTCCATCAACTCGAACTCAAGAGCCATTCCTGCAAGGTCGGTCAAACGGCACCTCCTTATCCCCTCGAGGGTTTGAGGGAAAAGAAAACTGCGGTCATCCCCATATTTGGATGACCGCAGCCTGCGACGTAGCAGTTCACGGGCGCTTCTCCCGCATCCGAAATGGAGACCCACGCTTATATGGGTCGCTGCACACATTCTAGGAGTCCCTACGGAGTGATCCCATGTACGATCATCACCACACAAAGTGCTGAATCTCACATTTTGTGATTTTTTTCACTTAGTTATGCAACCTTTTGTTATTCCGATGATCACTGCACATCGGCATACTTGAAGTGTGATTCTCTTCACTTATCGAAGCGATGAAATCACCTTCCTTAAGACTTTCCGGATGACCATACTGGAGGTCGGATAAATGCACGAATTCGGAGTAACGCAAGCTGCCTTTGAGGTCGCGCTAAAACGAGCTGAGGAACTCGGCGCAGCTCGCATCACCGATGTACATCTTGTGCTAGGCTCGGTGACTTCGATCGAGCCAAGCTCGATCCGGCTGTACTGGAGTGAGATCAGCGAGGATTCCATCGCAGAAGACACCGCTCTCCACTTTCGAAGCGTTCCCACAGATTGCATATGCGCTGACTGCGATCATCGTTTCACCGTTGAGTCTGAACTACTACCTTGCCCAGCTTGCGGTAGCGATCGCGTAGGGGCTGTCGACGACGAATTCATGGCTCTCGAAGCGATCGACATCGAGAAGCTCCCAGCGGAGGGTGCGCTTGAGTGAGGAGTTGTTAGTGTCGGAAGCCGCACAAGGATCGAAGATACACATTACTGGAGTGGTCCAAGGTGTGGGATTCCGGCCGTTTGTTTACGGCTTGGCTCAAGAACTCTCGCTAAATGGTTGGGTACGAAACACCAATGTTGGGGTCGAAATTGCAGTCGAGGGATCTCCACAAGCCTTGGAGCTCTTTGCGCACGATTTACAGAGCCGCTCACCACCACTTGCACATATCGACGAACTCCGGGTTGAGGAACTGCCCGCTGGGAACTTCTCGAATTTCGAAATCCTGCCCTCCAACGCAGACCATGACGGCTTCCAGCCAGTCTCGCCGGATGTAAGCATTTGCCCCGATTGCCTGGCGGAGTTGTTTGATCCGCAGGACCGCCGCTTCCGTTACCCGTTTATCAATTGCACAAACTGTGGTCCGCGTTTCACGATCATTACCGACATTCCCTACGATCGACCAGCCACCACGATGGCTGCCTTTGAGATGTGCCCCGATTGCCGACATGAATATGAGAATCCTCTCGATCGTCGTTTTCATGCTCAGCCGGTCGCTTGCCCTGAATGTGGTCCGCACATCTGGCTGGAACCAGCCGGGCAGATCGCCGAAGGTGCACTTCAAGCAGCGCGCAAGATGCTCGCAGCGGGCTCGATAGTCGCCATCAAGGGTCTAGGTGGTTTTCATCTAGCTTGCGATGCAACCAGCTCCGAGTCGGTTCAGAAGCTGCGAAGCCGCAAGCTGCGCGTCGATAAGCCCTTCGCAATCATGATGCCCGACCTCCGAACGGTAGAACAGCACTGCCTGGTAAGCTCAGAAGAGCGCGAGTTGCTGTTAAGTCGTGAGCGGCCGATCGTATTGTTGGAGCGCAGGCCCGAGTCTTCCATAGCTACGGATGTGGCACCGCACCAAGGGACACTGGGTGTGATGTTGCCATACACACCGCTGCACTATCTGCTGCTTGAACCGGACTTTCTTGAGGCGCTGGTCATGACCAGCGGGAACCTTAGCGAAGAACCAATTGCGGCGGGAAACGATGAGGCTCAAGCGCGATTGGGCGACATCGCAGATGGCTTTCTGTTACACGATCGACCGATCCACGTGCGCTGCGATGATGCGGTGGTACGGGTGTACAGGCGTGAGCATGAAGCTCAGGCTATCTCTCCCTTGAGACGCGGTCGCGGCTACGCACCTGCCCCGATTCAGCTTGCCTGGAATACAGCGCCTATGCTGGCAACCGGAGGCGAACTTAAAAACACCTTTTGTCTGACCAAGGACCGCTACGCCTTCCTAAGCCAGCACATCGGAAATCTGGAGAGTTATGAGACGCTTGAAGCTTTCAATCAGGCGGTCGACCACCTTGAACGTATGTTTCGCCTGGAACCGGAGATCATCGCTTACGATCTGCATCCGGACTACCTAGCTACTCGCTACGCTCTGGATCGAGTTGAGAAAGAGGGTCTCGAAGCTCTTGGCGTTCAGCATCACCATGCTCACATTGCAGCCTGTATGGCTGAGCGTTCCCATCCAGGTGACGTTCCTGTCATCGGTGTTGCGCTCGACGGAACAGGCTACGGAACGGATCGAACGATCTGGGGTGGTGAATTCCTAGTTGCCGATTACCAACGTTTCCGGCGCGCGTATTGGCTGCGGCCAATCCCTTTGCCCGGCGGGGACGCTGCTGTCCGACAGCCCTGGCGTATAGCTTTGTCTTGGCTGCTGGCGGCCGAATTGCCGTGGGAAGAGGATCTTAGTTGCGTGCAAGTTGCCTCTGAACTGGAGCTGGACGTCGTCCGGCGACAAATCGAATCGCGCACGAATGCTCCTCTGACCTCTAGTATGGGGCGCTTGTTCGATGCAGTAGCCTCGCTCTCTGGGGTACGACAGATTGTCAATTACGAAGCTCAAGCTGCGATGGAGCTCGAAGCGATTGTTGATCACTCGGAACACGGAGCCTACCCCATCGAAGTCGGGGATGGTCCTATCGACCCTCGCCCGGCATTGCAAGATCTGTTGCTTGATCTCAAGAGTGGGGTCGACCCCTCCATCATCTCAGCCCGTTTCCATAACGGGGTAGCCCGCATGATCCTTGCGACTTGCGAATCAATCCAGCGACAAGAGGGGATCGATACGATAGCGCTTAGTGGTGGAGTTTGGCAAAACATGACCCTCTTGAGGAAGACAGTGCCAGCACTGGAAACTTCAGGCTTTACTGTCTATGTCCATCGCATGGTGCCCACGAATGATGGCGGACTTGCATTGGGGCAAGCGGTCGTCGCTCATCAATCACTGCAATAGGAGTTCCTATGTGTCTTGGAGTGCCCGGCAAAATCACTGAAATTTACAAGCACGAAGGATTACGCAAATGCATGGTTGACTTCGGTGGCGTGCAGCGCGAGGCATGTCTAGATTTCGTTCCAGAGGCCAAAGTTGGAGACTATGCAGTGATCCACGTTGGATTTGCCATCAGCTTGGTCAGTGAGCAAGAGGCTCAGGAAACCCTGGAACTCTTGCGTGAGATCGCTAGCGTTGAAGAAGAACTAGGGATCGAACCTTGAAGTATGTAGATGAGTTTCGAGATCCAGAACTAGCAAAAACCACCCTCTCTGCGATCCATAAGGAGGTAACTCACCCCTGGGTGCTTATGGAGATATGCGGGGGGCAGACGCATTCCATCAAACGCTACGGCATCGATCAGCTGCTTCCCGACCAGATAGAGCTTGTCCACGGTCCTGGCTGTCCGGTTTGCGTCACACCGTTGGAGCAGATTGATAAAGCACTGGAGATCGCTTCACGCCAAGGAGTGATTTTCGCTTCCTACGGTGACATGCTTCGCGTACCCGGCTCGGGAAAGGATTTATTCGGTATTCGCGCCGCAGGAGGGGATGTGCGCGTAGTTTATTCGCCGCTAGATGCGGTGAAGTTAGCCCAACAACAGCCTGAGCGTGAAGTTGTGTTCTTTGCGATTGGATTTGAAACCACTGCACCGGCAAATGCGATGGCAGTCGAACAGGCCAATGCGCTGGGATTGGAGAATTTCAGTGTGTTGGTCTCGCATTCCCGTGTACCGCCGGCTATGCACGCCATCCTGAGTTCACCAGATTGCCGTGTTCAAGGATTTCTGGCTGCAGGCCACGTCTGCGCGGTAATGGGTTACTGGGAGTACAAGCCGGTGTCAGATCAGTATCAGGTCCCTATTGTGGTTACCGGATTTGAGCCCATCGATATCCTGCAAGGCGTATTGATGGCAGTGCGACAGCTGGAGCAAGGCAGGGCGGAAGTTGAAAACGCCTACTCTCGAGCGGTCGTGTACGCGGGAAACGAGCCCGCCCAACAGCTTATCGATCGTGTCTTCATGGTCTGTGACCGAAAATGGAGGGGCATTGGGAACATTCCCTCTAGTGGTTGGTGTTTGCGGCCTGAGTATTCCAAGTACGATGCAGAACTCCGCTTTTCTGTCTCCGATATCGCGCCTCAAGAATCGGAAGTGTGTATTTCAGGGCAGATCCTTCAAGGTCTGATGAAACCACCGGAGTGCCCGGCCTTCGGTGTGCAATGCACTCCAGAAGATCCTCTGGGCGCTACGATGGTTTCTTCAGAAGGCGCGTGTGCGGCATATTACCGATATGGCGACACTGTAGTAGTACCAGCCGGAGAAGAATGACGCGTCGAGAGGAAGATCACCTTACGTTTGAGGGCGCGGTATGTCCAGTACCGCTACAACCGGACGAGCAGGTGGTGCTTGGTCACGGCAGTGGCGGGCGCTTGATGCATCGGCTCATCGAGAGCCTCTTCCTTCCCGCGTTTGACAATCCCGTGTTGCGTGCGGGAAACGACGCGGGGCGAGTAGCAATTAAGAACGATACTCCGCTGGCTGTCAGCACCGACTCGCATGTCGTTTGGCCGCTCTTCTTTCCTGGCGGAGACATCGGAAGACTGGCTGTCTGCGGAACAGTCAACGATGTCTCCATGCTGGGCGCAGACCCACTGTACCTGACGGCCAGTTTTATTCTTGAGGAAGGATTGCAGACCGAGCTACTGCTCAACGTAGTCTCGTCCATGCAGACCGCTGCTGCTGAGGCCGGCATTTCGATCATTGCCGGTGACACAAAGGTCGTTGAGAGGGGCAAGGCGGATGGGCTCTACATCACGACCGCTGGCTTCGGTGCTATCTATCCCGATACCGAGATCAGCGGTGACAGAGCACGCCCAGGGGATCGAGTAATCCTGTCGGGACCGATTGGCGACCATGGGATAGCGGTGCTTAGCGCGCGTGGCGAGTTGGGATTCGAGGCGCAGGTCCAAAGTGATGTGGCCCCACTCAATCACCTGGTACGCGCGATCATTGAAGCCAGCGCTAAAGTGCACGTTCTGCGTGATCCTACTCGAGGCGGAATAGCGACGAGCCTAAATGAGATTGCGCGAGCATCCGAAGTTGGAATTGTGCTTGAAGAGGATACGATCCCAGTGAGACCAGTTGTTCAATCAGCGTGCGAGATGCTGGGATTTGATCCTTTGTATGTCGCAAACGAGGGGAAGCTACTGGCGATCGTCGACGAAGCCGATGCTGAGCTTGTGTTGGAAACGATGCGGGAACAGCGCTATTGCGCGCAGGCTACCTTCATTGGCAGAGTCAGCGAGACCCCTCCCGGTCGGGTGCTGATGAGAACCTTGATCGGCTCTCATCGTGTGGTTGATGAGCTAAGCGGTGAGATGCTCCCTCGGATCTGTTGAGCCTCCCTACAGGCTTGAGGCGTACAATCACCGGTTTGTGGTCTGAGTGGGGATGGTTTACGTGTCTCGCCTCTTCCACTCGCCACTCAGGTTCATCTTCCTTTAGAAATAGATAGTCCAAGCGGTTGCGCCACAAGGCTGATCCCCAAGGCCAGCGGAGCTCAAAAGTGGTGCCGTCTGCTTGGGGATTTACGTGGCGGAAGGTATCCAGCCAGCTCTTTCGGGCACGCTGCATCTGCGGGGTGTGCTCAGGAGCATTGAAGTCGCCCCCGACTAGCGCGGATTGATTTCCGGCCACGGCTGAGACCCAATCGTGTAGAGCTCCCACTTGCATCACATTGTGTGACCGAAGCATCCCTAGGTGCACGGAAAAAGCCCAGAAACTTCCAAATGGCGTCTGAATCTCGGCTCCCAGAGCCAGTCGATTCACAAAGCGGCTGATGCGTGGCTCAAACCTGGTTACATGTGAGGAAACCATCGGGTAACGAGCGAAGATTGCCAGTCCCTCTTCAAAGCCGATCGATCCTTCGTGGCCATTGGCACGTGAATAATACGAGCCCATCCCTAACCGGTCTGAAAGCCATCGGTCGAACC
>CAJIAF010000243.1_pt1 | contig 14623 bp, 19 predicted proteins | sample 9199141 | NCBI WGS metagenome assembly CAJIAF01 (sample SAMEA7708265, study PRJEB35096) | sediment metagenome | biome: marine neritic benthic zone biome [ENVO:01000025]; feature: sediment [ENVO:00002007]; material: shallow marine sediment [ENVO:03000034] sea grass bed [ENVO_01000059] ...
CGAGAAATACCTTCAAACTGATGTGCGCATCATGGCCGCAACCAACAGGGATCTCAAGAAGTCCATGGAGGAAGAACGCTTCAGAGGTGACCTTTTTTATAGGCTCAACGTGGTCCCTATTTCTCTCCCCCCTTTGCGGGAAAGAAAGGAGGACATCTTCCCTCTGATAGAGTACTTTGTGGAATTTTTTAACAAAAAGATAGGACGAAATATCTCATATGTGGCCAACGAGGCACTCAAGCTGCTCATTGATTACGATTGGCCAGGTAATATTCGTGAATTGAAGAATGTGATTGAACATATGGTTATCACCAGTATGGGTGATGTGATCCGAGCAGAAAGCCTGCCCACAGAGATCAGGGGAACGCAAATGCAATTGGCTTTCCAGTCAGGTGACTTGGTGGCGAGCGATTCAGAGACATTACCGGATTATAGAAAGGCAAAAAAAGCAATCGTAGCAGGCTTTGAAAAGAATTACCTGAAAAAGCTGCTGGATAAGAACGAATGGAACGTATCTCAGAGCGCGAGAGAAATAAAGATGCACAGAAGTAGTTTTCAACGTCTCATGCGTAAATATGGTCTGCGCAAGCAAAGTTAATCACTTTCAAAACCCATCCCGCAGGGTCAAGCGGGGGAATAGCAGTGAATTGGGAAGAATTTATTAAAGCGCTTTTTGAAATGGTAGAACCATACCTTACCACAAGGGGGGACCTGCTCCATACGCAGGTGGCCTATGAATACGCATTGTTGCTTATAAACAGAGAGGGAGGAGACAGACGCATCGTGGAACCAGCCATCATCTTACACGATGTGGGTTGGTCCAGACTTGATCCAGAGGAGATTAAAGGCGCTTTTGGGGTTCGCGCGGCGGGCGAAACAGCAGCTCGCATTAACCGGGTACATGAATTGGGAGGGGCGGTTATTGCTCGGGAGTTACTTGAAGAACTGGAATATGATGCTTCATTGATTGATCAGATCATCCCTATCGTGGAAAGGCATGATTCGGGGCGCGAGCCAAAATCTCTGGAGGAGAAACTCGTCAAGGATGCGGACAAGCTTTGGCGCTTTTCCCAGGTGGGATACAGCAATGAGATGGAAAGACAGAAGCTCACTCCGATGGAACGTTACCAGTTTCTGGTCAAGAATCTGCCATCCTGGTTTTTCACCAAAACCGCGAGGGAGATAGCGGGAAAAAATTTGAAAAAGCGTGTCCTGGAATATGGAATAGATCCGGGTCGCAAAGAGTGAAACTGGAATATGTGAGTCACCGAGGGTTACACAAGAAGCCCCTCAAACAATAGCGTGACGCGGGCCTGTGCGAGCGCGTGTGAATTGTGACTTGAATTAAATAATATTTTTGTTAATATTTCATTGGTTGACGCACGTTTAAATGGCTAATCCAAGTAATAAAATCAAATATGCAGTTCAGACATTCGTACCCACGTCCCTTGGGTTTCAAGGCGGCCGGAACCATATGATGATGGGACTCCTGTTGTCCTTAATCATCATGTTCCTCCTCTTCGCCTGTACAACAGAGCGGACCTACGTGAGAAGGCCGCCAGGCACAAAGGTTATTGTCCTGCCTGAAAAAGAGAGAGGGACAAGACCCTATGTGGTAAACGGTGAACGCTATTACCCCCTGTCTCAAGCGGATGGATTTGTGCAGTACGGAAAGGCCTCATGGTATGGGAAGAAGTTTCATGGTCGACCCACCGCGAGTGGTGAAAGATTCAATATGTATAAAAAGAGTGCCGCTCACAAGACACTCCCCATTGGCACCCATGTCTTGGTGCTCAATCTCGCAAACAAGAAGAGTAGTGTGGTACGCGTAAATGATCGCGGCCCATTTGTAAAAGGTCGGATCATAGATCTCTCTTATGCCGCGGCAAAGGAAATAGGTCTGGTAGGTCCTGGGGTGGTCCGTGTAAAGATCGTGGCCCTTGGAAAAGAGGTCGGAAGACTGCAATCAGATAGTGGCTCCAGGCCTCTGGTGGAACTAAGAGACATGGAAAAAGGAGAATTTACCATTCAAGTTGGGGCTTTTGGAGATAGAGAAAACGCCCTGACGGTTGCAGATCGTCTGAAAGTCATTTTCGATTATGTCCATATTGCCGTGGACATGGATCACGATAAGAAGACTCTCTATAAAGTGCAGGTGTCAAGGTCCAAGACGCTGACCCAGGCGGGAAAGATTGAAAAAAAATTAGAGGAAATGGGATTTACAAAGGCCTTTATAGTAAGGATTTGAACGATTCGTTGATTTTTTTTCGAAGGACGCCAGAGGTCTTGAAAACAACCACCCTTCTCGCCCTCAGCCTGAGATCCTCCGTGGTCTGAGGATTTCTGCCCCTCCTTGCAGCCTTCTCTTTGACTACGAATTTGCCAAAGCCACTGATGAGAAGGTCTTCCCCGTTTTCAAGGGTTTGCTTGATGATCTCAAAAAGTCTTTCAACAACAGTCCGAGATTGCGTTTTGCTAAGCCCAGCGTGGTTATAGACATTATTTGTAATCTTCTCTTTGGTCAAAGCCATCTCAGATCCTCCCCATCTCAGCTTTGTTAAATATCAGTGACTGCCGAATCCATAAGATAGTTGATGAGTAGCCAATATTAATGATGGCGCCAATGGTGTCAAGTATTTTTTACCCTATCGTTCCATAAAAAACATGGCAAGGGATGGTTAAAAGGAAAATAACAAAGCACTTAGTCTCGTGGATAACAATTCTTGGAATCAACCTAAGGTGAAATCCAAGTCGTTAAAAGAAATTTACCATGTTTTTTACCCTCCGGGAAAGCCGATGATACCGCATCTCCTTCGTTGCCAAGGGTTCGCGGTAGCTTACTACAGCTTCGCCCTTGGACGCCTTGGATCTGCGGCATCCTCGACTTTTGCAACGTTAGGGTTTAGTACCCAAATTTTTCTTTCAATTTCTCGTTGACTAAGGCGGGAACGAGTCCGCTTATATCTCCGCCCAGGCCGGCGGCCTCTTTAATGATGGTGGAGCTGGTATAGAACCATTTATAGTCGGTCATCAGAAAGATGGATTGAACTTCTCTATTCAGTTTCCGATTCATCAGGGCCATCTGAAATTCGTACTCAAAATCGGATAAAGCCCTCAAACCCCTCAGAATCACATTTGAGTTCTTCTTGACCACATAATCCACCAACAGGCCATCAAAGGAGTCAACTTCAACATTGGTCTTCCCTTTCAGAGCCTTTTGTATCATATCTATTCTCTCCTCAAGGGAGAATAGGGGGGCTTTTAAGGGATTATTTAGTATGGCAATAACAAGTTTATCAAATATTTTCAAGGCCCTGTTTACTATACTCAAATGGCCGTTGGTTATGGGATCAAAGGTCCCGGGATAAACAGCTGTTCTCTGACTCATAGTTCACTCCCCAAAATGATAAATACTTATTTTCGTCTCCCCATAAGTCCTGAAACTGATCATTTGAAATCTACCCAAAACCTCGGGCAAGGTTTCTGTCTTAAAGGATTCAGCCACCGCAATGGACGGAGACGCAAGAATATCCCTGTCAGAAAGTTCTCCCAATAGAGGTGGAATCATTTTTTTCTCATAAGGAGGATCCAAAAATATGAGGTCGAACTCTTCTTTCAACAGGGGATGTTTCCGAGGTAAACCCCTGGTCAAGTCTTTTTTCAAGACAGATCCCAAGGATTCATACCCACACCGAACCAAGTTTTTTTTTATAAGTTTGATGGATTGAATCGAATTATCGATAAATAAGGCCCGCGCAGCTCCTCTGCTAAGGGCCTCTATGCCCAAGCAACCAGTACCCGCAAATAGATCAAGAACCTTAAAACCGCTCACATCTTGGCCGATGAGGTTGAAAACTGCTTCCCTTACCCGGTCAGAGGTGGGTCGAATATTCCAACCTTTCAGTGATGCCAGAAGCCGCCCTTTCGCCTGGCCGCCCGTTATTCTCATAGAACTCACTTGGTGAATCCGGTGATCAGCCCCAACGGATTGGAATCATCTCTTGGAGTAAGGACGCGAGACCCTAGGTGGTATCCACCTGTTCAGCACTCCCCTGATCCACGGCTTTATGTCCCTGGCTTTCTTCCCCTATAGCGGGTTCGGCCGTTTTGGCCTGGGAGCGCTTTTTATGCAGCCTATAAAAAGTAACCACGGGTCCCGACAAAACGTAGGAGAACATGATAATAAACAGCATGACCTGTGGCTTATAAGCGATCACGGTAAATATGAGGATGATGGATACCAGGACATTGAAGGGTTTCCGGTGCCGTATGTTGACTTCCTTAAAACTCGGGTAATTAACCGTACTGACCATCAAGAAAGAGAGGACGTAAATCATAACAATAATGATAATCGGCTTGCTCCCGGCGATTCCTCCCAGGGCGCTGGTGAATAAGACTAAGGATGCGATAGAACAGGCAGCGGCCGGAATTGGCAGTCCCTTGAAAAATTTGGCATCAACGCTGTCCTTCTGGACATTAAATCGGGCAAGCCGTAAGGCCCCACATATGACATACATGAAAGCGGCCAGCCAACCCAAACGTCCAAACGGCTCCAAGGCCCATAGGTAGGCCAATATGGCGGGTGCAGCACCAAAGGCCACCAGGTCTGACAAGGAATCGTACTCGTTTCCAAAGGCACTGGCGGTACGTGTAAAGCGTGCAATTCTCCCATCCAGGCCATCAAACACACAGGAAATGATAATGGCAATGGCCGCTGCCTCGTATCTCCCATGTATTGCAGCGATGATGGCGTAAAAACCCCCGAACAGGCTGGCCGAAGTGAATAAATTAGGGAGGACAAAAATACCTTTCCTCTGCCTTCTCCTTGGTCTCTTTTTCCGCCTTGATTTCATGATAGATACCCCAGAATAGTTTCGCCCGCTTTGACGTTATGAAATGGTTGAACGATGATGCGACTATCATCCGGAAGATATAGGTCCAAACGGGATCCAAACCGGATGAGACCGAACCTCTGCCCTGTTCTCACATGATCCCCCTCTTTGATCCAGCACACAATGCGCCTGGCAATAAGTCCTGCAATCTGAACAAGAACAATCCTGCGTCCGTCACCTGTTTGGAGTGTAATACGGTTATTTTCATTTTGTTCAGAGGCCTTGTCAAGGTTGGCACTAAAAAATTTCCCTGGATTGTAAAGGATAGTCAGGATCTTTCCACCGATGGGAATCCGATTCACATGGACGCTGAATAGAGACATAAACACACTCACCTTTACGGCCGGTTCACCCAGAGGGTTATTGTCATCTTTCAGGTGTTGAATCTCTAATATCTTCCCGTCAGCAGGGGTCAACACGCCCTTTTCTGGCACCTGAGTTTCACGGGTGGGGTCGCGGAAAAAAAACATGGTGAACAGGCTCAGGACACCCGTAAGAACTGTGAGCACCACAAAGCCAAGATATAGGAAAAGAAGAGTAAAAAAGCCCCCAATAAAGATAAACGGGAGACCTTCTCTAGCAAAAGGGAGGCTATTATTGATCCTCGTTCCCTCTAAGTTTGGTGAACCCATTTAAAGAATGACCCCGCTCCCTCCACTACGCCTTGGCCAGACCGACCCCATATGCGCTGGGATCTAAGATGACCCATTCACCCCAACATTCCACTCGGAGGAAAGTCTCTGAAAAGACATTATATTTTTCGAGGTTTGTTCTTGTCAACGCTATTCCCCATCCTGATCAACCATCAAGGCATCATCCCTGCTTTCGCAGGGACAGGTTCTGCGGCGTTGCCTTCGATCGCTCCTCCCCCCGCCACCCGCCTTCGCGAGTGCAGGCTTCGCGGGGGCAGGCTTGCGGCGTATCACTCCATACGCCTCAGTCGTCACTCCTCGTCGCCTTGCATCTAATACCTTGCTGGTAATCAGGATTCCTCCAAAACCAACTGATTTCAGCAGGGATAAGTGAATCAGGTGGTGAATTTAGGTCCCCCTGTCTCCCGAATCGTTGGTATCCATTTTTTCTGATTTGGGGACATAAGGATTTGGCCTAATATCTGGGGGACGCAAATAGGTCGGGACAAGCTCTTGGAGATCATCGAAATCCTGATCAAGAAAGCGTTGAAGTCCCAAAGTCCCCACAGCAGAAGCCTTCAAGTTCCAAAGATGGGCAGGCGCCAGTTCAGCCTTGGGGCCGAGCATTTCTCTGAGGAGACGGCCCTGCGTATTGAAATCATTGCCCAAGAAAAGAGTGGGTTTCTCAATGACAGAGGGCAAATCCTCGATCCGCAGGCAGGTGTCCGGTTGGGTCCTGATCATTTTTTGATCATCACCCCAACTGAATAGAGCCGCGAAAACTTCTCCCTTTCTGGAATCGATTATGGCACATACAGGCAAAGTTACAAAAGGCAACTGTGCGGCCATAGCTTCCAGACTGGACACACCAATGATAGGGATTTGAAGCCCTTGTGCCATACCCTTCGCTTCAGAGAGCCCAACCCTTAGCCCTGTGAAGCTTCCCGGTCCTGTTGCCACAATGAGGGCCTTAATGTCTTTTGTGTCCACATTTGAGTTGGCCAGCAGGAAATCAATCCCAGGCATAAATCGCCTAAAGTTCTTGGATCCGGAAGCCATGTAGTATTCAGACAGAATGGTGCCCTCCTCTTCCATGAGGGCGATACTGAATTGAGGTGTGGAGGTATTAAAGGCCAGGATCACGGGATCTAATTGAGGAGCCTTGCAATATCATTATAAAAGACGATGGCCATCAAAATTATAAGCAGAGAAAGTCCAATCTTCTGTGCCAATTCCCGCTTTTTGATGCTAATGGGCTTGCCGAGTAGCAGTTCTACAAAGAGAAATATGATAAGCCCTCCATCAAGTATGGGGATAGGGAAAAGGTTTAGAATCCCCAGATTAATGCTTATTATTGCCATCAACTGAATAACCGCCAGAAGGCCCACTTGGGCCGCCTGGCCCGTCATCTGTCCAATCGTTATGGGCCCCCCTAGCATCTTTAAAGATAAGTCTCCAGTAAATAGCTTAACAATGAATTTGCACAATCGCACAATCCATTTCCATGTCTCAAGGGCGGCCTCTTTCGTTGCCCCTAACAGGCCAAAGTCTATCTTGGTATATTTCCCCGAAGAAACGACGCCTATTAAAGCCACTTCGATTTCCTGTCCAAGCATCTTCTGTTTAGAGAGTTCCGGTACTACTATTACGGTAACAAGTTCATCGCCTCTCTCTACAGTGACTTCAAGGGGTACGCCCGCCTTGTCTGAGACAATCTCTTTGATCTCAAACCAATCTCCGATCGCCTTACCTTGAACGGATCTTATAGTGTCTCCTTTTAAAAGGCCCGCCCTGCTGGCCGGAGACCCAGGAGTTACCTGTCCGATCTCCGTGGAACTGACATAAGTTCCTGAAAAGAAAAAAAGGCCCCAGTATAGAAGAAAAGCGAGCACCAGGTTAAAGAGCGGCCCCGCCCCAGCGATGGCCATTCTCTTCAGAGGGTGCTTATTACTGAATGACCTCGCCTCATCCTCTGGGGACAGTTCTCCGGTCTCCTCATCCTCTCCGAGCATTTTAACAAAACCGCCCAATGGGAAATAACGTACAGAATATTCAGTCTCACCAACTTGCTTCCCCACTATTTTTGGACCGAAGCCCAAGGCGAATTTGAGGACCTTGACGCCAAAATATTTGGCTACAAGAAAATGCCCCAATTCATGAAAGAAAATCATAATCCCCAGCACAACAACAAAAGGGACCAGGTAGCCTACGGTAAAATGGCCGGCGTTTTCGAAAAAATTTATAATAAAATCCAACTGTTAAACCTCTCTTCGGATAAGACCCCGTTTGCCTCGAGGAACACTCTATTTTCTGGGAGGCACGAAATCGGACATGTGGGATGACCTGTTTCTTTCACACAAACAGGTCAATAGCCTTATATAATATTACGCATCTCGTCTCTAATCAAGCCTACAATCTCAACAACTCTCTTTCGGCCGTATCCCGAGCCCATGAATCCGACTCCATCACTTTCTCGATACTGTCGATGGGGGAAGTCCTGTGGCCCTCCATGGTCTTTCTAATGAGCATGGGTATCTGGAGAAAACCGATTTTGCCGTTCAGGAAGGCATCCACGGCGATCTCATTGGCTCCATTCATAACAGCCGGCATACTTTCTCCTATTTCACCAGCCTGAAGAGCCAAATCCAGACATGGGAATTTCTTCAAATCAGGTTTCTGGAAGGTTAGGGTCCCTATCTCATCCAGTTGGAGGGGCACAAGGTGATTTTCCACATGACGAGGATAGGAGAGAGCATAAGAGATGGGAGTTATCATGTGTGGAATACCCATTTGAGCAATAATTGAACCATCCCTGTATTCAACCATGGAGTGAATAATGCTCTGAGGGTGGATGACGATGCTAATCTGATCCATCCTCAGGTCAAAAAACCATTTGGCTTCAATGGCCTCTAATCCTTTGTTCATTAAGGTTGCTGAATCGATGCTTATCTTTTTGCCCATATTCCAGGTGGGGTGGTTCAAGGCCTGCCTTGGGGTAACTTTTTCCATATCCCCGAGAGAAGAATTTCTGAATGGCCCGCCGGATGCGGTCAATATGATACGCCTCACATCCTCCCGCGGATGCCCCTGAAGTGACTGAAGAATGGCACTATGTTCACTATCAATGGGCAGGATGGTTATTTCTTGCCTTTTTGCCGCATCCATAATGAGAGGACCTGCCATGACCAGTGTCTCCTTGTTGGCCAAAGCGATATTCTTACCCGCTTCAACGGCTGCGTAGGTGGGGACCAATCCAGCAGCCCCTGTCATGGCAGAAACCACCGTATCAACCTCTTGCAAGGTGGCCAAGTGTACAAATCCTTCTGTTCCAGAATAGACCTCAGTGGGACAGGTCTTATCAAGTCGAGCTCTGAGGATTTCTGCCAGATCTTCTTCCAACACGGCCACGCCTACGGGGCGAAACTTCTCTATTTGCTTTGTCAGGAGGTCCACATTCCTGCCGGCGGTTAGGGCGACCGCGCTATAATTCTCAGGGCTGTGCGCTATCACCTCAAGGGCGTTCAGGCCAATGGAACCGGTAGAACCTAAGATAGCTATTTTTTTCATTTTCCCTTGACGTATTCTCTGAAGAATTGAATGGTCTTTTCTAGTCCTTCTTCCAGACCGATTTTAGGTACCCAGTCGAGTTTCGTTTTGGCGAGGCTGATGTCAGGCTGGCGCCTTTTTGGATCATCCATAGGAGGCGGGCGAAATTGAATTTCTGATTTGGACTTGGTCAATCGAATGATGGTTTGAGCCAGATCCAGGATTTTCTGTTCTTCCGGATTGCCCAGGTTCACTGGCCCTACAAAGTCATCCGATGCCTTCATCATTTTGATGAGCCCCTCAATCATGTCCTCCACATAGCAGAAAGACCTGGTTTGCGTCCCATCCCCGAAGATGGTAATCGACTCATTCCTTAAGGCCTGCATGATGAAATTGCTAACCACCCTTCCATCGTTGGGGTGCATTCGGGGGCCGTAAGTGTTGAAGATGCGTACAACCCGGATGTTCACGTTATTCTGTCTGAAATAGTCGAAAAACAGGGTTTCTGCACACCTTTTCCCTTCATCATAACAGGACCGAACGCCTATGGTGTTCACATTTCCCCAGTAGGCCTCGTTTTGTGGATGGACCGTCGGGTCTCCGTAAATTTCGCTCGTGGAGGCTTGCAGGATCTTTGCCTTCACCCTTTTTGCTAGACCCAGCATGTGTATGGCACCCATCACACTGGTCTTTACGGTTTTGACTGGATTGTATTGATAATGGATGGGTGAGGCGGGACAAGCAAGATTGTATATGAGATCCACTTCCAAAAAGATGGGATTAACAAGGTCGTGTCTAATCACCTCGAAGCGCCTGTTATTCGTGAGGTGGAAGATGTTTTGCTTTTGTCCCGTGAAATAGTTGTCCAAGCAGATGACGTGGCTGCCTTCCTCGAGCAGTCTTTCACAAAGGTGGGAACCCAAAAAGCCGGCACCTCCTGTGACCAATATCCTTTCTGTGTCATACCGGTTCAAAGCCATAATTAGTCGCCTCGGAATTTCTAGAGTCTATTGTAGAAGCTGTCGGAAAACGCCCATCTGCCGTTCGGCGGGCTCACGGCCCTGAGTAAAGTCGAAGGGCTGCGTTACCCTCATCCCTCGTCACTGCGGCGTACTTCTATGTACGCCTCATTACTCGGGATTTCTCCGCGCTTCGCTTGGAGTCCCCACCCTTCGGGCGGGTCCCCAGTTTCGGAAGCCTTGCGTATGGACATTTTCCACCAGCCTCTCAGAAACCGGTTTTCGATAGTCTCGTAATTGAACATCCCCTAATAACATCCAGTTTGGGTCGCCTCCACGCCGTCCAACCACAACATCCCTAGGTTCCTTGCAGCATGGACCAATTCAAAAACAGATAGAGTACAGGAATGGAGAACAGGAGGCCGTCTATTCTGTCCAGCAGACCTCCGTGTCCAGGAAGAATTCCTCCTGAATCCTTCACCCCGTGATTCCTCTTTAGCATAGATTCCGCAAGATCACCTATCTGGCTTGCGACGGAGAGGAAAACAATAAGGGCTACCATACTGATGTTTATCGGGTGTAAACGAAGTAGCTGTAAAAACCAGAGCGCTGCTATGACGCTACAAAACAGCCCTCCCACGGCCCCCTCCCAGGTTTTGCCAGGGCTGATGGCCTCATAAAGCTTATGCTTACCAAATAATCGCCCAAAATAGAAGGCACCCGTATCATTGACAAAACTGACAACCAAGAGGAAAAAAATCCAGAGCTTTCCATTGGGCTGAAGATCAATCATCCACAATAAAGAGAGCGGGAGTACGATGTAGACTGGCCCCAAAACTGACTTACCCATATCAGCTGTCCACTGTTGGTTGGGAGACGGATGGGTTAGCATGAAAAAAGCTATGGGAACAAAGGCCCATAGGACGATGACGACCGGAGCAATCAGGACTTGCCGCGTGTAAAAGAGGGCAAAGAGCAGAATCGTGAGAACGTAACCTGCTGTCCGTACAAATCTTGGCAGGTTGGCGGCGGTCAACGCATAAAACTCAAAAAGGCCTGCAAGAGATGCCAGAAGGAGGAGAATACAGAAGAGCCATCTGGGACCAAATCCGATGACATAGATCAGAATGGGTATGGCGACTATACCTGTAAGCCATCGTTTAAGATGCATCTAGAAATTCAGCTCCAAGTTCATTATAGCAGTGCCTAAAGTGTCTAATATGATGAGACAGAAAATCACGGTTAGCTCACTTCTTTCAACAATTGTTCCCCGCTGGCTCCAAACCTTCTCTCCCGTTTCTGATATTCCTCGATGGCCAGGAGGTACTCCTCTTTTCGGAAATCGGGCCACAGGGTGGGGGTGATGTAGATTTCAGCATATGCAATCTGCCATAGCAGGAAATTGCTTACCCTAGATTCGCCGCTCGTTCTGACGAGCAGATCCGGATCGGGCATGCCTGCTGTGTAAAGGGAATCCGCAATAAACTGTTCCGTAATCTCTTTCGAGGTAATAGCACCGGACTCAATGCCTTCCGATATTTTATAGATGGCGTCAAATATCTCCTGCCTTCCACCGTAACTAAGGGCAAGGGTAAGAACCATATCTGTGTTTTTGGATGTCTTATTGGCCGTCTCCGAAAGGCGTTTTCGCACATCTTGAGGCAGCTTGCTCGTCCTTCCAATGGCCTGAAACCGGATGCCGTTTTCAAGCATCTCATTCAGTTCGCTCTTGAGAAATCTTTTCAAGAGTCCCATGAGTGCTTTAACCTCATGTTTCGGTCTTTTCCAATTTTCTTCGGAAAAGGCATAGAGGGTGAGCCATGATATTCCGATCTCACGGCTTGTCCTGACAATCTCCCTTACAGACTCTGCCCCTTCTTCATGGCCGCGGATTCGGTTCAAGGTCCTTTTCTTTGCCCACCGGCCATTCCCATCCATAATGATGGCCACATGTTTTGGCAATCTCTGAGGATCAATGTCTGACATAATCAACTCTTACAAATGCTTATGAAACGGTCGAAAAACCGGCCTTCTAGAGGCTGATGGAAAATGTCCATATGCAAGGCTTCCGAAATCCCGAGGAATGAGGCGTACATGGAAGTACGCCGCAGTGACGAGGGATGAGGGTAACGCAGCCCTTCGATGCTTCGACATTGCTCAGCATCGACCCTGAGCTTTGTCGAAGGGTCGACTTTACTCAGGGCCGTGAGCCCGCCGAACGGCCCTTCGATTTTACTCAGGGCCATGAGCTTGTCGAATGGCAGATGGGCGTTTTCCGACAGCCTCCATATTATGATTATAGCATATTAAGGTCAGAGTCGTTAAATCAGGAACCGGGGAGAATCGTTCCTTCATTCGCAAAGTGAGGCTGAGTTGGAGGGCATCTGATCAGAATTCGATGATCTCTTTTTCTTTTTCGGCGGTAACTTCGTCTATTTTTTTTGTGAAATCATTGGTTATATCTTGTACCTGGTCCTGGCATTTGTACATCTCATCTTCTGAGATCTCTTTTTCATTTTTCAAGTCTTTAAATAACTCATTGGCTTCTCGCCTGTGATTTCGGATAGAGATCTTCCTATCTTCAGCCATCTTCTTTGCCAGTTTTGCCAACTCCCTCCTGCGCTCTTCCGTAAGAGGAGGGATGGAAATCCTGATGATTTTACCATCATTCATGGGGTTCAAACCGAGTTCAGACTTCAAAATGCTTTTCTCTATCTCCCCTATAATAGACTGATCCCAGGGCTTTATCGTTATTAGACGGCTTTCCGGGACAGAGAGGGAGGCAACCTGTTCTAGGGGCATCTGCGTCTCGTAGCAATCCACCTTTATGCCCTCCAAAAGGGCCGTAGAGGCTCTACCCGTTCTGATCCTCATAAACTCTTTTTTGAGGGCATCAATGCTATTTTCCATCTTATCACGCATTTCAGACAAGATCTCTTCTTTCATGATCAATCCCCTGAAATTGAGGTTCCCACGTTCTGTCCAGAGACAACCTTTTTTATGTTACCCTTTTTCTTCAGATTAAATACGATGATGGGCAAGTTTTGCCCCATGGCGAGGGAGACGGCTGTCATGTCCATCACCTTTAGGTTCTTTCTCATCACTTCCTTGTAAGTAATCTTTCTGAAAGGTTTGGCTTGGGGATTTTCCTCCGGGTCGGCCTCAAAGACACCATCCACCTTTGTCGCCTTCAAAAGGACTTCAGCGTGTACCTCCATAGCCCTTAGGGCAGCGGCAGTATCTGTGCTGAAATAGGGGTTGCCCGTCCCGGCCCCCAAGATGATGATACGTTTCTTCTCCAGATGGCTGATGGCCCTTTCTCTGATATAGGGTTCGGCTATCTTGTTCATGTCAAGTGCAGACATGATTCGCGACTCTGTGCCCATTTTATTTAAAGCCTCGCCCAGGGCAAGGGCGTTAATTACGGTTGCAAGCATTCCCATTTGGTCCGCCGGAACCCGGCCGATGCCATATTCGGAGGCGTTAAGCCCCCTGAATATATTCCCACCCCCGATAACGATGGCAATTTCCACACCCAACTTTTGTACGTTGCGAATCTCGCTGGCAACCGCTTTTAGAACGGTGGAATCAATACCGAAAGACTCGTCTCCCATTAGGGCCTCGCCGCTCAATTTGAGCAGTATCCGCCTGTAACGGGGGTCTTTACCGCTCATCCGATTCTCCCAGCTGGAAGCGAACGAAACGCCTGATAGAAATATTTTCGCCTGTCTTGGCCATCATATCATGCAGGAGATCCTGAACAGTTATGTCGGGGTTTTTCACATAGGCCTGTTCAAGGAGACAGGCTTCCGCATAAAACTTATTCATCTTTCCATCGACAATTTTTTCTATGATTTTGTCCGGCTTGCCCGCCTCTTTTGCCTGTGTCGCGTAAATCTCCCTCTCATTATTCAATATCTCACCTGGAACGCCTTCGCGATCCACAGAGATGGGATTTGTAGCCGCAATCTGCATGGCCACATTCTTGACAAGATCGGTGAAATCCTCTGTTTTACCCGTGAAATCCGTTTCGCAATTTACTTCCACCAGGACGCCAATCTTCCCCCCCGCGTGAATATAGGACTGTACCTGTCCTTCTGAAGTGACCCTTCCGCCCCTCTTCTTGGCCGTCGCAATGCCTTTTTTCCTCAGATAATCCACGGCCTCTTTGATATCACCATTGGTTTCCTGGAGGGCCACTTTACAATCCATGATTCCCACACCGGTCTTCTCCCTCAATGCTTTTACAAGCGTTGCAGATATCTCCAATTTACTCCTCCTCCGCAATCTCTTCAATGGTCTCAGATTCTTGCTTTTTGGAAACAACAACCACTTCTGGTCCTTCCTCCGCTGACTCCTCTGAAGGGGCGACCTCCTCCTCACCTTCGGCCTCTTTCTCCTCACTCAACTGAGCTTCCGCCCGCAGCCTCTCCTCGGCCAGGCCATGTCCTTCGATGCAGGCATCTGCAATCTTTGAGCAAATTAACCTAATGGCTCGAATGGCATCATCATTGCCTGGGATGATGTAATCAATTTCATCAGGATCGCAATTGGTGTCAGCAATGGCGATAACAGGGATGCCCAGTTTCCTGGC
>CAJIAF010000073.1_pt1 | contig 14587 bp, 12 predicted proteins | sample 9199141 | NCBI WGS metagenome assembly CAJIAF01 (sample SAMEA7708265, study PRJEB35096) | sediment metagenome | biome: marine neritic benthic zone biome [ENVO:01000025]; feature: sediment [ENVO:00002007]; material: shallow marine sediment [ENVO:03000034] sea grass bed [ENVO_01000059] ...
CTTCCGAAACCGGGGACCCGCCCGCAGGGTGGGGAGTCCAAGCGAAGCGCGGACAAATCCCGAGGAATGAGGGTAACGCAGCCCTTCGACTTTGCTCAGGGCCATGAGCTTGTCGAATGGCAGATGGGCGTTTTCCGACAGCCTCTTAGATGTATGTGGACGCCCTAAACTCCCCCCACTTTTCCCTCATGACCCTGCAAATCTCCCCCACAGTGGCATAGCTCTTCACCGCCTGGATGATGTGAGGCATGAGGTTCTCATCCTTTTCAATGGCCTTCTCTATATCCTTCAAACACCTTTGAACCTCTTTATCGCGTCTCTCCGCCCTGACTTTGGTCAGCTTCTCCCTCTGGAAATCTTCCACGCTTGCATCCACTTGGAAGATCTCCTGCTCCGTAAGATCCTCTTCCTCTGCCATCGCATATTTGTTGAGCCCAACAATGACCCTCTCCCCGCTGTCAACCCGTTTCTGGAATTTCACGCTGCTTTCCTGAATTTCCTTGTACACAAACCCATTGTCAATGGCCCCCAGCATTCCGCCCATTTCATCTATTTTCTCCAGGTATTCCATGGCCCTTTTCTCAATCTCCGTGGTTAAAGACTCCACATAGTAGGACCCTGCCAAAGGATCAATAGTATGGCTCAGGCCGCATTCGTGTGCAAGGATCTGCTGGGTTCTGAGGGCAATTGTCGCTGCATCCTCTGAGGGAATGGCATAACCCTCATCCCAGCAGGCTGTGTGAATGGCCTGATCGCCCCCAAGGATCCCCATCAAGGCATGCATGGTTACCCTGACGATGTTATTGATGGGTTGCTGTGTCACCAGAGTGGAGCCGCAGGAACCAGTAAAGATCCTGAAGAGATAGCTCTTTGGTTTTTTGGCCTGAAAACGTTCCTTCATGATTTTCGCAAACAGTCTTCTTGCTGCCCGAAACTTTGCAACTTCCTCAAACAGATCCATATAGCAGCCGAGGCTGTAAGAGAGGCGTGGCGCGAAATCGTCCACCTCAAGGCCCCTCTCCCTGGCCTTCTCAATATACGTAATGGCATCTGCAATGGTGAACGCCAGTTCCTGTATGGCATCAGCACCCGCTTCGCGGAAATGATATCCTGCAATGTTCAGGGTGTTCCACCGCGGAACATGCTCGGCGCAATATTCCACCACATCCAGGACGAGCTTGATGCTCGGCTCGGGTGGAAAAATATAGGTTCCCCTGGCTATGAACTCTTTTAAAATGTCGTTCTGGGTGGTTCCCATGAGCCTCTCTTGGGACACACCCTGCTTCTCTCCAACGGCAATATACATGGCCAGCAGAATGGTGGCGGGTGCGTTGATTGTCATGGAGGTGGATACCTTATCCAGGGGGATACCCTGAAAGATGATTTCCATGTCGGCTAATGTATCCACCGCAACCCCCACCCGGCCCACAGCACCTTCGGCCAGCGGGTCATCCGAGTCATAGCCCAGCTGCGTTGGGAGATCAAAGGCCATGGACAGACCTGGCATGCCCTGCTCTAGGAGATAGCGATAGCGTTTGTTGGTGTCCTCGGCAGTGCCGAACCCCGCATAATTTCTCATGGTCCACAGCCGACCGCGGTACATGGTGGGATAGACCCCTCGGGTGAAAGGGTATTGTCCGGGGTAACCCAGATCGGCATCATAATCAGTGGCTTCCACGTCCACAGGGGTGTAAAGCCTTTTAACTGGAATGCCGCTTTCAGTCCTGAAAACCTCTTCCCTTTCGGGGGAACGATCCAAGACTCTCTTGAGCGTTGTGTTTTCCCACTGACCCATGTGCTCTCTTGTCTTCTTCATGGCCTACACCTCGACAGTTTCTGCTTCTTCAAGTGCTTCGGTGGAAAGACATCTCACCACCTCATCCCTTGCCTTCTGAATATGGCTTCGGACGCGTTCCACGCTTCCCAAGATATCCTTTTTTTTCATTCTCTCCACCAGTTCATGATGCTCTTGCGCGGAGGACACCATTCGGCGGGGATCGTAATGGTCCAATCTTGCGCGTAGGAAGATGTGTTCAAAGTTCCGCTTCAGGAGCCATCTGAGGATTTGATTCTTGGCCATGGTCGCGATTTGAAGGTGAAATTCAGAATCCAGTATGAACTTCCTACGCGTATAATAATGGGGCTTGTACTCTGCATGAATCCTGAGCTTCTCCTCCAGGTCCACCATGTCACGGGTATCGCTCAGTTTGATGGCCTGCTCCACGGCATAGACTTCCAGTGCTTCGCGAACGCCAAAGGCATCCCACACCTCCTGAGTATCAATGGATCTCACGTAGAATCCGCGAAAACCCTCAAAGCCGATAAACCCGTCCTGGACCAGTCGATTCAGGGCGTTTATGATCGGTGTCCTGGACATGCTCAATATCTCAGCCAGATCGCTGTTCACCAACCGCTGCCCAGGGGCAAATTTCTGCTCAAGAAGCATCTGCTTGATTTTTCGATAGGCTTCTTCGATTAAGGTATTGGGTCTCGATTTATGCCCCGTTTCAGCGAGGGCTCCCCTTGCTGCGGCATCTAGGTTCTTATTCATCCTGAATTCCTATGTTTAAAATTTAATTCAATATTAATTCAAACTTTCAGGCGTGTCAAGGAAAAAAACGAGACGAAAAGTGAAGGCCAAAAATGGCTTAATTCGCTGATAATAATGTGTTATTATCTCTTGAATGATTGATTTCACTGACTTTTTGATTTTTCTCTTGACATCAAAAGCTTTAGAATATAATTCAATATTTAATTCAATCAAGCATTTAATTGGAGGGATTGAAGATGATTAAGAAAGTGAGCCATATCGGCCTAGCCGTGGATAACCTTGAGGAGGCCAGAACCTTTTTCAGCGAAAATTTTGGCCTTTCCACTTCAGAAAGGGAGAATTTTGGAGAGCTCATCTTCTCTTTTATCCCTATGAAAGGCACCAACCTTGAGCTACTTCAGTCCACTGAGCCAGAAGGCCAGATCGCCAAGTTTATTGAAAAGCGGGGACAAGGCATTCACCACATTTCCTTTGAAGTGGATGATATCCAGAGCGAATTGGACCGGCTAAAGGGGAATGGGATCAAACTGATCAATGAAAAGCCTTATCTGAACGCCCACAAGGATCTGGTTGCTTTTATCCACCCCAAAAGCACTTTTGGTGTCTTAATCGAGCTCATTCAGAAAAGAGAAGAGTGACTTTAACAGGGCCTTAGACCTAAAAGCTTCATATCAAGTCTTTCACACCGGAAGAAAGGAGCCAAAGAGCCATGCCTGACCAAAAGACCTGGGAAAGACAGCTGGCCCAGCTTCAGGAAAAAGAGTCTGAAGCGGTGCGAGGCGGCGGAGAAGAACGACTGGAAAAGCAGCGCAAAATGGGGAAAATGACGGCCCGGGAACGGATCGATCATATCATGGACCCGGGGAGCTTTGTGGAAATGAATATGCTGGCCGAACATCAGTGCCAGGATTTCGGTATGGACAAGAAGAAATTCCTTGGTGACGGGGTTATCACGGGGCATGGCACCATAAACGGACGAAAGGTCTTTATCTACTCAGAGGATGCCACTGTCCTTGGTGGGTCTACCGGCAAGACCCATGGAGCCAAAATTCACTATATCCTGAGACTGGCCCGGGAGTACATGGTTCCTGTGGTTTGCCTGAACGACTCTGCAGGGGCCCGAATCCATGAAGGCATGGATAATGTGTACGGCATTACGGGCATGTTCTATCAGAATTCCCTTAACTCGGGGATCATACCCCAGATCGCTGCCATTATGGGCGCGTGCACAGGGGGCGCTGTCTATTCGGCAGCCTTGTGTGATTTCTTCATTCAAGTGGAAAAGACCTCCCATGCGTTTATCACGGGACCTGCAGTCATTAAGGAAGTGACAAAAGAAGAAGTCTCTTTCGAGGCCCTGGGTGGGGCAAATGTCCATAGTACCAAATCGGGTGTGGCCCACCTGAGCGCCAAAGACGACAAAGCGTGTCTAGATGCCATCAAACTACTTCTTGAGTATCTCCCGCAAAATAATCTGGAGAGGCCTGCCACCAAGACATGCACCGATCCTGTGGACAGGGAGACACCTGAACTGATAGATATGGTCCCCATCCAAATGCACAAGGTCTATGACATGATTCAGGTCATCAAAACCGTGGTTGATGATGGCCAGTTTTTTGAGATTCATCCCAGATTTGCGCAAAACTTGGTGGTCGGCTTTGCCCGCTTGGCAGGCCAGGTGGTGGGGTTCGTTTGCAACAACCCCCGATTTCTTGGTGGGTGTCTGGATATTAATGCCTCAGATAAGGGGGCGCGTTTCATCCGAACCTGTGATGCCTTCAATATCCCCTTGATCACCATGGTGGATGTGCCCGGCTTTCTCCCCGGCGTTCGCCAGGAACACAGCGGCATTATTCGGCACGGTGCAAAAATGCTCTACGCCTGGACAGAGGCGACGGTTCCAAAGATCTCCTTGATCCTCAGGAAGATGTATGGGGGAGCCATTCCTGCCATGGGTGTCCACCAGATCGGCTTTGACCAGGTATTTGCCTGGCCATCTGCCGAAATGCAGATGGTGGGTGCAGAACCTTCTGTAAAGATACTCTACCGGAGAGAACTGGCCGCTGCCGAAGATCCCAAAGCCTTTCTTGATAAGAAGATGAAGGAATATCAGGATCTTTACCTGACACCTTACCACTCTGCTTCTCGATCGGTCATCGACGCTGTCATTCACCCCAAGGATACACGCAGGCGCTTGGTATCCGCATTAGGCATATTGGACGGCAAAGCAGAGCCAACAAGACCTTACAGGAAACATGGGAATATCCCTCTCTAGATAAGCGGGGTCCGTTGTTTCTGGTGGGTCGCATTTTAAAAAAAGTTAAGGGAGGAAACTATGTACAAAGATATTGTCATCGTGAGTGCGGTTCGAACCCCTTTTGGCCGCTATTGTGGCTCCTTGCGAGAGTATGATTATTTTGAATTGGGGGCCCTTCCCATGAAAGAGGTCTTGGCCAGGGTCAGCGTTCCCGGAGACCAGGTTGATGAGGTCTTCTGGGGCGTGGGAGATACATCGGTTTGCAAAGATGTCTACACGCCTGTTGCCGCCCGACAGACCCTTATCAAGGCGGAATTGCCTCCGGATACACCCTCTGTTGCCATTGATAAGGCTTGTGTGTCTGCCATGTCAGCTCTGCACTTTGGCTGCCGCGCCATGGTTGCAGGCGAGATTCAATGCGCCATAGGCGGTGGAGCCACCTCCTTTAGCCAAGAGCCCCTCGTTGTCAGGGGGCTGCGCTGGGAAGGATTCCGAATAGGAGACGTGAAGATGGAAGACCCTCTCTTTGCCCTCGGTTACAAGGATTTCAACCCGGTCTCGGTGGATACGGATAACGTGGCGAGTGAGTATGGTGTCTCGCGAGAAGAGCAGGATGAGTGGGCCTTGAGGAGCCACCAGAATTATGGGCAGGCATGGGAGGCGGGTAAGTTCAAAGATGAAATGATGGTTCTGGAAATTCCTCAGAAAAAAGGAGATCCGATCACCCTCGAAATTGACGAGCAGTACAGGCCGAATAGCACACTTGAGAAACTCGCCAGACTTCCCGGCATCTATGGCTGCAAAGGAGTCACTGCCGGGAATGCCCCGGGATTGAACGACGGGGCAACGGCTGTCCTTTTCATGACAAGATCAAAGGCCGAAGAATTAGGCCTAGAGCCCTTAGCCGAAATTGTATCCATGTCTTCGATTGCTATAAGTCCCTTGCGTATGCCTGAAGGACCAGCATTTGCCGCTCAGAAGGCCCTGAAGTTGGCCCACCTGTCCCTCGAAGACATCCACGTTATTGAGATCAACGAAGCCTTTGCGGCCGTCCCTCTGGTCAGTTTACTTTTGATGGTCGATAAGGACAAAACCAAGGCGCAGGCCCTTCATGAGAAAACCAACATCAATGGGAGTGCCATTGCCATTGGGCACCCCAATACGGCGAGTGGAGCCCGCCTCATCATGAACCTTATGTATGAACTGCGTCGTCGTGGTGGTGGTTATGCACTTGCAGGCATCTGCGGCGGGCTGGCCCAGGCTGACGCCTGCATTATAAAGGTATAAATGATGCGGCCTTTTGGGCACAAAGAGCCAAGAGCATGGGAGAGAACACATGGGAACACTAGATTTATTTGATTTAACCGGCATGGTTGCCGTTGTAACGGGTGGAGGAAGGGGTTTAGGCTTTATTCTGGCCGAGGGGCTAGCTGAGGCCGGCAGTGATGTGGTGCTATGTTCAAGGAAAAAGACCAACTGTGAAGAGGCGGCCGGAAAGATCGCTCAGATAGGTGTGCGGGCAGAAGGGGTGAAATGCGATATCACTAAACTGGAAGATATCACCAAAGTCCGAGACCTGGCTCTGCAAAACTTCGGGAAAATAGACATACTGATCAATAATTCAGGTGCCACATGGGGGGCCCTTACCGAGGATTATCCCATTGAGGGATGGAAAAAAGTGATCAATGTGAATGTCACGGGAACCTTTTTATGTTCGCAGGTTTTTGGAAAGACCATGATTGAACAGGGCGGAGGGAGAATCATTAATGTGAGCTCTATCTTTGGCACGACCGGGGCGCCCTCCGAGATCATGGACGCTATAGCATACAACACGAGTAAGGGTGCTATGGAAGCCTTCACCAAGGACCTTGCCGTGAAATGGGCCAAGCACAATATACGAGTGAATTCTATTGCTCCCGCTTTTATTGAAACTGACCTAACCCGGGCCACAATGGATGAAAGGGGCAATCACATACTCGCCCATGTGCCAATGGGTCGTTTCGGCGTTCCGGAAGATCTCAAAGGAGCAGTAGTCTTTTTGAGTTCCACCGCATCGGATTATGTGACTGGAATTACGCTGTTCGTTGACGGTGGATACAAGGCCATGTAGCTTACCTGAATTCAAAAGAGATGTTTGAACATACATCAGAGTTCAATCTTGTTAGAGGGAGTACAAAATGGCTGAGAAATTTGTCAGTGAGAGGAATCTAAAGTTCTTACTCTATGAAGTATTTGATGCCACATCCCTGACCCAGTATCCCTATTACGAAGAACACAATCGGGATATTTTCGACATGGTTATTGAGACGGCCCTGAAGATAGGGAAGGACATTCTAAGGCCCAATCTCCAAGAGATGGACAAGAACCCGCCCCAATATGTGGACGGAGAAGTCAAGGTCCATCCTACTGTGAAGGCCTTTCTAAAAGAGTGCGGAGAAGGCGGATGGATAGGTTCAAACGCGCCCGCAGAAATGGGAGGTCAACAACTCCCCTTCATGATCGCCTTTGCGAGCCGCTTCATTTTTTCTGCGGCCAACTATTCCGCCATGGTCTATCCCATACTCACGGACGGCGCGGCCCACCTCATTGAGGTCTTTGGGTCGGAGGAGCTAAAGGAGACTTACATTCCCAAGATGTTTTCTGGTGAGTGGCAGGGCACCATGGCCCTGACCGAACCCCAAGCGGGAAGTTCCGTGGGAGACATAACGACCGTGGCAGAGCCCACCGATCAGGGTTACCACATGATCCGGGGGCAAAAGATATTTATTTCCGCTTCGGATCACGACGCCGTTGAAAATGTGGTTCATCTGATGCTTGCGAGAATCAAGGGGGCCCCTCCTGGTGTAAAGGGTATTTCCCTTTTTGCCGTACCAAAGCTCCGTCCTAGCGGAAGCGGGGAGCTGATTTCCAATGACGTGAACATTGCAGGGCTTTATCACAAGCTGGGCTACAAGGGATCTCCAATCACCCAGATGAGCATGGGGGAAAACAATGACTGTCGCGGCTGGTTAGTGGGGGAACCGAACAAGGGACTGGCCTGCATGTTCCAGATGATGAATGAGCAAAGAATTGATGTGGGACTGGGGGCTGCGGGAATAGCCTCAGCGGCCTATTATACGTCGCTCGAATATTGCAAGGAACGGCCCCAGGGAAGGCGGCTTTCGGATAAAGACCCAGGCAAACCGCAAGTCCCCATTATCGAGCATGCGGACGTGAAAAGAATGCTCCTTTTCCAGCGTGCCATTGTGGAAGGGTCCCTCTCCCTCCTTTTTCAATGCGCCATGTACGCGGATATGGAGATCATCCTTACCGGTGAAGAAAAGGAAAAATATTCCTTACTGCTAGATCTTCTAACGCCCGTGGCCAAGTCCTATCCCTCGGAAATGTGCATCCTCTCGGTGAGTCAGGCACTTCAGTGTCTGGGCGGGTATGGTTACTGTGATGAGTTTCCGGTTGAGCAACACTACCGGGATGTGCGAATTCATCCGATCCATGAGGGCACGACAGGCATTCAAGGGCAAGACCTCCTCGGCAGAAAGGTCCGGATTAAAGACGGGAGAGCCTTTGAGCTCTTCTTGGAACAGGTTCAAAAGACCACCACAGAGGCCAATGCTATTCGAGAACTCAAACCCTTTGCTAAGGCATTGGAGAATGCCATAGCAAGCCTCAATGAGGTCACAGCACATCTTCTGGATGTGGCTGCTAAACAAGGCCCAGAAATCTTTTTGGCAGACGCCACCCTTTATCTGGAGTTCTTTGGGATAATCAGTGTAGCCTGGCAATGGTTGCTTCAAGGTATAACCGTCCAAAAGAGACTAAAAGACAGTCCATCTGAATCGGAAGCAGATTTCCTCCAGGGAAAGCTTTATACCATGCGCTTTTTCTTTGCCTATGAACTACCCAAAATAAGGGCCTTGGCAGAAACCCTGCTGGAGGGCGATGGTTTGACTGTCGAGATGAATGCGGACCACTTTTCAGATTAGCTGACACTTGAGTTTCTTCCGGAAATAGATGCAGATCAGGGAATGAATAAGGAAAGAGATAGAAACAAGATCAACTTTACCGTCAATGGTGAAAACACCCCATTGATTGTCGGCGATCAGGTGAGCGGGCTGCTCCCTTCCCACACCCTGGCATACACCCTCAGGGAGACGCTGGGCCTCACCGGGACCAAGGTGGGTTGTGATCACGGCGCTTGTGGATCCTGCACAGTCCTCATGGACGGAAAACCGATCCTATCATGCATGACCCTGACCATAGAGTGCGATGGAAGGCGAATAACGACCATTGAAGGATTAGAAGATTCTGAGACCGGGCACCTTGACCCCCTGCAACAGACCTTTATTGACCATGCCGCCTTTCAGTGCGGATTCTGTACGCCAGGAATGATTCTGGCCTCAAAAGCACTGCTGGACAACAATCCCCCTCCGCAGGAACGACAAGTCAAAGAGGCCCTTTCGGGACACTTTTGCAGGTGCATAAGTCACTACCACGTGGTGGATGCCGTGCTGGACGCAGCCAAAAGGGGAAAATGACGCACATGTCCCAGGAATACAGGTACATAGGAAAACCAACACCCCGTAAGGATGCCGTTCAGATAGTCACAGGCAGAGCAAAGTACATTGACGATATGGAAATGCCGCGAATGCTCCATGGCAAAGTGCTCAGAAGTCCTTACCCCCATGCCCATATCACGAGCATCGACACAAGCAAGGCGGAAAAAATTCCCGGGGTTAAGGCGATTTTGACCCATGAGAATGTCCCTAATTGGACAACGGGAATGCCTCGTCATGTGCGCGTTCTTGACAGGAGGGTGCGTTTTGTAGGTGATGCGGTCGCTCTGGTCGCTGCAGTAACCCGGGAATTGGCCGTGGAAGCGCTGGACCAAATCCACGTGGAATATGAACAACTCCCCGCCGTCTATGACGTGGAAGAGGCCTTAAAACTTGATGCGCCCCAGCTATACGAGGCGTTTCCCGGCAATCTCCCTCCCTTTGATGTGCCCCTGTTCGGACCTAAGATGCTTCGAGAGATTGTTCTGGGTGATGTGGAAGAAGGATTCAAAGAAGCCGATTTTATGGGTGAGGGAACCTATGCCTATGAAAATATCCCCAATCCTCTGCCCATCGAGCCCCCCGGGGTGATCGCTGAATGGACAGAACCAAACAAACTGATCGTCTGGTCTGCAACGCAGAGTGTCACCTGGCATCGGAACATGATGATACCCAAAATGGGTTTCCCGGATATCCGAGCGATTGGCACGCAATGTGGTGGGAGTTTTGGTTCAAAAAACTACTCGGTGCAGCCATTTTTCTATGCGGCCGCACTGGCAAAGGCTACGGGAAGGCCCGTTAAAGTCTGTTTCACAAAAGAAGAACATCTTGGCGCATTTGCTTTGCGGCTAGGGTCCCGGTTTCGCGGAAAGGTGGGAATTAAGAAGGACGGAACAGTAACGGCCGTTTCAGGAGAGTGGTTCGTTAACACAGGAGCATTCTCAGATATGGCGCAGGCCCAGATTGCTGTGGGTTGCGGTGAAGCCCAACTCATGCTGAGATGCCCTAACTGGGACGTAAAGACCAAACTGGTCTGTACGAATCGAAACCCTTCAGGCATTGTCAGGGGTTTTGGTGGCCAGGAGCTTCAGAGCGCATTATTTCCCATTCTAGAATCGGCCATGGCAAAGGCTGATCTTGACCCCGTTGAAATTTACAAAAAGAACTATGTGAAACCGGGTGACGGTTATTACTGGCGAGACGGAAAATGGTATGTCTGCAGGGGCCAGGACTACTCTGATGCCATAGACAAAGGCGCTGAGGCCTTCGGTTGGAAAAAGAAATGGAAAGGGTGGTTTAAAGCTACGGCGGTCAAAGATGCCAAACGGATAGGCGTTGGCGTCGGGGTGCACGGGAATGCGGATGTGGGTGAGGATGTGTCAGAGGCCTACGTGAGGCTCAATCCGGACAACTCAGCCACCATACATGCATGCGTAGCTGAACCGGGCGTGGGCCAGAGAAGCAATCTCTGTAAAATGGTCGCTGAAGTCCTGCAAATTCCCATAAAGGATGTCACCATAGCGCCTGCTGACAGCCTTATCAATCCGTACGACTCTGGACTTCTCGGCTCCAGGGGCACCTTTGCCATGGGCTCCGCCGTGATAGCCGCGGCCCAAGACGCCAGGAAAAACCTCCTGGAACAGGCTGCCCCCATGCTGAAAGTGGCCCCAGAAGATCTGGAAAGCGAAGATGGCATGGTATATGTCAAAGGCAGGCCGGATGCAGGTATTCCCTGGAGGAAGGTCCTTGGTCTCATGCGTACAATCACCGGTTTCGGGCGATTCGACCCCGACTATTGCGTGCCCAACTTTCTGATTCTGTTTGCAGAGGTTCAAGTGGATACAGAAACAGGTAAAGTGGATTTGCTCAGGGTGGTTATCGCCACGGACGTGGGCCAAATTATCGATCCGCCCTCCATTGAGGGTCAACTCCATGGCGCCCTGGGGGCGGCAGGAATAGATACGGCCATATTTGAAGAGACCATCCTTGATGAAGGGAGTGGGCATATCCTGAATCTTAATATGGTGGATTATAAATGGCGCACGTTTCTTCAACTTCCTCAATTTCAGAACGTGATCCTTGAGACGCCTATCGAGACCCATCTTTACAAGGCGATTGGCGTGGGAGAGATATCCACATCACCTGGACCCAGTGCTATTCTCATGGCCGTCTCCAATGCGGTGGGCAAAAAGATGGGCGACTACCCCCTCACACCCGACAAGGTTCTAGCGGCATTGGGCAAGATACCGGGAGATAACAAGACGTGAAATCCTTCAAACATTTTAACGCCACATCTGTAGATGAAGCCCTCTCATTGCTCAAGGACTATAAGGGCAGGGCGAAACTCATCGCGGGCGGGACGGATCTTCTCGGGAGCCTCAAGGATCACATTCTCCCCGACTATCCTGAAGCGCTGATTAACATCAAGACCATCCCTGGTCTGGACAACATTGAAGAGAACGGGGAAGGATTGAAGATAGGCCCGTCCGCAAAACTGTCCGAGATAGCCCGGTCACCAGGAATCAGCAATAAATATCCGGTTCTTTCCGAAGCGGCTGAGTCTGTTGCCACCCCTGAAATCCGCAATATGGCCACTTTGGGCGGAAACTTGTGCCAGGATACACGCTGCTGGTATTATAGGTATCCCCATGAGATGGGCGGAAGGATCCTATGTTATCGGAAAGGTAGCGGCCCCTGCCATGCCGTGAAAGGTGACAACCGCTACCACGCCATCATGGGAGGCAAGGCCTGCTTTGCCGTGTGTCCATCAGATATGGCCATTGCCCTCACTGCCTTGGACGCGAGTCTTAAGATTGCTGGCCCAGAGGGGGAAAGGCTCGTCCCGATCAAAGACTGCTATAATGCCTTGGGGAGCGTTCTTCAGCCCGATGAGTTTGTAACCGAGGTCCATGTCCCTCATCTTTCAAAACGGACAAAGCAGGCCTTCATCAAGTTCACACTAAGGAAACCTGTTGACTTTGCCATCGCAAGCGTCGCTTCAGTGATAATGGAGGAAGAGGGTGTCTGCGAGGATGCCAGGTTAGCCCTTGGCGCGGTAGCCCCCACACCCGTGAGGGCAACGGATGCGGAAGAGGTCATCAAAGGAAAAGCTATAGATGCCAAAACAGCGGAAAGGGCAGCTGTAGCGGCAGTGGCCGATGCCAAGCCCATGAGCAAGAATGCCTACAAGATTGAGATCACCAAGGCGCTGATAAAAAGAGTCCTACTCACCTGATAGAACTTCGGTGCAAAGGTTTCTATGGCTCCAATAGTAACCCACAAAGACCCATCAACAGATCTCATCACGTATGTCTGCAAAGGACAGATCAATGTGGATGAAATCTTAACGGCAGTCCAAGAGTACTTCTCCGGAGAAGTGACAAAGGATGTGCTTTGGGACTTTGCCGAAGCTAACGTGGACATTCACCAACCGCAAATTGACAAGCTCATGATTTACCTGAGGACAGTACTCCCCGAGGAAGAGGAGAAAAGACGAGAGGGTAGAGTTGCGATTGTGGCGCCGAAAGAATATGTGGTGGGGGTCATGGAGCAGTTCAAGGGATGGTCTGAGATGGTCGATGCCCTGTTTGTGTTTCAGATGTTCTACGATGCAGAGGAAGCTTTGGCCTGGCTCGAAAGATCCCGGTAACTGATTCTCGCTTAGCCTTCATCCTCGCCCGAAGTTTCTCAGGCAAAACCTTGGCTACTCGGTGGAGAGGGGCGAAATCATTGTACTCGAGAGCAATTATCGATTAATTGAATAAGTATCGTAGGCTTTTAAAGGCGTCTCGCTATCATTGTTGGAATTAATTTGCAGAAAGGAGAGAATCTATGTGGAACAGGAGTTTTATTCCTTATAAAGGATATTGGAGTTCACCGTTCTGTCGCTGGCAAGGGTCCCTTCAAAATGAAAACGCTGTCGATTGCGCGGCGGCTACGGCAAGAAAGTTTTTTGAACTTGGGGGAATTCCATCCCATATCTTCGACGGGCTTGTGTTTGGGTCAACCATACCCCAGAAACAGTGGTTCTTTGCCCCACCTCAATTCGCATCACTCATTGGAAATGAGAAGATCAGTGGTCCTCTGATTGCACAGGCCTGCGCAACTTCTGCTGTCTCCTTAAGCTTTGCCGCCAATTCCATTGACATGGGCACACATCAAAACATCCTGGTCGCCACTGCGGACCGTTGTTCCAACTGCCCTAACATTCTCTGGCCTAACCCGGCCGGACTGGGCGGAAAACCCGAGTTCGAAAGTTGGATGGTGGATGGATTTGAGCTGGATCCGGTGGCGGGCGTGAACGCCGTCAAGACAGGGGAAAACGTGGCAAAAGAGCATGGCTTAACTAAGGAAGAGTCTGATGCCATGGCCTTGAATCGCTATGAAAAATACACAGGCTCTTTGGCCAATGATCGGGAATTCCAAAAACGCTATATGATTCCCATTGAAGTTCGTATTTCAAAAAAGAAGACAATTCTTGTGGAAGAAGATGAGGGCATCACACCATGCACCGAAGAAGGTCTAAAGCGCCTAAGGCCGGTCATCCCTGATGGTATCCTGACATTCGGGGCCCAGACCCATCCGGCTGATGGCAATGCGGGAATGATTGTTACCACAAAGGAGAAGGCGGCTGAACTCTCTGTTGATCAAGGCATAACCATCCAGATACTCTCCTATGGATACGCCCGTACGAAAAAAGGACACATGCCTGCTGCCGTGACCCCATGCGCTGAAATGACGTTAAAAAATGCGGATATCAGAATGGCCGACGTGGCGGCGGTCAAGACGCACAATCCCTTTACAGTTAATGATGTGGTTATGGGGAAGCTCATGAACATAGATGACAAGATATTTAACAATTATGGCTGTTCCTTGATATTCGGCCATCCCCAGGGGCCAACAGGCATGCGATTAATTATTGAGTTGATTGAGGAACTGGTTCTCAAGGGGGGCGGGTACGGTCTTTTTGCCGGTTGCGCTGCCGGCGACACTGCGGCCGGATTAGTTCTTAAAGTGAACTGAAAATTCCATGAGGAACTGTTCTCCACATGACCCACTGTGGCTTTCGTGATTACCCCTATTTTATAGGATCGGAGGAGTAGGCATATGCAACAGAGAAAAAATATATATCCAACATTTTTCAATCCGTTTCTCATAAAACCAAGCCGAACCCTGCCTGAGGAGATGGCGGTGATCGGCGCCGGGACCATCGGTCCCGATATCGCC
>CAJIAF010000108.1_pt1 | contig 14579 bp, 14 predicted proteins | sample 9199141 | NCBI WGS metagenome assembly CAJIAF01 (sample SAMEA7708265, study PRJEB35096) | sediment metagenome | biome: marine neritic benthic zone biome [ENVO:01000025]; feature: sediment [ENVO:00002007]; material: shallow marine sediment [ENVO:03000034] sea grass bed [ENVO_01000059] ...
ATCGCCCAGGGTCCCGAATCGAGAACTCATGGCCGTGATGACGGACCGCCATTTGGAAAGATCCACGCCATTGGCCGTGGCCTCTTTCATGCCCTCCACCACGGCGTTCATGCAGGTGACAAACTGGGAGATCATAAAAGAGAGGGTATTGTTGGTGGGAATGGCCTTGGCTGTCAGTTGTCTGATCACCTCATACCCTTCGGCTGTCCCAGGGACCTTGATCATCACATTGGGGGAGAGGGCATGTAGCTCCACACCCTGAGCCACCATCCTGCCCACATCATGCCGTATTCGTGGATCTACCTGGCCGGAAATAAATCCGTATTTGTAATTGCTCGCCTCAAAAATGGGCATATAGGCCTCAGCGCCCCTCTTCACGATCTCCTTGTAGGTCTCCCAAAAGACCACCTCGGCATCCGTGCAGCGATCCCTTTCAATCCGATCGTCAACCCACTTGGACCAATAATCAGGGTTGTCCTTGATGGCCTTGTAAGACAGGGGAGGATTCGTGGTGACGCCCCGAAAAATATTGTCTTCGGGTTTATTATCCTCACTATATAATCGGTCCAGCCACAAGCGCATCTCTTCCTTGTCAGAGGCCTCGTTCATCATCTTGCTCCGCCAGTTATCATAAATAAGGGGGGAAGAATCCCACCATATTTCTGCTTCTGGGTTCACTTCCCATAGTTTTTCAACAACGCTTTTTGACGCCATTATGTTTCCTCCTTATGCTACACGTATATTTTCCAAATCAGCTTTTGAGAAATTTTGTTCGCGGCAGCAAGGGCCCACCCTGACCGCACAAAGCTGGAAAACGTGGGGTATTCATGCTATTGGCGCAGGAGACTCTGTGCGGTGTTTTCATCGGTGATCAAGACATTCAAGAGGTTGCCCCTTAACGCCCCGAGGATGCCGGAGACCTTTTCTCGCCCCGTTGCAACACAGATCTTGTGCCGTATCTTTCTCAGTTCATCAAGATTCAATCCTATGGTTCGATCATCCAGTTCATTCCAGCACTTCTGTCCCTTTGAATCGAAGAAGCGACCGCAAATGGCACCCACGGCCCCGGATTCCTTCAGTTTTAGGGTGTCATTCTTGTTCAAAAAACCTGATCTCCAGAGCAAACCCCCTGTTCCGATGACGCCGACCCCAAAGAGCACAAGATCGGCCTTCTTGGCAATGGCAAGGGTTTCTTGAATCTTCTTTTCTTTGAAAAGGGTATCCCTGATAGAGCGGTTTCTGACGATGACCGGGGCCGGTATGACATGTGCCTTGGCACCAAGCTTTTGACCCAGCATCATGGTCAGCATGTTGTTGTCGGTCCCTTCAATGGTCCCCAATCCCCCGCCGATCTGCACGAGGGTTAGCTCCCTCACATCCACAGGTCGTAGATTGCTGACCACATGGTAGACTGTAAATCCCCATGTCACGCCGAATACCTTGTAAAGTCCCACGATCTGATTGAGATAACGGGCCGCCACCTCACCCACTTGATCCAAGACAGATTTTTCGCTGAACTCATTGAGACTCACAACAATGGCTTGGTCCAGATCAAACTTCTTGGCCAGCTTGATCTCCATCTCTGTCAAATCCCCTCTGGGATCGTTTATGGTGATGGAGACGAGCCCCCTTGTTCTGGCTTCCTTCAAGAGGCGGCTTATTTTGAAACGGCTAACCCCAAAAAATCTGGAAATCTCCTCTTGTGTCTTCTCCTCCTGATAATAGAGGTAACAGATTTTGAGGATGTCTCGTTCGCTAAGTTCTCGCATATAATTTGGTGATATGGGGTAAAGGTTTAACTTCCGGATCTGTTCTGCTAAGGGGCAGAACGAAGCTCCTGAACCAGGGTTTTGCACACCTGCAGAATGAGCTTGATGTCCGTATAGAACCCGATCATTTTCATGCCTTGGCCTATCCAGTATTTCGCCTTTTCCACGGAGCTGGTGTGTATGCCAGGGATGACGCCCTTCTCCTCAGATACCTGGATAACACGTCGGATCGCTTTCTCGACCTCAGCATCATCGCTCTGGCCGGGTTTGCCCAGGGATGCTGACAGATCGGCCGGCCCCACAAAGGCCGCGTCGATCCCCGGAACAGACAAGAGTTCGGGGAGCCTTTCAATGGCGTCCCGATGTTCTATCTGCAAGGCAATAAGGATCTCCTCGTTCAAACGGCGCATGGTCTCCTGGGTATCGCCGGCCTGAAAGAAGGTGTGTTGTCTCGCCAGGGCCATGCCCCGCTCACCCACGGGCTGATACCGACACCATTTCACCACGTTTTCCACGTCACGACGGGTCTGGATCTGGGGGACCAGCAGGCCTGAGGCCCCTGAGTCAAGGGGTTTGGAGAGGGATTCGTGGGATTTTCTGCTTGATGGCCTGACAATGGCTGGAATGCCAGCAGCTCGTGCGGCCATGACCATGTTACTGACCGTCTCGAAGGTGAAGGGGGCGTGCTCCATATCGATGAAGAAGAAGTCAAAACCGGCTTGCGCGAAAAGAACGGCGATGCCAGGGCTTCTGATCTCGGAGACCATGGGACCAAAGACCACGTTGCCTTCCTTTAGGGCCCTTTTCATCCTGTTTTCAAATATCAATTTAGCTGTACTCCCCGATGCGTATCTCCAGCCTATTCTGGATCGCAAACTAGCTGAAGAATCGCCCTCCGTTTATATCCAAAGTAACCCCCGTCATATAGCTCGCTTCATCGGTACAGAGGAAGATCACGCCGGCCGCAACCTCCTCAGGGGTACATAGGCGCCTGAGGGGAATCCCAGACAAAATCTTTTGTTTGTGCTCCTCTGGCCTGGCATCCCACAGATCTATGACGCGCTGGCTGGCAAGGGTAATGGTGGGTGCAATGGCGTTCACATAAATACCCTCTGGCCCCAGTTCATAGGCGAGATGTCTTGTCAGACCGATGACCCCCGCCTTTGCGGCCGTGTAATGGCAGCCCGCCAGGGACCCCAACCATCTGCCTGCCAGGGCGGATATGTTCACAATTTTTCCCCCTCCGCCCTGTTTCCTGAATTGTTCAACAGCCACCTGAGAACACAGATAGGTCCCTTTCAGGTTAATATCCACCACCTTGTCCCAGGCCCCTTCATCAATCTCTTCAAATTTGTGGGGAGTGTGAAGGGCTCCCCCTGCAACATTGACGAGGATATCCAGTCGGCCAAATTCTTCCACAATCCTGGAGACCGCCGCCTCAATGGCCGGACGTTGGCACACATCCACCACGGCCCCGATAACAGAACCGGGGGAATCCAGTTCTGCAACTGTACGGTCCACCATCTCTTTTTCCACATCTGTGACACAGATCCTGGCGCCTTCATCAAGGAAGGCCTTACAGAAATTTTTCCCCAATCCCCCTGATGCGCCAGTAATAAAAGCGACTCTATCCTTGAGTCTCATCGTCGTCATCCCCCGAAGCTTGAGCACCAGGTCGGCGATAAATCTTCATCCGGGCCTGCAACGTTTCTATCTCCAAGATCTTTCATCGTAGTTGCGATCTTTTATCTGAATCTTGATTTTTTTGATCTCTTCTGCGAAGTCCGCAAGATTGTCAGAGGCCTTTTCAAAGTATTTCTCACCCTTCTCCTTGCTTCCAAGGAACGGGTCGCCAATAGTCGCCTCCTCCACATACTCATGATGCTCCATGGGAACCCAGATGTTTTCTGATCCCTGAAAGATGACAGTGGGCACACCATCTGTCTTGGCAAAGGCTGGCCCCATCCATTTGGGGGCATGGGCCGCGTGCGCGTGAGCCCTATCCATATGCACGCATCGTTCATCATGGGCCAGGCTCGTGGAAGTCTCCAGCTCCCCTGAGTGCCATGCGATCTTCTCTTCAAATATCTCCTGAACCACCTGTATCTTGCGTTCTGTAGGCGTCATGTACCAGCAGCAAAAACAACCTGTCTCATAGCCCAGCCGACGAAGCACCTCATCCACCACCTTGGTATTTGATGCATGGTGGCTGATATAGATGAGTTTGTTGAATCCATGGAAAATAAGACATCGGCCAATCTCATAGATAATCCGCCGGAAAGTCTCCCCCGAGAAGGAGAGGGTCCCCACGCCGTCATTAACCACGCCCATGTGGTGTGGTGAATAACCCACAGGGATGAGAGGGGTATAGGGGACTCTTGCCTTCTTGGCCGCCCTCTTGGTGACCTGGATTGATACGATGGAATCCGTGGCCAATGGGATATGCGGCCCATGTTTTTCTTGACTTCCAATAGGGATAAGGGCCACATCCGTTGTTTTGAGAATCTCTTTGACGTCCGGGTAGGACATTTCTTCCATTGCATATGTCCACATTTCATCCGCCATTATAAAACCTCCTTTATTGGATAATGAAAGTCTGTTTACGAAAAAGTGCCAGAATGCCCCGCTTTTTAAGGCGGGGATGAATCGCATCCTTATAATTCCCCTCCCTTGATGGCCCGTCCTCCGTAGCAGGCTACTGCGGAGGATGGAGAGGGGATAAAGGGGAGGGTGTAACCTCCGGGCTTTTCACCCCCACCTCAATCCTCCCCCGTCAAAGGGGAGGACGTTATCTAGGCAAGTTTGAGATGCCCCGCGTTTCCAAGCGGGGAGATACAACTTTTTATTGTTTTTGGCTTACCTTGGACTGGACTATGTCCCAGTTGGCGCTATAAGTGGGTGCCCTCCCCTCGAGGACATGGATAGCGTTTTCAGCCGCGCCCTGGGCAAGTTTAGATACCGTATCTTTACTCAGAGCGGCGCTGTGGGGGGTTACAATCACGTTTTCCAACTGGAAGAGAAGGTTTCCTGCGTCAGGGGGCTCAGTCTCAAACACATCCAGTCCAGCGCCTGCAATCTGACCGTCTTTCAAGGCCTCAACCAGGGCCTTTTCCTGAATGACCTCACCCCGAGACGTATTGATGATGAAGGCGGTGGGCTTCATCAACGCAAATTGCTCCTTACCCAGGAGCCCATGGGTCTCTTCTGTGAGAGGAACATGGAGGGACAGATAATCAGCCGTCTTTATTACCTCCGCCATGTCTTTGGAAAAGGCGATATCATTTGCGCCTATGGTTTCAGGTGCCACATAAGGATCATAGGCAAGAACGTCCATATGGAGCCCCTTGGCACAGATCTCGGCCACAATCCGGCCTATGCGCCCCAGGCCGATCAGTCCCACCCTTTTACCGGCAAGGTTCATGGGACGGTACTCATATCGAGACCTGAAGTTTCCCTTTCGTGTTTCATCCCCCAGATAGGAAAACTGTTTGGCCAACGCCCCCATCATGGCAACCGTATGCTCGGCCACTGAGCGATCCTGGGCACCTTTCACGCCACAGACCACCACATGGCAATCCGTGGCCGCTTCAACATCCACGTTGTTCAGACCGCCGCCGGTGCGTGAAATGACCTTAAGCCCAGATGCCCCTTCGATCATCTCCCGGGTGACCTGCGTGGCTGTTCGTACGATCAGAGCATCGGCATCCTGAAGGAGCTGATTAACAGACTCCCCCGAAGGGTCAGGACTTATCACCACTTCAACCCTGCCTTCCAGGACCCTCATGCCAGCCTCATCAATGGGTTCTGACAGTAAAACCTTGTGCATGGAATTCCTCTCAATTGGGCTTGAGTCTCAAAATGCTCAATTGTGCAATTTATGCACATCTGTGTATACGATGTATCTATGGGGGTCTTTTTTGTCAAGCAAAAAAATGGATTCCAGGGGCATACAAGGCCGCCTGCAATGGGGCGTCAACAGGGCAGAGCTTGGCCTCTGCTCCATATGGGGCCTGCCCCGTACTCGATACGGGGTGGGCCTGACAGGTCGTACTTGAACCGGGTTGAAATTTTATCGGGTCACGAGTATAGAAAAAAGGAGAGAACAATTTATCTATACAAAAAAGCTCTAGGACGAAACGGTGAAAATGAAAAAGCGCCCAAGACATTTTGTGTGGACCCTGGTGGTCTGTGCAGTACTCTATTTTTTGGATGCGCTGTTTATAGGGTTGCCAAGCTTGGGCACCTTTTTTTGTGTGGTCTTCATGATAACCAACTTTGTGGCCTTTCTTTGGCGGCGTAAAGGTGAGCGTGCCATTGTCATGAAGTATGGCATCAGATCCCTGGCCCTCTGTATGACCGTCTTTGCCATTCTGAGTACTTTCATGTTCAACAGGCATTTGGGCCATGTAAACGCAAGACTGATCATTAAGGCGGTAGAAGATTACCGGTCAGAACAGGGAAAATATCCCGAACGTTTGGAAGACCTGGTTCCCCGATATTTCTCGAAAGTGCCCCGTGCAGCCATTCGATTCAACTCCACCAAATACTACTATCACCATCATAAAGACTACCATAGCTTAATGTGGGCGGAAGCGCCCCCTTTTGGCAGGAGAACATACCATTTTGAAACCAAAGAGTGGTCATACATGGACTAAAATGAGATACTAATGAGACTGTCGGAAAACGCCCATCTGCCATTCGGCAGACCGTTCGACAGTCTCCATGCCGATAGTCATTGTTAGCAATGTGACCATGTCTTTTAAAATTGCTGCGGCATGGAACATTTCAGCACAGAAGTTGTCTAAACTGGATGAATGAAGAGATCAAAAAGCCTGCCGGTGAGCCCAGGGAAGAGGCCGTACTGATCAGGGCCTTTTGTGGGGGAGACAAGGCGGCGTTCGACAGCCTGGTCCTCAAACACAAAGATCGAGTATTCAATTTGTGCTACCGGCTACTTGGAGATTACGAGGAAGCGAACGATTCTGCCCAGGAGACCTTTATAAAGGTCTATGGATCTCTCAAGAAATTCAGATTCGAATCTGCTTTTTCCACCTGGCTTTATCGGATCGCAGTAAACACCTGCAAAAACAAGCTCAAGTCCTCGGCATTCAGGCAGAAAAGGAAGATGGTCCCCCTGGATAACCCGGTTTTAGGCAACAGGACTCCATCCAACCGAGAGATTCAAGATGAGAGCCAGTCCCCTGCCATGGAGCTTGAGAAAAAAGAGAGGATGAAGGTTATCCAGGAAGCCATAAATGCGCTCCCCCCAGAACAGAAGGAGGTGGTTACCCTCCGAGACATCGAGGGTTTCTCCTATGAAGAGGTGGCCGAGATCACCGGTTTCAACCTGGGCACGGTGAAGTCAAGGCTTGCAAGAGCGCGGCAAGACCTGAGGAAGAAGCTAAGGAGCGTGCTATAAAATGGACTGTGACGAAATCAAAGACCTTTTATCTGCGTACGTGGATGACGCTCTGGACGGGGAGAACAGGGCCCTTGTGGAGGAACATCTTTCCTCTTGCAAGGCTTGTGAAAAAGAATGGGTATCGTTGAAGGCCCTGGTCCGTGAACTGGGCTCCCTGGAATCTGTTGAGCCGCCAAAGGATTTCCTGGATCAACTCAATGAACGTATTGAAGGGCGCTCCTGGTTTCCAAAAATCCTTGCAACCCTGTTCAAGCCAATGCGGGTAAAGATCCCTTTGGAATTTGCAGGCGCCGTGGCAGTGGCCATCCTGGTCTTCGCTGTTTTGCATACCCAGAAAGAGCAGCTCAGTCTAGAACAAGCCCCCGAGGGTCTCAAGCAGGAGATGGCCAGTGAGCAGGTCGCCGTGGAGCAGAGGCAGGCAGAGGTCCCTGGTAGGCTTACGGAAGACAGGGCTTACAAAGAGCGTGGGGTTGATGCCTTCGGAGAAGGGATGAAAGAGGAGCCCTACAGCAAACGCCGACTTGCGCGTAAGCCGGAAGAGGAGAAAATGGCCAAAGTGGATGCACCCGACACGCTCAAACAGGCCGTCAAGGATCAGGCTCCCCCACCAAAAAGGGAATCCATTGAGTTGGCTCTTGTCATGAAAAAGGAGATACGTCCCGAGTCTTTAGCACCGGGAGCGGCCATGGAGGCTGCTCCAGCTCCCAAAAAAAAGATGCGCAGATCGCTGGCCCTGCAAGAAACTACACCCCCTGCCAAACCTGACAGGGATGAAGAGCTGGATGATTCTCTTTCAAAATTAAAATGGCTCATTGAGCTCGTGGGAGGAGAGGTGGTTTCCATAGAATATGATGAGCAGACCAACACGCCCACTTCCATTGGCGCACAGATTCCAGCCCAACAGATCCATACCTTTTATAATAAGCTGAAAGAATTGGGCGACCTCCGGACACCTCCTGAGGCAGTCACCGGAAAAGGGCATGAAGTTCTTCCTGTTTTGATCCGTCTCCTTCCTTCAGAGTAAGAAAACCCAGTGCCTTTCTCCTTAATTTATCTGCAACCTTCTTAAGAAATACCCCCATCAGGCTCCCGAACTCCTTTCCTAAAGGGATACGGGAGATTTTTTTTGGAACTTTTCCAGCGCTTCCTTGTCTAAAGAGGGCAGAAGGCAAGAAATGGAAAAGGAGGACAAAAAAATGAAAATCATAACAAAATTAATAGCTTTAGCGGCATTTGCCCTGTTTCTTTTACCCGGTCTCAATGCCCATGCACAACCAGAAACAGGCGGGGATAAGACATTATCTCCCTATTTCTTTGTGAAGAGTGATGATCCTGAGTTGGATCAACTTCCCCTGAAATCCACTCTTGTGGAGGTGAATATCTCTGGCGTTATCGCAGACGTGCTGGTGACCCAGGTCTATAAGAATGAAGGCAAAAGACCCTTGGAAGCCATATACGTCTTTCCCGCCTCCACGCGGGCAGCGGTTTACGGGATGAAGATGACAATCGGAGAGCGGATCATTACCGCCAACATTGCCGAGCGTGAGGAGGCAAGGCGTCGATACGAGGACGCGAAACAGGCTGGCAAGAGTGCATCTCTCCTGGAGCAACAGCGGCCCAACGTGTTCCAGATGAATGTGGCCAACATCCTTCCATCCGATGTGATCAAGGTTGAACTCAGGTACACGGAACTGCTCATTCCCACGGACAAGGTCTATGCGTTTGTCTATCCCACAGTGGTAGGGCCTCGATATACGGAGCAAAAGCAAGATGATGCCAAGCCGTGGGGGGATTGGACACGCAATCCATACCTCCATCAGGGAGAGGCCCCAACGTATACATTTGACATGACCGTCAAGCTCTCAACCGGCCTTCCCATCCAGGATGTGACCTGTACTTCCCACAAGGTGAATATAAATTATGAGGGTCCTGCCTTCTCTCGCGTAGAGCTGGACCCCGCAGAGAGACATGGCGGCAACCGAGATTTCATTTTGAAATACCGGCTCTCTGGTGGTCGCATCGAGACGGGATTGCTTCTTTTTGAGGGAGAGAAGGAGAATTTCTTCTTGCTCATGATGCAGCCCCCAAACCGGGTCAGGCAGGATCATATCCCGCCCCGGGAGTACATATTCATCGTGGATGTCTCCGGCTCCATGCATGGCTTTCCCTTGAATATCTCCAAGAAACTTCTGAGAGATCTCATTGGCAATCTTCAGCCCACGGATCGGTTCAATGTATTGCTCTTTGCTGGAGGCTCAAAGGTCATGGCGCAGCAGTCTCTGCCCGCCACACAGGGAAACATCCAAAAGGCCATAGCCACCATCGAAAGAGAGCGTGGGGGAGGAGGCACCCGACTCCTGCCAGCCCTTAAAAGGGCGCTCGCGTTACCCAAATCTGAGGGATACTCTCGTACGGTTGTTATTGCCACCGATGGATATGTGGCTGTGGAGGCGCAGGCCTTTGACCTGATTAGGAACAACCTTGGCAATGCCAACATGTTTGCCTTTGGTATCGGATCCAGTGTCAATCGCCACCTCATCGAAGGCATGGCAAGGGTGGGCATGGGAGAACCCTTTGTCATCACAAGGCCTGAAGAGGCCCCTGAAAAGGCAAAGACGTTCAGAAAGCTCATTCAGTCTCCGGTGTTAACCGGGATTAACGTGAATTTTGGCAATTTCCAGGTTTATGACGTGGAACCACCCAGTATCCCAGATGTATTGGCGGATCGGCCTGTGATCGTCTTCGGAAAGTGGCGCGGTAAACCAAGGGGTCACATAGATGTGCAAGGGACCTCCGGAAAAGGAACCTATATGAAAAGAATCCCTGTGGCACAGGCAAAGCCCCTCGAGACCAACTCGGCCCTGCGCTACCTCTGGGCGCGGCACCGAATTGCTCTGCTCTCAGATTACAATAGACTCCGCCCGCAGGATGAAAGGGTCAAGGAGGTGACAACCCTGGGCCTGACTTACAATCTGTTGACCGCATACACCTCTTTTGTGGCCATTGATGCCCAGGTCCGTCTGGTAGATGGCAAGCCCGTGACGGTGAAGCAACCTCTTCCTTTACCCCAGGGCGTATCAGACCTGGCCGTGGGAAATGGGAGGTACGCGAAGCAAAGGGCCATGGCCGCCCCCTCCATGGCGCTCAGACAAAATGCCCCTGGAAAAGGGTGGGTTGAGAAGAAGGATGAAGAATTGAGTTCCTTTCGGAAACCTTCTGAAAAGAGCCAGATGAAGCTCAGTAAGGTCTCTGTTGCAGAGGGTCTGTCAGAGGATACTGTAAAGAAGGTTATGGAAAAAGATATGCCGGTCATTGAGGCCTGCTACAAGCAGGGCTCAGGGCAGGGATCCATGCCAAAGGGCCAGGTCGCCTTCACCCTGGTTATTAGCCCGGATGGCCGCGTCAAAAAGGCGCGGATAGAGAAGGGCAAAGAAAAATACAAAGGTTTTGAGCAGTGTGTGGTCAAATGGCTAAAGACCTTGAAATTCCCGGTGCAGACCGGGGGTAAGGACATGGCGGTCACGATTACCTTCGCGCTGATCTAGTGTCCGATTAAGTGACGCCGGCCTTTCAACCCCCCAAGGCCGGCGTCATCTAAATCTTGGGAACCTGGTCCTTCACCGTATAGCGGGATCTTCAATGGGCCAGGTCAGGAAATATTAGCTTTACCTTTGCCAATAATGAGGCTCCAAATCCGAAGCACGAAATCCGAAATTCAAACAATATAAAATGACCAAAATTCAAATTACCTAAACAAAAAAACTTGGATTTTGTGCATATCGGCTTGTTTGGGTCATTGGAAAATTCGATATTTGAATTTGTTTCGGATTTCGATATTAGGATTTCGAATTTATTAATGCCCTTTCTGCAAATGATCCCTACAGGGTTATCCCAACGCCGGGTACTCAGGGCCTGGATTCTTTATTTTCCCTATTTACACTTCCCCCCCATCTTGCTATTTTTCAATATCATTGTCTCTTTTCAGCTGTGGATATGGCCATTGGGACCTTCCTTTTTTTCACTGGCGAGGCCTATGGGATGAGGAAAATATGGATCTTGAGCGTCTTTGTCGTGCTTATGGGGGTGAACTCATTTGACTTCCGTTGCAACCTGCCTGATGAACGTCTTTACCGAGATATAAAGAAGGATCATAGAGAAGTAAGGATGAGTGAGGATCCCATTTTTGCGCAGTTGGATATGGGATAACAGCCAAGGAAAGCAGGTGATTCATGAAAAAGGTCTGCCTGGCATTCATCTTTTTTGCGCACCTTATTTTTTGCGGTTCTGCAATCGCTGAACAGGCTCCCGAGGAGCTTCTCAGGGCAATTGTTCGGATACAGGCCACGGTGCCAGAAAACGCACGCACTGCCGTTTCTCTTGGGACAAACCGGGAAGGAAGTGGCGTGGTCATTGATAAAGAAGGTTATGTGCTCACCATCGGCTACCTGATTCTAGAGGCAGAGCGCATAGAAGTTGTTGGGCAGAGTGGTGAGACACTGAAAGCCACCTTTGTAGCCTACGACCATAACAGCGGGTTTGGTATTTTGCGGACAGAAAAGCCCCTCAAAGTGACGCCCATAAAACTGGGGCAATCCTCAGAACTGGCCGCGGGCGACCCTGTGCTGGTGGCGAGCTACGGGGGTGCTGACGCTGTTCAAGGCGCCCGGGTCCTTACCCGGAAGGAATTTGCAGGCTATTGGGAGTATCTGCTGGAAGATGCCATATTCACCACTCCCCCTCATCTCAGTTTCGGAGGAGCTGCGCTCATAGGACGAAATGGCCGGCTCGTCGGGATCGGTTCCCTATACACCCGTGTTACGCTTCCGGGCATTGGTGCCATGGCCACTAACGTGTTTGTTCCCATTGACCGCCTTAAACCGATTCTCGATGACCTGATTGCCAGGGGGCGTTCTCGCGAACCAAGACGGCCATGGCTGGGTTTGTACTCGGAAGAGGCGCACGGGCGCGTGATCATTATTCGAGTCGCCTCAGGAAGTCCTGCTGAGCAGGCGGGCCTCAAAGCGGGCGACATTATCTTGAAAGTGAAGGAAGGTGCCGTTAAGGGGCTGGCTGATTTTTATCGAAAGGTGTGGGCCCTTGGTGAGGCAGGCACTGATGTGCCCGTCAGCATTCTACAGGGAACTGAGATTCGCAATGTGGTCGTCCACTCCGCGGACCGCCATGAGTACCTGCGGCTTGGCCCAGGGCGCTGAAGAAGCTGTCGGAACCTACCTCCGCTTATTTCTGGATGACCCTGAATTCAGCCCGTCTGTTCTTGGCCCAGGCCTCTTCATCGTTTCCGGGAACGGCAGGCCTCTCTTCCCCATAGCTTATGGTTGAGACCCTGCTTTCAGAGATACCCAAACCCGTGAGAAATTTTGCAGTTGCGCTGGCCCTTCTGTCACCCAGGGCGAGATTATAGTGATTAGCGCCCTGTTCATCACAGTGCCCCTCTATCTGCACCGAGAAACGGGGATTCGCACGTAACCACTTGGCCTTTTTTGTCAGGTTTTCACGCGCTGGTGGTTTCAAAGTGGATTTGTCAAAGTCAAAGTAAATGGGTGCTGATTCAAACGCTTCAATTTCTTCTTGAAGCATTTGTGTACGCTCCTGTTCACGCGTCCTTGCCCGGCGCTCTGCTTCCGCCCTCTTCTCCTCTTCCAGGGCACTCATTTCTATCTTAGAGGGCTCCCTCTGCTCTCCTGCCTCTGGGGAACCCGCAGCGGGCCTGCCTTCTTCCATTCTGAATTCTTTTTTAGTACATGAGCCTGTAATTAAGAGGGAGGAGCAGAATAAGGCCAATGTCAGCGAAACTATGGTCCTTTTTTGCATTGCAATCTCTCCTTTCAAGCTTTTATTCGCTTAATATGAAACTGAACAATAAGACATCACTTGCCATCTATTGTCAATATTTTCCATATCAGCTATACCGAAAAAGCTGACAGTGTGGCATTAATTGCACTACGTCCCTTTACTCGCCTTCAGAGAGGGGCCCCGGCTTGTCTTCCATTCTCCTTGACATGGAAAAGCCATTCTTTTTAAATCGAGCCTGATGCGTTTACATATGGGAAGCAAAGGACGGCTGTCCCAGGGTGTTTTACGAGAACCTCTATTTAAAGGAGTCAGAACATGACTAAGCCGTTTCAGACGTTGAGTGAAAAAGAGATCACTGTGAAAATGGAGGACTTGGTCAAAGAGGGGCGAGATGCGGGAATGGATCAGGCTCAAATAATTACGACTGACAAGGTGGTCGTTGATGATCGGGTGTCATACAAGTGCATGTTTTCTTGTTCAGGTTATAATACCAATCTGCAGTGTCCACCGTTTTCCATGAAACCCGCAGAGACCAGAGAATTGTTGCAAAAATATAGCCACGGAATTTTTTATAGAAGAAAGGGTATCCCTGAGCATTTCTGTGGCTTGAAGGCCGACAAAAGTAATCAGTGGGCCGAGATATCACGTGAACTGCAGCAAACAATGGCCAATCTGGAAGCGAGCGCTTTTTATAGGGGCTTTTATTTCGCCCTGGCGCTCGGGGGCGGGAGGTGCAGAATATGCTCCCTTGAAGGTAAATGCGAGGGATTGGAAAATGGTGCTTGCATCCAGCCATTCATGAGCAGGCCTTCGATGGAAGCTATCGGCATAGATGTATACTCGACACTGAGAGGTCTGAATTGGGAATTCTCTGTCATCGGAAAAAAGACAGATCCTAAAGATGTGGAAACAGCCGGATACTGCGGTCTTCTTCTACTCTACTAGTGCAATCTGGAAAATAAGAGGCACATGAGACTTTTTTTGTTTTAAATCGGAAAAATGTGCTATATGTTTGGAGGAAACTTTAGTCGCAGTGTATTGTAGACGTATTTGTCGAGGACACCGAATTGGCCTAAATTCAACATCTTGAAAGGAGGAGAGTGATGGCTACAGGGAGTACATACACTATTGTTGAATTGGTTGGAACGAGTGATAAGTCTTGGGAAGAGGCCGCTAAATTGGCCGTGGAAACCGCTGCAAAGACTTTGAGAGATTTGAGGGTTGCCGAGGTTATTAGACTGGATATGACCGTGGAGGACGGCAAGGTTAAGCAGTACCGAGCCAGAGTTAATGTGTCGTTCAAGTATGAGAGCTAGGGATAACAAAAACAGAGAGATTCTCTCGCAGATTAGATACGGGAACTCTTAATTTCCCTGTCATTAATGAAAAAGGGCACGCCATCATGATGTGATGGGATGCCCTTATTTAGCTTAGAACAGTGGTTAACTTACATCGACATTTACTGCGGCAGGGCCTTTTTGACCTTGCTCTATGTCAAAGGTAACTCTGGCGCCTTCTCTAAGAGACTTGAAACCGATTGCATTGATGGCAGAATGATGAACGAATACATCAGG